>WNFU01002698.1_pt1 | contig 30513 bp, 26 predicted proteins | sample 5400121 | NCBI WGS metagenome assembly WNFU01 (sample SAMN13153360, study PRJNA577476) | soil metagenome | isolation source: 100 cm soil or saprolite under grassland replicate 1 | place: USA:California | collected 2016-06-15
GGTGCTGGCCTCGCCGGAGATCTTGGGGATGTCGTTGGTGTAGCCGGGCTTGTCCCCACCACCGTTGCCACAGATCTGCCCGGCTGCGCCCTGCACCGGCCCCGCGTTCCCACCGGAATTGCCGGTGTTGTTCGTACTCCCACACCCCGCGGCGACCAGCGCCACGGACAAGAGAATGCTGGCTCCTATGAGCCACCTGCGGACCATTGCTGCTCCTCGTGCTTGACGTCTCTCAGCGTTGCGACGCTACGAAGCAGTCGTGGCCCAGCCCTGACCCGAAGATGACCACCAGGTTAACGTCCCGGCAAAAAAGGATGGACGTCTCATAAAGGACTCATTAGACATCCATGAGAACAGCCACCACGGACCGCCGCCCGGCCTGCGCTCCCTCTCCGCTTGCAATCATTATCTAGATCAACCATCCTGAATTTGGATGACTACCTCTTCCATGATTCCGCCAACCCCCGCCGCCGACCGGGCAGCAACGGGGTTGGTAACGGCTCGGGCGCTGGCAGACCCGCTGCGGCTGCGGATCGTGGAGCTGCTGGCCACCGAGCAGTTGTGCGTCAACCACCTGGCGGTCGAGCTGCAGGCGCCCCAGCCGCTGGTCAGCCACCACCTCAAGGTGCTGCGCGAAGCCGGGTTGGTCGCCACCGATCGCTACCGCTACTGGACCTACTACCGGCTGCGTCCCGACGCCCTCCTGGTCCTGGCCGCCCACCTTCGCGGTCTCGCCATGACGGCGCCCAGCGGGCTCGCCTGCCGCCGCCCACCCGACACCCAGGCGGCCGCCGACCGGCAGCCGCACGCTGCAGGAGGGATCCAGATGGCAAGGCATCACCAGCTCGACCCGATCAGCCGCCAGGCCTTTGCGGCCGCCATCGAGTCGCTCGCCGACGAGTTCCGCGGCGTCTTCTCGATCGAGACCATCGAACGCTACGTCGACGAGTCCATCGACCGGCTGTCCGGCGCGCGGGTGGTCGACTTCATCCCGCTCTTCGTGCACCGCTTCTCCAGAGAGCGCCTGTTGGCGCTGGCACAGGTCAAAGGGAGCATCGTGAAGGACCGTCCAGAGGTGCTGTTCGTCTGCGTCCACAACGCCGGCCGCTCCCAGATGGCCGCCGCGCTGCTCGATCACCGTGCCAAGGGAAAGGTGCACGTGCGGTCGGCGGGCAGCGACCCCGCGGACCAGATCAACCCGGCGGTCATCGCGGCGATGGCCGAGTGGGGCATCGACCTTGGACGCGAGTTCCCCAAGCCACTGACCGACGAGGTCGTCCAGGCCGCCGACGCGGTCGTCACCATGGGCTGCGGGGACGCCTGCCCGATCTATCCGGGCAAGCGCTACCTGGACTGGGAGCTGGACGACCCCGAGGGCAAGCCGGTCGAGCAGGTCCGCGCCATCCGCGACGACATCGACCGCCGCGTCCAGGCCCTGCTCGCCGAGTTCGTTCCTGCCACGTCCTGACGGACCATTGCGACGGCGGTGAGGTAGCGGGCAGGGCCGCCTCATCCGGCGGCCTTTTCCTCCTGCGTCGAGTTCCCGCCGTCCACAACCAGGACCTGCCCGGTGACGTAGGACGCCTCCGGCGCGGCGAGAAAGGCGACCAGCGCGGCCACCTCGTCCGGCCTGCCGGGCCTGCCCACCGGACTGGCCCGGCCCATGGCCAGCTCCCGCTCGGATGATGAGGAGGTGGCGATCCATCCTGGAGCGACCGCGTTCACGGTGATGCCCCGTGCGGCCACCTCGACCGCCAGCGCGCGCGTGAGCCCTACCAGCCCGGCCTTGGCCGTGTGGTAAGCGGCGTCCCCCGGATAGGCGACCAGCGGGCCGGAGACCGAGGCGACGTTGACGATCCGCCCGTATCCGGCCTCCAGCATCGGCCGCAGCGCGGCACGGGTGACCAGGAAGGCGCTCGACAGGTTGCGGTCCAGCGCGTCGCGCCACTGCTCGTCGGTCAGGTCGACCAAGGGCGCTCCCTCCGCCGGTGCCGAGACCGAGGTCATGCCCGCGTTGTTGACCAGCACGTCCAGCCGGCCGTAACGCTCCAGCGCGAGCGCCACCAGTCCAGCGGCCTGGCCCCGGTCGGTGAGGTCGGCGATCGCGGCGCGCGCCTGGACACCCCCGGCGGCCAGCTCGCCCGCTCGCTGCTCGACCCGGGGCGTGGTGGAGGTGATCAGCAGCCGCGCGCCGAGCCGGCCGAGCAGCCGCGCGCAGGCCAAGCCGATCCCCTCGGCGCTGCCCGCGCCCGTCACCAGCGCGACCTGCCCAGTCAGGTCGAACGGGCGGGGGGTCACGTCCCCGTCAGCTCGTCGAGGCAGGCGGCGAATACCTCGATGTGCAGGTCGATGTCGGCGTGGGTGGTGGCTGGGCAGGTGAGCGCCATGTTGTGGAACGGGGTCAGCAGGACGCCGCGGTTGTGCAGGTACAGGTGCAGGTAGTCGTCGAGCTCCGGGTCGCCGGCCGCGGCCGACTGGGCACCGTTGACCGGCGGCGGGGCCGTGAAGCGGAGCTCGGCCCGCGCGCCGAGCTGCACCACCGACCAGGGCAGGCCGCGCGCGCCCAGCACGCCCCGCAGGCCCTCGCTGAGGCGGCTGGCCAGGGCGATCATGCGCCCGAACGCCTCGGCGGTCAGCACGTGCTCCAGCGTGGCCCTGGCCGCGGCGGTCGACAGCGCGTTGCCGGCCAGGGTCCCGCCGACCCCGCCGGTGTCGACCAGGTCAGCATCGCGTCGTGCCTGCACCCGCTCGGCCAACTCGCCGGTGAGGCCGTAGGCGCCCGCTGCAACGCCGCCGGCGATCGCCTTGCCGACGGTCACCACGTCGGGCTGCAGGCCCCAGGCCGCGGTGGCGCCGCCTGGCCCCGCCGACAGCGTGTGGGTCTCGTCGTTGACCAGCAGCACGCCGTGGCGGCGGGTCAGCGCCCGCACGCCCTCCAGATAGCCCGAACGCGGCAGCACGATGCCGATGTTGGTCAGCGCCGGCTCCATCAGCACGCAGGCGACGTCGCCGTGGGCCAGCTCGCGGTCCAGCCCGTCCAGGTCGTTGAACTCCACCACCCGGGTGGTGAGAGTCGGGTCGACCGGCGCGCCGACGTTGCCGTCCCGGGAGACCGGTCCGCGGTCCCCGAGGGTGACCAGCGTCTCGTCCACGCTGCCGTGGTAGCACCAGTTGCACACCAGGATCCTGGGCCGACCGGTCACCAGCCGCGCCAGCCGGATCGCCCAGCGGTTGGCGTCGGTGGCGGTGAGGCTGAAGCTCCACAGCGGCACCCCGAAGCGGCGGGCCAGCTCGGCGCCGACCCAGGCGGCATCTTCGGTCGGCAGCATCGCGGTCGCGCCGCCCGCCTCGCCCAAGCGCTGCTGCACGGCCCGCACCACCGGCTCGGGCGAGTGACCGGCCATGGCAGCGGTGTCACCAAGACAGAAGTCGACGTAGCGGTGCCCGTCCAGGTCGGTGACCCAGGCGCCCCGGGCCTGGGCCAGATAGACCGGGAAGCCGCCGGGCGCCTTGTTCATCCAGGTCATCGGCACGCCGCCGAACAGGCTCGCGCCCCCGGCCTGGTAGGCGGCGCGGCTGCGCGGATGACGTTCGCGGAAGGTGGCGCGCTCGCGCTCCAGCAGCTTGGCCAGGCGGTCACGATCGATCACATTGCCCTCCCTCGAAGCCCGGGTCCGGCGCAGCCCCATTCTGGCGCTTCTCAGCAGGAGGACGCCGAAGCCACCGCGAACCCGACCTCGGTGATGAAGACCAGCGGCAGTGAGCCGAGGGCGACGCGAGCAGCACGGCCGGCTGGCGGTGACGGCGTTGCTGGTCTACGTCGGCGACCGCGATGGCGCACGGCCCTGCCGGCTCCGAGATGCTACGTTTGGACCGCCCGACACAAAGGAGCCACCACGCGGAGGCCGATGGGATGGGACGGTTCGCGAGGCGGAACGAGGCGTCGTCGCAGCTGATCGCCTGGGGTGGGGTCAGCCGCACGGCTGACCTGGGCGGCCCGGTCCACTACGTGGACTTCGGCGGTCCGGCTGCGGCGCCGCGGGTCGTGCTGGTGCACGGCCTGGGCGGGTCGCACCTGAACTGGTGCCTGCTGGCTCCCAGGCTGGTCGCCAAGGCGCGGCTCCTGGCGGTCGACCTGGTCGGCTTCGGGCTGACCCACCCCGAGGGGCGCGCCGCCACGGTTCAGAGCGCCGCCGTCATGCTCGACCGCTTCGTGCGCGAGGTCGCCGGCGCGCCGGCGATCCTGGTCGGCAACTCCATGGGAGGGATGGCCTCGATCATGGAGGCGGTGGCCAACCCGGACGCGGTGGCCGGCTTGGTCCTGATCGACCCGGCGCTGCCGCTCGTTCGTGGCGTGCGGCCGGACCGGCTGGTGGCGACCATGTTCCTGCTGTACGCCGTCCCTGGTATCGGCGAGCGGTATCTGGCCCGGCGCCGGGCCGCGGTGGCACCAGGCGAGCTCGTCCGACAGGTCCTGGACGTCTGCTGTGTCGATCCGGCGCGCGTCCCGCAGGAGTTGGTCGCGGCGTCGGTGGCGCTGGCCGAGGAGCGCGTGGCAGTGGGCGGGCTGGACGCTGCCTTCTTGAGCGCCGCCAGGTCGCTGCTACGGGTGAGCGCGAGACGGGGGCGGTACTGGAGGGCGATGCGGGCGGTCGGGTCGCCCGTGCTGCTGCTGCACGGGGAGAAGGATCGGCTGGTGTCGGTTCAATCGGCGTACGAGGCGGCGGCTCGCAATCCGGACTGGCGCTTCGAGGTCCTCTCCGACGTCGGGCACGTGCCGCAGCTCGAGGTGCCGGACGCGGTCGCCGGCCTCATCCTGGACTGGCTCGGCACCGAGGGCGCCACCGCGGCCCGGCGGGCGGCCAAGCCTGCCGCGGGCAGCCGTACCGGGACCGGGCCGACCGGCGCGCCGCAAGGTCCAGGCGGGACGGCCGCCCGGTGAGCGGCCAGGGACCCGGTGGAGGGGACCCACTCGCATTCCTCTGGCGAGCTGGACGGGTAGATCGGGACAACCACGGCACCGGCGGCCGCAATGCCGAGCTCCGCCTGCACCCACTCCGGCCGCGTCTCGGAGAGGACACACACCCGGTCGCCGGGGCGGACGCCGAAGGCGACGAGCCCCAAGCCCACCTCGCGGGCGATGTCGCGCAGCTCGGCGTAGGTCAGATCCTGCCAGACGCCGTCACGCTTGAGGCGCTGCGCGGGACGTTCGCCAAACCGTTCGGCGCCGAGGAAGGGAAGGTCTGCGAGGGTCTCCATGCGGTCTCCCAGCTGTCCACACCGTGAAGCTGCCAAGGGCGCCGTGTCAAGGTTGCTAGATGACGTCGGGAGCCGGGTCGACGACGACCGTGACCTCGACATTGCCACGGACCGCGTTCGAATAGGGACACACCGTGTGTGCCTTGGCTACGACCTGCTCAGCCTGGTCGCGATCGAGTTCTGGCAGGCGGGCGCGGAGCTCGACGGTGAGCCCGTACCCGCCCGACCCGTCCGGGCCGATGCCAACCCGGGCGGTGACGGAGGCGCCGTTGGCCGGAAGCTTCATCCTGCGTGCAGTAAGACGTATCGCGTTCTCGAAGCACGCGGCGTACCCGGCGGCAAACAGCTGCTCCGGGTTGGTGGCTGGGCCGCCTGGCCCGCCCAGCTCCTTCGGGATGGCGAGGTCCAGCACGAGGGAGCCGTCGGAGGATCGAACGCGGCCTTCTCGTCCTCCGTGCGCTGTTGCCTCCGCGGTGTAGAGAACGTTCATGGGACCTCCTCGAACATCACTGCGGTATCGGCCAGGTGCAGGCCTCAAGGATATGTTGGACTGCCGGTATGACCGCGTTCATGATGGTCAGCGACCGTAGGGGGAGCTGACCATGGGGCTCACCGTCGCCGTCACCGGGCCGACCGGGGAGATCGGCACGTCGGTGCTCCGCGCGCTGGAACAGGAGCGCCGGGTGGACCGCGTCCTGGGCATGGCCCGCCGGCCGTTCGACCCGGCGTCGCGAGGCTGGCGCACGACCGAGTATCGGCAAGGCGATGTCCTGGACCGGGCCGCGGTCGCGGGGTTGGTGGCCGAGGCCGACGTGGTCGTGCATCTCGCGTACGTCATCGTGGGCTCGCGTGAGGAGAGCCAGCGGATCAATCTCGCCGGCACCCGCAACGTGTTCGAGGCTACCGTTTCGGCTGATCGACCGCACCGGCTGGTGTACACCTCGTCCCTGGCGGCCTACGGCTACCACGTCGACAACCCGGTGCCGCTCACCGAGGACGTCCCCGCCCGCGGCTCGCCCGAGCACTACTACTCCGCGCAGAAGGCCGCCTGCGAGGCACTGCTGGCCGAGGTCACTGCCGGCGCCGACCTGGAGGTGTACGTCCTGCGGCCGTGCATCGTGGCCGGGCCAGAGGCAACGCTGCTGGTCCGGAGCCTGCCGTGGCGCCGGGCCGCCGAGCGCCTGCCCGATACGGCACGGCGGGTGCTCGGCCGCGTACCCGGCCTCCCTGTGCTTCCCGACCCTGGTGTGCGCTTCCAGTTGATCCACCACGACGACGTCGCGACCGCGGTCTGCGCGGCGGTCGTCGGCACCGGGCCGCCGGGCGCCTACAACCTCGCCGGGGACGGCGAGATCACGATGGGCGAGTTTGCCCGCGCCTTGGGCGGCTACGCGATCCCGGTCCCCGGCGCGCTGGTCGGCCTGACCTCGACGCTGGTGGAGAGGCTTCCCTTCCTGCCTCCCGAGATGGAGTGGGTGCACACCGCGCGGCACCCGATGCTCATGGACACGACGAAGGCCCGCCGCGAGCTCGGCTGGGCGCCGGCGCACACCGCTCACGAGACCCTGACCGCCATGGTCGACGCCGAGCGGGACAGGGCCGCTTGGTGAGCGCGATGCCACGCTGCGTGCCATGCTCGGCCGATGGCGCCCGGCGTGACGTCAGGGTGGCCTGACCTTGGAGGCGGCGATGGCGTCCGGAGATGGGGCCATAGCTCCCGTGCCGCGTCGCCCCCGGACCGGCCTGGTGCTCGGTGCCGGCGGCGTGCTCGGCGCCGCCTGGATGGCCGGAGCCCTGGCCGCGCTGCAGCGCCAGCTGCCGTACGCGGTCGGCACGGTGGACCTCATCGTGGGCACCAGCGCCGGCAGCGCGCTGGCCGCCGCGCTGCGCTGTGGAGTCGCCGTCGACGACATCGTGGAACACCAGCGCGGGACAGCGCTGGCGCTCCTGCCCGACCTCAGTGAGATCGACCGCGACGCCGGCGGTCCGCTGCCGCCGCTGCCACAGATGCGGGTCGGCTCGCCTCGGCTGCTGCTCAATACGGCGCTGGCCCCGCACCGGGTCCACCCCTGGGTGGCCGCCAGCGCGTTGGTGCCGCAGGGACGCGCCCGGCACACCTCGTTGCAGGGCCTGGTGCGCGGACTGCTCGCCCAGGCCGAGCCACAGCCGCGGCCCGTCACAGCGCGGACCACCGGAGACGGCTGGGCGCCGGGCGGAGAGACCTGGGTCATGGCCGTCGACTACGACTCCGGGCGGCGGGTCGCGTTCGGCCGAGCTGGAGCGCCACTCGCGACGCTGCCCGAAGCGGTGGTCGCATCCTGTTCCATCCCTGGCTGGTACCGGCCGACACTGATCGCGGGACGGCGCTACGTCGATGGCGGTGTGCACTCGACCACGTCGCTGGACCTTCTGGCCGATGTCGACCTCGACGAGATCTACGTGCTGGCGCCAATGGCCAGCTACATCCTGGACAGTCCGCGTAACCCCTACGCCCGCCTGGAACGGCAGCTCCGGCGGCTGATCACCATCGGGCTCCAGCGCGAGGCGCGCAAGGTCAAGGCGCGGGGCATCCGGGTCACCGTGCTGACCCCTGGGCCGGAGGACCTCACCGCTATCGGCGCAAACCTCATGGACCCGAGGCGCCGCATCCGGGTGCTGGACACGTCACTGCGCACCTCGGCCGCCGCGCTCGCGACACTGGAGCGCGACCGGCGAGATGCTCGAACAGCAGCTCAAGTGTGTCGCGCCACCGGGAGGTGACCACGTGCAGCAGCTGACCGGACTGGATGCGGCGTTCCTGGCCATGGAGACCCGCACGGTGTTCGGCCATGTGGGAAGCGTGTGCATCGTCGACCCGTCGACCGCGCCGGAGCCCTTCACGCTGGAGCGGTTCACCCGGGTGGTCGAGTCCCGTCTGCCGTTGGTCCCGCCCCTGCGCCGCCGTCTGGTCGACGTGCCATTGGGCCTTGACCAGCCGTACTGGATCGAGGATCCGGACTTCGACATCGAGTTCCACGTCCGGGAGCTTGCCCTGCCCTCCCCCGGCAGCGATCGGCAGCTCGCCGAGCAGGCCGCCCGTCTGCACGCTCGGCCGTTGGACCGCAGCCGGCCGCTGTGGGAGATCTACCTGATCTTCGGGCTGGAGGGCGGACGGGCGGCCATCTACAGCAAGGTGCACCATGCAGCCATCGACGGCGTGTCCGGCAATGACATCCTGGCCGCACTGCTCGACCTGTCACCCGAGGGCCGCAAGCTGGCCGACCCGCCGCCTGGCAGGACGGAGCGGCAACCGGGCGCGGTCGAGCTGCTGGCACGCAGCGCCGTGTCGCTGACCCGTCACCCGCTCCGCGCGGTACGGCTGTCGGTCGGCCTGCTCCGATCAGCGCCTTCGCTGGTGGCCAGCCCGGCGTTGGCGAGGTTGCCGCTGGTCGAGCAGTTGCTGGGACGGGATGGGGACGCCGTCCTGTCGCGGCCCGGGCTGCGGGCGCCGCGGACGCCGTTCAACCGATCGATCACCCAGCACCGGCGATGGGGTTTCTGCGGCCTGTCGCTGTCGGAGGTCAAGCGCGTGAAGAACGCGCACGGGATCACGGTCAACGACGTCGTCATGGCGCTGTGCGCGGGGGCGCTGCGCCGCTGGCTGGCCGACCATGATGCGCTGCCCGATGGCCCACTGATCGCCGCGGTACCGGTCTCGGTCCGCACCGAGGAGCAGGAGGGCACCCTCGGCAACCGCGTCTCCACCATGCTCGCCGTCCTGCCGACACAGCTCGCCGATCCACGCGAGCGCCTGCGGGTGGTCCACGAGGCCATGCGCGCCGCCAAGGAGCAGCACGACGCGCTGCCCGCGAACCTGCTCGCCGACGTCACCCAGTTCGCCATGCCGGCGCTCGCCGGGCAGGCCGCCCGGATGGCCGCGCGCCTGCGGCTGGTCGAACGGGCCAGCCTGTTCAACCTGATCATCTCCAACGTCCCCGGCCCCAACGTGCCGTTGTACTACGCCGGCGCCGAGCTGCTCGCGTACTACCCGCTGTCCGCGATCACCGACGGCCAAGGCCTGAACATCACGGCGATGAGCTACCGGGACACCCTGTTCTTCGGGGTCATCGCGTGCCGGGAGCTGGTGCCCGACGTCGACAGGCTCGTGGCCTACCTGGAGGAGGAGCTACGAGTGCTGACGGATAGCATCGACAAAGCGGCGACACGGCGTGCCAGGCCCCGTGCGCGCAGGCCGAATGGCTGACCAATCGCTCGGGCTCGGCTCCGTGGCGTGTCGTGCTGGCGACCCACCGGCCGCATGCCGACGGTCGCGGACCAGGACCGTCCGCAGCCGCGCTCGGTAACAGCGTCGGGGTACACGTCGAGCGGGGTCCTATGGACCCGGTGCGACTGCTGCCTCGACCAATCGGTTGATCCGGGCGGCCAGATGGGGGATGTCCAGGTTCCCGCCTCCGGTGGACGGCGCTTCCCGTCGGCTGGGCGACGCGGGCCGGGCCAGGCCGACCGCATGCTGCCACCGACGAGCGCACAGGTGATCGAAGGAGGGGAGAGCATGGCGGCGGTGATCCTGCCTGCGAGCCTGTTGCCGAACGTGCGCGCTGCCAACACGGTCGGGTTCGTCGTCTACTTCCCGATGATCTTCCTGTCGGGCGCGGCGGTCCCCCGCGAGATGGTCCCTGGCGGGATGCGCCGTGTCGCCGAGATCCTGCCGCTCACCTATGTCGTTGATGGGCTACGGGACAGCTGGGCCGGGGCGGGCACGCCGGCCTTGGCGTTGGCGGTGCTTGGCGCGATCATCGTCATCGCGACCGTTCTGGCCGCGCGGGTCTTTCGATGGGAGTGAGCGTGGGATCGCAACAGCGCCCGCAGCTGGTGGGGTCGGCGGCGGCGGCCGATCCCACCACCTCGGCGTGGGAGCGCCGCTGGAGGCGGCTGTGGCACTGGCTGTTTGCGATGACGCTTGTCCTGCCGACCGTGCTGACCCTGCTCGACGGCGGACGGCCCCTGGGTTGGCGGCTGGCCACGGGTGGGATCGCCGCCGCGTTCGGCGCCTGGTATGCGGGCCTGGTCATGGCGCACCTGCGATGGTGGGAGCGGCCGCTGCCCATGCTGGTCTACTGGGCTGGCGCACTGGCGCTGTTTGTCGTGCTGATCCGGCGGGCCGACATCTACTTCTTCCTGGTCTACGGCCTGATCCCGCAGGCGTTCATGCTGCTCCCGGGCCGGTGGGCGTACGTGGCCGCGGCCGGGGTGTTCGTAGTGGCGTCGACAGCCCATTGGGGCGTGGGCGTGTTGACCGACCCGGGCAGGCTGACGCAGCTCGTCGGCAACCTCGCCTTGGCCAGCGCGGTCGGGCTGTTCATCAACGCCCTCGCCCGCCAAAGCGAGGAGCGCCGCCGGATCATCGTCGAGCTGGAGAACGCCCGGGCCGAGAACACCCGGCTGTTGGCCGAGGCACGGCAGTCGGCGGTGCTGCAGGAGCGCCAGCGGATGGCCGGCGAAATCCACGATACGCTCGCTCAGGGCCTGACCGGGATCGTCACTCAGCTCGAGGCGGCCGAGCAGGCGCTTGACGACCAGAGCGCCGGCGTGCGGCGGCATCTGGACACGGCGCGGCGGTTGGCCCGGGAGAGCCTGGCCGAGGCGCGCCGCTCGGTGCAGGCGCTCCGCCCCCAGCCGCTGGAGGCGGTGCAGCTCCCGGAGGCCGTCGCCCAGGTGGCCGCCCGCTGGGCCCATGACACCGGCATCGCCGCCACCGCGACCACCACCGGCGCGCCGCGGCCACTGCATCCCGAGGTCGAGGTGACCCTCCTGCGTGCCGCGCAGGAGGCGCTTACGAACGCCGCCCGGCACGCCCGCCCATCGGCGGTGTCGCTCACCCTCTCCTACATGGAGGACCTGGTGTCGCTCGACGTCCACGACGACGGCGCCGGCTTCGACCCCACAGTTCTCCGCAGCAACGGATCGCCGGGCGGCTATGGCCTGACCGCAATGCGTGAGCGGCTCGCCCGGCTTGCCGGCACCCTCGATCTGGAAAGCGCCCCCGGCGCGGGCACGACGCTTGCGGTCAGCATCCCCCTCATCCCGGCAGGAGGCCAGCCGTGACCGGCCCGATCCGCCTGCTCGTCGCCGACGACCATCCGGTGGTCCGCGACGGGCTCCGCGGAATGCTCGCCGGGCAGCCCGACCTGGAGGTGGTCGGCGAGGCGGCCGACGGGGCCGAGGCGGTCGCCCTCGCCCCGCGCCTGCGCCCCGACGTGGTCCTGATGGACCTGCGCATGCCGGGAATGGACGGCGTCGACGCGATCCGCAAGCTGCGCACAAGCTTCCCCGACGCGCGGATCCTGGTGCTCACCACCTTCGACACCGACACCGACGTCGTGCGGGCGATCGAGGCGGGCGCGACCGGCTACCTGCTCAAGGACACGCCTCGAGAGGAGCTGGTCCGCGCAATCCGCGCCGCCGCGCGGGGCGAGGCGGTCCTCGCCCCGGCGGTGGCGACCAAGCTCCTTGGCCAGATGCGCGCGCCGGCCCCGGCGGGGGCGCTCAGCGCCCGGGAGCTGGAGGTGCTCGAGCTGGTCGCCCGCGGCGCCACCAACCGGGAGGCGGGCGCCAAGCTGTTCATCAGCGAGGCGACGGTGAAGACCCACCTGCTGCACGTGTTCGAGAAGCTTGGCGTGAGCGACCGGACCGCCGCGGTGACCACCGCGATCGAGCGCGGGCTGCTACGCCGACGTGGCTAAGCCCCCGGGCGCGTGACCGCGCGGGCGCCTCCGCCGGCCGGCGCCCGTAGCGACAGTCTCGCCGTCTCACCCGACGGCGTTGGCGAGCGCCGTCGAGCCGCCGACCACCGGTATTGCAAGTGAGCTGCGCGCCAGGTCGAGCGTCAGCCGCGTGCCGGCCGGCGGCCGGATCGTGAAGTCGCGGTCGCTGGAGAGGACCATCACCGCGAGCCGGTTCCCGGCTGGGATGACGGTGTCCTTCGGCTGTATGTCGAAGTGGATCCGGTAGAAGGTGCCCGGTCGGACCGGGGTGTCGGTCCAGTCGGAGTCGCGGTTGGCCGGATCGCTCCAGCCGCGCGTGAGGATCGTGCCGGCGCCGTTCGGCGGGTAGCTCACGAGCGCGGCAGTGAGGTTCGCCTTCGACTTGCTGAACGCCATCTCCAGCGAGATCGTCGCCGTGCCGCTGATGCGGACCGGCTGCGTGAGCGGCGGCGTCTCGTAGATCAGCCGCACGTTCGAGGAGGCGGTGTTCGCTGACGTGATGCCGGCGATCGACGCGTCGTCGGTCAGCGTCTCCGTCGGGGCGTCCGGATCCGCGGACGCGAGTGTCAGGCCGCCGCGCGCGGGGGCGCCCGGCGTCAGGTGCAGCGCGACCGCGCGCGACGCGGGGTCGGGCCACTCGGCGTACGGCGTCGGGTTGGCGGGCCCGCACACGAGGCTGACGACCGCGCCATCGGCCACCTTCTGGCCTGCCGCGGTCGCCACCGCGGACGCCAGCACCAGGTGTGTGGAGTCCGGGATGTCCGTGATCAGGCGCGTCGTGCTGGTAGTCGTGCCGTCGGCGTTGGTCTGCGGCACCGTCAGCGTGAAGCCGATCCGGAACGGGCTGGTATCCGCCACGACCAGCGTCGCGGTGTTCGACTGATCGCCGGTCACCGTCGTCTGGCGCGGCGGGCAGGACGCCGCCTCGCGGACCACCCAGGAGCGCGGCAGGTTCTCGACGCCGTTGTGGACGCCGTAGAGGTAGCGGGTGAACCAGTAGTTGACGAGCACGTCCGGCGGCGCGCCGCCGTGGCCGCCCTGGTGGAAGTAGAACATGTGCGGCACGCCTTGCTTCTTGAGCGCGTCATAGAACTGCGCCGCGTTCTTGGTCATGACGTTGAAGTCGTTGTTGCCGTGGGCGAGCAGGGCGGCGGCGTGGACGTTCTCGACGTCCTTCATGTAGTTGCGCTCCTGCCAGACCGCGTTGCGATTGCCCGTCGCGCGATCGATGTGCGCCTTGAGGTAGTCGATCTCCGGCTGGCAGATCGTGCGCTGGCCCACCTCGTCGATGCGCGAGTACACGACGTCGGCGAGCACGTCCAGGTCCTCGCCCTGGAAGGCGTTGTTGTCCCCCGACGGGCTGGACGACGAGTGCGGCGCCCGCACCATGCCGTTGGCGCGGTAGTAGTCGTACCAGTCGGAGATCGCCGAGATCGGCACGATCGCCTCGAGGCCCGGTACGCCGGTCGTCGCCACGGCCTCCGGGATGGTCCCGTTGTAGGACGTGCCGATCATGCCGACCTTACCCGTGGTCCATGTCGCCACCGCCCGCGTGTCGCCGGTGCGCGTCGTGTACGCCGGCACGCGGCCGTCGAGCCAGTCGATCACGGCCTTGGCGGCGAGCGTCTCGTTCCTTCCGCCGGAGGTCGGGCAGCCGTCGGAGTAGCCGGTGCCCGGTGACTCCGCGTGCACGACCGCGAACCCGCGCGGTACCCACGTCGACTCGTACCTGGTGCTGATCGTCGGGCTGGTGTTGTTTGCCGTCCAGAATGGCGTCGCCGGCCGCGACGCCGGCGGCAAGCCGAGCTCGTGGTCGACAGCCCAGTTGCTGTATTCCGGCGCGGTCCCTGCATAGTAGGGGCTGTCCTCGAAGATGACCGGCACCTTCAGGCCGTCGGTAAGGACCTCCCCCGGCGCTGTGAAGTCGACATGGATGCGGTCGAGCTTGCGGTCCTTGTCGCTGTCGAACGGCGCCTGGACCCAGACCTCGCCGCTGGACCAGTCGGCGGGGTTGGTCGAAAAGACGGCCTGGGCGAGGCCGTTGACAAACGTCGGTACCGCCGGCTGCGGAGCGGGCGCCGGCGCAGGTGCGGCCACGCGAGCGGCATCGGCCCCGGGGTCGCCCGGCGGCAGCGCCGACGCCGGGCTTGCGGCTACGACGGTCGCCAGGGTGATCGCCGTCACGGCGCCCGCGAGAAATCGTGTCCTCAACCCTGCACCACCCCGAAGGCCCCCACCATCAGAGCGAATAGCGGATCTTACCACGTATGCGCCGGAACCACGCAAACCGTCGCGCATCCGGCAGGACAGGGCGATCGGTGGTCTTGAACTTGCCCAAAGGGGCGGGCAGGGAGCGGGCCGAGGTGGTCGGCCGCCCCGGACCCTGCGATGTTGGCGGCGCTGCGCCGCCGCATCTACGAGAGCCTGACCAACGGCAACCTCGAGGCGCGCAAGGGGTGCTGCGGACGTTGGTGGCTGAGATCGTGGTCGAGAGCCGCAAACAAGCTCAGGCCGCTCTTCAAGGTCCCGGCTCTGACCAGCGGCAACGCGTTCGGTCAACAGACCACCGACAGCCATCCGTCCCTTGTTGGGCGAGTCTGTTGGCGGACGCCGTGAGCTGGTGTCCAGGGTCAACGGATCTTCGACAGCTTGGCAGTGTCAGTGGTCACGCGCCCCGAGGGTGATCCGCGCGGTCCGGGGTTGTGGGCTTTAGGGCTCAAAGGCGGCGGAGGGGGCGTTCAACGCTTGTCACCTACGGGGCCATCAAAGAGAGTTATCGGTATGAGGGTGCGTGAGATGATCCGTCGCCTACCGCTGGCCGGCGCTGGGGTTGCCGGCGCGGCGGTGGGCCACTCGATCGCGTACCTGATCGTGGCGCCGCAGGGCCGCACCCGCGCGGCGCTGCTGGCTGGAACCGGGCACGGGTACCGGTCGACGCTGGCGGCGGCCGAGATCGTGCTGGGGCTGCTGGCGGTCCTGATGTTCCTTGGGCGGCATTTCCACCGCGGCCTGCGCTCACCAAGGCGCCCGGCCAGTGAGGAGCCGTGGGCGTGGCTGGCGGCCCGGCTGGCGCTGTTGCAGATCACCATCTTCGCGGTGCAGGAGATCGTCGAGCGGGCGGCCGTCGGCTATCCCATCGGCGGCCTGGCCACTGATCGGCTGCTGTCGATCGGTGTGCTGGTGCAGATCGTGGTCGCCGTTGGGGCGGCCACGCTGTTGGTGTGCCTCGGCCGTGCCGCCGAGGCGGTCGGCCGGGTGTTTGGTCGTCCGCGGTTGCCTCGGCCGGTCCGGGTCGCGATCGCGCGGCCGCGTGCGGCCGGGCGCTTGGCCTCTCGTCCTGGACGCGCCTGCGGGATCCGCGCGCCACCGCATTTCCGGATCGCCTGAACCCATTTCAGTCGAACCGCTGATCGCCAGCCCAACAGGTTCGGCGGTCCCCGGGCGGGTTTGGCTCTGCCCGGCATGGCGGAGAGGATCCGGAAGGACAGATCTAATGCGCAAGCGAATCTTCACGATGGCAGCCGCGGTCGGCGTGGCCGGCATGCTGTCGATTTTCACCAGTGTGGGGCCTGCCTCGGCGCATGAGGAACGCAAGGTCGGCAACTACATGCTGGCGGTGGGGTTCGGCGACGAGCCCGCCTACGCGGGGGAGAAGAACAGCGTGCAGATGTTCCTGCACGACGCCAAGACCGACAAGCCGATCGTCGATCTGGGCGACACATTGAAGGTCGAGGTGACCCAGGGCGCGGGCAGCGCCGCCAACGATGCCCAGAAGCTGACCATGAGCATGGAGCCGGACTTCGAGGTGGGCGAGTTCGGCACCCCTGGCGACTACCGGGCGTTCTTCATCCCGACCACGCCTGGCACCTACACGTTCCACCTGACCGGCTCGATCAAGGGCCAGAAGGTCGACGAGAAGTTCACCTCCGGCCCGCAGACCTTCAGCGACGCCGACGATCCCGCGCAGGTGGAGTTCCCGGTCAAGGAGCCGTCGGGATTGCAGCTCGACCAGCGGATCGACCGCGAGGTCCCGCGGCTGAACGACGCGCTGGCCGCCAGCCAGACTCGCGCGAACAAGGCCGAGGATGCCGCCGGGCAGGCGCGGATCATCGCGATCGTCGGCGTGGTGGTCGGCGTGCTGGGCCTGGCGGCCGCCGGCTATGCCCTGACCAGGAAGCGGGCGGACGGACGGTTGGGATGAGCCCGGTACCCTCGTGAGCATGCACCGTTTGGGCCGGGGCTGTGTCCATGACGCCTCCTGGCCCGACGGCGTTGTACCTCGGGTCGGTGCTCGCCGGGAACCTGGGTCCGCGTGTCGACCGCTGATCGCGCAGCACCCTACGCGTCTGCCACGTCCATCGAATCGGCGATGTCACCAGTCTGCGCCGCGGCGGTCCCTGCAGCGCCCGCCGCAGCAGAGATCGCACACGCTGAGAAAGCCACGGCCTGCCGCAACGGCGGGTGCTCAACCGCTTGCCAGCGGGTATCCCCACTACGGGAGGGACGATGAGCGGCTTCCCGAGGAACAGCGCGAGCATCCGAAGCGCACCGCGGCCCGTGAGGCGCATCCAGCGCGATCTCATCGTGCTGGCAGCCAGCCTGGCGGTGTTCGCCGTCTGCGCGGTCATCGTCGCCGACGGTAGGGTCGGCCCGGCCGAGCGGGCGGTGTTCCACGCCATCAACGGGCTGCCCGACTGGCTCTACCGGCCCATGCTGGTCGCGCAGTACCTGGGCGTGCTGGTCATCCCGCTGATCGTCGCCGTCGGAGCGCTGGCGTTCCGGCGCTGGCGGCTGGCCGCCGCGCTGGTGCTGGTGGTGCCCTTGAAGCTCGCCGCCGAGAAGGTTCCCAAGCTGCTGGTGGAGCGGGAACGTCCGGGTACCACGGTGCCGGACGCGATCTTGCACGGGGTGCCGAGCGCCGGCCTGAGTTTCACCTCCGGGCACGCCATCATCACCTTCGCCATCGCCGGCCTGCTGGCGCTGGTGCTCCCGCGCGGTTGGGGAGTTGTCACCCTGGTGCTGGCGACCCTCAACGGGGTCGCCCGTGTGTACCTGGGGGCGCACAATCCACTGGACGTGGTCGGCGGGGCCGCGATCGGCCTGGCGATCGCCGCCGCGCTTGACCTGGTCCTGGATGTCACCCGTGACCGCGGGGGCCGCCGGCGCGGGCCGACCACCCTGGCGCGGGAGGATCGGGCCACCTGAGGTCGCCCGCTTGGCCCCTATTGCTGCGGGCCTCCCACGCGCGGGCTACCTGCCATGACCGGTTCTGGACGGATCGACCTCCGGCGCCACCACAGGTAGCAGACGACCCCGACCACGATCGGCAGACCCCAGGTCAGCGCCCGGTAGACCAGGACGGCAGCGGTCACCTCGTTCCGGGCGCCGCCCGCCGCCGTCAGGCCGGCGATCAGCACCGCCTCGACGAAGCCGACCCCGCCGGGGGTGAACGGGATGGCTGTGGCCAGGCGCGCGAACGCGAACACGGCCAGCACCTCCGCCCAGCCGACCTGGGCGTCGCTGACCCCGACGTCGCGCAGTGCCAGCAGCAGGACCAGGTACAGCGACAGGTGGCTGACCAGCGATGTCACCGTGATCGACCCCCAGCGGTGCTCCACCAGGGTGATGGTGCGGCCACGGAACTTCACCGTGGCCAGCTCCCAACCGTGCACTGGTGGCCGCCGCACCAGCCGCAGCGCCCGCGAGGCGACCCGGCCAGCCAGCAGCCCGAAGCGTCGCGCGACCTCCTCGCTCCGCAGGATCAGCGCAAACACCACGATCGCGCCGGCCAGACCGGCGATGCCGAACAGGGCGGCGGTCACCCGCCCTCCGGTGGCGCCGCCCTGCAGGGCGACGAGGGCAAGGGCGAGCACCGGCATGCCGAGCTTGATGAAGCTGTTCCACACCCCGGAGACCAGCACCGCGGTCGTCGCCCTGGACCGTGAGTAGCCCCACGATCCAAGCATCGCGTAGGTCATGCCGATGCCGATCGCCGACCCGCCGGGCACGGTGTTGGCCACCGCGGTGGTGGACTGGGTCATCACCATCCCATCTCCGAAGGACAGCCCGGGTGTCACCGACATCCAGACGAACGCGTAGGTGCACAGGTTCCAGACCGCCAGCAGGCCCAGGATGGCGAGCTCCAGCCAGGTCATGCTGGTGATCGCGCTCCACACCTGGGCCAGGTCGATCTTCTTGAGCAGGAAGTAGAAGATGACCACGATCAGGACCAGGGACACCGCGGCCTGGACGACCATGCGGGTCCGGGACCGGCGGCTCGCGGCGGGTGCCTGCTGGTCAACCATCACGTCACCTCTTGTCTGACCTGGCCGGACGACCTCTCCGTGACTGGCGGCTCATCGTGGGTTGCTGGGATCCAGCTGGAGCCGGCCGTCCGAGCGCTGTTCCAATGCCTGCTGGAGCGCCTGGCGGGTGGTGAAGTCGAGCAGCGTCGCCGCCTCAACGGTGAGCTGGGCCCGGGTCTCTGCCGGGATGCTGAACCGCGTGGTGACACAGCCGCCGGCAAACACGTCATATCGGGTGGCGACGAACCGCGGTGCCTGCTGCTCGATCAGCATGTAGCGCCGCACTCCTGGGTGGTCGGACGCCACCTCGGTTCCCCTCCCGATAGCGCAGCCCGCGGTCAACCGCACGATCATCGCGCCATTGCCGGCCCGGTCGCTGTCGAAGGTGAGCACGGACCGGCGGTCGTTCACCGTCACCTTCATCAGCGTCCAGCCGGCCGGTATGGGCCGTAGACACGGCACCAGCGAGGCCGACGGCACCGACTGGGCCTCCAACCACAGCGGCTCCAAATCGCTGCAGCTCACGTTGCCGATGTACAGCGGCGTCTTGCCGGCCTCGTTGTTGGTGACGTTCTGGGCGACGACTGTCCCGACGAACGCCAGCAGCACCGCCACGAGCGCCAAGAGCCCTAAGCGGCGGAGGCTCCAGCGCTGGATCCGGATCGGCTGCGGTGGGGTCGGCAGCAGCCGGACGAACTCGGCATGCAGGTCACGGCCCTGGGCGCGCAGCAGACGACGCAACTGGGACGGCAGCGCCAGCCCGCGGGCGGCCGCGAACCCCTCGGTGATCTCCTGGGTGTTGAACTGGCGCAGCGCCCGCCGGTACACCTGTTCGGAGCTGGAGCGCAACGCCAGACACAGCATCATGTTGGCCAGGTCGACCGCCTGCCGCCAGGGGCTGGGTCGGGCCTCGACGAACGCCACGTCGATCAGCAACATCCGGCCGTCCCGGACCAGCAGGTTGGCCGGCTTGATGTCGCGGTGCGCCAGCCCCGAATCCCACAGCCTGCGGATGATCCCCAGGCCGTCGTCGATGATCTCGTCGTCGACCTCGGCCTCGCCGAGCTCGACCGCGCCGTCGAAGAACTCGGTGACCAGCAGGTACTCCCGTTCGGGTGTGAGCTCCACGAACCCGTACGGCGCCGCACTGGGGAGTCCGGCATCGCGGCACAGCCGCAGCGCGTAGTCCTCCTGCTGCACCAGCCGACGCACCGTGTTGAACGGCTTCTCGTCCTCCAGCCGGCCGTACAGCAGCTCGCGCCCCAGCTTGTACCAGCGGTCGGCGCGGAGATGGCCCTTGGCGTACAGCTTGCCAAACAGGTAGCTGGGCGGGTCGCCCTTGACGGTGATCCGCAGCGGGGTGGAGCCGGCCGAGCCGGCCAGCCCGAAGGGCTTGAGGTCTTCGACGACCAGGCCAAGCTGGTCCTCCAGCCCCTGCCGGATCGCCATCCCCCGCGCGCCGCCAACGTCCAGGTGCGCGGCGCGCCCTCGCCGGTAGGTGACCGGGAAGACCTCGTTGGGGGCAAACAGCCGGAAGGCGACCAGCGGGATTGTCACCCCGATCGCCGCTGCCACCAGCACGTCGGTCGGGGCGTCGGCGCCCAACGCGATGCGGCCAAGCGCGGTCAGCGCCAGCAGCCCGGTCGCGACCCATTTGCCGGTGTTGCGCCAGCGGCCCTCCGGCACCAGCGTGTACAGCACCGTGACCAACCCGAGCGCGAAGAAGGTCAACTGCAGCGGCGGTAGCGCCCAGCCGCCCCAGCCGGCCTGGATGACCACTCCGAACGGCCGCGGGCGCTGGGCCAACGGACCCACCCAGGCCTCCACGACCAAGGTCATGAGCTGCACGAGGATCAGCAAGACGATCAGATGCCGGAAGCGCCGCAACACCAGCAGCGCCACCAGGAGCCCCACCAGCAGCCCGTTGAGGACCCACCATGAGCTGATGGCCGCCAACACCCGCCAGCCCCCCACCAACCCCGGGGCGTCGAGCCCGGCCAACCACCTGACCACCGCGTCGTCGGCGACGGTCACATCGACGGCCAAACCGCGCAGCCCGCGGGCGAAGACCACGGCCGACAGCGCGACCAGCACGACCGAGGCGATCAGCCATCCGACCCCACTGGTCTGCACGTGATGCGGCAGAGGCGGTGCCGCCCCGGTGGGCCGCCGCCGGCGCGCCCGCCGGACCGTTCCGGGCGGGGGCCGCTGGGCAACCGCGCGTGTCGACTGGTCTGCGGGCACGTCCATAACCTCTCCCCCCAAGGCGACCAGCCGCGCAGCAGCATCGCAGCGGCGCACAGCGCACCGAGGCACGCACACGGTTCAGGTTAAGCGCTCTCCTACGAAACCAGAAGCGGGATCTTCCGGACGTTAAGCAGACCTGTGCCGCGGCCAGGCGGGGTTGTCAGCCCACGGCAATGATGGCCGCGCTATCGTGCCGGCATGTTGCCGTCATCCCAAGGCCCTGAAGGGCACGACGCCTGGGGGACCAGCCGCCATTCCAGACTGTTTCCTGGTCGGTGGTTGGTCCACGCCGACCTGCACAACCACACCTGGCTGTCGGACGGGGCAGGCGACCCGAGCCGTTGCTTTGCCAGCATGCGAGCGGCCGGGCTGGACGTGGCCGCTATCACCGACCACAGCCGCTGGGCCTCGGCGTTCCTCGGCCTGGTCGGCGCGCCCGGCTGGACCGGGATCGACGGCCGGGCCTGGCGGCAAACGGCGTCTCTGGCCGATGCGGCCAACCTCGACGGAGAGTTCGTCGCCCTGCGCGGCTTCGAGTGGTCGCACGCCGCGTTCGGTCACATGAACGTCTGGGGCACCCAGCACTTCACCGACCCGCTGCGCACCTTCCCCACAATGGGGCGCTTCTGGCGCTGGCTGGAACGGCACGGCGACGACGGCCTGGTGACGTTCAACCACCCGGGAACCGGGCGGTTGCGTTTCAGCCGCTTCGGCTACCGGCCGGCTCTGGCTGAGCGGCTGGTGGGCCTGGAGATCTTCAACAAGACCGACGAGTACCTATTCAAGGACACCGACCGCGCTGGAGAGTCGCCGCTCAACCAGTGCCTGAACGCCGGCTGGCGGATGGGCCTGCTGGGCGTCACTGACGAGCACGGCGCCGACTGGGGCCACCCGGACGGCAAGGGCCGCGCCGGGCTGTTCGTCGGCGAGCTGTCCCGCCAGGGGGTGCTGGAGGCGCTGGCGGCCCGGCGGTTCTTCGCCAGCCGCATCAAGGGACTGCGGGTCGACGTGGCCCTGACCTCGCTGGGGGCTGCTTCCAAGCTGGCAGAGGACCGGCCCGCCGCCCGCATGGGTACTGCCGTTGCCCACAGCCGGGGTCCGGTGCGCATCCAGGTTGATCTGGACCGAGGCGAGCGGTGGTGGGGCCGGCGGCTGAACGTGCAGGTGCTCCGGCCCGGGCGGCGCCTCCCAACCTTGGCGGCCGCGCTCGACGTCTGCGTGCCCAGCCCGGACGAACCGGTGATCGCCTTCGAAGTCGACCTCGACCCAGGCGAAGGAGACTGGCTGGTGCTACGGGTCAGCGACCCCAGCGAGCCGGCCGATTCCAGGGCCACGGGCCAGTACGCGCGGCTGGGCCGGGGCATCGCCTACACCAGCCCCTTCTGGCTGGAGCCACCTCCCAAGTCCTGACGGTCAAGGCACAGTAACGTGGGACACGGAGAACCAGGCATCCAATGCGGTCAGGGGATAACAGTGACGGACGATGCGGAGGGCTGGCTGCTCACCTCCCGGGAGCGCGGCAACGAAGCGACTGGGTCTACCTGACCGACTGGCGCATGGTGGGATCGACCTTTCGCGCGGCGGCGCGCGACGAGGACCTGCTCGACCCGGTCCGAGGCTTCGAGCTCTGGAGGTCGACCGCCGACCGGCTCCAGGCCTGGTACGACGGTGGCAAGGAGGGTCCACGACCGTTTGGTCGAATCCTGCCCCGCCACATGGAGCTGTCAGGGGCCCTGAAGGCCCGCTGGGTGCCGCCGCTGTGCCGGCTGGCGATCGATCCCGACGGCCGAATGCTGCGACTCCAGCGCGAGGGCGAGCTGTAGATTCGCCACGATCAGGTTGCACCGCCGTGATCGGCCACACCCGCCTCGGCCGCAAGCCCGTCCCAGAGGCCCGGCTGGCCGCGAAGCTCCCGGCGCGTGCCCGCGGTGAGCGCCGATCGCGACACGCTGGCGAGGGCGCGCACGACCGGCTCGACTCCGAGGCCGGCGGTGGCCGACGCCATCGCGCGTTTGGCCCCGAAGCGGACCGCCAGCGAGGCGAGCAGCTCGGCGACATCGGCGTCGCGGCGCCCTGGTGGCGCGGCCGCCTCGGCGTGATCGAAGTCCACCAGCCACGGTCGCCCGCCCTCCCCGACCAGGACGCTGGCCCGGGTGAGGTCGCCATGGGCAATGCCGCCGGCGTGAAGGCGGCCGACCTGATGCCAGGCCGCCTCGAGCAACTCGTCGCCGACCTCGCCAGGGCCGAGCTCCTCGAGCGAGTGGCCCGCAACCCAGCGCTGCACCAGCAACCCGCCTCCGTTGCCGTACGGCTCGGCCAGCACCACCCCGGGAGTGTTGACCCCAGCCTGGCCGGCGAGCAGACCAAGGTACGCCTCCCGCTCGACCCGCTCGGGAGGGGATGGCGACTCGCCGGCGTCGCGGGGCGCGAAAGCGCCGTGGACCAGCCGCCGCCACGCCCGGTAGAGGAGGTCGGCATTGCGGCGTTCGCGTGGGACGAGCTTGACGAACAGCCGCTCGCCATTCGTGGTGCTGGCCAGGAAGCGGGCCGAGCGGGCGGCGTCGCGGCCCCCGAGTGCGACCACCTCGGCCGGCGCCAGGCCGCGGGCGGCCAGGTCCCTGGCCACCCTGGCCGGCGCAGGCCGCCCACCGGGAGCGCCCAGCAGCAGGTGCACCAGCGCTCCAACCGCCCAGCCCAGCGCGGCCCCGCCGAGGACGTCCAGGGGCAGGTGCGCGCCCACGTACATGCGAGCCAGGCAGACGAGCAGGGCGGCCAGCCAGACGAGACGCCGGCTCCTGCGGCCCAGGTAAGGGCTGGCCACGGTGGCCATGGCGACAGCCACCGCCGCATGCCCCGAGACGTAGCCCTGCCCGGTCGGCTCGGGGCCGTGGACGATCACATGGTCGAGCAGGCTGGGCGGGCGACCCCTGGCGACCACCTGCTTGACCAGCTTGGCGAGCATCCACGCGCTGGTACCGGCCACGGCCAGGTCGAGGGCGAGCCGGAAGCGACGGGTGGCGGCCGCCACGGCGGCCACGACCGGCACCGCGAGCAGATTGCCGGCCTGCATGACCGCCCACAGGAACGGGAACAGGTAGCTCGGCAGATCGTTGACCAACCGGAACAGGTTGGCCTCCAAGGTCCCCACCCGGTGCCGGCGGATCGTCGCCGTGGCCCCGACCAGGATCGCCAGCCCGGTAACCAAGCGGACCAGGTCGCCTGGGTGCCGCGGCAGGAAGGGCCTGGGCCGGCCAGCGAGCATTACCCGGAACCGGCCCCAGGAGACGTCCGTGGACGCCTGGCCTTGCGTTGGTTCCACCAGGGCGCTCCTTCGGTCCGGGGCGGCACCCTCCGGGCAGGCTCCCCGGGCAAGTGTAGCCTTCTCCAATGTGGATGCCGGTCGCGCCGCTGGGGGGATCTCATGCCGATCGCAACGCCCGAGGCATACGCCGAGATGCTCGACCGAGCCAAGCTGGGCGGGTTCGCCTACCCGGCAGTCAACGTCACCTCGTCGGAGACGCTCAACGCTGGCGGCGACCTTCGGCAACGTCCACGGGGTGTACCAGCCGGGGCACGTGAAGCTGCGGCCCAAGCTCCTGGACGAGATCCAGCGGGCGGTTGCCGCAAGGGTCGGCTACCTGGCCAAGGCGGAGACCTCGATGGCCGCCCGCGTGGTCCAGGCCTGCAATGACCTCGGCTCCGCCGGCACCTCGCTCATGCAAGCCGGTTGACGCCCCCATCCGGCACCCGTCCCCCAACCCACCAACACCCGAACCGAAGACTCGGCCGGGGCCGTGGTGGTGGGCGGTGCGGGTGCCGCGGCAGGCGCCGATTGCGCCTGGCCGGCGTGTTTCTCAATTACCGCCTTCGGGGTCAAGCTCAAGCCGCCCGCCGGAGCGGCGTCGGAGGGCCTCGCGCAGGTCATCACGGGTCCGGTAGGCCACCGCGCGCTGGGCCTGGTCCAGCAGCGGGGCCGACGGGCCAATGTCGGGTTCTGGCTGGTAGGTGACACAGCCGCCGGGGAACACGTCGACCACTTGGGGTGTGCTGGCGGGTCCTTGGATCTGGAAGCGTCTGACACCCGGCGCGATGGTCTGCCCCTCCACGGTCGTCGGGACGGCGCACGTTGCCGTGAGCCGAATCGTCACGCTGCCTGCGGCGGCATGCGCCCGGGGCCACTCACCGGCGATGAGGGAGATGTCGAGGCTGGCGTGGCCGAGTTCGAGCACCGACTCGCCGTCCCGGACGCGCAGCGCGTCATAGATGCCTGCGGGGAGCGCCTGGACGCAGGGGATGAGGGAGGCCGACGGGACCGACTGGGCCTGGAGCCACAACTTCTCGAGCTGGGTACAGGACCCAGAGCCGCTCCAGCCGCCGATGGCCGCCGCGCCACCCGGGTTCGCGCTGGAGCGGGCGAACACCCAGGCCATCGGGACGGCGGCGGGGATCAGCACCAACATGACGAGGAGCAGGAGCCCGACGCGCCGCGCGCTCCAGCGCTGAACGGCGATCGGGCGGGGCGGGGCGGGCAGCAGCCGCACGAACTCGGCGTGCAGATCGCGGCCCTGGGCGTGCATCATCCGGCGGAGCTGCGAGGGCAGCGCAAGCCCGCGGGCGGCGGCAAACGCCTCGGTGATCTCGCTGACCGAGAAGCGCCGCAGCGCCCGTTCATAGACCCGCTGCGGGCTGGACCGCAGGGCCAGGCAGAGCATCATGTTGGCCAGGTCGACCGCCTGCCGCCACGGGCTCGGGTGCATCTGGGCGAAGAACACGTCGATCAGGTAGAGCTTGCCGTCGCGGACCAGCAGGTTGGCCGGCTTGATGTCGCGGTGGGCGAGGTTGGCGTCCCACAGCTTGCGGACAATACCGAGGCCCTGGTCGATGATGGCGTCGTCGACCTCGGCCTCACCGATCTCGGTGGCGCCATCGATGAACTCAAACACGATCAGGTACTCCCGCTCGGGTGTGAGCTGGGCGACACCGTACGGCTCCGGGCTGGGCAGCCCTGCCCGCTGCATCAGCGACAGCGCGTAGTCCTCCTGCTGCACCAGCCGCCTGACGGTGTTGAACGGCTTCTCGTCCTCGAGCCGCCCGTACAGCAGCGCCCGGCCGAGCTTGTAGGAGCGATCGGCGCGCAGGTGGCTGCGCGCGTAGAGCTTGCCGAACACATAGTTGGCGTTGCCGGCCTCGCCCTCGACCTGGATCCGCAGTGGGGTCGACCCGGCCGAGCCCGACAGCCCGAACGGCTTGACCTCGAGCGCGGTCAGCCCGAGTTGGTCGGCCAGAGCGTGGCGGATCGCCTCGCCGCGACGCCCGCCCACGTCGAGGTGGGCGCTGCGGCCGCGCCGGTAGGCGACCGGGAAGATCTCGTTGGGCACAAACAGCCGGTAGGCAGCGATCGAAACCGCGACGGCGATCACGGCAGCCACGAGCGCGTCGATGGGGGCGTCCACGCCGAGGTAGATCCGGGCCAGGGCGAACACCGCAACCAGGGCGGTCGCGACCCACTTGCCGAGCTGCCGCCAGCGACCCACCGGGACGAGTGTATAGAGCACCCCGACCAGGGTCGCGGCGAAGATGGCGACCGGCCGTGACGGCATCGCCCAGCCGGCCCAACTGCCGCGGATGTCCATCCCGAACGGCCGTGGGCGGTCCACCGTTGCCAACCGGACCACCAGCAGGACCGCCAAGAAGGAACCCACGAACACGACCAAGTGGCGGATGCGCCGCAACGCCAGCAACGCGACCAGGGTCGCCCAGCGGACGGCCCCGACCACGCCCACCGACCCGGTGGACGCCACGATCGCCTCCATGAGGCCGGTCATCCCGGGAAGACGCAGCCCGGCCAGCCACCGCACCACCGCGTCGTCCCAGACGGTGACCGCCACGCCCAGGCTGCGCCTGGCCGGGCCGAAGGCAACCTTGGCGAGCGTAACGAGCACCACGGCGGCGGCTGCCCACCAGACGCCGGTGGGCTGGATGCTGCGCGGCAGGGGTGGTGGCCGGCCGGTGGGGCGCCGCCGCCGTCCCGACCGGCTGACGTGAAGCGCGTCAGAGCGTGTCGGGCCGATGCTGCCCGGGAGCACCTGACGCGGGGTGGACTCCATGCGCTCATCCTGCGACCGGGCGGCCTGCGAGTCCATATCTTGTCCAGTCCTGGCGGCATCGCTGCACCTGCGAAGCACTGTTAGGTGAGCAGCTCCTCGACGTCCACGAGGGAGATGAGGTCCTGGATTTCCGGCTCGTGTTTCAGGTCAATGGGCTGCAACCCTTTGCCTGTCCGTAGGTTGACCAGCAGTTCACAGCGGTGTCTTCGACGATTCTGCCGGCATCCGCCTCCTGCCAACGGACACCGTCAAAGGCGGACCGCCGCGATCCCCGGAGCGACGGCGAACGCCTCACGTAAGGTGACGAGGAGGTGGCCAAGAACCAGCGTGGTGTACAGGGCCGCTCGATCGGTCTTGGAGAGCTTGCGCAGGGTCAAGTTGCCAGCCTGTACACAATGCGAACCGCCAGCCCGCGTTCCCACAACGCCCTACTATCGGACTATAGCCTGGGCCGCGACTGCATTGGCAGGTTCGTCGCCGCCTCAGCCGCCGGCGGGCAGGTCGCCGTGCCCGCCAGTCAGCCAGCCGAGCACGACATCGCCGTAGAGGTCGGGCGCCTCCTCCCAACTGAAGTGCCCAGCGGGCAGCAGGTGGAGGCGACTGCGAGGCAGCCGCTCGTGCAGGAACTCAGCGTTGACCGCCGGCACCAACTCGTCGTCGCGCCCACCAACGATCAGCACCGGCGTCTCGATGCCCGGAAGCCGTTCGGCCAGGACCGGAAGCTCTGCCGGGTATGTCCGCACATAGCGGGCCGACTCGGCGAAGCGATCCCCTGCGTAGGACTCAAGATAGTCAGCGCGAATCTCCGCCGGCAGGGGCCCGCCGGGAATGGCGTCGAACACCGGGCCGAGGATCTCCTTCGAGTCGACCTGACGGTAGCCGTCGAGGTCGGGGGCCTCGATGATGTTCTTCAACGCGCCCGTTACCCGCAGCGGAACCGCGGTACCACCGCCGCCGATCGCCAAACTGTGCACCAGCTCCGGGTGGGTTGCCGCCGCGAACAGCGCCGCTGCCGTGCCGACGTCGGGGCCGACAAAGTGCACCGATCCCAACTTCCACTCCTGGACCAGCCGCACAAGGAACCCACCCATCGGCCGCGGCGACAGCAGATCCAAACGTCGCTCGGACTGTCCGAACCCCGGCAGGTCGATCGCCACCAGGTGGAAGTGTTCGGCCAAGCGGTCCCACACCTTGCGGAATGCGAACAGGCTCTCCGGCCAGGGATTTGTCAACACGACCGTGTCGTCCATTTCCTGACCAGCCTCCGCGTAGCGAACCCTCAAGCCATCGGCTGTGCGGAACGCTGCCTTTATCGTCGTCATGCGCTAAATCCTCCATGGTCGCCGTCTGCTCTCGCGCTCGCCGAGGCGCCGCCCGGCACGGTCCGGCCCGAGCGTCAGCCGCCTCCGAGGATGCGGCGAGTGGTGTCGGCGATCTCGGCGTTCAGGTACGCGTGGCCGTCGATGCCCCAACCGCCGTCGGGCGCCTCGGAGATCAGCACCCATGTGCGTTCGGCCAACGTCGGATCGCCCGCCGCAGCGGTGACGATTTCGGTCATCTCCCTCACCACGCCGAGCTTCTTGTCACGGTCGAGCACGCCGGCGGGCGTCAACACGTTGATGCGCACATAGTTGCTCTCGCCCTTGGCGTTCGAGATCGAATCGCTCGGCAACTCGTGGAGAAACGCCGCGGTGTTCTCGGAGAAGAAGTCGATGGGCGGGACCTGCTCCCAGCGCATGATCGCTTCGGCGAGCGCCTTGATGAGCGCCGGCTTGTCCTGGAAGGTTCCGGTGGCGGCGGTGACGTCGATCATCGGCATGGTCGATGGCTCCTCGTCGTGCAACTCCTCAACGAGCTAGACCAGTCTGTCTAGACGCTGCCTGACGCTAATTAGACCGATCTGTCTAGCTTGTCAACTGGCCCTCACCAGGGCCGTAGGCGAGGACGCAAGAGGTCGTCGACCAATCAGCGCGCGCGACGCTTGGGGCCACGCCGGATCGCCGCATCGACGAGGGCGGTCGCGACGTCCTTGGCAGCGAGAGCGGCGGTCCGGTCGCGGTCCATCTGGGCGGCCACGGTTGCGCCGTCATACAACAGCACCAGTTGTTGCGCCAACCGCCGCGGGTCCGATGCCCCTGCATCGGAGGCCAGGCCCTCGAACATCGACCGCACCCATTCGCGGTACTCGTCAGACACCTTTTCCACCGACCCACCGGCGGGTGATTCGGCGCTGGCGTTCAAGAACGCACACCCGCGGTAACCGGGGGCGGCGAAAAGCTTGTCCATCACGTCGAAGACGACCAGTAACTTCCCCCGTGGCGAGTCGATGCCTTCCATCGCCTGGGCGAGGCGTCGTTTGCGGGCCTCGTGGCGGCCATCAAGGTAGGCCTTGACGAACTCTTCCTTGCTACCAAAGGCGTTGTACAGGGTCGCTTTGGCAACGCCGGCCCGCTCGATCACCCGGTCGATCCCCACCGAGCGCACGCCTTCCCGGTAGAAGAGTTCGTCGGCCGCTGCCAGCAGTCGCTCACGTGGCGTCAGCTTGTCGTTCAGGTCCCTCGCCATGCCAGCATGATAATCAGACAGACCGGTCTGCGTGACCCCTTGGGAACGGCCGCCGCTCTCCAGCCGCCCGCGAGGTGGAGCTGGAGCACCAGCTGGCCGTCGCGCGCGCCACCTCAGGCTCCTCCAACAAGCAACCCGAGCAAAATCGCCAACCGACCCTGTTGGTGCAGGTCAGAGAGCTGTTGGCGACCCGTTGTAGACCCGACCTGCCAACACGCGAACCGCCTGTTGGCGGTCGAAGGACCAACAATTGGCCTCTGAGCAGCGATAACGCGAATCAGAGCGGGCGGCCAACACATGGCCAACACCACCAGACCGCCGTCGTTGGCGCGTCCTGTTGGTCCAAGTGGTGGCTTCATTGGTCCAATGCCCTCGTGGTAGCCGCGGACCGTGCCCTATCCAGGTCCCGTGTCCAAGGCTGCCCGATCGCCATGAGATCACAGCTTACGGCTGCGAGTCCGAGCGACCCTGCGACTCGGGCAGGGGCAGCTTCATCCCATCGTGGGTGGCGCGGAAGCCGAGTGACTCGTAGAAGCACAGTGCGTCTGGTCGCCGGCGGTCGGTCGTGAGCTGGACCAAGCGGCAACCGCGCGCCCGTGCCTACGCTACCGCGTCAGGAACGGTCAGGTGGTGCCGCATAAAGAGTGTCGATCTCCGGCGCGTATTTGCCGTGGATCACGCGGCGCTTGAGCTTCAGCGTCGGCGTGAGCTCCTCGCTCTCGGCGGTCCACTCGGCCGGCAGGATCTTGAACTGCTTGATCTGCTCGACCTGGGCCAGGCGCTGGTTGGCCGCCGCCACTGCGTGCGCCACCTCCTCGACCACCAGGGGGTGCTCCGCGAGCGCGGCCGGGCTGGCGTCGGCGATGCCGTGCTGCCCGGCCCAGCCAGCGACGACCTCGTGGTCCAGCACGACCAGCGCGACCACGTAGGGCCGGCGGTCGCCGAACGCCAGCGCCTGGCCGACCAGCGGGTGCTGCTTGAGCAGGCTCTCGATGTTGGCCGGGGAGATGTTCTTGCCGCCGGCGGTGATGATCAGCTCTTTCTTGCGGTCGATGATGCGCAGGTGGCCGGCCTGGTCCAGGGTGCCGACGTCGCCGGTGTGCAGCCAGCCGTCGGCGTCCAGCAGTTCCGCGGTCGCCTCCGGCTGGCCCAGGTAGCCGGGGGTGGTGATCGGCCCACGGACCAGCACCTCGCCGTCGTCGGCGAGCTTGAGCTCGATGCCGGCGATGGGAGGCCCGACCGTGCCGATCCGAATCGCGTCAGGCG
>WNFU01004973.1_pt1 | contig 30472 bp, 19 predicted proteins | sample 5400121 | NCBI WGS metagenome assembly WNFU01 (sample SAMN13153360, study PRJNA577476) | soil metagenome | isolation source: 100 cm soil or saprolite under grassland replicate 1 | place: USA:California | collected 2016-06-15
TGCCACCAGACGTCCAAGCTGATCGAGCTGTCGACCTGAAATTTCCGCTATGAGCGTCAGTGACGGTGCTGCGGCAAATGTCGCCGCCGCGGCGTAATCAAACTCCCGGGTCAGCCCGCCAAACGAGTAGCCGACGTCGCCGTGAAGAGTGGCGCGTCCCTGCTCGACAGATACCAGCAGGCGCGGCTTCGCGCTCGATTGACCAGCGCCGAGCAATTGCTCCTCACTCCCTGTGGCAAGGCGCGTTTCAGCGGCCACGGCAATACTGCCGTGCGAGGTCTGGAGCAGATTGTACTTTGCGCGAACGACGACGTCCCCAAGGCCTGAAGCTGAGCCTTTGCCCGTCGCTTGCAGCAGTTGCCGGCCACGATAGGTGTCGACGCGTTCGCCACTCAGCGTAAGCCTCACGAACGGAACGGCGGCGCCGAGCTCGAGTCGATCGGTCGCGCCGTAGCTGCCGGCCACGGTGATCGTATCCATGTGAATCCGAAGCGACACCGTCTCGACGTCGAACGGGTCTGCAGTGCCGCGCAGCACGCTCGCCGTGGATACGAGCGTTCCGTCGCGGAGGTTGCGGCCGTCGATGTTGTCAAAGGTCGCGCTGCGGTAGTTCACGCTGAGCGACCCCCGATTCTTCCCGGTCGTGAGGGGCCGCTCCACGAAGAACGGACCGAAGCTGTCGGTCAGCCGCGCAACGGCGCCGATCGCCGGGTCGACTCGATAAATGAAGCCGCTCGCCGACGATGCGATCGGAAGTGTGGCGAGCTCGATCGATAGAAATCGTGCGATGGTGTCGCTCGTCGCAGCCGCCGCCGCTTCGTCGCGAACGAAATCATCTGTTGCAATCGAGCGGTTCGTCACGAGGAACGACAACACGTCGCGAATCGACTCTTGTGCTCCCGCTGGCCTCGCGGTACTGATCGTTGACAGCACCGCCAAAGTCAGCGTGTGAGCAACGCGTGCACGGCAGAGAACGATGGAACCACACATCGCCGCGCCCGTTACGGCCGCCTCGGTTGGGTGATCTGGAACGTTTGCCCCGCGATCGTGAGCGTTCCGTTGCGCGGTCCGTTCGGGTTCGCGCTGACCGTGAAGGTGACCGTGCCATTGCCGCTGCCGCTCGCGCTTGAAGTGATCGTCGCCCAACTCACATTACTCACAGCGGTCCACGAGCAGCCGCCAGGGGCCGTCACGGAGATCGGACCGCCGTCTCCGCCTGCCCCGGAGATCGTCTGCGAAGTTGGGGCGATCGAGTAGGTGCAAATCAAGACTGCCTGCGAGACGGTCACCGTCTGGCCTGCAACGGTCATCGTCCCCGTGCGCGCCGAACCCGTATTCGGCGTCGCCGCGAAGGTGACGCTACCGTTGCCGGTGCCGCTCTGGCCCGACGTGATGGTGATCCACGCGGCGTTGCTGGTCGCCGTCCACGCGCAGCCGCTCGTCGTCGTCACGGCCACCGGCCCGCCGGTACCGCCTGCGCCACCGATAGACACGCTCGTCGGCTGCACCGAGAACGCGCACGCAACTGCGGCCTGCGACACGGTGAATGTCTGGCCCGCAATCGTCAGCGTGCCCATCCGCGCCGGGCCCGTGTTCGCGGCGACATTGAAGGTGACGCTGCCGTTGCCAGTTCCCGTTGCGCCCGACGTGATGGTGATCCAGGACGCATTGCTCGCCGCCGTCCAGCCGCAGCCGGCGCCGGCTGTCACGGCCACACTGCTGCCAGTTGCACCGCTCGCATCAACGGCCTGACTCGTGGGCGCGATGCCATACGTGCACGGCGCCGGGGCCGCGGCCTGATTGACCGTAAATGTCTGGCCGGCCACGGTCATCGTCCCGGTGCGGGCCGCACCCGTGTTCGCCGCGACGTTGAAGGTAACGCTGCCATTGCCGCTTCCCGTCGCGCCCGCCGTGATCGCGATCCACGAGGCATTGCTCGTCGCGGTCCATCCGCAGCCATTGCCGGCAGTGACAGCCACAGTGCTGCCAGTCGCACCGGTGGCGGGAACGGTCTGACCTGTGGGCGCGATACCGTACGTGCACGGCGGCGGCGGCGCCGCCGCCTGATTCACCGAAAATGTCTGCCCCGCAACGCTGATCGTTCCCGCGCGCGCCGCGCCCGTGTTCTCCGCGACGTTGAACGTGACGCTGCCATTGCCGCTTCCCGTCGCACCCGCCGTGATCGTGATCCACGAGGCATTGCTCGTTGCCGTCCATGCGCACCCGGCGCCGGCGGTGACGGCCACAGTGCTGCCCGTCGCACCGGTCGCAGCGACGCTCTGGGCGGTGGGCGCGATGCCGTACATGCACGGCGGCGGCGGCGCCGCCGCCTGATTCACGGTAAATGTCTGCCCCGCAACGCTGATCGTCCCCGTGCGCGCCGCGCCTGTGTTCTCCGCGACGTTGAACGTAACGCTGCCATTGCCGCTTCCCGTCGTACCTGCCGTGATCGAGATCCATGAGGCATTGCTCGTTGCCGTCCAGGCGCAGCCCGCGCCTGCCGTCACGACCACGACCACGCTGCTGCCCGTCGCACCCGCCGCAGCGACAGTCTCCGCAGTGGGCGCGATGTTGTACGTGCACGGCGGCGGCGGCGCGGCCGCCTGATTCACGGTAAATGTCTGTCCGGCAACGCTGATCGCACCGCTGCGGGCCCCACCCGTGTTCTCGGCGACATTGAAAGTGATGCTGCCGTTGCCGCTTCCCGCTGCACCTGACGTGATCGAAATCCATGACGCGTTGCTCGTCGCGGTCCATGCGCATCCGCTGCCGGCTGTGACGGTTACACTGCTGCCCGTCAGACCGGTCGCCGCAACTGTCTGCGCTGTGGGCGCGATGTTGTACGTGCAGGCCGGTTGGGCCGCAGCCGATTGCGTGATCGTGATTGTCTGACCCGCAACGGTGAGCGTGCCTGTACGTTCCGCTCCTGTATTCGGCGCCACAGTGAAGCTCACCGAGCCGGTCCCCGAGCCCGCTGCGCCGGAGCTGATCGTGATCCAACTCGAATGACTCGCGGCGGTCCAGGCGCAGTCGTTGCCCGCGGTTACCGTCAGGGTTGCCGTACCGCCGTTTGCGCCGAGTGAGTGGCTTGTCGGCGCAACTGCATACCCGCACACAGTCTGGCCGGCGGATCCCTGCTGGTTGACTGTGAACACCTGATTCGCAATCAATATGGTGCCGGTGCGCGCTAGGCCCGAATTTGGAGCAACCGAGTAGGTGACGACAGTGCTGCCCGAGCCGCTGCGAGGCGACGTGATGGTGATCCACGGCGCCTCGGTGTCAATACTCCACGTGCAGCCCGCAATCGTGGATAACGTGACGGTCCTGTTGGTGCCTCCGTCAACGGCGATTGGATCGCTCGCAGGAGAAATGGAATACGAACAAGGTGCCGCTCCTCCCTGCGACACTGAAAACGCGTGTCCCGCAATCGTGAGCGAACCGGTTCGCGCATTGCCGGTGTTCGCGGCAACCTGGTAGCTGACTGCTCCGTTGCCGCTGCCCGTCGCTCCGGAGACAACGGTTATCCACGGCACGTTGCTCGTCGTCGTCCATGTGCAACCTGCCGTTGTCGACACGCTCACCGTCGGCGCGCTGCCTCCTGCCGCGCCCACGCTTTGGCTGGCGGGGTTAATCACGAAGACGCAGTTGGCGACGCCAGCCTGGGTAACGGTGAACGTTTCGCGGGCAATCGTGAGGGTTCCTGTTCGACCGCTTCCCGTATTCGCCGCGACGTTGAAGCGAACAGTGCCCGCGCCGGATCCGTTATCGGCGCCACTAATGACGATCCATGGCACGTTGCTCACGGCCTGCCACGAACATCCGGCGCTCGTGGAGACGGTCACCGGCCCCCCGGCGCCGCCTGTCACCGCGATACTCTGGCCCGTTGGCGCGATGCCGAAGGAACACCCGCTGACACTCGCCTGAACGACTGCTAATCTCTGGTCGCCGATCTCGACGAGACCGGTTCGTTGGTCGCCGCTGTTTGCGGCGATTTGCAAGGTGAAGGAGCCGCTGCCGGTTCCATTACTGGGCGAGGCTGCAATCCAGCTCGCGTCGCTTCTGACGGTCCATGAACAACCGCTCAACGTCGAAACGTTCGACGCAACGGTCCCTCCGGCGGCGCCTACATCGTGACTTCGCGGCGTCACGTCGATGCGGCAGGGCGCAGCGTCCTGCGTGACGTGCATGCGTTCGTTGTTCACGAGGATGTCGCCTTCGCGCGCGGTGGCCTGCGGATTTGCCGCCAGGCGGAATTCGACCTGACCACTGCCCTGTCCCGACGCAGGTGAGATGCCGGTGATCCACGGCGCCTGCGCGACGGCCGTCCACGTGCATTCCGGCGTCGTCGTGATGGCAAATGCGCCCAGACCGCCGCCGGGATCGGTGATCGGAGTCGTCAACGACGTCGAAAGCTGGCACTTGACGGGCGATGGTCCGGTCGCGATCGTCGAGTTCGAATTGCACGCCGCAGCCGTGAGTGTCGACCAAACAACAAACACCAACAGAGTGCAGGGGGATTTCGGTGACAGCTTCATGGCGGGACGAACGACCGTAATTAAGAGCGTCTGACCTCGAGCACAAAGATGAATATCAGAATGGCGGCTCGGTTACGAGCTCAGCAGCGGCCTGTGCGGAGAAACTGTGCGGAGAAAAACGTGCTGACCCCGGAGCGGCCAGCGCATGGTGGCGATGCCGGATCGGCATCGGTTGAATGTTCGCGCGTAGTTGAGACTGAAGGGTCAGCTACAGTCCGAAGCAGTCGGTTCAGCCGCTGTACGATCAGCCGACGCGATACGGGTCGAGGTTCTCCCTCACCTTGAATCGCTTGGCGTTGATCTTAATCACGTCTTTCGTGACAAGTGTGACAACGCCAGGACCGACGGGATGAATCACGGGCCCGGTTTCGGGAACGATTTCGTTGTACGCCTGACCTGTCGCGAGCGGCACATCACAGTGCGAGTAGGTTTCCAGGTCGGTGTCAGCCACCACCTGGATATGGGTGTCCTGGTGCCAGGCGCTCAACAGGACAGCGACCGGGTGTTCCGACTGCGGCACCCACTCGTCGCGATTCTGACGCGACCTGACGACGGGCACACGAAGGATGAGGTAGCCGTTGACGTAGGGCGTCCAGTGGCGGTCGTCCCACATCCACGGCCCGAGATTCCAGATGTCGGACTGATTGTGGTCGATGTCGCGCGAATTCAGGCTGTAGTAACCGTCCGCGTCGTGAAGCCAGGTGCTCCACAACATCTTGTTCAAACTGAACGGTATCGGCTCTCCCGAGGTGCCGCCGAAGTAGGTGTACGTGATGCGAGTCTCGATCTCGAACGTAATCTTCTGAGCTGAAAGATTGGTGATGTGGAGCGCGTACCCCCGAGTCCATCGGACTTCGTACTTGCTGGTGGGCCTCTGCGACGTTAACGGCGGATTGAATCCCAGCGAAAAGTTCGATACGAGCACGGCGCGAATTCTACTATAGAGCCCTCATCGATTGATCGCGTGACGCCCGTCAGGAGCTCAGTCAGCCACTCTTTGCGCGAAGGACGGAATGGCCGTGCACGATTCAATTCCCCAGTGCCGATGAGTCTTCGCGAGCTCGCCGCAGTCAGCGGTCTGTTCGTCGTCTTGACGCTGTTCTCGACGTATCCACAAGTCCTGTACCTCGACTCGGCCGTCGGTGCGCATCTCGACGCGCCCTTCAGCATTTGGCGCCTCGCGTGGATCGCACATCAGTTGACGCGATCGCCTGTCCATCTCTTCGATGCGAACATCTTCTATCCCGAGCGCAACACGCTCGCCTACTCTGATGCGTTGCTCTTGCAGGGTCTCGTTGCAGCGCCTTTCTTGTGGCTCGGCGCGTCGCCAATGGCAGTTCATAACGTGCTGGTGCTGCTGGCGTTCGGGACGGCGGGAGTCGGGATGTACGTGCTGGTCCGCTCGATCACGAAATCGCGGCTCGGCGGCATCGGCGCCGGAATGATTTTCGCCTTTCAGCAATACCGGTTCGCTCACTATCCACAGATCGAACTGCTGTGGACATGCTTTATCCCGCTGGCGCTCTGGGCGCTGCACCGCACGCTCGCCACGCATCGCATCAGAGATGCGCTGCTGGTCGCGATATTCGTCGGGCTGCAAGCCTGGTCGTGCCTTTACTACGCCGTATTCCTCATCACTGCGCTCGCCATCATCTCGATTGCAATGGTCATCGGACGCCGTGAGGGGCTCATGCGCCTCGCCACGCCCGCGGTCGCGGCTATTGTCGTCGGCCTGCTCATGACCGCGCCGTATGCCCTCCCTTACATGAGAGCGCGACAGATTGTCGGCGCGCGGACGATGCCGGAGATCAAACAGTGGAGCCCACCGCTCCAGAGCTATCTCGGCACCATGCCGACCAATTGGCTGTACGGGCGCGTGACAAGTGGATACGGTTATCTGGAAGGCACGTTGTTCCCCGGCGTAATGCCCCTAGCGCTTGTCGCTTTCGCCGTGCTCACGCGGCCACGCACGCGCGAATTGATCGCCTACGCCGTCCTCCTGGTGGTGTCGTTCGATTTGTCGTTAGGATTCAATGGATGGTTGTACCCATCGCTGTACTCAGTTGCATGGCCGTATCAAAGCCTGCGCGTGCCCGCTCGGATGTTTGTAATCGTGTCTGCGAGCATGGCCGTTCTCGCTGGAATGGCCATGGCGCGCTTGGGCACCCTGTTGGGCCGCACGCGTTGGACGGCGGCCGCCGTGGCAGCGGTCGCGACTGTCATTTTTGCCGAGACCGTGACCGTGCCCATTCCGCTCCAGCGCATCGACTTCGAGCGAACGCAGACAGATCGCTTCCTGGCGAGTCAGCCGCGAGCCGCGGTGTTTGAATGGCCGGTTCCTCGGCCCGATACGCTTGGGATCACACAAGACCCGATCTACATGCTTCAATCGACCTTCCACTGGCAGCCGCTGGTGAACGGCTACAGCGGCTATCACCCCCAATCGTACGTGGAGCTCCTCGAGCACATGAGGACGTTTCCAAGTACAGACGCGCTCCGGCATCTCCAGCAGGTTGGCGTTCGATATGTCATCCTGCACAGCGCACCGTCCATGGACGATTACCTGGCTGTTCAGAACCAGCTTTCCTCGAATCCTCTCGTGACGTTCCTGAGGTCCGACAATCTCAGCACCTCGGAAATCACGCTGTACGAGGTAGCGCGCGCGGAGTAGCTTGCGAAGTCCTACCCGTCGTCGCATACTCTGCGAGAGTTCTAACGCCATCCGGCGCATTCCAGAGGACGTTCTATGAGTGCTGATCTCGAGAAGATGTTTCGCGATTTTGACCGTGGCAAGCTGTCACGCCGGCAATTGCTGCAGGCACTGGGCGTTGCCGCCGCGATCCGGCCCGCATCGGTGTTTGCTCAAGGTCAGTGCGGCGGGGCGCGTGCGGGGACCCCGGAATGCGACCCGACGCCCGCCAAACTGCCGTTCGAATCAACGGGATGGAAAACCGTACTGCTGGATCACCTCTCCTGTCAGGTGGCGGACTACCCGAAAGAGGCGGCGTACTATCAGGCGCTCATGAACTGGAAGATCAGGAGTGACGACGGCAAGCAGGCGATGCTCGATATCGGTGACTGGGGCGGTCTCGTCCTCCGCGGCGGGTACGTGGCGCCGCCGACATCAACGGCGCCATCAGCACCAGCGCCACCTCCAGCGGGAGCCGAGGGCCGGGGCGACGCGAACGGTGGCGGCGGCCAACGGGGCGAACCGCGTCCGCCACGCCTGGCAGTGTTCGACAATTTCTGCTGGGGCATCGAGCCGTGGGACTCGAAGAAAGTGGAGGCCGAACTGCGCAAGCGCGGCCTCACGCCGGTAGCCGACAATCACGGTGACTTTCAGAGCTTCCACGTGAAGGATCCCGGCGGATTCGATCTCCAGATCAGCAACGGCAACCGGAAGAACCGGCGGCAAGGCGCGCCCAACGGCAAGACGTCTGCTCCTGCGCCGTTCGAAGCGACGAACTGGAAGACCGTCTGGCTCGATCACATTTCATTCGAGGTCTCGGACTACAAGGAGACGGTGGCGTTTTACACTGCGCTCCTTGGATGGAAACCCGGCACCGACGAAGGCAGTCAGAATACCTGCCAAATCGGCGACGTTGGCGGCATCATCATTCGACGCGGAGGTGGTGGGCGCGGCGCCGCGGCAGCCGCTACACCGCCTGCGCGCCGAGCGTCGATCGGCCACATTTCCTTTGGCATCACGCCGTTCGATCCGGACCAGGTGAAAGCTGAACTCGAGAAACGCGGGTTGAGCGCTCGCGTCGACACCGGCGGCCGTGGTGACATCCACACGGCGCAGTACAAGAGCTATCACACGACGACGCCCAACGGGTTCGATTTGCAGATCAGCGCCACGACGCGCGCGAATCGTGACGCTTAAGCGGTCTGAGCCTGAACGCGGCGCGACGAATAGCCGGGTCTCTCATGAGATGGGCGATCATTTCAATCTGCTCATGCGCCCGGCTACGCGCTGCTGGTGGCGCTAGTGTGACTTGACGTCCTCGATCAGCCACCTGTCATCGACTTTGCGAAGCGCAAATTGCCACTGCCGAGCCTCGGATTGCCGGGTTCGCTTTCCGGTTCGCACGTATTGTGCGACGCCGCGACAAAGCGCAGCCGCTTGCGCTTCGACGACAGAGATGCGGCAGAAGGTGTAGTCGACGTTCTGTTCGTCGAGTCGATGGAAGGCGGTGCCGAGGGCCCGCGTATCCACCGACGGCCAGACGGCCTGCACCGCGCGGACATCCATAATGCTGAACGCGTCTCTAAACCTGTTCAAGACTCGTTGAACGGCACGCACGGATTCGACGGGCCGTACTGATCCCGCCGGCAATACCGCCGGACCATCGAGCGCCGGGGTTTCAAAAACCTCCGCGGCTGCTCCAGTCGCTGCGTGTGCGACGGCGGCCACTCGCGGGTCGACAGTTCGCGGCACTGCCGACGGCTCTATCGACGCTGATGATGTCGGCAGGGTCGCCGGCGTGTGAACCGATGCGACCGGCGCCAATCGCGTGTAGACCGCAATCCCAGTAATCACAATTACGATCGGACCCGCGGCTACAACGCCGAGCAGAGCAAAACGCTGCGCCGTCGATCGAAGCGCGCTTGACACGGCTGAACGCTGAAGGCTATATCGGGGCACCTTCAATCGCACGTGTAGTTGACTCCGAACCGTCCGTTGACCCATCGATTGCCGTACACGCGCGATCTCACTCGTTGATCGTGTTACGACCGATTGAAGCGCGGAGGCCGTCCAGATCAGATATCGTCCGATTGTCGATCGCTGCCGTCGGACAAGTTGAATGGCGGTCCGCGCCGTCGAGAGGAGAGCTTCTGCAAGAATGATCGCCGCGCGAGCGACGACGAGTGAATACGTGTGTAAGGTGTGTCGTAACTTGCGCGCCGAAGCCGACGGCGAAACGTGTCGTGAAGTTCTGGGCTGCACGCTGCTCGTGTACGTAACCGGCGGCCCTGCGGGGACGATTGTAAGCAGACTGGATTCAGGCAGAAACACATCGATCGCGTCTCGCAGATCGGCCTTGGCGGATTCAGGCGGAAACAGATTTATCGCGTCTCGCAGATCGGCCTCGGACAGCACAATTGGATCAATGGTCGCCGCGACTTCGTCAACCGTCGCTTCACGACCTCGAGCGGTCGGCGTCGTGCGCTCGGGATGCTTGCGGGCCGCTCCACGGGGATTGCGGACAGTATCAAGACGTGACTTGTCCATCGCATTCACCCAGGCAGTGGCTGGGACCTCCGCCGGAACTCTACACCCGACCGCCCGCACGCGTTACCAGAGAGTTGTCAGTTTCTTGCAGATCGTTTCGATCGCGCGGCCGAGCTTTCGCGGCGAGATGCATGAGCTCACGGTTTAGCTAGAAGCTGATGTGAGTGCGCTTTGGCGCAAAAGCTCGCGAAACGTGTGAACGGGTTTACTCGTATCGAAGAGCCTTCATCGGATCGAGTCTCGCGGCACGGCGAGCCGGAAGATACGCAGCGACAAAGGCGGCGGCCAGGACAATCGGTGTGACAAGAATATGAGCCATCGGGCTGAAGCCGTTATCGTCGCCGCTCGGAAACGCCGCCTGCAGCAGCCGTTCGGCCCCCACGCCGGCGAGCAGGCCGACGATCAGTCCTACAATCGCGAGCACGAGCCCTTGCCGTAAGACCAGTCGCAGCACTGTGGTCCGACCAGCGCCAATGGCCATGCGAATGCCGATTTCTTTTGGCCGCCTGCTGGTCGCGTATGCCACCAGGCCGTACAACCCGACAACCGCCAGCGCCAGGCCCATCAAGCCCATGGCTGCGACCGTGCCGATGATCACATTGAAGATGGTGATCGTCCGCATCTGATAGAACTGTTCCATGGTGCGGACGTTGTAGATCGGCTGCGTTTGGTCAAGACTCTGCACGACGCTGCGAAGCGGCGCGACGAGACTCGAAGGATCGCCTTCCGACTCGGCCAGCAGCACCATCTCCGATTGCGGGTGTTGTCGATACGGAAGATAGATGAACTCCGTGGGCGGCTCGGCGAGCCACAGATACTTCGTAGTCTTCGCGACACCGACAATCTCGATCCAGGACGACGCGGCTCGTTCACGCAACTGAAACCTCTTGCCGATGGGATCCTGATTCGGCAGGTAGTGCTGCACATACTGCTCGTTCACGATCGCGACGAGAGGAGCATCGGTCGAGTCCTCTTCGCGAAAGTCACGGCCGCGTACGATTGGAATCTGCATCGCCGCGAAATAGTGTTCGTCGACGCGAGCAGAAAAAAGCGTGAGATTCTCTTTTCCCGCGGGAAGCTGGAAGCCCTCGGGTATGACATTCGCTGCATTGATCCCGTCACTGGCCATTGGCACTGACGAGGCGAGCGCGGCCGATTTCACGCCTGGCACCGAGCGCGCACGTTCGGCGAGCTGCAAGAAGAACCGGCGCGCGTCATCTTTGCTGTAGTGCACGAGGCTTGGATCGAAGGTCATCATCAGCAGATGATCGGTCCGGTAGCCCGGACCGCCGCTCAATTGCGCGCGGAAGCCTCGATACATGAACGTTGCCAGAACCAGCAGCACCACCGAGACTGCGACTTGTCCGCCGACCAGGAGACTGCGTCCCCAACGCCGCCGCCGGCCGACAATCGACTCGCCACCCTTCAGGACCATCGCCAAATCCGCACGTGACGTCTGAATGGCTGGAGCGAGTCCGAACAGAAGCGCGCTGAACATCGAGACCCCGAGACTGAAGACGAGCGCACGGCGATCGAGCTGGAACGTGAGCGCCACGGGCAGATCGGTCGGGATTTGAATCTGTTGAAACAGTTTGATCGCGCCAAAGCCGACGGCAAGACCCAGAAGGCCGCCGCCGAGCGCAATCAGCAAACTCTCCGTCAGCAACTGCGTGATCAACCGGCCTCGCCCGGCGCCGACGGCTACACGCATGGCCATCTCTCGCGCGCGCGCGGGCGCCCGACTTGTCAGCAGTCCAGCGACATTGGCGCAAGCGACGAACAACACTGCGGCCGCGAGCGTTGTCAGCATCGCAATCAGCATCGAATCGGGTGGTGACTGCGCGATCCTCATCTGGAGCTCCGTGCGAACCACCAAACCGCGATTGCGGTTTGTGTCGGGATACGCGCGCTCCAGATCCTTTGCAATGACGGACAGCTCCGTTTGTGCGCGCGCCAGGCTCACGCCTGGCTTGAGCCGGCCCTTGATTGTGAGATTGCGGAAGTTGCGGTCCTCGAGCGGATGCTCTTTGGGATCGCCCAGCAGGCGCGGCCACATCATCAGCGGTGCGTAGAAGTCGGAGCGGACGAATTGGTTCATTCCCGTGAAGCGCTCGGGCACAACGCCAACAACCGTGAACTCAATCCCACTGAGCTGCACACGTCGACCCAGAATCGAAGGGTCGGAGCCGAATTGCTGTTGCCACAGACGATGGCTGACAATGACGACTGCGTCGCGGCCCGGGACTTGGTCTTCTTCCGGCCGGAACGTGCGACCCAGCTCCGGCTCGACACCCATGACGCTGAAAAAGTTGCCGCTCACGAGCAATCCAAGCGTCAGTTTCGGCAGCGCATCTCTGGTGACGGCCAACCCTGAAGTGACGCCAGTGAAGGCCACTAATCCGTCGAAGCTGCTGCTGCGATCGCGCACGTCGACGAACTCGCGGTACGAGGCGCCCACGCGACTGAATCCTTCAACCGACATCGTCGATCCCACCGTGACGACCTCGCCCGGTCGAGGGACGGTCAGCGGTCGGAGCAGCAGGGCGTCGGCCCAACTGAACGCGGCGCAGTTCGCGCCGATGCCCATCGCGAGCGAGCTCACCGCCACCAGAGTGAAACCGGGGTTCGCCGCGAGCATGCGGCAGCCGTAGCGGATGTCCTGCCAGAATCGCTCGAGCCACCCGAATGCCCGGAGCCGCGGCCTATCGGTCACCATGGCTACTCCGTGATGTTTACATAATAGCGGCCGCTCGATGTCGTGAAGTACAGCTGCCCCGTCCCGCCTCCTGGCAGCGATACGCGATATGAGACGGTGCCAGAGCCCACGCCGCTCAGCGTCAGAGGCGTGATCCACCGCGTGTCGCGCGTGAAGACGGTCCACTGGCAGCCACTCGGCACGGTGATGCTGACGGTGTACGTGCCTGACACAAAGACATTCCGATTGAACGGCGACAGCGTGGGAACGCAGTTGGCCGCGCTTCCCAGCACCACCTGGACCTCGTTGGACGCGTCGCCGAGATCACCGCACTGGGCGATGGGCCGCACGCGTACGAAGTACGTTCCCGGCGCGCCTGCCGCGACGAAGCGCGCAGGTATGAGAGGCAGCCGCAGAATCGCGATGTTCGACAACCCCGGGGCGGTCCCGGCTTCGAGTTGCACGCCGATCGGCACGCCGAATTGCAACCAGTCGAACTGCACCTGCAAGCCGGCCACGGTGGAGCGAAGATCCAACTCGCCGGGCGCCCGGCAGCCGACGACCACTTGCACTTCGTTTGATGCCGGACCGGGCGACCCGTTCACGACGGCGTGAAGCCGGACGTAATACGTACCGGGTGGAATGTTGGAGACGGTGTAGAGGTGCGTCGTGTTCACAAACGGCACCGACCCCAGATCCGAGAGACCGGGGGCCGACCCTGCTCGGAGCACCCACATCGATCCATCCCCTTGCCAGCGGAAAGCCGCGGATCCCCCGGAGACATTCACCGTGAGATTCGATGCGGTTTGAGCAAACGCGATATGACTGGTTGCGAGAATGACGGCGACTGCGAGGAGGCCGAAGCGAGACTGAACCATGTGTTCTTCTACGCGGGCGGGCGTCGACTTGTCAATGTAAGTCAGCTTGTCAACACATAGATTGCGTCCGGCGCCGCCACCACTGCGTGCGCGGCGCGCGGCGACAGCATGTCCGGTTCGCGACGCCATACACCCGGCGCGTCCTGAATGGCGTTGAGTGCGCTCAGATGGACGACTGTGCCCATCGCGACGAGGTGCGCTGCGCGTGCTCTCATGTCGCGCACCATCACCTAAGGGGCCGCGCGTGTCACCCCTTTTCTCGTCACACGATTTGTCACGTTCGCCCTCCAGGGCCGCTATGGGACCGGGGCAGGACGAACACAGCCGTCGACACGGAGGCGGAGGTTGTCCGCCAGCTTACGCACCGCGGGCAGCAGTTCCCCCTCGAACGGCCCTCGTATGTTCTCCACGAGCCTGCGTTGGACGGCTGGGAGCCGCGCATCCTCGAGGAGAAGTTGCATATGCGCATCTGCTTTCTCGATCAACGCCGCGCGGTCTCCTCGGACGTGTCGAGGACCATGTCGACGAGCTCGGCGAACGGCGCCAGCTGCGGAATCTGCTTCGCCCTCGCCGCGGCGTCCCGAACCTTTTGCACGGCGGGAAGAAGCAGTCCGATCAGAATCGCAATGATTGCAATTACGACCAGCAGCTCGATGAGCGTGAAGCCTGCTCGATCTCGAATGACGCGTGCTCTCATGGTGTGCCTCCCTGAACGCAGGTGAGCATAGTAGCGGGCGCGGCACCATTCAACCTTTTTCGGCGGTGTGTGTTCGGAGATGAATAAGGCGCCTGCCGTGAAATCGGCCCTCACGCTCAAAAAGTCACGCGCAGCCCGAGCTGCAGATCGCGCGGATTGTTGCGATCCTGATTGACGAACCCAAACCGCGCGTTGCGGGGGTTGGTGTCGGGATTCCACAGCACCGTGTAGTTGAGCGCGTTGATCCACTGCAGCCGCACCTGCATTCTGATGCCGTGGGGCGCTGAGAAATTCTTGAACAGACCGAAATCCAGCAGGTGCAGCTGGTCAGTCCGGACGTGCGGCAGGGTCGATGGAAAATACCGCACGTTGTTCGCAAGCTGGATGCGCTGATCGTTCCGCTGCTTCGCTGGATCGTCGGTACCCGCAGTCTTGACCGCTGCGTCATGGAAGTAGAAGCATGAGACGTCCCACGCCGGCGCGTCGAGTCCGGCAATCTGACCGTTCACCTTCTTTCCGATATTCGACACGAGCGTTGTCGGATCTCCGCAGCTCGCATCCCAGTAGCCGCTGTTCCACACCAGCGGAAATCCGGATTGGTATTGATACGTACCGCTCACCTGCCAGCCGCCAAGGAGCGTCTCGATTGGGCCGCTCCACTCGTGACCCCACTTGTGCGTACGCCCGAAGGGCAGTATCACGCTTGACGCGACCGAGAAACGATTCGGGCGATCGTTGGGTGAGACGCGATCCTCGAGAACATCTTCCTGCGGGTTGAGGTACTTCAGCCGATCCCGCGTTCTCGATCGCGTGTACTGAATGGTCAGCGAGTTGTTGTTGCGAAATCGGCGCTCGAGCTGCAGGCTGGCCGCGTGGTACGAGTCGGAGCCGGTGTACTGCTCGATACCGAACGTGCCGAATTCCGGGAACGGCCTGAGAAGCTGCTGCCGCTGGACTGTTGCGCCATTGATCGTGCTGCCCGGCAGCAGCCCCGCGAAGGGATTGGGCACCGGCTCGGTGAGGAACGTCTCGTTGCCTGTGTCGCGCGAGCGCAACGTCGACATGTACTGCAGGGGAATGTTGTTGATGTCGCGGAACACCGGCAGGTTGACGCCGCGCGATCCTGTGTACGTCGCTACAGCCACCCATCCCGATCCGAAATCATGCTGGACACCGGCTTCCCACCGCGTGTAGTACGGCGCCTTGCGATCCGCGTTCACGAGATTGTTGCTCGTGACCGGACCACCGGCGGCGGGTGAATTTCCTGTGAGGTTCTGGCCCAGCCCGCTGGCGAGCCCGTTCGCCGCGCCCACCGGTTGCACGAGTTGCCCGCCCGGAATCGGATTGGTCAGCGTCGCGCCGGTAAACGTGAGGCCGTTGTCGGCCGTCGTGAGCACCGGCGTCCCGATCGAGAACCCCTGCTGGTTGATGGCATCGAAGAACAGATCGTACGAGAACAGGCCGACGCCGCCGCGGACGACGGTGCGCTCGTTGAGAAGGTACGACACGGCGCCGCGCGGCAGCGGTTTCGTCAGCGTCTTGTAGACCGGGCCATCGGCAAAGAGCAACCCTCCGGGCACCCTGAAGCTGTTCACGGGAATCTCAGGGATCGGATTGCGCGCATAGGCCGCGCGAGCCGCGGTCTCAATCGGGTTCGAAATGGCGGTGGCAAATCCGGCGAGGTTGCGGTTCTCCGCCTCGGTCATGCCCGGATTGATTTCGAACCGCATCCCGAGGTTGAGCGTCAACCTCGGCGACACGCGCCAGTCGTCCTGCACAAACACGCCGTGATACTGCTGCCGGAACTCGCCCGGCGCCGCAGACTCGAACTGGCTGGCTGTCGATCCCGGCGTCGCGACGTTCGCGCTGGCGACTGTCGGCAGGCCGAGAAGGAACTGCGCCCACGACTGCGCGCGATCGTTCAGGGTGGCCGAGTTGCTCGCGCGCGTGTAGGCGCCGTTGAACGCGAAGCGGCCAGCGGGATATCCGTCGTTGACGATCGTCCAGCGCTGCAGCCGCAGATCGTACCCGGCACGGACGGTGTGGCCGCTCCAAATGCGCGTGAGCGTCGGCGCGAGTGAGAACGTCACCATCGGCCGGTCGAACCCGTTTCCCCAGTCCGATCGCTGTGAACCGAGCGAAGCAATCGTCGAGTTCGAGTTCGTCGTGCTGAACGATCCGAACGTAACGAGCGGCAAGTATTCGTACCCGCGGCTGAGTTGAAGCGCGGCTGCTGAGAAGCCAAGCTTGGCCGGATCGAACACTTGCGCCGGATCCCGGTACTCGCCGAATCGCGCAAGGCTCGCGCGAACATCGAACAGCAGCCGCGGGCTGAGCGGCGCTGTGTAGCCACCGTTCAACCCGAGGTTCGTCCGGAAGTCGTAGCCCTGTGTGACGAGAAACCCGTTGATCTCGCCTTCGCCTGTCGCGTTCGCTGCGCCATTCGCCCAGTTGTAGCGATCCTCGCGTCGTTTGTTCCAATACGCGGTGGCGAAGAGCCGGCTCGATTGCGCGAGGTTGTCATCGACCCGCGCCATTCCCGCGTTGTAGTCATAGGGCCGCAGCTGATTGGTGAAGTAGTTGCTCTCGGTGTCCGGCCGATTGGGCAGCGGATAGTAGGACGCGTAGGCGGCGGCAACCGGATCGATGCGCGACGCGGGAATCTGGTTGCCGGCAAACGGCGTCCGCGCGCCGGTCGTACCGCTCGCCGTCAGCGGGTCGTAGATCAGCGTCGAGAACTCACTGAGATCTCCGCGACGCATCTTCTCCGTCGGCACCGTGTAGTACGCAGGTTCGGGCTGCACGTCACGGAGATGCTCGAACGCGCCCATGAAGAAGGTCCGGCTTCTCACGATGGGTCCGCCAACGGTCGCCGTGTATCGGTTGTACTCGCGCGTCGGCTTCGTGCCGCCGGCGCGCTCGGTGAGGAGCGGTGTGGCCGTACGGCTGCCGTCGCGATTGAAATATGCCGCCGACCCGCGCACGTCGTTCGTGCCGCTCTTGAGCGCCAGGTTCACGACGGCCCCGGCAGTGTGCCCCATTTGCGCGTCGAACGCGTTCGTCTGCACCTGAAACTGCTCGATCGCATCAGACGGCGGCGAAAAGCCGACGCCGCGCGCGTTCGACACGTTTGGCGCCCCGTCGATGGAGAACTCGTTGCCGCCCTGCACGCCGTTGGCCACGATGCCGCCCAGATTGGCGTTGTCGGCAGGCCGGGCGAAGTGCAGGTCGGAGGAGTCCATGATGCCGGGCGCCAGGCGCGTGAGCATGTAAGCCGTGCCGTCACCAAGAGGCAGCTCCGCGATCTGTTTGCTGTCGACCGTCGTCCCCGTGATTCCGGTCGTCGTATTGAGGAGCGGCACGTCTCCCGTGACGACCACCGTCTCTCCGATCCCTCCCGGTTCGAGAACGATGTCCACGCGCAGCACTTCGCCGACACGCACGTCGTTGCCCGAGCGCACGACTTTCTTGAAGCCTTGCAGCTCGGCGGCCACTGTATACGTGCCCGGATTGAGGTAGCGCACCTGATACGCGCCCTTGTCGTCGGTGACGACGGTCTGCACAATACCCGTCGCGGCATTGGTCACCGTCAGCGAGACGCCAGGCAGCACGCCCCCCGAGCTGTCGGCGATCGTGCCCGCAATCGAGCCGCGAAACTCCTGACCGGCGGCCGGCCCGGCGGCCAGCCACATCGCGGCGGCGGCGCTCACCATGAAATGAAGCTGTAGACGCATCGGCCCTCCCTGCGCGAGAGTGGTGTTACCACTTTGGGCATCGCCAATCAAGCCTGCGGCCCACTGGCGTATAACCATAGGCGACATTACCCATGAGCTCACGCCGTGAATTCCTGAAAACCATAGCGGCCGGCGTCGCGATTGCAGCTCACCCGCTCCCGGCGCGGCTCGATGCGCAGGCGCTCGACGATCCCTGGCGCGAGGTGCCGCGCATCCTCGCACGCATCAAACCGCCTGTCTTCGCCGCACGCGACTTCGATGTCACGAAATACGGCGCGGTGGGCGACAACGTCAAAGACAACACCGCCGCGTTCCGTGCCGCGATTGCCGCATGCCGCCGCGCGGGCGGTGGACGCGTCGTCGTCCCCGCGGGCGAGTTCCTCACCGGTGCGATCGAGCTGAAGAGCGGCGTCAGCCTGCATGTGATGTCGAGCGGCACTATCCGGTTCATGCGCGACGCCGCCAAGTACCCGCTGGTCTTCACGCGGTGGGAAGGGATGGAGCTCATGAACTTCTCGCCGTTCATTTACGCCTACGAGCAGGAGAACATCGGCATTACCGGTTCAGGCACCATCGACGGCAACGCGGATTGCGAGCACTGGTGGCCATGGAAAGGACGGACCAATTGCGGCTGGCGGCGCGGCGATCCCAACCAGGACGCGGACCGAGCTGCGCTGCTGGACATGGTCGACCGCGGCACTCCCGTCGCTCAGCGCATCTTCGGCGCCGGCCACTATCTCCGGCCGATGTTCATTCAGCCGTACCGCTGCACCAACATCCTCATCGAGGGCGTGAGACTGCGGAACTCGCCCATGTGGCAGGTGCACCCGGTGCTCTGCCGCAACGTCACAGTGAAGGATCTGGACATCAAGTCCGAGGGCCCGAACACCGACGGTTGCGACCCCGAGTCGTGCACCGACGTGCTGATCACGAACTGCGTTTTCGACACAGGCGATGACTGTATCGCCATCAAAGCGGGACGCAATGCCGACGGGCGCCGTGTGAAAGCGCCGTCGGAGAACATCGTCATTGAGCGCTGCCGAATGCGCAACGGCCACGGCGGCATCACGATTGGGAGCGAGGCGTCGGCCGGCGTCCGCAACGTCTTCGCCGAGGAGTGTCAGCTCGAGAGCCCGCAGCTCGATATCGCCGTGCGCATCAAGAACAACGCGATGCGCGGCAACGTGATCGAAAACGTGTTCGTCCGACGTCTCGAGATCGGCCAGGTCGCGCAGGCCGCCCTCGCGATCGACTTCTATTACGAAGAAGGCGCCAGTGGCCCTTTCACACCCGTCGTGCGCAACGTCGTCCTCGAGCACGTGACCACCAGGAAGGCCGATTACGCGCTCTACTTGCGCGGCTTTCCTCACGCACCGATTCGCGACGTGTCCGTCGTCGACTGCGACTTCGGCGGGGTCAAGAACGGCAACCTGGTCGAGCATGTCGAGGGGCTCTCGCTTCGCAACGTACGGATCAACGGCAACCTGTCGTGACCGCTCGACGCCGGTGGCGATGCAGTCGCGACGTAGAATAGCTGGCGATTTGTTTCCGCGTCCCTATCTCTTACTGCTCATCCTTCTGGCTATCGGCGGCGGGAGCTGTGGTGCGTCGTCCGTTCACCCGGCCACCGCGCCGAATTCCCCGGCGCCGTCCACCCACGTCTGGCTTGACGCCTTCGCCCGCGGGTATTTTCCCGGCCGCAGCGGCCAGGTGTTTCTCGTTCCGCGCGAAGGCGATTTCATCGTCGACAGGAACCCGCTCTACGCCTTCATGCACGGATCGCCGTGGGACTACGACACGCACATTCCGCTGCTCCTGCACGGAGCGCCGTTCATCAAACAGGGCGTTTTTAACGACCGTGTGACGCAGCAGGATGTCGTGCCGACGCTGGCGGCGCTTTTAGGCACGGCTCCACCTGCGACGGCAATCGGTCGACCGCTGCAGGCGGCTCTCGCGTCGACCACTGCGCGACCGCGAGTCGTCGCGCTGTTCGTTCTCGATGGTGCGCGAGCCGACTACTTCGACACGTACGCAGACGTGATGCCGACGCTCTCGCGGCTGCGGCGCGAAGGCGCGTGGTTCACGAACGCGCGCGTGACCTCGGTACCGACTCTGACCGCCGTCGGCCACGCAAATCTCGGTACCGGCGCCGAGCCACGCATTCACGGCCTCGTCGTCAACAATCTTTTCAACCGCGTGACCGGCAAACCGCAGGAGGCCTATAACGGATTGGATCCCGGGGAGATGATGGCGCTCACGCTCGCTGACGTCTGGAACATCGAGACCGAGGGCCGCGCCATCATCATCGGGCAGGGCGGCGCAATTCGCGCCACTGCCGGACTGGTCGGGCACGGGGCCTGTGTGCTGAACGGCCGGCGGGTCCTTGCCGCAAGCTACAGCACGCGCGACGCCGGGTGGGAACCCAATCCGGCTTGTTACGCGATGTCGGAGGCGTTGAAGCCGATCAACGCGCGCAAATATTGGGAGGACGCGGCCGGAAAGTGGATGGGGCACGACATCGCCGATGCCACCAGGTTCCGTCACTCGGCAGTGTTTCAACGCTTCGAAGGTGATGCGCTTGCCGCAGTCCTCGACCGCGAGGCTATCGGCGCCGATGACGTGACGGATCTCGTCATGGTGAATTTGAAGGGATCCGATTATGTCGGCCATGCGTACGGCCCTTCATCCGCCGAGATCAAGGAAGAGCTGACCGAGCTGGATCGCCAGATCACGCGTGCCCTTGCCATCATCTCGCGCAAAGCCGGCGAGGGTCGGTTCGTCGTGACCTTCACGGCGGATCACGGCATGCCTGGCGAACCTCGTCCCGGCGGACGCCATTACATGGACGACATCAGCGCGCTCATCGACAAGCGCTTTTCACCCTCAGGCGGAACCGTCGTCCAGTACTTCAACGACGCGGCCAACAACGAGATCCATCTCGACACGGCAAAGCTCGCTTCGTCGGGTCACTCGCTGAAAGAAGTCGCGTCGTTCCTGGAGTCACAGGGATTCTTCGCCGACGTCTATACCGAGGACGAAGTGCGCGCGGCCCAGAGCCGGCTTCCCCTCCGCGCTCAATAGCTCACCTCCGTCAGAGAGATTTCAAGTACTCAACCAGATCGCGCTTCTGTTCTGTAGTCAGCTTCAGCTTGAAGTGATCGTCGTAGTGATTCACCACCGCCTCGAGGTTCGCGAATCGACCGTCGTGGTAGAAGCCGCCCTTCTGGCGCGTGAAGAGGCCTTTGAGCGGCGTCGTCCGATACTGCTTGTCTGGCGATCGGTCCGCCTGAAAAGCGTCGATTCCGATTTCGTCGGCCTTGTGCATCGCCCATCCTGGTTCGGTAAAGACCGGCGGAACGTGACACGCGCCGCATTTCGCCTGTCCCTCGAAGAGTGCCTGTCCTCGCTTGGCGGCCTGCGCGTTGAAGCTGCCTTGCGGCGGTGCAGGGGCCGGAATCGCGAGCTGATAAAAATGCAGCGCGGCCAGCTTGGACGTGATCAAGTCGGGCTTGTTGCGCACGTTCGCGTGCCCGGCTTTGACCGCAAGCGGGAACTGTCTCCTGTCATTCAGACGCGGATCGAAGAACGTGCCCTTGCCGTGCATCTGCGTGTTGGCAACGTACGCATTCCAGTACGTCACGCTGCCCCAGCCGGAATAGGTATGAAGGTTGACGCCGGCAAGACCGAACGCGGCGGGAAGCACGGTTGCCGCTGAGCGTCCGTCTGGTGCCGTCGTTTTGCCGTCCTGCACAAGCTCCGCGTCGTACTTGCCGGGTCCCCAGGTCTTCAGCACGTTCCGGACCGCGTTGTCGTCCACGCCGAGCAGATCGGAGAATGGCTGCAGCGTAGGAGCCAGCGCAACGATCTCACCGACGTTGAGATCTCGATTCGGCCAGCCATCGAGCCTCCGGCCGATGCCCGGCGCGAACGAATCGTCGACCGTTGAATGGCATAGCGCGCACTGAATGCCGACCGATCGCGCGGTGCCGTCCGCATTCAGAAAAGCGGTGACACCAACGACCGCATTCGCTTTGAGCAGCGCCACGGTCGATGCCGGATCATCCATGTTGACTTTGCCGGCTTTGATCTGCGCCGTCAGGTCGGGTGGCAGAGCGTCAGCGTCCACTTTCAAACCGAGCGTCAATGCCATCTTGGGACTGAGCCCCGGGCCGACGCCGCCGAGTTGTTGGCCGACCACTGCTTGGTGCAGCTTCAGTTGATCGCCCCAGAACGCTTCATCTCCAAACGTGTCATAACGGAAGATGCGGCGCCCTTCCTCGATCATTCGCTGCGCATTGCGCGTGATGGCCGAATCGAAGCCGCTCGCTGGTGGTACCCGCGCCGACCGCGAGGCTTGCTGCAACGATGCAGTCGCGCCAGTCGTGAGCGCAATCATGCTGGCGACAAACAGAACTCGGAATGAATTGAGCACTGGACCTCCTCTGCCGGCAAATTGCATGCGAACCTCTTCGCTGATGGCGCGGGTCATGGAAGCGGCTGCTGTGCCCGCCGACTGTCTGCTGAGTTACGCGAGATAAACACATTTTATCTTTCGCAACTAGCAAGACCTAGGCCGCAGCACGCGGTTCAGCCATCATTGAACGGACATAGGGTCGGCTCGTTCGCGGCGCCAGCGGCGAGACTCTTGCCATCGCACTCCGTCGGGCCTGCTTCACCTGTCGCGATCCGAGTCTGGTTTGAGTGATTTCGCGACATCGCGCAAACCCTCGCCAACAGAAGAGAGGCTCCGCGTCAGCAGGAGACGTATGGCGGAAATGCTCAGAAGGCAGTTGCTCGACACCACTCGCGGACGCATCGTCTCGCTGCTCCAGGGCGGCAGCTTCACGGCACATGACATTGCGTCGAAGCTTGGCCTGACCCGAAGTGCTGTACGCGTTCAGATCACAGCGATGGAGCGCGACGGGGTCGTGAAGCGCGTGGGCACGAGACCCGGAACAACCAGGCCATCGCATCTCTTCGAGCTCACGCCCGAAGTGGAGCAACTACTTTCGAAGGCGTACATCCCGCTCTTGACCGAGCTCGTAGGAGTCTTTGCGGAAGCGCTCCCGCCGCAGCAGGTTGCGGGGCTTCTCAGACGCACAGGCAAGGCACTCGCCAACGAATTGTCTCGGGGAAAGCGACCTACCGGAAATCTCCGGACGCGAGCCGTCGCCGCAAGCGAGATGTTGAACGATCAGCTCGGTGCGAACGACTTACGTGGAGGGCGACGGGCAGATCGTGATCCGCGGCGTAGGGTGTCCCCTCGCGGCACTGACCGGCAAGCACCGCGGCGTCTGTCTGGCGATGGAAAGCCTCGTGACCGAAATTGTCGGAACGCGCGCGCACGAATGTTGCGATCGCAGCGATCGTCCTCGCTGTTGTTTTGAAATCAAGAGTGGACGAGCGTCTCAGTCCGCATAGCGCCAAGCTCAGGGGCAACTCGAGAACCACCTATGCGGCGAATGAGATTGACTGCATGTCGTTCGCTGAACGTAATCGAACGGGCGGAGAACTGCGCGCTCGATCTGCGCTACGCCTTCTTTTTCAGCGTCTGGGCCGTGGCGAGAGTTGGACTATAGTGTTTAGAGGAGAGGTCTGAAGATGGGTCGCTCGGCGGCAGCGCTTCTGATGATCGCATGGCCCGCGATCGCGATGGCACAGTCGGCTGCCACCACGCCCGCTGCCTCTGGCGTTCTGCCTCCCATTGGCTTGCCCTTACCGGCGATTGGATTGCCGCTTCCGTCTATTGGCCTGCCGCTCGCGCCGGTGGGGTTACCGTCTGGACCGACCGATACAAAATCGCCCGGCACCGGCAAACCGAGCACTGATAATCGGCCGACAGGCGGAGGGCGAGGCGGCGCGGCAGCGCCGGCGATCTTTTTTCTCCCGATGTACGGTTGGGGCTACGACCGTCCCGGCTACATTGCACCCGACACGAGTGCCGAAGAGGAATCAGCCGCCGATCGAAAGCCGGTGCCGCAGACCGGGCGTCTGCGTCTCGACCTCAAGCCTGAAGGACTGCTGCAGCTCTACGTCGATGGCTACTATGTCGGCACGCCCGAAGATGTCAGCGGCGAGCTCGAACTCGAGGCTGGCCTGCACCGAATCGAGATCCGCGCGCCGCGCTATGAGTCGAGCGCGTTCGACGTCAAGATCGAGCGGGGTCGATCGATTACGTATCGCGGAGAGTTGAAGCGCACTGCTGCTTCGTCTGCCCCTCATCCCGCAGAACCATCGACCGCACCTGCGGTTCCCTCGCCGCCCGTACAACCGCCCCACAGCACGCTCTACTTCATTCCCGGCTGCTATCTGGGCAACGTGCCGCCGGAGGACGTCGCATTGCCGTCGACATGCGATCTCAGTCGTCTGGTCGTGCGCCGGCCTTAGGGCATCCACCCGCCGGGACATCGCTGTCGCGAGAGCGCCGGCGAGGACTGGGAAAGCAAACGCTCACCTCGAGTCCGCGGTGCGGTCTCGCTCCGATTTCGGCCACCACCGGCCCACTCTGTTGCAATAGGCCTTGTAATCCTCTCCAAAAGTCCGCCGCAGCGTCGGCTCCTCGTACGCCATGACGAATAGATGCATCACCAGAAGAAACACAGCCACGTAGACGAGAAGCGCGAACGACCGGTAGAACAGCGCTGCTCCACTCATCGCCAGCGCGGCACCGAGGTACATCGGATTTCGCACGAACCGATACGGACCCCGCACCACCAGCCGGCGCGGTGGATCGAACGGTGCGGGGGTACCTTTGCCGACACGCACGAACGTGACAATGCAGGACACCGCAATCGCCGCGCCTGCTGCTCCCAGGAAAACCCCGACGCTCTGCGGAAGGCCAATCGCAGACGGCGAGACAAGGCCCGATGAGGAAAGGACTCTTGCCGGCAGAAAGATCAGCACGAAACCGATGAACAGCGTCGAGTAAGTCACGGCGCGAACGAGAAGAAACATGTTCACCTCGAGGCTGGCGCTTGTCGCATCTCGCAGCGATCGATGGATGCGAGGCCGCTCATCACATCTCGTGGACGCGCCCATTGTATGAAACGCCCGATGCGAGCTTTCTGTGATGCGCAGCTTTAGGTTATGTGACCGCGAAATGACCGCAACTTTTTTTGAATTTTTTTTTGACGCGTGCACCACAAATCGCTTGACAACATCGCGACGGCAAAATACATTTTCCAACGCTGCGCACGCCGAAGGGAGACGAGCCAGCTTCGCTGGTCCTGAGATACCAGGCAGAATCGTTTGGGATGTGCGGTGCTTCTTCGAAAGGAGACTCATCGCGCTATCGTGAATGCAGGATGCAGGGCCTTTCAGGAAAGAGAACTTGCTAGTTGTCGAGCGGTAAGACGTGGAGCGTGGTTGTCGGTGAGGACGCGCAAGCGTTTTCGCGGGTAAAAACGTGAGACGGCTTTCTGAGTGAGAACTGCAGGTTCTTGAAACTGAAGACGTGCAAACGTCTTCGACCAGCAAGCGGCGAGTAGCCCTCTGGCGTGCGTAGCGTTTGTACGCGCCTTATTCGACTACCGCCAGCCGCACGCCCACAATCCGTTCGCCGCCCGCCGCTTTGAACGCGCTCACGGCCTCCAGGTAGCGCTGTTTCGCCCGACCGATCGCTGCTGCGAAGGCCTCACGCCCACGCAGGTTGTCGAGCCACCTGTCGGTTTGAAACGCGGGATAGCAGAAGAAGCCGCTGTCGACGCCGCGACTGAATTCTCTCAGCGCAATGTCGACTTCGCCCATCTTCGCGAGATGCCGGCTTGCGTAATACAACCCTTCGGGATCCGACACCTGCAGGAAAAAACTGCGTTCGATTACGGCGAGCTCGTCCGGGTTGATTGCGTTGCGGCCCTCGATAACCGCGATTGCGGCGTTCATGAACTCTCGCATGCGCGGCGGCGCGCTGCGCCCGACACTTCGCAGGAGCGCGACACCTTCTTCGACGCGCCCGAGCTCGGCCAGCGCAACGCCTTCGAGGTACGGCGCGGCCTTGTCATGGCAGGCGAGCACACGCTCGTAGTCGCGACGGTGAAAATGCGTGTTGACGACGCTGGTCACCACGTTGGGATCCAGCCGGCTCGCATGCTCGTGCGCCGCTATCGACGCGTCGAGAAGGCCGCAGTAGCGGCACGCGTGACATAACCCGGCGAAGAGCTCGGGATCGACGGCAACTGCGGCTTGCTGGAGCAAGCGCACCATCGCCTCCATGCCGCGCCCGCTGTCCACCTCCATCTGCGCAACAAGGTGATGCGCGAGGGGTAGTTCCGGGTTGAGCGCAAGGGCGCGGTCGAACGCGTTCTTCGCGTTGGCGAGATTGGCGTCCTGTCCTTCATCCTTGTACTTCGCAAGCAACCGATAGACGCGGCCGAGCCGCGCCCACGCGGGCGCGTACTGCGGGTCGAGCGCGACGCATTGCTTGTACAAATCGACGGCGAGCTCCCACCCGTTCGATTCTTTGCCGAGCTCGTTTGCGCGCAGATAGAACTCGTACGCTTTTGCGCTCGCCGGCACGTCGCGCCCGAGCAGGCGATGCTCTCGCGCCGTCAATTGGATCGACAGCGCGTCGACGAGGTCATGAACGAGCTTGTCATGCAGTTGAAAAATATCCTCGAAGCCGACCTGCATCGTGTGAGACCACAACACGGTGCCGGCCGGCGCCTCGGCGAGCTGTGCCGAGAGGCGCACCTGCGACCCGGCGCGAAGCAGCGTCCCGCTCAACACGGCGTCGACATCCGCTTCGCGCGCGAGCTTCTGCAAATCCAGTGTCTCTGACCCAAACTTCGCCGCGGCGAGGCTCGACCTCACGATCAGCGAGCTGAGGCCGGAGAGCGACGTCGTCACCGCATCGGCCAGGCTGTAGCTCAGAAAGTCCACTTCGGGATCGGCGCGGAGCAGCCGGAACGGCAGGACGATGAGCCGCGACAGGGGCCGCGCTCGCACTGTTCCGGTTGTTGCCGTATCATCAGCCGCGGCCCGCAGATCGGCCGCAAACTCCTCTGCTGATGCGTATCGGTTAGCCGGGAGCTTTGCGAGTGCGCGATGAACGACGCGATCGATCGCCGCAATGACCGAAGAGCCGGTGAGCGGCGCCGGCTGCTCGTACATCAACGCGTGCAGCACGCGGACCGGCGTCGGCCCATCGAATGCCGGCCGGCCGGCGAGCATCTCGTAAATCACGGCGCCGAGGGCAAACAGGTCGGCGCGCGCATCGATCGTGTCGCCCGAGGCGTACTCAGGCGCCATGTACCGCGGCGTGCCGAGCACGGCACCGTCGCCGGTGAGCGACAGAAGCGTCCGCTGTGCGTCTTGCGCGGCAATGCGTGCAATGCCGAAGTCGAGAAGCTTGGCGCCGTATTCGGTCAGGAAGATGTTTGACGGCTTCAGGTCGCGATGAAGCACGCTGCGCCGATGCAGCGCGCCAAGCGCCGCAAGCACGTCGAGCGCAATTTGAGCCGCGTTGGCCGGCGACAACGGCCCGCGGGCGATGCGCGCCGCGAGCGGCTCACCGTCGAGCAGCTCCATTGCAATGAACAGCTCGCCGTCGTCCTCACCTATTTCATACAGCTGACAGATGTTCGGGTGGCTGATGCTCGCAGCGGCACGCGCTTCGCGGCGCAGGCGCTCACGCGTTTCGTCGCTGGCGAGCTCGGCTCGGATTGTCTTGAGTGCGACCGCGCGACCGAGACGCGTGTCGTCGGCGGCGTAGACGACGCCCATGCCGCCTTCGCCCAGCTTGTTCAGGATTCGATAGGGACCGAGTTGCGTTCGCATCAGTTGGCGGGTCAACGAGGTACGGCTTCCGGCTACGAGGCCAAGTCGATCATAACTCGACGGACGCCTCGCGCCTGCAGAGTCACGATGCGCCGAATTCATGCCGCGTCAAACGTGCAGCGAAAGACGGTTCCGGATCGAACAGCAGCGGGAAGAACTGTCCGCCGAGCGGTGTCCCTGCCGGAATAGCAGGCACGCCGTCCAGCAACGGGCTGTCGGTAGCCGAGCGCACGCCGTCGCGAATGACATTGACAACAGTACCCCGCCGGGGCTGGACCGAGGTGTTCGCTGACGATCCGTGCACGATCAACGGATGATGAAACGACGCATACCCCCGCGGCACCTCGATGGGCACGGGCGTGAACCGCTCGCGCTGATGTTCGGTCAGCACACTGGCTATCGATTCCATGTCGCCGGCAAGCTCGGTCCTCGGCAGCAGATTCCATAAGTGGCTACCGGGAATGTACTGGAGACATCCGTTCTCACGCGTCGCGTCGTCCAGCGCGATCCAGCAGGTCAGATGCGCCATGGGCACCGTCCGCGTCCAGTACGAATAGTCCTGATGCCAGGCGACGACGCCGCCGTGGCGCGGCGGCTTGCAGAACAGCTGATCGTGCCAAAAGCGCACGGCGCCGCCGAGGAGCTGTGCCGCAGGTATGACGACGGCGCGACTCCAGAGCAGGTCGTGGAACGCCGGTGCGATGCGCCAGGCGCCAAGTGCGTGGAAGAGAACGGTTGACTGGTCCTTTGATTCGTTCGAATGAAATTCGTAAAAGAGCGCGTGCTTCGGATGCGCAGGGTCCATGAGATCTGCGAGCTCGGTCCGAAGCGCTTCGACCTGCACGTCGTCCAGCACGGGAATCGGCGCGAGATACCCGCGTTCGTGAAACGCTTCGATCTGATCCGCCGTCAGCCTGAAGCGACGCCAGCTCTCCGCGCCCGCCGGATTGGCGAAGAGCGTCGTCAGCATCTCGTGATGCAGTGACAGATCCTGTGCTCCGTTTTCGACGCGAGGAGCGGACATTGGCGTGCGAGGCGGCATTATAGAAGTGTAATGCTCCGCATCGGCGCTCACATCTCTGTGGCAGGCGGCGTGTCGAAGGCCGTGGATCGGGCCGTCGTCCATGGATGTGAAGCGCTCCAGATATTCAGCAAAAACGCCAACCAGTGGCGCGCAAAGCCGCTCGATTCCTCCGAGATCAAACGGTTCCGCCGCCGCATCGACGAGACCGCTATTCGACCGGCGGTGTCGCACGCAAGTTATCTCATCAATCTCGCAACAACGGACGCCGCGTTGCGATCGCTCTCGATCGAAGCATTCGTCGACGAGCTCGATCGCGCCCATGCGCTTGGACTTCTGGGAGTCGTGATTCATCCAGGCACATGCACGTCAGGCACCGAAGAGGAGGCGCTACGCCTGGTGGCCGATGCGGTCCGCGTCGCGTTCAAGTCGCGGCCCCGCCGCAAGACGATGGTGCTCTTCGAGCACACTGCAGGTCAGGGGCGAACGCTTGGATACCGCTTCGAGCATTTCGCGAGGATCCTCGAGTATCTGGACGGCTCGCCCCGTGCCGGTGTGTGTCTCGACACGTGCCACCTCGTGGCGTCCGGATACGACATCGTCAGCGCGGATGGCTACAACGGAACGTTCCTCACGTTCGATCGGCTGGTCGGGCTCAATCGTCTGCGCGTGATCCATGCTAACGACTCCAAAAGGCCATGTGGCAGTCGAGTGGATCGTCACGAGCACATCGGCGAGGGGTGTCTCGGTCTCGACCCGTTCCGACGGCTCCTGCACGATCGCCGCCTCGCCGGTCTGCCGATGCTCATTGAGACCGAGAAGTCGGACAGCTGCACCAAACCGCATCTGGTGGTTGCGGATCCGATGGATCTGCGGAATCTCGAGACGCTACGCAGGCTGCGCGACGAGCCCGCCGCAGCCCGGTCGCCGGCGTTATGATCGCGGCGCTCGTGAGCAGGAGCAGGAACCATGCGTGAGCACGCGCGCGAGATTCGTGACGGTGACCAACTGGCCATCGCGGTCGTATCCGCGATCGCGTCGAGGCATCGCGGCCGAGCGAAGCGCCCGTTTGCTTATCGCCCAAGCGCAGATCGAGAACCTGACGATTGTCACGTCCGATGCGGTGTTCGAGTCCTACGACGTCAAACTTCTCGACGCGCGCCGCTGATGTGAGGAGCGCGCCTTCGCGCTGGTTATTCGTGCCGAAGCACCGTCGACGGGTCCACGCGCGCTGCGCGCCAGGCCTTCCTCTAGGTTGTCAAGAGGAAAGGAATCGTGCGATTGGTGAGCAGCACGATCGTCCCTGATCAGGCGCATAATGTGCGTGCGCGGAGGGAACCATGAAGCCTCACCTGTCGATGTGGATCGCCGGAACGTTGCTGTTGTGTGCGCCTTCGACGTCAGTGTCGGCACAGACGCCGACGTTCGACGGCCGCGGCTGGACCGTCGGGAACCAGCAGAAAAACGCCAACGAAAGCCTGACTGAATACGTGCTCCCGGGCCAGACGGTTGAGGACTGGAAAGAGCTGGTGACGAGCACGGTCTTCTACCAGCCGGTTCCTCTCGACAAGCTCGTGGAGAAGCTTCGGTCGTCGCTAGCGAGCGGTTGCCCGTCATTTGTCTGGAATGTGATTCGGCAGGATGAGAGGACAGCCGTCTACGAATTTCATGATGCCGGGTGCGGTGGTTTTGAGGCGACGTCCGAACTGGACCGCGTGACGATCGAAAAGGACGGGATGTATCGTCTCGCCTACGCCGCGAAGGTGAAAGGCCCTCTCGCCCCGGCGAGGCGAAAGGAGTGGCTGGAAATCCTCAGCCAGGTCCCACTCGCCGAGGGTCCCGTTGGCGCAAGGCCGCAACCTGGCACGCCCGCCGCCGCCAACGCAGACAGCAAAGGCGCCG
>WNFU01002141.1_pt1 | contig 30451 bp, 34 predicted proteins | sample 5400121 | NCBI WGS metagenome assembly WNFU01 (sample SAMN13153360, study PRJNA577476) | soil metagenome | isolation source: 100 cm soil or saprolite under grassland replicate 1 | place: USA:California | collected 2016-06-15
TCGAGGGATGCGCGTTCCAGCGGACGGACGTGGCGGTGCGCGACGACTGCCGGCGTCTCGTCGACCGCACCGTTGACGCGTTCGGGGGCGTCGACATCCTCGTGAACAATGCCGGACTGCAGCACGTCGCGCCGGTCGAGGAGTTCCCGGAGGACCGCTGGGAGCAGCTCATCCGCGTGATGCTCATCGGCGCGTTCCTCCTGACGAAGTACTCGATCCCGCACATGTACCGCGGCGGGTGGGGGCGCGTCGTGAACATCGCGTCGCTGCATGGCCTCGTCGCGTCGCCGTACAAGTCGGCGTACATCTCCGCGAAGCACGGGCTCCTCGGCCTCACGAAGACCGTCGCGCTCGAGGCGGGGGAGAAGGGCGTCACCGTGAACGCGATCTGTCCCGCATACGTACGGACGCCGCTCGTCGAGCAGCAGATCGCCGATCAGGCGAAGATGCACGGCATCAGCGAGGCCGAGGTGATCGAGAAGATCATGCTCGCGCCGGCCGCGGTGAAGCGGCTCCTGGAGCCGAGCGAGGTCGCGGCGTATGCGCTGTTCCTCTGCTCCGACGATGCGGCGGGCATCACTGGCGCGGCGCAGCTCATGGACGCGGGGTGGACCGCGCGCTGATCCCGCTCTGGCGGGCGGTCATCGCGCTCGCGCACGTGTACTCGACCACGCTCGCCGGACGCAGCGTCGTCGGCGGGCTCACCGCTCCGCCGCGGTACGGCGAGACCACGGAGACGTTCGCGGGCGTGCCCATGCGCGTCGGATGGTGGCGCCCCGGACGCGGGACGGCGCATCCCGCTCTGATGCTCGTGATCGGCGCGGTCCCGGCCGGGATCGACTTCCCCGAGCTGCGCCTCGCCGCCGACGGGCTCGCCCGCGCCGGCTTCATGGTGATGATCCCCGACCTGCCGTTCCTGAAGGAGGAGCGCCTCGACACGACCGGCGGCGCGCAGATCGCGGCGGCGTTCGCCGCGCTCGCGGCGCATCCCGCGGCGGCCGGCCGCCCGGGCGCGATCGGCTTCTCCGTCGGTGGGGGCTTCCTGCTCGCGGCCGCCGGGCGCGAGCAGGCGCTCGCCGAGGCGAGCGCGATCGCGGTGCTCGGCGCGTACTTCGATCTGCGGACGTACATCGCGAGCGTCGTCTCGTGCGCGCAGCCGCGCGGCCGCGAGATCGCCCCGTGGGTGACGAGCAGCGACGTGCCCGGGCGGCTGGCCACGGCGGCGGTCCGGCTCGCGCGCGACGAGGCGGAGCGCGCGGCCATCCACGACGCGCTGGCGTCGCGTCCGTACGCGGAGGCGCTCGCGCGGATCGACGCGCTGCCGCGGCGCGTGCGCCGCGCGTTCGATGAACTGTCGCCGTCCGTCGCGTGGTCGCGGATCCGGCCGCCGGTATTCTGGCTGCACGACGAGCGCGACGGGTACGTCCCGGTCGCGGAGGCCAACGCCGCGCGCTCTGCGCGCCCCCGGCCCAGGCGCGTGCGCATGCTCGTCCTGCGCCTGCTGCAGCACGCGATCCCCGTCGCCGACGCCGCGCGCGGAGAGGGCATCCGCTTCTGGGTCAGCGAGCTCGGGCGCCTCGTCACGTTCGTGGCCTCGATCTTCCGGGCCGTGGCATGATCTCGGGCGCCCTGACGAAACTCATCGAGGTGACGATCCGCGTCCGCGACGTCGAGCGGTCGCGCGCCTTCTACGAGCGGCTCGGCCTGCCGTGCGGGCCCGTCGACGCGGACGAGCCCGGCGGCCAGCGCCATGTCCATGCGCTCTGGGGCGAGTGGAAACCCGGTTCCGACGACTTCCTGATGCTGAACATCTATCCGGCCGACGGCGACGGCGCCGCCCGAGCGTCGATCGGCTTCGCGACCGACGACCTCGCCGCGCTGCACGCTCGTCTCGTCGCCGCGGGCGTCGAGGTCGTGCACGCGCCGGACGCTCGGCCGTGGGGCACGATGGCCACGTACCGCGATCCCGACGGGAACACGGTCTCGGTCTCCCAGCGCCCGCGCTGAGGCACGACCGGCCAGCATCGCTCTCCGAGTAGGCTCGCGCCCGTGGGCCTCGACGACACCACGTACCCCGAGATCCGCTCGGCGATCCGCGACATCTGCAGTGGCTTCGGCGACGCGTACTGGCGCGACCAGGATCGCCTGCGGCGGTACCCGAGCGAGTTCGTCGACGCCCTGACGAAGGCGGGCTGGCTCGCCGCGCTCATCCCCGAGGCGTACGGCGGCTCGGGGCTCGGGATCGCCGAGGCGAGCGTCGTGCTCGAGGAGATCCAGCGCCAGGGCGGCAACGCGGCCGCCTGCCACGCGCAGATGTACGTGATGGGCACGCTGCTGCGGCACGGCAGCGAGGCGCAGAAGCGCCGCTACCTGCCGCGCATCGCGACGGGCGAGCTGCGGCTGCAGGCGTTCGGCGTGACCGAGCCGACGGCAGGCAGCGAGACCACGCGCATCCGCACCACCGCGGTGCGCACCGACGACGGCTACGTCGTGAACGGGCAGAAGATCTGGACGAGCCGCTTCGCGCAGAGCGACCTCATGCTGCTGCTGGCGCGCACGACGCCGTACGAAGAGCTCGCCGACAAGACGAAGGGCCTCTCCGTGTTCGTCGTCGACCTGCGCGAGGCCGGCGACCACATCGAGGCGCGCGCGATCGAGGCGATGGTCAATCACTCCACGAACGAGGTGTTCATCCGCGACCTCAAGATCGCCGCCGAGGATCGCATCGGCGAAGAGGGCATGGGCTTCCGCTACATCCTCGACGGCTGGAACGCCGAGCGGATCCTCATCGCCGCGGAGTGCGTCGGCGACGGGCGCTGGTTCGTCGACCGCGCGGCGCGCTACGCGAAGCAGCGCATCGTCTTCGGCCGGCCCATCGGCCAGAACCAGGGCGTGCAGTTCCCCCTCGCGAAGGCCCACGCGAACATCGAGGCCGCCGACCTCATGCGCTGGAAGGCCGCGCGGCTGTTCGACGCGGGGAAGCCGTGCGGCCCCGAGGCGAACATGGCGAAGTACCTCGCGAGCGAGGCGTCATGGGACGCCGCGAACGCGTGCCTCGACACGCACGGCGGCTTCGGCTTCGCCGCCGAGTACGACGTCGAGCGCAAGTTCCGCGAGACCCGCCTCTACAAGGTCGCCCCGATCAACAACAACCTGGTGCTGGCGTACGTCGCTCAGCACGTGCTGGGATTACCGAAGTCCTATTGATCGGGCGGTAGCGCAGGATCGCGCGTCCGATCAGCGCCCGTCTGTCGACGCGCAGACGCTCGTGATCGGGCCGGTCGCTCGCGAGCGTGAGGTCGTCGCCGTCGACCTCGGCCACACGCTTCACGACGAGCCGGTCCAGGTCGCGCGGATCGCGCGCGACCACGACCGCGCCGATCGGCGGCCGCGCCGCGCGGATGAGCAGGAGCTCGTCGCCATGCGACAGCGCCGGCTCCATCGAGTGCCCGGCGACGCGGACCCGACCGAGCATCAGGCGGCCTTCGCCGGCTTCAGCACGCGGCTCTTCTCCATGCCGCCGGTCTTGCGCCACATGTCGTCGATGCGGTCGATGAGCTCGAGGAGCTTCGCCGCGTCGGCCTGATCGAGCGACGCCTTCACGACCGACGCCTGCTTCGCCGCCTTCCAGAAGAGGTCGTGCAGCTCGGGGAACTTCTCCACGTGCTCGGGCTTGAAGTAGTCGTGCCACAGCACGTCGAGGTGGTGCTTCACGAGGTCGGCGCGCTCCTCCTTGATGTGGATCGCGCGCGCCTTGAAGACCTGGTCCTGCGACCCGTGGTACTTCTCCACGATCTTGTAGCAGGACTCGGCCTCGATCCGCGCCTGGGCGGGGTCATACACGCCACAGGGCAGATCGCAGTGCGCGTACGCGGTGCGCGGGCGTCCGAAGATCCGCATGAGGGTCCCTCCTTCGCTGATGCCCGTCTCCGCAGCACTCGACATGCCCGTACGATGCCCGGCGTGACCCTGGCGCTCGACGGCGTGCGCGTCGTTGCCCTCGAACAGGCCGTGGCGGCCCCGCTCTGCACCCGCCATCTGGCCGATCTCGGCGCCGAAGTGATCAAGGTCGAGCGTCCGGAAGGCGATTTCGCCCGGCGCTACGACTCCGTCGTCCGGGGCCAGTCGTCGCACTTCGTCTGGCTGAACCGGGGCAAGCGGAGCATCGCGCTCGACGTCGCGGCCGAGCGCGCGACCTTCGAGGCGCTCCTCGCGCGCGCCGACGTCTTCGTGCACAACCTCGGTCCGGGGGCGGTCGACCGCCTCGGCTTCGGCTGGGAGGCCGTGCACGCGCGCTGGCCCCGCCTGATCTCCGTGTCGATCAGCGGCTACGGCACCGAGGGCCCCTACCGCGACCGGAAGGCCTACGACCTGCTCATCCAGAGCGAGAGCGCCGTGACCTCGGTGACCGGCTCGCCCAGCGAGCCGGCGAAGGTCGGCATCTCCATCGCGGACATCAGCGCGGGCATGTACGCGCTCGCGTCGATCCTCGCGGCGCTGCGACAGCGCGACCAGGGCGGCCAGGGACTGCGCATCGACGTCTCCATGTTCGATTGCCTCGCCGAGTGGATGTCGTATCCCGCGTACTTCCAGATGTACGCGGGCGCTCAGCCTGCGCGGACCGGGATGCGTCACAGCACCATCGCCCCCTACGGTCCTTATCGCTGCGCCGACGGGTACGTGACGCTCGCGGTCCAGAACGAGCGCCAGTGGAGCGCGCTGTGCGAGCTCGTGCTCGAGCGGCCCGAGCTGGCAGGCGACCCACGGTTCGCGACGAACGAGCTGCGCTCCGCGGACCGCCGCGAGCTCGAGGCGATCATCGAAGAGATCTTCAGCGCGTCGACGCGGCGCGAGATCGAGGCGAAGCTCGAGGCCGCCGATGTCCCGTTCGCGTCGCTGAACACGGTCGCGGACCTCGTCGCGCATCCGCAGCTCGTGTCGAAGTGGACCGAGGTCGGCTCACCGAGCGGACCCATCCGCGCGCTGCGGCCGCCCTTCGGCATCGAGACGCGCATGGCCGCCGTGCCGGGGCTCGACCAGCACGGCAGCGAGATCCGGCGGGAGCTGCGATGAACGTCGAGGAGCTGAAGAAGAGCCCACCACGGTCGTTCCTCTTCGTGCCGGCGCTGAGGGCGCCCGAGTGGATCCCGAAGGCGATCGCGACCGGCGCCGACGCGGTCATCATCGACCTCGAGGACGCGACCGCGCCGCAGGAGCGGCCGCGCGCGCGAGAGGTGGTGCGCGGGCTGACCCTCCCGACGACGCCGGCCATCGTCGTGCGCATCAACAGCTCGCCGCCGGACCTCGAGGACGACATCGCGGCCGCCGTCGCCGCCGGCGCGCACGGCGTGATCCTGCCGAAGGTGCAGGGCCCGTGGCAGGTGCGGCGCTGCGCCTGGTTCCTGGAGGAGGCGGGCGGTCCCGACCTCGCGATCCTGCCGATGATCGAGACGGCGCGCGCCGTCCTGCGCGCGCTCGACATCGCGGACGCCGATCACCGCGTCGTGTCGCTGATGTTCGGCGGCGGCGACCTCTCCGCGGTCGTCGGCTGGCGGCGCACCGCGGCCGGCGACGAGCTCGCGGTCGCGCGGTCGCTCGTGGTGCTCGCGGCCTCGGCGGCGGGCATCGGCGCGGTGGACACGCCGTGGCTCGACATCAAGGACGCACACGGCGCGCGCGACGAGGCGCGCCGCGTCCGCGACATGGGCTTCACCGGCAAGTTCGCGATCCACCCATCGCACGTCGCGCCCATCCACGAGGGCTTCGAGCCCTCCGCCGAGCAGATCGCCGACGCGCGCGGCCTCATCGAGGCCTTCGAGCGCGGCCTCGCTGCCGGCACCGGCGTCACCACATATAAAGGACGCATGATCGACCGCCCGGATGCATTGCAAGCGGAACGGGTCTTGTCGCGGGCGCGCGCGTGAGGACCTTCGAGGACTACACGGTCGGCACGGTCTTCCACCACCCGGTGGGCCGCACGATCACGGACACCGACAACATCTGGTTCACGAACATCACGATGAACATGAATCCGGTCCACTTCGACGCGCACTACTCGTCGCAGACCGAGTTCGGCAAGCTGCTCGTGAACTCGTGCTTCACGCTCGCGCTCGTCACGGGCCTGAGCGTCGCGGACATCGACCACGCCTACGCGAACCTCGGCTGGGACGAGGTGCGCCTCCCTGCGCCGGTGTTCGCTGGCGACACGATCTATGCCGAGAGCGAGGTGCTCGAGGCGCGCGAGTCGCGGTCCCGCCCGACGGTCGGGATCGTGAAGCTGCGCACGACCGGGTTCAAGCAGGACGGCACCGTCGTGATCACGTTCACGCGGACCGTGATGGTCTACAAGCGCGGGCACGTCCCCGAGATCCCGCAGCCGCGGCCGAAGTGACGACCCTGGCGGCGACCGTGCCCGCGGTGACGGCGCTCGCGTCGTTCTGCGCCGACCTCACGTGGGAGCGGATCCCGGAGGCGGCGCGCGCGCGGACCGCCGAGCTCGTGCTGGATCTCCTCGGCGTCGCCGTGCGCGGTCGCGCGGCCGCATCGTCGCGCGCGGTCGAGGCGTTCGTGCGCACGCAGCCCAGTGGCGCCGCATGGGTCGCGCTCGCGATGGGCGCGTCGGCGCACGCCATCGAGATGGACGACGTCACGACGGAGTCGTCGCTGCATCCCGGCGCGGCCGTCATCCCCGCGGCGCTCGCGCTCGGGCGGGAGCGCCGGGCCTCGGGGCGGGCCGCGCTCGAGGCGATCGTGAGCGGCTACGAGGTCACGATCCGCGTCGGGAACGCGCTCGGCGCGGCGTCCGCGTACCGGCGCGGATTCCACCCGACCGGCGTCGCCGGCGTGTTCGGCGCGGCCACGGCGGCGGGGAAGATCCTCGGGCTCGACGCCGCCGGCCTTGCGGACGCGATGGGCATCGCGGGGACGATGGCGTCGGGGTCGCTCGCGTACCTCGACGACGGCGCCTGGACGAAGCGCCTCAACCCCGGCTGGGCCGCGCACGGTGGGATCGTCGCCGCGGGTCTCGCGGCGACCGGCTTCACGGGCCCGCGCACCGCGATCGACGGCGCGCGCGGCTTGCTCGCCGGCTACACCGACGCGCCCGATCCGACGCGGCTCCTCGAAGCGCTCTCGGCGGACGATCTCCAGGTCATGCACGTGTCCATCAAGCCGTACGGCTGCTGCCGCTACTGCCACGGGATCATCGACGCGGTCCTCGAGCTCCGGGCGGCGCACCGCATCGCTCCCGAGGACGTCGCGTCGATGCGGCTCGGCGTCCTCTCGGGCGGGTGGCCGCTCATCGCGGACCCGCCCGAGCGCGTGCGCGACCCGCGCAACGTCGTGGACGCGCAGTTCAGCGCGCCGTACGCGGCGGCCGTCGCGCTCGTCCGCGGCCGCGCGGGCCTCGCCGAGTTCGGCGAGGAGGCGCTGCGCGACCCGCGTGTGCGCGCGCTCCTGCCGCGCATCGAGTGCGAGCGCGACCCGTCGCTCGATGCCGAGTACCCGAGGCGCTGGCCGGCCGCGGTCGCGCTGCGCCTCCGCGACGGCCGCGTCCTGCGCGCGCGCATCGAGAACGCGCTCGGCGAGCCGGAGAACCCCGTCCCCCGCGACGCGCTCGTCGCGCGCTTCGTCGAGATGGTCGCGCGCCCGGACGCGCGGCTCGTCGCGGAGCGCGTGCTCGGCCTCGCGGACGAGCGCGACCTCGGCGTGGCCTTCTTCGCAGGGGGCTCCGCCCCCTCCCACCCCGGCGCGGGATCTCCGAGCACATGACGGAGGCGTACGACACGCGCGCGGGCCGCGTCGTCGTCGTCACCCGCCACCCACGCGCGGGACGCGAGATCGGTGCGCTCGGCGGCGCCGCGCGGTTCCGCGGCACGGACGTGATCGACATCGGCACGGGCAACGGCCGCCTCGCGCTCGACGCCGCCCGGTACGCGCGGCGCGTCGTCGGCGTCGACCCGAGCGACGGCGCCATCGAGATCGCGCGCCGCAAGGCCGACGCCCTCGGCGTGCGCAACGTCGAGTACCGCGTCGGCACGGCGCAGGAGCTCGACGCGATCCGCGAGCGTTTCGACATCGCGATCTTCTCGTGGTCGCTCTGATGAGTGCGTCCATCGGGCATGGTCGATGCCCTCCGCGCGGCACACCGGCGGGTGAAGCGGGGCGGCATCGTCATCGACGCGCGCCCTGACGCGAGGCGCCTGCCGCGCATCATCGCGCGGGGGCGCGTACGCGGCCACATCCGCCAGTCCGGGGATGCCGACGAGCGCGACCGCAGCGCCGACCTCGCGGTCGAGCGCGTCGTCGCGCGCGGGCTCCTGCGGCGGACCGGCGAGCGCGGCCACGTCTGGCACACGTTCCGCTTCGCGGATCTCGCGGAGCTCGACGACTACGTCAGCGATAGCGCGCGGTACGCGCGCTACGAGCGCGGCACGCGCGCGGCGCTCGTGCCGTTCCGGCGCGAGCCGCTCGTCGTTCGGCGCGCGATCCGCTTCGAGGTGCTAGAGCGCCCGTAAGGCGATGCCGACGACCGCGCCGCCCGCGATGAGCAGTGCCGGATGGATCCGTCCCTGGATCGTGAGCAGCGCGCCGACGGCCGCGAGCGAAAGCTGCCACCACGAGATCGTCGGCAGGACCAGCTGGATCCCGGTGGCGACGAGGAGCCCCGACGTGGAGAGGGCGACGCCGCGGACGATGCCGGCGGCCCACGGCGTGAGCAGCCAGCGGCGCACGACCGCGGCGAGCACGACGAGCGAGAGGGGCGGCAGCGTCGCGGCGGCGAGCGCGACCGCGGCGCCGACCCACCCGAGCGCGAAGTACCCGAGGCTCACCACGTAGAGGCCGGTCGGGCCGGTCGAGAGCCGGCCGATCGCGAGCGACTCGAGGACCTGCGTCTCCGTCACGTACCCGGGGACGACGAGCTCCTGGCGCAGGAGCGGCAGGCTCGATTGGCCGCCGACGGAGAGCGCCGCCGACTTCAGCACGGACAGGAACAGGTCGAGGGCGTCCATCAGGCGGTGCCCGGATCCGGGGCGGCGCGGCTCGGCTCGCCGCGCAGGAACGCGAGACCGACGGCGACGCCGACGCCGATGAGGACGATGGGCGTGAGGCCGCTGAAGAACGCCGCCGCGATGACCACGACCCAGTACGCGCGGTCGATCCACCCGCGCCAGCCGCGCCGCAGCGAGCCGTTCGCGAAGGCGTACGCGAGGCCGACGGTCATCCCCGCGGTGACCGGCGCCGCGCCGGCGAGGGCTGCGCGCACGAGGGGCTCGTCGCGGACGGCCACGTAGCCCGCGGTCATCACGGCGGTGATCGCGCCGGACGGCAGCAGGAAGGTCGCGAGCGTCACGGCCATCCCGGGGACCCCCGCGACGCGTATCCCTTCCATGGCGGCGAGGGCGATCTGGTTGATCCCGAGGCTGAGCTTCGAGAGGGCCCAGTCCTCGAGGAACTCGCGGTGGGTCAGCCAGCCGCGGCGGTCGATGAGCTCCCGGCGCATGAGATAGAGGGAGGAGGGACCTCCGCCGACCGACTGGCTCCCGATGACGAGCCACGCTTTGGCGAGCTCCCGAAGCCGCCGACCGTCCGCTTGCTTGGCATGCGAAATGCTACCGCCCGCTTTAGAGTCTGCCGACCTGCGGGGCATGGAGGGACCGATGGCCGAGCAGCGTAGCGGCGCAGCGACGATCGAGCCGGCGAAGGCGACCACCGAGGGCGTCTACGTCTACTCGATCGTGGAGCTGTCGGACGCGCGCGAGTTCGGCAAGATCGGCATCGGCGGGCGCGGCGACGACGTGTACACGGTCCACTACCAGGACCTCGCGGCGGTCGTCAGCCGGAGCCCGCTCGTCGTCTACGACCCGACCCGCGAGAACGCCCTCGCCCACGAGCACGTGAACGAGGTCCTCATCGACGCCGGCTTCACCCCCGTCCCCATGAGCTTCGGGACGATGTTCAAGACCGAGAAGGACGCGCTCGAGTTCCTGAAGGACACATATGACGCGCTTCGCGACGTGCTCGAGAAGATGAAGGACAAGCTCGAATACGGGCTGAAGGTGAACTGGGACCGCGACGCGGTCCTCCGCGAGATCGAGGCCTCGAACGAGGAGATCCGCCGCCTGAAGGAGCAGATCGTCACCGACCAGCAGCGCTCGACGTACTTCGCGCGCATGCAGCTCGGCCGCCTCGTGGAGCAGGCGCTCGCGGAGCGGTCCGACACCTACGTGCGCGACATCTACGACGAGCTGCGCGACGCGGCCATCGCGTCGCGGTCGAACAAGGTCATCGGCGAGAAGATGATCATGAACGCCGCCTTCCTCGTCGCCCGCGCCAAGGAGAAGGCGTTCGACGAGACCGTCCAGGCGATCGCGAAGCGGCACGAGGGCAAGCTGACCTTCCGCTACACGGGCCCGTTCCCGCCGTACAACTTCGTCACCATCCGCCTGCAGCTGGAACGGTCGGCGGGTCTCTAGTGCTCCTGAAGCTCCTCGCGCTGCCGGTCACGCTGCCGGCCGCCGGGATCCGCTATTGCCTCGAGCGCGTCATCGACATGGCCGAGGCGGAGGCGAACAGCGAGGAGCCGATCAAGGAGGAGCTGCTCGAGATGCAGATCGCGCTCGAGGAAGGGCGCATGGACGAGAAGGCCTACGGCGCGCGCGAGACCGTCCTCTTCGCGCGCCTCCGCGAGATCCGCGAGCGCCGGCGCGAGCTCGCGCGCGAGCAGGTCCAGGACGACGAGAGCGGCGGCTCGCGTGTCGTCGTCGAGATGCCCGAGGAGCTGCGGTGAGCCTCGTCTGGCTGTACGCGGTGACCGCCGCGAAGACCGCCGCGCTCACGGGCATCGAGGGCCGCGCCGTGCGCGACATCGAGGAGGCCGGCCTCGTCGCGGTCGTCTCGGACGTGCCCGAGGACGCGTACGACCAGGCGGCGCTCGACGAGAGCGTGCGCGACGGCGAGTGGCTCACGCCGCGCGCGACGGCGCACCAGTCCGTGAACGCCGCGGTGCACGCCGCGACCGACGCGGTACTGCCGGTGCCGTTCGGGACGATCTATCGCACCGACGAGCGCGTCCGCGAGATGCTGCGCACCCGCGCCGACGAGCTGCGCGCGAAGCTCGAGGCCGTTCGCGGGCGCGCCGAGTGGGTCATCGCGCTCTACCGCGACACGGTGCAGGCGGCCGAGCACCTCTCGACGGTGCGCGACGCGCTCGAGCACAACGAGCCCGTCGCCGCGGGACCCGGGCGGCGCTACCTCGAGGACCGCAAGAGCGAGAGCGCGCGCCGCGGCGAGCTGCGGCGGCTCGACGAGGAGGCCACGAACTCGGCGCACCACGCCATCGGCCGCGTGAGCAAGCTCAGCTTCGAGGAGCCCGTCGTCGACACGGCGGCGGATCTCGTCGCGCGCACGACGTACCTCCTGCGCCGCAGCGACGAGCACCGGATGCACGACGCGATCCGCGGCTTCAACGGCGACTGGCAGGAGCGCGGGTATGAGCTCCGCGCGACCGGACCGTGGCCGCCGTACCGCTCGAGCGGGGTGACGGCATGACGGCGGCGAGCGACTACACGCTGCTCGACGTCGCGGACAGGCTCCTCGACACGGGCGTCGCGCTCACGGGCGAGGCGACGATCTCGGTCGCCGACGTCGATCTCATCTACCTCGGTCTCGATGTCGTCCTCGCGTCCGTTGAGAAGATCCGCGGGAAGGGCAACGTGCCGATCGTCCCCTTCCCGAGGTGGCCGGATGAACTGGGCGAAGCACGTCCCCCAGGCGCGCAGACCGAGATGCGAAGCGGCGAGGTCGAGCACCTGGGCCGAGCGAGCGGCTTTGCCGCGAGCGAGGTCAGAAAGGGACCTGGCGCGATGAGCTCCGCGACCTACCCCGAGGTGAACGCCGTGCCCGAGCGCATCGACGTCGATCCGGACGAGGTCGAGCGGGGCCTCGCGAAGCTCGTGCTCACGATCATCGAGTTCATCCGCCAGCTGCTCGAGCGGCAGGCCGTCCGCCGGATGGACGGCGGCGGCCTCACGGACGCCGAGATCGAACGCGTGGGCATCGCGCTCATGCGTCTGGACGAGAAAGTGGGTGAGATGGCAGGTCGTTTCGGACTGAAGCGGGACGAGCTCAAGCTCGGTCTCGGGCCGCTCGGACAGCTCGTATGACGCTCGGCCAGCCACGCTCGCCCACGCCGTCCGTCAGCGTCATCGACATCCTCGACCGGGTCCTGGACAAGGGGCTCGTCGTCGCGGGCGACATCTCGATCTCGCTGGCGAACGTCGAGCTCCTCACGATCCGCATCCGGCTCCTCGTGTGCTCCATCGACAAGGCCGAGCAGATCGGCCTCAACTGGTGGCGCTACGACCGGCACCTCGTGGCGCCGGCGGCCGCCTCGGCGACCTTGGCGAACGCGACCGCCATCGAGCAACGGCTCGACGCGCTCGAGCGGCGGGTGAACGGCCCGGCGACGAAGACGACGAAGCGAAAGACAAGGTAGGAGGGATCTCGACATGCCGGTCGAACGCGCAGCTGGCGGGACCAGCCTCATCGACGTCCTGGACCGCATCCTCGACAAGGGCATCGTCATCGACGCGTGGGTCCGCGTGTCCCTCGTCGGGATCGACCTGATCACCGTCGAGGCACGCGTCGTGGTCGCGTCGATCGACACGTACCTCCGCTACGCCGAGGCCCTCGGGATCACCACGCCCGTCGCGCGCCCGGCGGCGCCGCCGCCGGCGCGTGAGGAGCTGGGGACCGGCTTCGAGATGCCGCTCACGACGCCGGCGCGTCGCGAGCGGGCGGAGCGGTAGCACGCGACAGGGCGCGGTCCGATGACGGATCTCTTCGAGCTCATCGAGCGCACCCCGCGCCAGCCCACGTCGGGGCTGGCCGAGACGCTCGTGCCGATGCTCGACGACCTCGCGCGCGCGTTCGGCTGCGACCGCGGGTTGATCGCCGTGTACGACGAGCGCCGCCATTCCCTCCGCGGCGTGTCGGGGCACAACCTGCGGCCGGAGCTGGTCGAGTCGCTGGACCTGCGGCTCGACGAGCGCCCCAGCGTCATGGCGACCGCGCTCGAGACGGGGGCGCCGCAGCGCATCGACGACATCGCGCACGACGCGCGGCTGCACGAGGCGACGCGGCAGATCCTCGCGGAGGCCGGCTTCCAGCGGACCGTCATCGTGCCGGTCACGGGTCCAAAGGGCGACCCGGTCGGCATCGTCGCGCTCTCCCGGCCGAGCACGTTCAAGCCGGAGGAGCTGCGCGCGCTCGTCGCGATCACGAACCGAACGCGAGACGTCCTCGCGCGGGCGCGCGACGCGGCCGACCTGCGCGACCCCGGCGAGGGCCACGCCGTGGAGAAGGAATGGCTCTGGTGGATGGTGAACGCGGTCGACGACCCGGTCATCGTCACCGACGAGAACAACGAGATCGTCATGCGCAACATCCGCGCGGAGCTCCTCTTCAAGGCGCACGAGGACGACAGCGAGGGCCGCCGTCACGCGGTGTGGATGAACAACTTCCTCTTCACCGCGGCGCTCTCGTCGTGGAAGCTCGAGCCCGCCGCGCGCGCGACGGGCCGCGAGGTGACGCTCGTCGACCCCATCGAGGGGACGGAGATCGTCTTCGAGGTCATCGCCCGGCCCGCCACGAACTACCGCGATGGCGGGCGCGGCATCGTCGCCGTGCTGAAGGACGTCACGCAGCTGCGCCACGTGAGCGAGGAGCTCGCGCGCGGCCGCGAGCAGCTGCAGACGGCCGACATGGCCGTGCGCCTCGAGCGCGACCGCCTCGAGATGATCCTGCGCAGCGTCCCGAACCCGGTCGTCGTGCTCGGCGACGAGGACGAGCCGATCACGATGAACCCGGCGGCCATCGCGCTCTTCGGCGCCGAGCGCGACCGGCCGATCCCCGTCTCCGACCGGCGCCGCCAGGTCGTGCTCGCGAACGAGACGCGCTTCACGTCCTTCATCAGCCAGCAGCGTCTCGAGCCGGGGGCGCGCAAGCAGGGCGAGATCGCGCTCATCGATCCCGAGACCGAGGAGCCGCTCGAGATGGCCGTGACGCTCGGTGACATCCGCGATGCCAAGGGCGCCGCGGTCGGATTCGTCGCCGTCCTCCAGGACATCGGCCGGCTGCGCGAGCTCGAGCGCCGGCGGGTCGAGCAGGTCCTCTTCGACTCCGAGAAGCTCGCCGCGACGGGGCGGCTCGCGGCGTCGATCGCGCACGAGCTGAACAACCCGCTCGAGGCGATCCAGAACTCCCTCTACGTCCTCGTCGAGCGCACGAAGGAGGAGCATCCCGACCACCGCTTCCTCGAGATCGCACGGCGCGAGACCGCGCGCATGTCGCGGATCCTGCGCGAGATGTTGGGCTTCTATCGACCCGCTTTGGAGATGAGCGACACCGACCTGAACGCCCTCATCGCCGAGGCCGAGGGGCTCCTCGCGAAGCGCCTCCGCGAGCGCGGCGTCCGCGTCGAGGAGAAGCTCGACACTCACATCCCGCTGCTCAGGGCATCCGCGGACCAGCTGAAGCAGGTCGTCCTCAATCTCCTCCTGAACGCGGCGGACGCGATGCCCGACGGCGGGACGATCTCCGTCGCGACGACGCTCCTGGGCGAGCGCACGCGACTTGGCGTGCCGAGCGCGCGCAGCGTCCAGCTGCAGGTGCGCGACAACGGCGCCGGCATCGCCGAAGAGGACCTCCCGCACATCTTCGAGCCGTTCTTCTCGACGAAGGGGAAGAGGTCGAGCGGCCTCGGCCTGTGGGTCTCGTCCGGCATCGTGCAGGCCCACGGCGGCGCCCTCCAGGTGCGCAGCGTCAGCGGGCGCGGCACGACGTTCACGATCGTCCTGCCGCTCGACGGTCCGTCCGCCGTCACGAAGAAGGCCTCGTGAGCGGCGAGCGGATCCTCGTCGTCGACGACGAGGAGAACGTCCTCGTGACGATCCAGGCCATCCTCGAGATGGACACGTACCAGGTCGACACCGCGCAGACGGCCGAGGACGCGATGGCGCTCATCCGCGGGAACGACTACGACGCGGTGCTCACGGACCTGCGCCTCGGTGACGCGAGCGGGCAGGACGTGCTGGCCGAGGTGCGCAGGCAACGGCCAGAGACCGTCGCGATCATGCTCACCGGATACGCCTCGCTCGAGAGCGCGATCGCCGCGCTGCGCGAGGGCGCGTACGACTACCTCATCAAGCCGAGCGACCCCGAGGAGCTGCGCGCGACGGTCCGCCGCGCGGTGGAGCGCCGCGGGCTCGGCCGCGCGCTCGACCAGCGCGTGCATGAGCTCGAGGCCGCGAACGAGCGGATCGCCGAGCTGAACGCGGACCTCGAGCGCCGCGTCGAGGACGCCACCGCCGAGCTGCGCGCCGCGGTCGCGCGTCTCGAGGAGCTCGACGAGCTGAAGAGCCAGTTCCTGTCGATCGCGTCGCACGAGCTGCGCACGCCGATCACGGCCGTGTCGGGCTTCGCCCAGCTCGCGCTGCGCGGCGTGCGCGAGCGCCTTGGGACCCCACAGTCAGCGGAGCAGCCGGGCCCGGACCTGCAGCGCCTCATGCGGCAGCTCACGATCATCCACGACCAGTCCGCGAAGCTCGGTCGGCTCGTGCGCGAGCTCCTCGACGTGTCGCGCATCCAGTCGGGTCGCCTCGAGTTCGACATGGCGCCCGTCGACATCGGGGAGATCGCGCGGCTGGTCGTGGAGCAGTCGCAGATGACGTCGCCGGCGCATACCTACGAGGTGAGCAGCGAGGGGCGCGTCGTCGTCATGGGCGACCGCGACCACCTCGAGCAGGTGATCGCGAACCTCATCGACAACGCGGTGAAGTACTCGCCCGACGGCGGCCCCGTGCGCGTGCGGTCGTGGGCCGAGGGCGAGCACGTCCGCCTCACGATCGCGGACGAGGGCATCGGCATCCCGGCGGAGCAGGTCGGCCGCGTGTTCGAGCTGTTCTTCCGCACGCACGAGGCGGAGGCACGGCGCACGCCCGGCCTCGGCCTCGGCCTCTACATCACGCGCGGGATCGTCGAGCGCCACGGCGGGCGCATCTGGGCGGAGAGCGAAATGGGGAAGGGGACGTGTGTGCACGTGACCCTGCCCGCACAGCCCGTGCAGCCACCGGGGCCCGAGCCGTCGCGGCCGCGCGCGGAGGCCGCGGCCGGCTAGACCCGGTCGGCCTCGCGATCGAGCTGCGCGCGCACGGCGTCGAGCAGCATGTCGATGTCGAACGGCTTGATGACGAAGCTCGCCGCGCCGATCTCATCGGACCACTCGCGGCCGTCGCGCGCCGCGCACATCGCCACGATCGGCGCGTGCGGACCATCGGTCGCGCGATATTCGCGGGCGAACATCGTCCCGTCGCTCTCCGGCATGAGCTTGTCGAGCAGGATGAGGTCAGGCCGCCAGACCGCGACGCGCCGCAGGCCGTCGCGCCCGTTCGTCGCCGCGATCACCTCATAGCCCGCGTCGGCGAGGATCTCGACGATCAGCTGGCGGATCGCTTCGTCGTCCTCGACGAGCAAGATCCGTTTCCCGCCACCCACTACTGCTTCAAGAGTACGGACTGACGGGCGAGCGAGCGCTCGCGCCGGATCGACCGATCGTTGACCCGCCGTTGTCCGATCGTTGACCGTTCCCCTCGCAGACTCGGCCTCCGCACATCACCGGCTGGGAGGCAACTGTGTCGAGATCCCGCTACGGGGCGATCATCGTCATCCTGCTCGCGACGCTCCTCACGTCCGGTCCCGGCATCGCCGGGACGGCCTCGATCTCCATCGACGCCGTCGGCGGACGCAAGATCGTCGACGGTCAGGTCACTGGGACGCTCTTCGGCAAGGTGCTCGTCCAGGGGACCGCCGTCCCCGGCAGCGCGATGCCCGCTCCGCCGCAGGCCAAGCCACTCGTCGCGGACGCTGGCGACTCGGCATTCGTCTCCAGTGGATCCACGTTCACGCTGCTGGGCATGGGCTTTGGCGGAAGCACTCCGTACACCTTCGCGTGGACCTCGTCGGCGGGCACCCTCGGGGGTGCGACCTCGGCCACCGCTCTCGTCAACACGACGGGCCTCGCGGCCGGCAGCTACAGCGCACGGCTCACGGTCACCGACCGCACGGGCGCGACCGCGAGCGACGACGTGAGGTTCATCGTGTACGGCGGGCCGCAGACGATCCTCGACGAGAAGAAGGTCGACAGCACGCCCGGCATCCTCTCGGGCACGATCGACTTCCCGTTCACGGTCGCCTCCGGTACGGCCAAGATCGCGGTCCACGTCGACTGGACCAACGGCCTGAACGACTACGACCTCCGGGTACTGCGTCCGGACGGATCGCAGGCCACGAGCTCCGGCCATGGGGCAGGCGAGCCCGAGGACGCCTCGGTCAATGATCCCGTGCCCGGCACGTGGACCGCGGCCGTCGACAAGTTCACGACCCTCACCGACACCGTGCATGTCACGGTGGTCGCCACGATCGCGCCGGTCGATCCGCGTCCGACCGTGAAGAGCGGCGGGCCGTACAGCTTCGCTCTCGGCGCGACCCAGACGATCGCTGGCACCGTCACGGCCGGCACCTCCGCCGTCACCTCGGGGTGGGACACCGACCTGGACGGCGCCCTCGATCGGAGCGGGACGTCGTTCACTGGCTCGTTCGGCGAGGGACAGCGCCTCATCACGCTCAAGGCGACCGACGCCAACGGCTACGAGCGCCGCGAGACGACGAGCGTGCTCGTCGCGACCGCGGAGCGTCTCGCCACGGTCACGACGCCGTTCACCGTCATCGCCGTGAACGACACCGGCGTCAACGCGTACCACTCCGAATTCTCGGCGGAGACGTACCCGGATCCGTACGTGCTCGCGCTCACGAAGAACTTCACGCGTCACCCGTCCGAATACATCCCGGGCTACCCGAAGGACGCGCAGGCGATCCCCATCACGCTCGGCAAGGGATACCTGCCGGCCGAGGACGCGCACCTGTGGGATCTCCGATCGGCGACCAGCCCGAACGGCCTCGAATACGGGAAGCTGTACTGGATCCCCGGCACGAAGGTCATCGGCGCCATCCAGCCGGGCGAGCTGTCCTGCAGCAACTGCGAGGGTGGCGCGCACGTGATCATCGACGAGGACGGCCACGGCTCCGGCTCGACGTCCGTCAGCGTCGGGAACCGCTACGGGTACTGCCCGACGTGCCTCCTCGTCATCGGCAAGGGCCTCGGCAACGCGATGAGCGTGACGACCGCGTACCCGTGGGTCGACGTCAACTCGAATAGCTGGGGCACCATCGCGAACGCCCCGCTGGACCTGCTCCTCGACGACGGCTCCACCACGAGGACCGCGGTCGAGCGCGGCCAGTCCGTCCTGTTCGCCGCCGGCAACGGCACCGCGAACGCGTTCGATACCCCGAGCCCGACCTACGGGACGGCGACGACCGGCCCCGACTGGAACGTCGTCGTCGGCGCGATCCGTCGTGACAACTCGCGGGCGATCGTCGGCGACGGCACGCCTGCGCATCTCTCCTCCTGGGGCGACGGCAACCTCCCGTCGGCCTGCCGCACCGGCACCGTCTCGCAGTGCGCCTTCGGCGGCACGTCCGCCGCGACGCCGTACACGGCGGGCATCTTCGGCAACGTCCTCACGGAGGTGCGTCGCCGCATCGGCGACACCAACGTCGGCCAGCGGGCCGGACAGGTCATCGCCTCCGGCTCGGCCCTCGCCGACAGCCGGTATCTCGCCGACGGCAAGCTCACGCGCGCCGAGCTGCGCGAGGCGATCCTCAAGACCGCGCTCCCCCTGAACCAGGAGAACGCGCAGACCATCCCGATCTTCCCGTATCCGCTGACCGCGCCGTACGTCGGCGACATCAACGTCCTCTTCGAGGGCTACGGTGCCGCGACCCCCAACTCCGCGCGTCGCGCCGTCGACGTGCTCCTCGGCAAGGCGTCTCTCCCCGTGCGAGAGGCGGAAGACCGCTGGTTCGCCGTCGATCGCCAGATCCGCGACTCCATCTGGGGCGGCTACGATCGCGACGGCGACGGCACGCGCGACACCGCGGCGGCGCTCGGCGCGTTCGGCTTCGCCGCCTCCGACCTCAGGACCGTCGCCGCCCAGGAGGCGGCCATCTGGCTCGTCTCCGCCAAGATCTCGGCGGCATCGCTCACACAGGCGACCGGGACCAACGCCGCTACGTACTGGCTCCACCAGACCTCCGATCCGGCGGTGGCGGGGTCGCCGTGCGCGAACCTGGTCCGCTCCATGGACCAGAGCGACACCGCCGGCGATCCCGAACCCTGCTTCGAGAACCGCGCGACCAGCGTCCTCGCCGCGTACCGGCCGCTCGGGATGTGGCCGACCTCGACCGACCCCGACTTCGCGATCCCGACCGGCTCGAACGTCACCGTCGAGCTCTACCTCACGACCTCCGAGGTCTCGGTCGTCCGACCGACCGGCGTCCTCATGGCCGGCGACCGCGTCCTCGGCACCGGGTCGGCGACGCCTGGTCCGACCGTCGGGAGCGGTCCATTCGTCGTCCAGGGCTCGCCCGTCGGACTGCCCGAGCCGTTGCCCGAAGGCGTCGCCATCGACGAGCAGCAGTGCACGACGCTCGGTGAACTGTGCTGGACCCATTTCGGGTGGTCGTTCACGACCACGCGTCCCGCGATCGCCGGAGAGCAGCTCACCTTCCAGGTGCAGCTCATCGGCGCGCGTGCCTGGTCCTTCGGCTACGAGGGGCAACACCGTTCGAAGATCACGATCACGCCGGCGGCCATCCCCACCGACGGCAGCCTGAGCTTCGCGGCTTCCTTCGGCGAGCCGGCCGAGGGCGCGAAGTTCCCGGAGCAGACGGCCTTCTCCGCGTCCGGCTACGTGAGCTTCCCCGACCTCGGCACGACCGGGTCGGGCGACCACCCCGCCGTCAAACGCGTCGACGTCTCGGTCGACGACGCGACCTTCGCGAAGCCCATCCCCGCGACGCTCATGCTGAACACCGTCGGGACCCAGGGGAGCTGGAGCGCGCCGATCCCGGGCCTCACGACCGGCGCGCACACCCTCTATGCACGCGCGCAGATCGGCGAGAACAAGAGCGCTGCGAGCGAGCGCCATCTGACGGTCGAGGACACGAAGACCTCACCGCGCGTCCAGTGGCAGATCGTGCCTGCGGGCGCGTCGCCCGCGGCGGATCGCTGGACGGCGGCGAACGGGCTCCTCTCGTGGAGCTTCCAGTTCGACACCCGTACGTACGGCAAGGGCGACTTCGACATCTACACCCGCCTCCTCGAGGGCGGCGTGCAGACCGCGATCACGTCCGTGCGATCCAAGTTCCGCTAGTCCCTCTCATCCCCCCAGCCAGAGCGGGGTCCCGGCCATGTGCCGGGACCCCGCTTCACTTTGTACACACGCCACAGCGACGAGCTGATCGTCTGGGCGACGGTCACGAAGTCAAGAGCAAGGACCTTCTTGCTTTGACCCAGCATTGCTGATCCCTTCACCCCGTGTTGATCGACGGCGACATCCCTTGGGCCAAAGTCATTGACGTGCCTGGGAAAAAGAGGAGATGAAAATGAACCGGACGCTCTGGCGAGCGCCGGCAACCGGAGCGGCTACTCCCGAACCGCTTTCTCGGCATCTCTCGAAGGGGCTCTCGTCCGGCCGGGACCCCGCTCATTTGTTCGCTACTGTTCGCCCTCAGGGAGGGACCGCCCCGTAGGCGCATCCGACGAGCTCGCGCTGCCTCGAGGCTTCCGCGACATCCTGCCGACCGAGGCCCGCGAGCTCCACCTCATCCGCGACACGCTCATGCGCACGTTCGGCTCGTACGGGTACGTCCCGCTCGAGCCGCCGAGCGTGGAGTTCGCGCGCGCGTCGTCGGTCGACGAGCGCCGCATGATGCGATTCCTCGATCAGGGCGACCTCCTCGCGCTGCGCCCCGACGTCACGACGGCGATCGCGCGCGTCGTCGCGCAGCGCTACCGCGACGCGCGCGGCCCGCTGCGCCTCTCGTACTTCACCTCGGTGTTCCGCCAGGAGCGCTCCATGCGCGGATCGGAGCGCGAGTACGACCAGGCCGGCGTCGAGCTCATCGGCGCGGCGGGCACGCCCGGCGACGCCGAGGTCCTCGCGCTGCTGAACGAGTCGCTCATGGCGCTCGGACTGCGCTCGTTCACCATCGAGGTCGGCCACATCGGCGCGATCCGGCAGCTGTTCGGCGGGCTCCCGTCCGACGCGGTCGAGACGATCCTCGGCCACCTGCGCGCGGCCGATCACATCGAGGCGTTCCGCGCCGCCTCGGCCGCGGGGCTCGACGGCGCCGGCGTCGAGCGCGTCCGCCGCGCCCTCAGCGCGCGCGGCCGCGACATCGAGAACGTCGACGTGGCCGCGGCGATGGAGCTGCGCGAAGCGATCCACCAGGCGCGCGAGCTCTTCGCGGGCGAGCCGCTGTGGGGCGTGCCGGACCTCTCGGTCCTGCCTGCCCTGCCGTACTACACGGGCGTCGTCTTCGAGGTGGTCTCGCCGCACGCCGGCGCGCCGATCGCCGCGGGCGGCCGCTATGACGGGCTGCTCGCGCTCGATCGGCCCGCGACGGGCTTCGGCATCACGATCCCGCTCCTGCACCAGGCGCTCGTCGCCGACGGCTGGAAGCCTCCGGCCGAGCGGCCGGTCATCTCCCTAGAAGGAGGAGAGGACCGCGCGCGGCTGCGCGTGGCCTCGGCCCTGCGCCGCGACGGCTTCGCCGTCGCCCTCGGCGGTCTCGCCGACAGCGCTGGCCGCGACGTTCGGTCCGTCCGTGTGGTCGACGAGGCCACCGTGGAGCTCGACGGCCGCCGCCTGTCGGTGCGGGACCTGGGGGGTGTGCTTTGAGCATGCATGTGAGATCGCGCGGAAAACGCGCGATCTCGGACGGAATCGCAGTAGATCCGCATGCACCGCTGAGAGAGGACCCCCGAGGGTGACGAGGGCCCTGCGGATCGCATTGCCCCAAGGCACGATCTTCGAGGAGACGAAGGCCGCCCTCGAAGGCGTCGGCCTGCCGGTGGACGGCCTGACCGGCCACCGCCGTCTCCTCCTCAAAGGAGAGAACGCGAAAGGGGATACGGCCGAGTACATCCTCGCCCGTCCATCGGACGTGCCGACGTATGTGGCGCATGGCGCCGCGGACCTCGGGATCGTCGGACGGGACGTCCTCATGGAGTCGGACGAGGACGTGATCGAGCTCGTCGACCTCGGGTTCGGCGTGTGCCGGTTCGTCGTCGCGGCGCCCGCGGGGTCGCTGGACCGGTCGCTCGACGAGTACCGCCACCTCGGGTCGCTCGAGGTCGCGACGAAGTATCCCCGCGTCTCGCAGCGCCACTTCGACGGCCGCGGCATCCAGGTCGAGATCATCAAGCTGAGCGGCGCCGTGGAGCTGGCGCCGCAGGTCGGGCTCTCGGACTGGATCGTCGACCTCGTGAGCACCGGCCGGACGCTGAAGGAGAACGGGCTCGCCGTCGTCGAGGAGATCGCCACGTGCAGCGCGCGGCTCATCGCGAACCGCGCGTCCTACGCGCGCGACCGCCGGCGCATCGCGGATCTCGCGGAGCGCTTCGCTGCCTGGGCCTCGTCGCGCGCGTGATGCGCGTCGAGACGCTCGCCGCGTTCCGCCGCCGCGCGCAGCGGCAGCGCACTGCCGTGCTCGATCCGCGGGTCGTCGAGAGCGCCCGTCGCACCATCGCCGCCGTACGCCGGCGCGGCGATGACGCGGTCCTGGCGGACGTCCGCCGCTTCGACTTCCCTGGCGCGCGCGCCCGCGACCTCTGGGCCGGCAGGCGCGAGCTGCGCGCCGCGTCGCGCGCGTGCCCGGCCGAGATCCGCCGCGCCATCGACCGCTCGTACGCGGCGATCGTCGGCGCGCATCGCAAGCAGCGGCCGCGCGCCATCGCGCATCCCGGCCGCCCGTTCCGCGTGGACCTGGTGCCCGAGCCGCTCGACCGCGTCGGCGGCTGCGTGCCGCGCGGTGCCGTCGGGTATCCCTCGACCGCGTTGATGATCGGTGCGCCCGCGAGCGTCGCGGGCGTCGGCGAGCTCGTGCTCGCGTCGCCGATGCCGTCGGGCGGCGCGCTCGATCCGGTCCTCGCGTACGCCGCGCTGACCGCGGGCGCGATGGGCCTCTATCGGGCGGGCGGGGCGGCCGCGGTGGCCGCGCTCGCATACGGGACCGGGACGCTGCCACGCGTCGACACGATCGTCGGCCCGGGGAACGCGTACACGACCGCCGCGAAGTGGCTCGCCTCGGCGGACGTCGGCATCGACTCGCTCGCGGGACCGAGCGAGCTCGTCATCATCGCGTCGGGCGACGCCGACGCGGCCGCGGTCGTCCTCGACCTCGAGGCGCAGGCGGAGCACGGCGGCGGTCCGTTCGCCGCGCTCCTCAGCGACGACGCCGCGCTGCTGCGCACCGTCGCGGTCGCGGTCGCGCATCTCGGCGCGCCGCGCGGCACGATCGGCCTCTATCGCGCGCCCTCGCTCGAGGCGGCCATCGCCGCCGCCGCGGAGGCGGCACCCGAGCACCTCAGCCTCGCCGGGCGTCGCGCGGAGCGCCTGGCATCGCGCGCACGCCGCGCGGGCGCCGTGTTCGTCGGGACGCGCACGGCGGTCGCGTTCGGCGATTACGTCGCGGGATCGAACCACGTCCTGCCGACCGGCGGCACGGCGCGCTGGGCATCGGCCCTGCGCGTCGAGGACATGATCCGCTGGACGACCCGCGTGCGCGTGACGGGTCCGCTGCGCGCCGCCGCCTACTGGGGCGCCGAGGTGGCACGCTATGAGGGCATGCGGTTCCACGCGTCGTCCATGGAGCTCCGCGGATGAGCGGCGAGGTGCTGCCCGTCCCGCGCGCGGACCTCGCGGGCTTCGCGCCGTACCGCACGCAGCAGATGGATGCCGAGGTGCGCCTCCAGGCGAACGAGTGGGCCGAGTCCAACCCCGCCGCGCGCTCCATCACCGAGGACGAGCTCGAGCGGGTGCTCTTGAACCGGTATCCGCGCGCGGCGACGGAGCTGCTCGCGGCGCTCGCGGCGCGCTTCGACGTCGCGCCCGAGCAGATCGTCCTCGGGAACGGCAGCAATGAGGTCCTCCTCTATTCGTTCCTCCTCTTCGGCGGGCACGGCCGCTCGACGCTGCTCTTCCAGCCGACGTACTCGATGCACGGCCGGCTCACGCAGACCGCGGGCGGCACGGTCATCGACGAGCGCATCGGCCTCCCGTACGCCGTGTCGGCGCAGCGCGCGCTCGCCGCGGTCGAGCGCCACCACCCGGAGATCGTCGTCATCTGCTCGCCGAACAACCCGACGGGCACGCTCATCGGCGAGGACGTCGTGCTCGCCGTGGCGACGGCGGCGCCGCGGTCGCTCGTGCTCGTCGATGAGGCGTACGCCGACTTCGCAGGCTTCACGGTCCTCCCGCTGATCCGCGACCACCCGAACGTCGTGGTCGTGCGGACATTTTCGAAGGCGCGCGCCGCCGCGGGCCTGCGGCTCGGCCTGCTCATCGCGCACCCGAAGGTCGCCGCGATGTATCGCGGCGTCCAGCTCCCGTACAACGTGAGCTCGCTCACGGCCGCCGTCGGCGCGCGCATCGCGGCCGACGAGGCATCCGTGCGGCGGCGCGTCGAGCAGTGCCGGACCGAGCGCGAGAAGGTCATCGCCGCGCTCCGCCGCGTGCCGAGCGTCGAGGCCTTCGACTCGGTGACGAACTTCGTCCTCTTCCGCCTCCGCGGCGGCACGACCGAGGAGGTCCACGCGCGCTTCCTGCGCGAAAGCGTGCTCGTGCGCGACGTCTCGTCGTGGCCGGGCTGCGAGGGCTGCCTGCGCGTGTCGATCGGAACGCCCGCCGAGAACGACCGCTTCATCGCGGCGCTGGGTGCCGTGTTCCATTCTTCGCAGGGGGCTCCGCCCCCTTCCACCTCCGCTCGGCAGGTGCGGGCATGAGCCCGGCGGTACGTCGGGGCAAGTACGCGCGCAAGACGAAGGAGACCGACATCAGGGTCACGCTGAAGCTCGACGGCCGCGGCACGTCGAAGGTCAGCACCGGGATCCCGTTCCTCGACCACATGCTCGAGCTATTCGCGACGCACGGGCTGATCGACCTCACGGTGAAGGCGAAGGGCGACCTCCAGGTCGATCAGCACCACACGGTCGAGGACCTCGGGCTCGCGCTCGGGTCGGCCCTGGACGCCGCGCTGAAGAAGCGCGACCGCATCGCGCGCTTCGCGTCGCTCACCGTCCCCATGGACGAGTGCCTCGTGACGGTCGCGGTCGACCTCGGCGGGCGCCCGGGCTTCGCCTACGACCTGCAGCCGACGGAGCGGACCGTCGGCGAGTTCGACACGACGCTCATGCCGCACTTCCTCGAGTCGTTCGCGCGGACCGGACGCCTGACGCTGCACGTCATGCAGCTGCGGTCTGGAAATCCCCATCACCTGCTCGAAGCGACGATGAAGGGCCTCGGCCGCGTCGTCGACGCCGCCGCGCAGCGCGACGCGCGTCGCCGGGGAGCGACATCGAGCAAAGGTGTCCTGTGATCGGTGATGGCGCCCTGCCAGGTCCTGTTCCCGGGGACCTCTCCTTGGGGCACCGATCGATCTTGGACCGAAACGGTTCAGATCTGGACCAATTCGGTTCAAAGAACGCGGACCCGTGCAGAGGACGGGGTCGGTGATCGCGATCGTCGACTACGGAGTGGGCAACCTCGCCAGCGTGCGGAAAGCATTCCGCGCGGTCGGCCACGACGCCGAGCTCGTGCGTGACACACAGCGTCTGCGCGAGGCGCGCGCGCTCGTGCTCCCGGGGGTCGGCCACTTCGGCCACTGCTCTCGCGAATTCCACCGGTACGAGCTCGGTCCCGCCGTCACCGACGCGCGCCGGCGCGGCGTGCCGATCCTCGGCATCTGCGTCGGCATGCAGCTCTTCTTCGAAGGCAGCGAGGAAGCCGCGGACGCCCCCGGCCTCGGCCTGCTGCCCGGGCGCGTGCGCAAGATGCGCGGCGTGCCGCGGCTGCCGCAGATCGGCTGGAACGAGGTCCAGGTCACCGGATCGCATCCCTGGCTCGCGGCCGCGAGCGGCTGGTACTACTTCGTCCACTCATACGCGGCCGAGCCGGACGCTGACGTGACGCTCGGGACGGTCGACTACGGCGGCGCGCGCACGGCGATCGTCGGCGGCGACGGGATCCTCGGCGTGCAGTTCCACCCCGAGAAGTCGGGCCCGGCCGGCCTGCGCCTGATCCGCGCGTGGGCCGAGGCCGTCGCGTGACCGTCGCGAAGCGCGTCATCGCGTGCCTCGACATCCGCGCCGGGAAGGTCGTGAAGAGCGTCCGCTTCGTCGACACGAAGGACATCGGCGACGCGATCGAGTTCGCCCGCCGCTACAACGACGAGGGCGTGGACGAGCTGCTCTTCCTCGACATCAACGCCTCGCACGAGCGCCGGCGCACCGCGGTCGAGTTCGCGTCGCGGGTCGCGGACGAGCTCTTCATCCCGTTCACCGTCGGCGGCGGCATCGCGTCCGCGGAGGTCGCGGGCGAGATCCTGCGCACGGGCGCGGATAAGGTCGCCGTGAACAGCGGCGCCGTCCGCGACCCGTCGCTCATCACGGCGATCGCCGAGCGCTATGGATCGCAGGCGTGCGTGCTCTCGATCGACGGCAAGCGGTCGAACGGCATGTTCGAGGTCGTCGTCGACGGTGGACGCGTGGCGACCGGGCGCGACGCCGTCGCGTGGGCGAAGGAGGCCGTCGGTCGCGGCGCGGGTGAGGTCCTCGTGAACAGCATCGACCGCGACGGCACGAAGCTCGGCTTCGACCTCGAGATGACGTCCGCGATCGCGGATGCCGTGGATGTCCCGGTGATCGCGTCGGGCGGCGCGTCGTCGAGCGACGACTTCGTGACGCTCTTCCACGAGACCGCGGCCGATGCCGGGCTCGCCGCGTCGATCTTCCACTACCGCGAGCTGACGATCCCCGACGTGAAGTCGGCGATCGCCGCCGCCGGCATCCGCGTCCGTCCGAGTGAAGCCTTCGTCGGGGGTGGAAGGGGGCGGAGCCCCCTGCGATGAAGGTGAAGTGGGATGAGAACGGCCTCGTCCCCGCGATCGTGCAGGACGCCGCGACCGGCAGCGTGCTCATGCTCGGGTGGATGGACCGGGAAGCGCTCGACGCGACGGAGCGCACCGGCGAGGTCCATTTCCACAGCCGGTCGCGCGAGAAGCTGTGGCAGCGGGAACAGCCTGCACGTCGTCGACGTGAAGGCGGACTGCGACGGCGACGCGCTCCTCGTGCGCGCGCATCCGCGCGGTCCCGTGTGCCACACGGGGGCGGCGACGTGCTGGGGCGACGATCCCGCGCCGACGCTCGCGCGAACCCTGTCCGAGCTCGCCGCCCTGCTCGCCGAGCGGAAGCGCGACCTGCCCGAGGGCTCGTACACGGCGAAGCTCTTCCGCGGCGGCCGCGGCGCGATCGCGCAGAAGGTGGGGGAGGAAGCGCTCGAGCTCGCGCTCGCGGCGGCGACCGAGCCCCGCGAGCGGGCCGTCTCCGAGTACACCGACCTGCTGTACGCGCTGGTCGTGCTCGCGGTAGAGCTCCAGCTCACGCCGGACGAGCTCACGGCGTCGCTGGCCGAGAAGAAGAAGGCCGCGGGAACCCGCCCGCCCGGAGCGTTGTAAAGGGGGGCACACGAGCCTTCAGCTTTGAAGAAGGCCCAGGAGGTGCCCCGATGCGAGCCATCACCGCGGTCAGTGCGCTCGTCCTCACGCTTGCCCTTGGTGCCCCCGCCCTCGCTGGTGGGTGGGCGGTCACGACGCTCGACCAGCTCCCGCCGGACTTCCGCGCCGCCGACACGTACGCGATCGGCTACACGATCCGCCAGCACGGCGTGACGCCGATCAACGTCGAGAGCATGGGCGGCACGACGGAGATCCAGATCACGGCGCCGGACGGCGCGAAGACGCTCAAGTACAGGGGTGTCCCGGATGGCGCGACCGGCCACTACGTCGCGAAGGTCATCTTCCCGTACCAGGGCACGTGGACGTGGCAGGTGACGCAGGGTCCGTTCCAGGCGCAGGCCCTCGGCACGATCGACGTGCTCGCCGCCGCCGGCGCCGAGGCGCCGGTCCAGCCCGCCGCCCCCGTCGCCGTCGCGGCTCCCGCGCAGCAGCAGCCGGCAGGCCCGAACGGTCTGCTCGTCACCGCGCTCCTCCTCGCGATGGCGGGCGCGGCGGTCCTCTTCGGCTCGCGGCTCGCGGTCTTCGCCGACCGCCGCCGCGCCACCGCATAGCGATGCGCCGCGAGACGACCGACCTCATCGGGTCCGGTCTGCTTCTCGCGGCGCTCATCGTCGCGACGCTCGGAGCGCTCGCGCCCACGCAGGGCGCGAGCGCTTCCGTTCCGGCGACGACCATCGCAGCGTCATCGGATCCGTTCGCGCGCGGCCGCATGCTCTTCATGACGAAGGGCTGCGTGAGCTGCCACACGAAGACCGGCGTGACGGGCCAGGCCGCCGGGTTCGGCCCGACCGGCGTGGCTCCGGACCTCACCGGGCTCGCGCAGCGCGCCGGCGCGCGGGAGCCGGGGATGTCCGCGCAGGACTACGTGCGCGAGTCGCTGCGTACGCCGTCGGCGTTCAAGGTCCCCGAGTACGCCAGCGCGACCTTCGGCATGCCCGACCTCGGCTTGAGCGACGCCGAGATCGACGCCCTCAGCGCGTTCCTGCTCGGCACACCGTGACGAGATCCGCGAGCGATCGGATGAAGAGGGTGGCGCCCGCCGCGCGATAGGCCAGCTCGTCCTCCTCGGGGCAGAGCATCACCGGCGTCCCCGGCACGTCCGGATGCGCCGTGTTCCAGCGCGTCACCATCTCGAGGTCCGCGAACGTGTCGCCGACGGCCACGAACGCGCGCGGCCGCAGCGCGTCGACGACCTTGCGCAGCGGCGCGATGTCGGGCTTTCGCCCGTCCTCCATCGTCGCGACCGCGGTCTCGACCGGGAGCGGCATGCGCACGCGGACCGCGTCCCAGTCGGGGAGCGACCGGCCCGTGACGATGCCGACCTTCACGAGGCCGAGCATCGCGAGCTCGCGCAGTAGCCCCGCCTCGAGCAGCACGCGCTCGGTCTCCGCGAGGCCGCGCGCCTGGTCCACCCGCGGGGGGACGCCGTAGCGCTCGGTCGCGACGGGCGTGCCGTTGTAGATCTCCTCGAACACGCCGCGGATCGCCGTCCACTGACCGCGCTCGATCTCGAACGGCGTCCGCGCGGCGGCCTCGGCGTCGCCCGCGCTGCGCCGGCGCTCGGTCGTCGTCGCGCCTGTCGCGGCCGACAGCCAGCGGTAGAGCGCGTACGAGAGGTCCCAGTCGTCGTTCCAGCGGCCCGTGCGCTTCCAGAGGCGCACGGTCGCGCGGTCGACGGCGGGACCGTCGTCGACGAGCGCGAGCTCGTGCACGAGCAGCCACTGGACGGTGCGCGCGACGGCCTCGATGTACGAGGCCTCGGTCTCGACGAGCACGCCGTCGACGTCGAACACGATCGTGTCGGGGCGCGGCGGCCGCATCACTTCGCGATCGGTGAGATACCCAGGCCGAGGATCGCCGTGAGGCTGAGCGCGGCGAGCACCGACGCCGTCGCGAGGCCCGCGAAGAACGGCGTCAGGCCGATCGCGCGCAGCTGCACGAGCCGCGTGTTCAGGCCGACGCCCGCGAGCGCGACGAGGATGAGGGCCTTCGCGATCTCATCGAGGATCGCCGCCGCGTTCGGCTGGATGATCCCGGTCGACCGCAGCAATGCGAGCGCGAGGAACCCGAGGACGAAGAGCGGCACCGCACTGCGCACGCTCTTTCCAACGTTCGTCGACGCCGCGTCGGCGGAGCGCTGCCACCACCACGCGATGAGGACGATGAGCGGCGCCATGAGCGCGTTGCGCACGAGCTTCACCACCGTCGCGATGTCGCGCGCCGGCGTCGAGAACGCCGCGCTCGCCGCGACGACCTGGCTCGTGTCGTTCACCGCGACGCCGCTCCAGAGGCCGAACGTCACGTCGCCGAGACCGAGCGCACGCCCGATGAGCGGGAACGCGAAGACCGCGATCGTCCCGAAGAGCGTGATCGTCGCGACGGCGAAGGAGACCTCGCGCTCTTCCGCCTTCACGACGGGCGCGGTCGCGACGATCGCGGAGTTGCCGCACACCGCTGTGCCGACGCCGATGAGGAGCGCGAGCCGCCGCGGCAGCCGCAGCGCGCGGCCGACGAGGAGCGCGACCGCGAACGCCACCGTCATCGAGACGAGCACGAGCCCGAGCGCGCCCGCGCCGATCGCGAGCACGGCGGCGAGGCTGAGGCGCGCGCCGAGGAGGACGATCCCCGCGCGCAGGACGCGCTGCACGGCGAACCGGATGCCCGGCGAGGCCGCGGCGGGGAGCGGCGCGACGTTCGC
>WNFU01001738.1_pt1 | contig 30448 bp, 31 predicted proteins | sample 5400121 | NCBI WGS metagenome assembly WNFU01 (sample SAMN13153360, study PRJNA577476) | soil metagenome | isolation source: 100 cm soil or saprolite under grassland replicate 1 | place: USA:California | collected 2016-06-15
GCCTGCTCGTCGGCCACGTCCTTGGGTCGCAGCGAGTGCCGGTAGTGGAGGGAGAGGTGATAGAACTTGCCCGGCGAGTGGGTCTGGGCCAGGGGCAGGAGCTGGCTCTCGTCGAAGGCATTGCCGACGGCGACCGCCGTCCGCGCCATGACCGCCAGGTGCTGGATCCCGATCTCGCCGTAGTAGAGGGCGTCCTCGCTGCGCGGCATGACCGGCAGCCTGTCGCCGATGTGGATGCGGTCGGCCGCCGCCTGCTGGGTCAGCCGGCAGTTGTGGCGCAGCCAGTCGATGGTCGTCTGCTCCGACTCCACGTACTCCTCGTGGCGGTCGCGATAGGCGAGCTCGGCCGCCAGCCGGGCGAAGTAGAGCTCGCGGATCTCGATCTCGCCGCGGATGCGGAGCAGCTCGTGCTCGAGCTCGGAGCGACTCGTGGGGATCTCCGGAGAGACCAGGTCCAACATGCGAACACCATACGAACTTCAGTTCGCCAGATCAAGAAAAAGCGGTAAATTTACATGCATCAAACCGTGGCTTTCTGCTGCAACAGCTCACGGATCTGACCCAGCAGCTGGATCGCCTTCGCCACCCGCTCGTGCGGAACTCCCGGGTACTTGACGCGGAACATCACGTGCAGGCGCTCGCCCACGATGCCGCGCAGCCGGCCCAGGTTGGCGGCGATCTCCTCCGGCGAGCCGAGCATGATCTCGCTGCGCCGCCCCGCGATCTCCTGCTCGTTCATCTGATCGGGATACCAGTCCGCGTAGTCCTCGGGCGGGAGGCCGTACCACGACCCGTACGTGCGTCGCGTGAGCATGTACGCGTCCTTGACCTGGTCCCACGCATCATCGGCGCCTTTCTCGGACACGAAACCACCCAGCGTCATCGCGAACTCCTGGTCTTCATAGCGCCTCCCATGCCGAGCAAGGGCGGCCCTGTACCGATCGACCATGTCCTGCACGCGCCAGTAGATGTCGCGGTTGTAGCCGCTGGCGCCGAACGACTTGGAATCGGTGCCCCCGTCCATGATGAAACCGTCGCCCAGCCGCGCGGCGCGGTCGACTGAAGCGTCGACGTAGCCGGCGATCCAGACGGGCGGACCTCCCGGCTGCTGCGGCTTGGGGTGGACGTCCACACCGTCGAAATTCCAGTGCCGGCCGTGAAAGGTCACCGGCTCCTTCTGCCAGGCGATCTTCATCACCTGGACGAGCTCCTCGGTCATCGTGGCGCGGACCGCGCGGCGTACGTTGAACCCCGCGTACTCCGGGTCGCGGTAGCCGAGGCCCACGCCGATGACCAGGCGGCCGTTCGACAGCAGGTCGACCATGGCCGCCTCCTCGGCGAGCTTGATGGGGTTGTGCAGCGGGCCGAGGACGACGGACGGGCCGAGCGTGATGCGCGAGGTGACCGCCGCCACCGCGGCGCACATGCCCATCACGTTGGGGTTCCAGTTCAGGAAGTGGTGCTCCGTGTACCAGATCGAATCGAGGCCGGCTTGCTCGGCGAGCTTCGCCTGCTCGAGGTCGTTCGCGTACACCTGGTGATGGCTGATCCCCTCGGATGGGATCCACTCGGCGCTGTAGACGCCGAGACCCAACTTCACCTTTTCGTCGCCCCGGCTCCGAGCATCGTCAACCGCATCTGCACCTGGTCGCGCGGGACCAGGGTCGGCCACAGCGACACCGAAGGCCGCGGCTGCGCCGGCGACAGGTATCCGGTACCGATCCCGCCGAGCGTCCACAGGTGCGTCGACTCGCGCTTCACGATGTCCGCCTCTTCCTTGGTATTGGTGCGGGCGGCGACGCGCAGGCCGACTTCGTTCATCTCGCCCGGCTCGGGCGCGGTCGGGCCGTGCAGGGCGTTGACCCCGATGTAGTCGAAGTGCAGCTCGATCGGTTCCACACCCAGGAGCTTGAGGCGCTCCCGGATGATCCCCTCGCCGCGCCTGGCCTTCTCGTAGGCGTCGGGCCAGCTGAAGAGCAGCGAGCCCTCCCCTTCCCATCCGTCGCGGAACCCGATGCACACCTTCAGCTTCTCGGGAAGGCCCTTGCCGCTCATATGCGACAGCTTCACTCGCTCGGGCGCGATCTCCTCCACCTTGACGGTCGTGAAGTCGGCGATGCCGTCCGGCATGTAGTAGTTGTTCGGATCGCCGATCTCGTAGACGAGCTGCTCTTTGACGGTCCACTCGTTGAGGATCCCGCCCGAGCCCTCGACCTTGGAGATGACCGCGGTCGCGTCCTCGCTGACCTCGGCGATCGGGTAGCCCGGCCGCCAGGGATCCTTCGCCTGCCTCCACAGGTTGGACACGGCGCCGGTCGCCAGCGCCGCGCACTCGACCGTGTGCCCGATGGTGATCGCGGCGCCCATCCTGTCCTTGTCGCTGTCGTCGTACGTCCAGCCGAACTCGTGCATCATCGGCCCGATGAAAAGCGCCGTGTCCGAGACGCGGCCGCACACCACGACGTCAGCGCCTTCGGCCAGCCCGCGCGCGATATAGTCACCGCCGACGTACGCGTTGGCCGCGACGATGTCTTTGCGTATGCGGTCGATGTCGTCCTCCCCGGTGTCGAGGTTGGGGAACTTGATGCCCAGCGAGCGCATCTCGTCGAGGTCGGGGAATATGTCGTCGCCGGTGACGACGGCGATCTTCAGGTCGCCGAGCCCCAGACGCTCCGCCACCTCGATCACCTTGCGTGCGGCGGCCTCGGGGTTCGCCCCGCCAGCGTTGGTGACGATCTTGAACCCCTGCTTGCGCGCCTGCGGCAGCGTGGCCTCCAGCCAGGGCTCGATGTCCTTGATGTAGCCCTCGTTGGGGTCCTTCGCCTTCTGCCGCTGCAGGACGGCAAGCGTCAGCTCCGAGAGATGGTCGAAGCACAGGTAGTCAAGCTCGCCCTTGTCGGCCAGCTCGACGGCAGGTTCGAGGAGGTCGCCCCAGTAGGCGCTGCCGGCGCCGAGCCGGATCTTCTTCATACGGGAAAGACCCCATTGCGGCGGTTGGGCGGCGGCACTTCCTTCCGGGAGTAGATCTCGTAGCGGCGGATGAGCTCGTCGCGCAGCTCGTCGCTCGGTACCACCGCCTCGATCGAGAAGTCGGATGCCACCTCGTATACGTCGATGTCCTCTTCGTACTCACGCCGTTTCTGGTCGATGAACGCGCCGCGCTCTTCCTCCGGCAGCTCGTTGATCTTGTTCAGGTAGATCGCGTTGATCGCGCTCTCGGGTCCCATCAGCGCGGGCTTGGCGGTCGGAAGCGCCAGCACCGCGTCCGGGTTCATCGGCGCACCACTCATCGCCAGGTAGCCGCCCCCGTACGCCTTGCGGACGAGAACCGCGATCCGCGGCACCCGTGCGTCGGCGACCGCGAACAGCATCTTCGCACCGTGCCGGATGATGCCCGCCCGCTCGACCTGGCTGCCGACCATGAACCCCGGGATGTCCTGCAGGAAGAGCAGCGGGATGTTGAACGCGTTGCACGTCCAGATGAATCGCGCCGCCTTGTCCGAGGAATCCGGGAACAGCACGCCGCCCTTGTGGCGGGACTGGTTGGCGATGATGCCGACCGGGCGGCCCCCGAGCCGGCCGTAGCCGGTCACCAGCTCGCGCGCCCAGAGCTTCTTGATCTCGAGCCAGCTGCCCTCGTCGACCAGCGCTTTGATCAGGTCGACCATGTTGAAGGCGACGCGCTGGCTGGTGGGCACGATCTCGGCGATGGTCCGGCCCGCCGCGGGCGGACGCGATTCCTGCAGGGGCGGCTTCTCCGTCCAGTGGCCGGGGAAGTACGACAGGTACTGCTTGGCGACCCCGAGCGCCTCCTCCTCATTGGCGCAGAGGAAGTCGCCGAGGCCGCTGACGCGGTTGTGCATCTCCGCGCCACCCATCTCCTCCATGGTCACCTTCTCGCCGGTCGCCATCTCCGACATGCGCGGCGAGCCGATGTAAGCGGTGGCGTTGCCCTCGACCATGATGCAGACGTCGCACAGCGCCGGCTGGTAGGCCGTCCCTGCCGGTGACGGGCCGAGGAGGACGCAGACCTGTGGCACCACGCCCGACAGCTGGATCTGGTTGTAGAAGATGTTGCCCCAGGCTTTTCTCCCGGCGTAGCTCATCCGCTGCTCGTCGATGCGCGCGCCCGCCGAGTCGATCAGGTACAGCAGCGCGCTCTTCGTTCGCCCGGCGAGCTCCTGCATCGCGGTGATCTTCATGAACGTGCGGTAACCCCACGTCCCCGCCTTGACGGTCATGTCGTTGGCGATCACGCAGACGGGCCGGCCGCCGATGTGGCCGACGACGGTGACCACCGCGTCGGCCGGCAGGTTGCCGTCGACGTGACGGGCGAGGAGCCCGTCCTCGAACGACCAGCCCGGGTCCATGATCCGCTCCAGCCGCTCGCGCACGAAGAGCTTGTTCTGCTCCTTCAGCTTCGCGTGGTAGCGCTTGTCTCCGCCGGCGCGGGCAACGTCGATACGCATGCGGAGGTCGTCGTCGGGCGAAGGCGCGGGCGACTCCGGGCGGCCCGCGGGATCCGCGCTCACTCGGGCAGCTCCATGCGCAGCAGCGCCGTGCTGAAGGCCTTTCCGGTCACGTCATAGCGCAGCGTCTTCGTCGCGCCGCCGCCCAGCGCGTTGTGGAGCAGGATGTTGAAACCATTGATGTTGGGCATCGGAAAGACCTCGACCTCCCCGAGCACCCAGTCACCGAAATGGCGCTTGAGGCAGTCGGGCGTGAGCGCCTGGATGAGGCGCTGATACGCGGAGTCGTCGAGCGCGAGCACGCCCACGTTGACGACATCGCCCTTGTCGCCAGAGCGCGCGTAGGCGACGTCTTTCACCTGCATCGCTCGAGCCTTAAAACGAACGAACGAACGTTCACTTTTCTCCCCCAGGAGTGTAGCGTATGCTGCCTCAAGATCCGGCCAGCGGTTCTCATCCCAGGAGTCGACATGGCGGCCACCATTCCCCTGCAGGCAATCGCCTCGGGCCCGGCGGAGGCGGCCCATTCGGGCATCCGCGAGGTGGTCAACCTCGCCCTGGTCACACCCGGATGCATCCGCCTCGAGGTCGGCGAACCCAACTTCTCCACGCCCACCCATATTGTCGAGGCCGCCGTCGAGTTTGCGCGGAAAGGAGCCGTCAAGTACACCGCCACCGCGGGCCTGCTCAGCCTGCGCGAGCGGCTGGTCGCCAAGCTCGAGCGGGTGAACGGATTCCAGGCCGGCGTCGACAACATCAACTGCACCGTCGGCGGCGTCGGCGGGATCGCCGCCGCCATGGCCGCTCTTCTCGAACCCGGCGACGAGGTCCTGGTCCCGGACCCCGCGTGGCCCAACTACCGCCTCATGCTTTCGTGGGCGCACGGAGTGCTCGTCCCGTACGCGTGCTCACCCGCCAACGAGTTCCTGCCCGAGCCTGCCGAGGTCGAAAAGCTGGTCACGCCGCGGACCAAGCTCATGATCGTCAACAGTCCCTCCAACCCCACCGGCGCGGTGTTCCCGCGAGCGCTCCTGGAGGAGCTGGTCGACGTGGCGGTGCGCCACAACCTGTACTTTCTGTCCGACGAGTGCTACGACCAGGTGATCCTGGACGGAGAGCACGTCAGCCCGGCGTCGTTCTGCACCGATGGCAGGATCATCTCCGCCTACACGTTCTCCAAGACCTACGCGATGACCGGCTGGCGCGTCGGCTACGTGGTCGCCAACGACAAGATCTCGGACAGCATCACGAAGATCCTCGAGTCGAACTCTTCCTGCATCCCGACCGTGTGCCAGAAGGCCGCGGAGGCCGCGCTTGACGGCCCCCGGGAGCCCATCCAGGAAATGGTGAGCGCGTACCGGGAGCGGCGCGACCTGTGCGTCGGCCTTCTCGAGGAGGCGGAGATGCTGATCAGCCGCCCGCAGGGGGCCTTCTACATCATGGCCGACATCGGCCGCTCCAACCTCGACGCGCGCGACTTCGCCTTCGACCTCGTCAGGTCCAAGCGGGTCGCGGTCGCGCCCGGCACCGCGTTCGGCGATTCGGCGCGCGAGGCCGTCCGGATCAGCCTGGCCAGCTCACCCGAGGACCTGTCGGTCGGCATCGGGCGCATGATCGAAAGGATCGAGGAGCTAGCGGAGAAGTAGGCCGCCGTCGACGACGAGCGCGGCGCCGGTGATGTACGACGCGTCCGAGCTGGCGAGAAACAGCACCGCTCTGGCCACCTCCTCGTAGGTGCCCTGCCGGCCCAGCGGCACCCGCTCCGAGGCGCCGGCGGCCCGCGCCTTCTGCTGCTCCTCGGTCAGGTCGCGGCGGCGGTCGGTCATCACCATCTCCATGAAACCGGGGCACACGCAGTTCGCACGGATGCCATCCCTGGCGAAGTCGAGGGCGAGCGTCCCGGTCAGCGAGACCATGGCGGCCTTGGACACGCTGTAGGCGGCCTCGTCGCCTGCAGGCTTCAGGCCCGCGATCGAGGCGGTGTTGACGATCGAGCCTCCGCCGCCCTCGCGCATCAACGGGATGGCGGCCCGCGACATCAGGAAGGCGGAGCGCACGTTCACGTCGAGGATTCGGTCCCAGTCCGCGACCTCGGTCTCGACCACGGAGCGGGCCCGCAGAGGGTCGATGCCCGCGTTGTTGAACAGCACGTCGAGGCGGCCGAACTCCGAGCGGGCGAGCGACACGGCTGCGTCCGCCGTGCTCTCCTCGGATGCGTCACCCGCGAGGCTGCGCATATCGGCGCCCGCCTGCGCGATCGTGGTGCGCGCGGCGTCCACCGCCGCGCCGTCCCAGTCGACCAGGACGCATCGCGCTCCTTCGGCAGCGGCCTGGCGCGCCACGGCGAGCCCCAGGCCCGACCCCGCGCCGGTGACCAGGACGACTTTGCCCTCGAACCGCCTCAAGTGCGAGCGATCTGTCCCAGGCCGGCCAGAAACGTCTGCGGCGTGTGGAGACCGCTGTACAGGTAGTCGAGGTACGCGCCGCGATCTGCATCCGCGACGCGGCGTTCGGCGTCCTCGACGAGCTTGCGCCCGAGGATGTACGTGTACTGGTACGGGCCCCACAGCGGGTGCTTGATCAGGCGGAGCTGGAACGCGGACCGACCGCCGTCCATGAAGCCTTCGCGCGCCATCGTTGCGAGGACCTCCTGCTCGCCACGGCCCTCGACCTGCAGCGCGAGCGCCGCCGCGAACGTCGCCATCCGCCGCAACCATTCGAGCTTCGTCGCCAGCACCTGGTCGCGCGAAGGATCCGCGAAGAGGCGCAGCAGCGCCGTCTCCTCGATGCCCTCGCTGATGACGCTCTCCGGCGCGTTCTTCAGCTTGATCGAGGCGGCGACGTGTCCGCGCTTGCGGTACGCGTGCTGGTGGAGGACGGCGAGGTGCAGGTAGTCGCCCGGGTAGATGTTGTGGGCCACCTCGAAGGCGACCGTCTCGGGTGTCCGCGGGGTCGCCACGTTGACCTCGAAGGTCATGCGCCGGGGCGGATACCAGCTGAGGTTGACCGACCACAGCTCGTCGGTGATGCGAATGAGCTCCAGGTTCTCCTCCACCGCGAGCGGAAAGCCGCCGCCGAACGCGTACCGCCTTCCCGCCGCGTAAGCCTCCATGGCCGCGTCCCATTTGGCCTCGCCGCTGACCAGGCGCGATCTCTCCCAACCTGGGATGTCGCCCCCCGCAATCTCGACCACCTCGTCGCGGAGGCGCTCCATCTCGGCGCGGTCCAGCGGCTCGATGGAGACGCCGAGCAGAGCGGCGACCATCTCGTCGTAGGGAAGCGCCCGACCTTCGTGTGCCTCCATCTGCACGGCCACCGAGCGCGCCTGGCCGGCGACGTACGCGCTGCCGGCGCCGCCGGCGCGAGCCGCCAGGTCGTGCGCCTCGGCGATGAGCGCCGCCGGCGTGCCAGGGTCGCGCCGAGCCTCCTCCAGCCACTCTGGCGGTCCCATGTAGACCGCCTTCAAGATGGGGTGGTGCTCGGCCGCGCGCAGGGCGAGGCGGACCAGCTCCGTCTCGAGCCCGGCCTGGTCGGTGGTCACGGCGGCCGGCGCCGCGCGCGTCTTCATCACAGGATCGCCCTCAGGAATGCGCGCGTCCGCTCGTTCTTGGGGGCGGCGATCATCTCGCGGGCGGGGCCTTCTTCCACGATCACGCCTTCGTCCATGAACATCAATCGGTCCCCCACCTCGCGCGCAAAGCCCATCTCGTGCGTGACCACGATCATCGTCATTCCCTCCAGCGCGAGCTTCTTCATCTCCTCGAGGATGCCGCCGATCAGCTCCGGGTCCAGCGCCGACGTCACCTCGTCGAACAGCATCAGCTGGGGCTTCATGGCGAGCGCGCGGGCGATCGCCACACGCTGCTTCTGTCCGCCGGAGAGCTGGCTGGGGTAGCTCTTCGCCTTGGCGCCGAGCCCCACACGCTCGAGCTCGGCCATGGCGCGGTCGCGGGCCTGGCGGCCCGGCACCTTGAGGACCTGCGTGAGGCCGAGCGTCACGTTCTGCAAGGCCGTCATGTGCGGAAAGAGGTTGAAGTGCTGAAACACCATGCCGATGTGCGTGCGGAGGAGGTTGAGCTGGCGCTCGTAGCGAATTCGCTCGACCGGGTTGAGGGGCACGTTGTCCTTGGTCCACTTGCGCCCGAGGAACACCACGGTCCCGGTTTCCGGCGGCGCGACGAAGTTGATGCAGCGCAGGAGCGTGCTCTTGCCCGACCCTGAAGGCCCGATCACGACGAGCACCTCGCCGCGGGTCACCTCGAGGTTGACGTCTTTGAGGACGTGCGCGTGGCGCAGGGTGCCGCGGTGGTACCACTTGTTGATGCCTTCGAGCCGCAGGATCGTCCTGCTGTCGACGGCCACCGGGAAAAGGCCGCGATCCTCCATGCGCCTGAGGGTGCATTCTATCCCCGGCTCGAACAAGCGTTAGTTCAGGGTGCCGCTAAGCTCTCAGGGATTCCCCGTGAACGCGATCGAGATGCTCATCCAGCAGCTGGACACCGTGAACATCCGGCTCCACCACTCCGCCGGTGACCTGACGCGCGACGAGCTGGTCGCCCCGCCGCTCCAGCGCGCGAACCCCATCGGCTTCATCCTCTGGCACATGGCGCGCAGCCAGGACTGGGCGGTCAACACCGCGATCCGCGACGAGCCGGAGGTCATCACGCGCAGGCCATGGTCGGCGAGCTCGGTCGCCGTGCCCGGCATCGGCACCGGCTTCGATGCGGAGGAGGCAGGCGAAGTGGCGCGCCGCGTCGACAGGGAGACGCTGCTCGCGTACGCCGACGCGGTGCACGTGCAGGTCACCGCCTGGCTGCGGACGCAATCCGAGTCGATGCTGGACGAGATCCCCGACGTCGCGGCGCGCGACGCGCCACATCCCGAGTACCAGACGCCAGGCTTTCGGGCCGAGATGGACAGCGGCCCGGAGCATGACGACGCGGTGGGCCGCAAGGGCGGGCTGCCGGCCTGGGTGTATCTCACCTCGGTCGCGGTCACGCACCTCCACCGCCACCTCGGCGAGGTCGACCTCCTGAAGGACCTGCTCCGCCGCAGAGCTCCACCTCCACCGGTCCCGCCGTGACCCGGCGCGCCTCGGCCAGGAACGTCTCCGGTACGTGCAGCCCGCCGTAGAGCCACCCGAGGTAATCGGCGCCTCCGGCGGCGGAGCCGGCGAGAGTGTCGGCCTCCTCGACCAGGTGACGGCCGAGCCAGTAGCTGTACTGGTAGGTCCCCCACAGCGGGTGCTCGATGCGGTCGAGCTCCTGGCCCGCCCGCTGCGGGCTCATGTGGCCCATCCGCTGCAGGTGCGCGATGACGGTGGCCCTCGGCTCCGAACGCTCGCGGCGCAGGATGGCGCCGGTCAGGCAGGCGCCCCTCCGCAGCCACTCGAGCTTCCACGCCAGCCGCTGCTCGGCATCCGGCTCGGAGTTGAGCCGGTACGGCGCCACCTCTTCGATTCCCTCGGCGATCACGTTCTCGGGCGCGTTCTTGAGCTTGATGCAGGCCGCGACGCGCCCACCGTCCATATAGCTCCTCTGGGTCAGGACGGCCATGTGCAGGTAGTCGCCCGGGTAGATGTTGTGGGCGACCTCGTATCGCGTCGTCGCCGGCGTGCGCGGGACCTCGACGTTGACCTCGAAGACGAGCCGGTCCGGCTCGCGCCACGTCAGGTGCAGCGAGGTGATCGGGTCGGTGGTCCTGGCGATGTCCAGGCGCTCCTCGAAAGGCACCGGGAATCGCTCCAGTGCGTATCGCCGGCCGGCAAGGTAGGCCTGCAGCGCGACGTCCCACTTCGCCTCGCCGCGGACGAGCGACCGCTCCTCCCAGCGCTTGACGGCATCGCGGCCCGAGAAGCCCAGGCCCGCGGCCAGCTGGTCGACCTCGCGCGCCAGCTCATTCAGCTCGTCGGCGTCTGGCGCCTCGAATCGGCAGGCGAGCAACCGCTCCACGAGGTCGACGTATCCATACCTTCCGGCGTCCTCCTCCACCTGCATCTGGGCCTCGATCGCTCGGGCCTGGATCGCGACGTAGGCGTCGCCCGCCCGCTCGGCGTCGCCGATCAGATGCCGGACCCTGGGCAGCAGCTCCTCGAGCGGATGAGTCTCGAGCCGCGACTCGCGCAGCCATTCGGACGGACCCAGGTAGTCCGAGACCAGGTTCGGCAGCAGCGGCCAGGCGGCGAGCGAGACCTTGACCAGCTCAGCGCCGAGCGGGTCCCTCTCGGCCGGGTCGCGTGTCATGCGAGGTGCCTCTGCAGCCGCTTCTCCAGACGCGACGCCAGCTGGGCCACGATCATGACCATGACGAGGTAGATCCCGGCGACGGTCGTGTAGAACTCGAACGGCCGCTGATAGAAGCTGACGCGCTCGATCGTCTGGTACATGAGGTCGGGCGTGCCGATGACCGCGACGATCGAGGAGTCCTTGATGATGTCGGTGAACTGGTTGACGAGCGACGGGATGGCGATGCGCCAGGCCTGGGGGAAGGTGACCGTCGCGAACGTCGCGATCGAGCCCAGTCCGAGGCTGCGCGCGGCCTCGCGCTGGCCGGGGTCGATGGCCTGGATCGCCGCACGGTAGATCTCGGCCATGTACGCGCTGTTCAGCAGTGTCAGCGAAACAACTCCCGCGGTGATCGGGTCGAAGTCGATCCGGAAAGCCGCCGCCACCCCGAAGTAGATGAACAGGATGTAGACGTACAGCGACAGCGCCCGAAACACCTGCACGTAGATGAAGCCGATCAACCCGATCGGGCCCGGCACCATCCGGACGAGCGCCACCACGAGGCCCAGCACCAGCGAGAAGACCACGGACAGGACGGCGATCTGGATCGTGACCCTCAGGCCGCGCTGGAAGAACGCGATCGAGGCCGGGATCACGCTCCAGTCGTAGGAATAGCTGAGGAACACGTGATGGGTCACGCGATCCGCAGCCTCCGCTCGAGCAGATAGACGATGGCGGAGAAGAAGAGGACCATCACCACCAGCAGCACGGCCACCGCCGCGAACACCTCGAAGGGCGTGAAGAGCGTGACGTTCAGCTCGTTGGCGAGGAAGACCATGTCGGGCACGGCGATCACGGCCGTGATCGTCGCCCCCTTCAAGAGGCCGACGAACGTGTTGCCGAGCGGTGGCACGATGATGCGGAAGGCCTGCGGCAAGATGACGTGCCCGTACGTCCGGACGCGGCTCAGCCCGATCGAGCGGGCGGCCTCCATCTGGCCGCGGTCGATGGCGCCAAGCCCGGCTCGGAAGATCTCGGTCGTGTACCCCGAGCCGGTGAGCGCGAGCGCGATCACGATCGCCTGGAACGAGGTGAACGTGATCCCCGTGATGTTGGCGACCCCGAAGTAGACCCAGAGCAGGAGCACGTACAGGGGCACGCCGCGCATGAGCTGCACATAGAGAAAGGACGGAACGGTGAAGAGCCGAACGCCAGAGGTCCTGAACAGCGCGTTCAGGAGGCCAAGGGCGCAAGCGAGCGAGAAGCCGATCGTGGCGATCCAGAGATCGACCCAGGCGCCGGCGACGAACAGGCGCCAGCGATCGGTGACGACCGACCAGTCGAACTGGTACGAGGCGAGGTACATCATGGCGACCAACTGATCAGGTGGCGGCCCGGCGCGCGTGCCGGGCCGCCCGGTTGTCGATCAGACCTTGACTTCGACCGGCTCGGCGCTGGGTCCGACGCCGTAGGTCAGGAGGTGGTACTTCTGCAGCCCGGGCCCGAGCCACTTCTTCCAGCTGCTGACCAGGCGCTGGTGCGTCGCGTTGTAGCGGAGCCAGTTGTTCACCCACGCCTGCAGCTTGTAGTCACCCAGCGGCATCAGGTACGTGTTGGCGTCGACCCACAACGGCGGGCCGCCCAGCAGGTGCAGGGTCGGATGCGCCTGCAGCGTGGGCTCAACGTCGAACTCGGACAGCACCGTGGCGTCGGCGCGCCCACTCGCGACCTCGTTGACCGCGTCTGCCAGCTGGGCAAACGGCGCGAAGGTGGACTTGGGGAAGATCAGCTTGCTGCTGAACTCCTGCGAGCTTCCCTGCAGGACCGCGATCTTCTTGCCGTTCAGCTGCTCCTGGCTGGTCACCGTGGATCCCGGCTTCAGCAGGACGACGATCGACTCGTAGAAGACTGGGAAGCTCGAGAACAGGCCCTTGAGGGCGCGGCTCGGCAGGATGGTGGCCGAGATGCCCATCATGTCGAACTTGCCCGCGACGAGCCCCGCGAAGAGCTGGCCGAACGGGATCTCGACGTACTCGGGCGTGACGCCGAGGTCAGCCATCATGGCCTCCGTCAGCTCCATCTGGTAGCCGGTCGGCTTGCCCGCCGAGTCCTTGAACTGGATCGGCGGAAACGTCAGGTCGACGCCCAACTTCGCCTTCTTCTCGGACAGCCACTTGTCGAGGACCGAGCTTTCCGGGGCCGCCGTGGCGTTCGTGCCCGGCGTGGCTTGCTCACACGCCGCCAGGGCCCACGCCCCCGCGCCAAGCGCGGCTGCGCCGCCAAGCTTGAGCAGCGAGCGCCTGCTCGGGAGGTTTGACGGAACGATTTCCGACTTGGGTTCCAGTTCGTCGACAGACATTGGCGCCTCCCCTCAATCGCCCCCTCAGCACGGGCGTTGGGGCAAGGATAGTCGGATCGAATTTGGTGTCAAGCAGGAAACGAACGCGCACTAGTTCGCCAAAGGAAAAGTCAAGCCGCCGGGCGGGACAGCGCGGCCGCCTTCCCCCACAGCCGGATCTGCGCCCGGACCGCGGCCGCGGTCATCCCCGGGTAGTTGCACCGGAGCACGATGTGAACGCGGTCGCCGTACCGGCGCCGGTATTCCTGCGCCTGCGCGGCCACATCGGCCGGGCTCCCGAGCAGAAGCCGGTAGTGCGCCGGCGGGATCTCGCGGGTCGGCTCGCGGCCCATCCACCGGTCGTAGTTGTGGCGCATGTAGCGGAAGCCTTGCTCGACCTGCTTCCAGGCAGCGTCGGGCCCGCCGGCGGAGAGCCCACCGTACGTGAAGAGCACGAGCTCGCCGCGGGCGTCGCCCCGCCGCCGGTCAAAACTTTCCACGGCGGCGTCGACGGCCGACCAGGGCTCCGTGGGATCGACCATCAGCATGTCGGCCAGGCGGGCTGCACGTTCCGCCCCCTTTGGGCCGTCGGCGGCGATCATCACCCGCGGGCCTGTGGGCGAAACCGGCCGCGGCGTGACCAGCGCCGTGCGCGCGCCTGCCGCGACAGGCTGGCCGGCAAACGCTGCGCGCAGGATCGATGCGGCGCGATCGAGGTTCGCCTCGTCCGTCGAGGGGTCGGCGCCGAGTCCCGCGAACTCCTCACGCCGGTAGCACAGCGACAGTCCGAGGACGAAGCGGCCGCCGCTCAGGAGGTCGAGGGCGATCGCGTCCTCGGCGAGTCGGACGGGATCGTGGAGGGACGCCGCGAGCCGGTCGGTCGCCACGACGATGCGCCGTGTCCGGGTGAGCAGCGCCGCGACGATCGGGAGGACCGAGGGCATGTACCCGTCATCGGCGAAGTGATGCTCCGAGACCCACATCGAGTCAAGCCCCGCGTGCTCGATGCGCTCCGCCTGGTCGAGCATCTCGGCATACAGCTCCACATGGGTGCGCGCGGATCCTGGCGGGCGCTGTCCGCTGAAGTCGCCGACGCCGAATCTCAACTAGACGATCTTCTGTGGTCGGGCGATCAGCCGCTCGGAGCCGAAGGCCACGCCGGCCAGCGTCCAGGCGGCGGCGGCCGCGCCGTCCGAGCCGAGCCAACCGAGAGCCTGGCGCGGATCGCCGAACCACAGAATGTCCACCGCCTGCACCGCGAACGGCGGCCGGCCTTCGCGCTCGGGCAGCGTGACCAGGACTTCATGGCGCAGCGCGCCGGCGCGTGCCACCGCCGAGGCATACGGCCCGGTGAGGGCCTCGGCCAGGGCACGGGACGATGCGCTGGGCGCTCGCCTGAGGAGCGTGATGAGCTTGACCGCCGCGCCGTCGGGCTGGCGTCCGCCCGTCACCACGTGTCGCGTGGTGACCGCGTACCCCGTGCGCTTGACATCGAGGAAGTTGGCCTCGTCGTCGATGGAGTCATGCTCGTGGGCCGGCGAGTCGATCGCCGCATCCATGGAGGCGAGGTCGTCCCAGTCCAGCTCGGGCATGATGTCGAAACCCGGATAGGGCAGCAGGAACCGGCCGTCGGCGAGCACCCCATGGTTCTGCACGTACGCCCGAACCCCGGGCAGCCGGGCGCCGATCGCCGAGTGGTGGCCACGCCAGTGCGCCAGGCACGCCTCCGTCGTCATGTCCGCTCGCCGCGGCCCGAAAAAGAGGCGGGTGATCATCGCTTCGACGCCCGCACGTGGATCGGCCTGCCGAGCGCGACCTCCGCGGCCTCCATGGCGGATTCGGCAAAGGTCGGATGCGCGTGCAGCGTCAGCGCGAGGTCCTCGGCGGTCGCGCCCATCTCGATCGCGAGCGCCATCTCAGCGACCAGGTCGGTGGCGCGCGGACCCGCGAGGTGGGCGCCCAGCAGCAAGCCGCTCCCGCGCGCAAAAAGCAGCTTGGCGAAGCCCGATGTGCTCGACTCGACCACTGCCCGACCGAGGGCCGCGAGCGGAAAACGGCCGACGAGGACCTCGACGCCGACCTCGGCCGCGTCGGCCTCGCTCGGACCGACCGCCGCCAGCTCAGGCTCGGCGAAGACGACGCGGGGCAGCGCGTGCACGTCCATCGCCGCCGGCTTGCCGCCCAGGATGTCCCCCGCGACACGGCCCTGCGCCATCGCCCGGTGCGCGAGCATCGGGGCTCCGGTCACGTCGCCGATCGCATAGACGTGGCGGTCGACGCGGAGGTGGTCGTCGACCACGAGCGGCTCCGCACCCAGCGGCAGCCCCGCCGCGTTGAGGTGCAGGTCGGCGAGGTTGGGCGTGCGTCCCGCCGAGACGATCACGCGCTCGGAGTCCGCCGCGATCGTGGCCGGATCCGTCGAGAGGGCGACCTCGACGCCCGCTGAGCGCGCGCCGCGCTGACCCGCCTGCGAGATGTCCTGGTCGAAGTCGGGCAGCAGCCTGTCCGCCGGGGTCGCCATCACGACTCTGCTGCCCAGGCGGGCATACGCGACCGCCAGCTCGAGGGCGATGTAGTCGTCGCCCGCGACCAGCAGCGTCGCCGGCGCGGACGTCCACTCCAGGGCCCGGCTGGGCTCGACGACCCGCTCGCCGTCGAACGGAAGCCCCGGCATGGACGCCGGGCACGACCCGGTCGCGATGACGACGTCCTTGAAGTCGAAGTAGCGCACCGACTCCTCGCCGACCGAGACGCAGACCCTGGTCCGGCCGACAAACCAGGCACTGCCCTCGATGACGGCAACGCCCGCTCCGCTCAGCAATCCGGCGACGCCCCTCACCAGGCCGTCGACGGCGGCCGCGCGCTTGACCTGGAACGCTCGCAGGTCCGGTGCCGAGGCAAACGCGGGCATGCCGGCGGCCTGGAAACGCTCAGCGCTCGCCTTCGCCGCCGCGAACACCGCGAGGTGCTTGCTGGGGATGCATCCCTCGTTCAGACACACGCCGCCGACGCGAGCCCGCTCGACCAGCGTCACCGCGCGGCCGTTCTGGGCGGCGCGCAGCGCGCAGACGTAGCCCGCCGGCCCTCCGCCGAGGACCAGGACGTCGGCGGGGTCGGACTGATCTCCCGCGACCATCAGTCTTCGAGGCCGCTCGGGTCTTCGATGAGCCCGCGGAGCGTCAGCGCGAAACCCAGGCCCTGCTCGCCGTCGATGACGCGGTGGTCGAACGTGACCGACATCGGCATGATGGACCGGGCGACGATCTGGCCGTCGCGCACCACCGCGCGTTCTTCGACCTTGCCGAAGGCGACGATCGCCACCTCGGGCGGACGGATCAGCGACGTGCCGAGACCGCCACGCCACGCGCCCGTGTTGCTGATGGTGAAAGTACCGCCCTGAAGGTCGGAGAGCGCCGAGCGCCCGTCGCGGGCGGCCGCGGCCACGCGATCGACCTCCTCGGCCAGCGCCTGCAAATCCAGCGTGTCGGCCTTCTTGACCACCGGGACGATGAGGCCTTCGCGGGTCGCCGTGGCCACGCCGATGCTGACGTCGTCGTGCATCACGATCTCGCCCGCGGTCTCGTCGAGCGAGGAGTTGAAGATGGGATGCTGCCGGAGCGCAAGCGCGGCGGCCCGGACCAGCAGCGTGTCGAACGGAAATCGCCGGCCTCCGCCCTCGGCGGCCCGGCGCATCCGAGAGGCGAGCTCGACGAAGGCGCCTGCGTCGACCTCGTGAAATCCCGTGACGTGGGGGATCGTGCGCGCCGACAGCGCCATCGTCTCGGCCATCCGTTTCTGCACGCCCCTCAGCCGGATCCGCGAGCCTGCCGCCGCCCCATGCGCTGCAGGGGCGGGCGCTGACGCGTGGTGCTGCACGTCCTCGGCGGAGATGCGACCGCCGGGCCCGCTGGCCTTGACTCGGGCCAGGTCGACTCCCAGCTCCCGCGCGAGCTTGCGCACCGCCGGCGGCGCGAGCACGCCTGCGGCCTCTGACGGCGGCGTCACGGGGGCCGGCGAGGCGTGTGCCTCGCGCTCGGGCGCACGCGCGGCGGCGCCGATCCGGCCGTCGGTCTCGAGCACGTAGAGCACCGCCCCCGTCTTGACGACGTCGCCCTCGGAGGCTCGCTGCTCGACGACGGTGCCGGCACCAGGCGAGGGAAGCTCGACGGTCGCCTTGTCGGTCATCATCTCGACGACGGGCTGGTCTTCCGTCACGCGGTCGCCGACGCCGACGAGCCACTTCGCGACCTCGGCCTCGGCCAGGCCTTCGCCGATGTCGGGCAGCCGAAACTCGTACCGCGCCATCAGTCGCGCGTCGTGGCGACGATCGCGTCGAGCACGCGCTCGGCGTTGGGCAGGTAGTGCTCCTCGAGCATCTGCACCGGGTACGGCACGTCCGGCGCGGCGACCCGGCGGATGGGCGCCTGCAGCGAGTAGAACGCCTCCTCCTGGATGGTCGCCACGACCTCGGCGCCGAAACCGGACGTCAGCGGAGCCTCCTGGACCACGACGGCGCGGCCCGTCTTGCTCACCGAGGCGGCGATCGCCGCCACGTCCAGCGGGACCAGCGTGCGCAGGTCGACGACCTCGACCGAGATGCCCTGCGCCTGTGCGTCCTCCGCCGCCTGCAGCGCCACCTGGACCGCGGCGCTCCAGCAGACCACGGTCACGTCGGTGCCCTCGCGCGCGACACGGGCCTTGCCCAGCTCGACCGTGTAGTCGCCATCGGGGACTTCGCCTTTGACCTGGCGATAGCCCCGCAGCGGCTCGAGGAAGAGCACCGGGTCGGGGTCGCGGATCGCGGCCAGCAGCAGGCCCTTCGCGTCTGCAGGCGTCGACGGCGCGGCGACCTTGAGACCCGGTGCGTGGGTGAAATGCGCCTCGAAAGCGTCCGAGTGCAGCTCGGGCGCACGGACCCCGCCGCCATATGGTGCGCGGACCGTCACCTGTGCCGAGAATCGCCCGGCGGAGCGGTAGCGCACGCGAGCCAGCTGGTCGACCACCTGGTTGAAGCCGTTGTGCGCAAAGCCCAGGAACTGGATCTCGGCGACCGGGACCCAGCCCGCCATGGCCAGCCCGATGGCCGCGCCGGCGATGACGCCCTCGGCGAGCGGCGTGTCGATGACCCGCGCCTCTCCGTACCTCTCGAACAGGCCGTCGGTCGCGCGAAAGACGCCTCCGGTGATGCCGACGTCCTCGCCGAAGACGATGACGCGCTCGTCGCGCTCCATCTCCAGCGCAAGCGCCTGGTTGATCGCCTCGACGACGGTGAGCTCAGGCACGCGGGTCGCGCTCGAGTCGGAGCAGCTGGCCGCTGAGACGCGCGGACGGTGACGCGTGGACGTGGCCGAAGTAGTAGGAGGGATCCGGCGCCGGCTCCTTCTGGGCCTCGTCCCACGCCGCCCGCAACTCCTCCTTGACCTCGTCTTCCATCTTCGCCAGCCCTTCCCTGTCGATCACTCCGCGCGAGACGAGGTGGATCTGCATGCGGCGCAGCGGGTCGCGGTCGACCCACACGTCGTGCATCTCGCGCGGCTCGTAGCGGGTGGGATCGTCGGCCGTCGTGTGCAGTCCGAGCCGGTAGGTGATCGCCTCGACCAGCGTCGGCCCCTCGCCGGCGCGCGCTCTTGCCACGGCCTCACGGATGGTCGCGAAGACGGCGAACAGGTCGTTGCCGTCGCACTGGAGCCCGGGGAAGCCGTACGCGACCGCTTTCTGGGCGAGCGTCTCCGAGGCGGTCTGCCTCTCGATCGTCGTCGAGATCGCCCAGCCGTTGTTCTGGCAGAGAAAGACGATCGGCGCCTTCATCACCCCGGCCAGGTTCATGGCTTCGTGGAAGTCGCCCTGGGACGTTCCGCCGTCGCCGAACACGGCGAGGACGACCCCCGGATCGCCCTTGAGCCGCATCCCCCAGGCGAGCCCGACGGCCTGCGGCAACTGGCCAGCGATGGCGGCCTGGAAGGGCAGCATCTTCAGGCCGTCCGGCACCTTGAAGGCGATCGGGTGCCCGACGTGCCAGAGGAACGCGAGGCGGAGCGGGTATCCGTGCCACAGCTGTCCCGCGAGCTCGCGGTACTGCGGCACGAACCAGTCCATCGTGTTGTCGAGCGCCATCGCCGCGCCGACGGTGGCCGCCTCCTGGCCGATGCCGGGCGCCAGCGTGACCATCCGGCCCTGCCGCTGCAGGCTGACGCACCGCTCATCGAAGCGCCGCCCGCGCAGCATGACCCGGTAGCCCTCGAGCGCGAGCTCGTCGCTCATCGGCTGCTCGGCGAGGAGCTCACCATCCTGGTCGAGGTACCTGACCATCGGTGGCATGGCGACGGTGCGCACGCCGTCGAGCCGGGCCGGTGCGGCGGGAGCCGCCTTGTTCACGTCAGCCGCGGATTCAGGGTTTGCCGCGCTCGATGACCATCCCTTCGGGCTCGTACGTGCCGGTCAGGATGCGAATTATCGCGTCGCGTGCAAAGCGCATGCCGTCGTGCTGCCCGTCACGGTAAGGAGCGCCTTCCTTGGCGGCGTTGTACTCCATCTCCCGCTGCAGGCGCCGGACGAAGTGCGCCAGCGCGGCCGCGGTGGCGTCGTCGCCGGCAGGTTCGGGCAGCGATGCAAGCTCGGCGGGCGCGGCGAGGCCGTCGCGGTTGCTGTCCGCCTCGAAGCTCGGAAGGCCCAACGCGTCGGCCATCCGCTGCTCGTCGAGACCGATCACCTGCTTGCCTCCGACCAGCAGCACGGGGACCACCGCCTCACCGGTGAGCTCCTGCAGCGACTCCCGCCAGCGCGGCTCCCTGGCGATGTTTCGCTCTTCGTACTCGACCGAGTTCTGTGAGAGAAACTCCCTCACCCTGCAACATTCCTGTCAAGTCGGATCGGTGGTGCCGCTGTTCAGGGTGTACAGGACGACATCGCTGCGCGGTTGCATCCCGGGTCACGATAGCACAGGCTTTTCGCAACCAAACGAACGCTCGTTTACTGCCGGCCGATCCACTGTGGGAAGCCCGGCATGCGCAGCGGTCCCACGAGGCGCCGGCCCGCCGAGGCGACGTCAGCGGGCGTGCGGGCGTCGATCAGGAAGTACGCCGCCCCCTCCCCCGCGGCCTCGAGCAGATCCTCGGCCTCCACGTCGCCCGGGCACAGCACCATGCCGGGCCAGCGGCCCGAGCCAGGCGGCACCGCGCCGCCGGCCCAGGCAGCCGCGAGACCCACGCCGAGCTCGGCGGCGAGATCGGCGGCGGTGCCCTCGACCCACAGCGGGAGGGCAGGCTGCGCGGGTCTCGGGTTGAGGGCGAGCCTGGCGGGCACGGGCTCGTTGGCCTCGAGCCGGGCCGGCACGCGCAGGCCGTCGCCGTCGAACCGCAGGTGCGCGCCGCTGAGAGCGGCGACGAGCAGGCGCAGCTGCTCGGGCGAGCCGCCGCGAATCAGGACCTCGATGCGGCCGCCCGACGTGAGGTCGGCCACCGCGATGTCCTCGGCCGCGTGAAGCGGATGATAGCCGCCGAAATCGAGGACGGCGCCGACCCGGATCGGCACCAGCTGCGCCAGCAGGGCGGCCGCGGCCAGGCCGCCACCCGCCCCCGCGGCCCGTGCCTCGGCAACCCAGACCGAGTCGAACGACCCGGCGACCGCGGCGGCCGCGAGCTCTTCGAGATGCGCGCGCGAGGCGGTGGCGAGCGAGATGGGACCCAGCCCGATCCTCATCCCGCGACCACCGACCGCACCCTGCCGAGCCCTTCGACCGCGCGATGGAACAGCGGACGCGGCAGGTTGCCGAACTGGCTGCGGCACACGATGAGGTCGAAACCCAGAGCCGCGAACCGCCGCAGCTCGCCGGCCACGTGATCGGCGTCGCCGATGACGAGGTTCTTCAGCTTGGCCTCGATGTCGCCTTCCAGGCGCGCGAGGTAGGCGTCGGCGGGCTCCCCCGGCTCTTGAGGCAGGGACCAGCCACCGTACTGCCGCCGCATGTAGCGCAGCTCGGGCAGCAGCTCGCGCCAGTCGCGCTCACGATCCTCGGTCACGAACACGTCGCGCTGGAGCGCATGCGCAGGTGGCGCCGTCACTCCCGCGGCGGCGGCCGCCTCGTTGTACGCGGCGAGCATCTGCTCCAGTTCGGCGACGGTCATCGTCGAGTCTGCGAACAGGGGCAGGCCAAGCCTGCCCGCGCGCTGCGCGGCCACCGCCGTGGCCACGCCGACGTACACCGGAAACGGCGGGTCGGCCGCCCGGCTCGCTTCGGCGAGCCGCGGCAGCATCACGTCCATCAGGCGGCCGCGGTCCTTCCGGCGCAGGCCGAAGCCGTCGAACTCCGCGTCGCGATAGCCGAGGGCGACGCCCAGCACGAGCCTGCCGTCACCCAGGCGGTTGGTGACCGCGGCGTCGGCCGCGACCTTCTCCACCGAGTGCATGGGCAGCAGCATCACGGCGGTGCCGACCCTCAGGGCCTTCGTGCGGCCCAGGATCGCGCCCGCGGCGGCGATGTCGGCGGGGCAGTAGCCGTCGAACCAGAAGTGGTGCTCGGAGAGCCAGATCCCGTCAAAGCCAAGCGACTCGGCGAGCTCCGCGTCCTCGAGCAGGTCCCGGTAGAGCTTCACGTGGTGGTCCGGCCGCTGCGGCACGGCCTGCATGCCGAACACCCCCAGGCCGAGGCGAAGCGTCACCGGCGCGACCCCACGCCGAGGAGCAGCGCCGCCAGCGCCGCGTCCTGCGTCCCGTTGCCGACCGACTTGTAGAGGGTGATCTCGGCTTCGCCGCCGCGTCCGGGCGCGCGGCCGAGCACGACCTCGCCCAGCTCGCGCACCGCCGACTCCTGGATCAGGCCCGCCGACACCGCGCGCACGATCTCGCCCGCCTCGGCCAGGCACGACGCCCGGTGATCGACGCGGATCGCCGACGCGCGCGCGAGGAGCTCCGGCTCCACTTCCATCGCGGCCGCGCTCCCGCTCCCGACGCACATCAGGTGAGTCCCGGCTCGCACCGCGTCCGCAGAGAACAGGGGCGTGGCCGAGTTGGTCGCGGTGACCACGGCGTCGGCGCCGGCGAGCGCCCCGGCGGCGTCGCCGCCCCGGCCGACGAAACGTACCTCTCGAAACTCACGCTCCGCGCTCAGCGCCCGGCGATGGGCGTTCGCCTGCGGCCCGGTGCCGAAGATCACGAGGACCGACGCATCGGGGCGCCCCAGAAGTCGAAAGGAGAGCCCGCTGCACGCGGCCGTGCGGACTTCCGTCGCGGCGCGCGCATCCAGCGTCGCCAGCGGCTCGCCGGTGCTCGCCCGGAAGGCCATCAGCCCGCCTTCCAGCCTGGGCATGCCGCGCGCCGCATTTCCGGGCCTGACGTTGATGACCTTCACCGTCAGCAGGTCGAGCTCGGTCAGGGCGCCGCTGATCAGGAAGGTGCCCGCACCCTCACCGAAGTCGATGTGTCCGCGGACCGGAGCGACCGCCGCCCCCCTCGCAACCATGGCGAGCGCGTCCGCCATCGCGTCCGCGACGTGCCGCGGGTCGAGGGCGAAGATCTCCTCGCGCGAGAAGCTCCTCAAACGCCGGCCTCCTGACGAATCGAAGCGAGCGTGTCGAACATTTCCATCGACTCCTCACCGCGCGAGACGGGAAACTCGAACACGAGGTGCGTCACGCCCAGGCCGGCGGCGCGGCGGAAATCCGCCACGACCTCTTCGCGGAGTCCACGAAACGGGGTCCGTCCCGCGGTGACGAACTCGTCGCTCTTCCACCCCTTCTCCGACGGGGACGCGGTGACGGACGACTTCTCGGCGACGACCTGGAGGCCGGTGCGCGCCGCCACCTCGAATCGGTCGGCGCTGCGGCCGGCGGCCTTCATCTCGACATGCAGCTGGGCGAGCGAGGCCTCCATCTCTTCGAAGGTCTGGTCGTCGCCGATCCAGCCGTCCCCGAACCGCACCGCGCGCCGGAGCGCAGCAGTCGAGGCGCCGCCCACGAGAATGGGCAGCCTTCGATTCGCATGCGGTCGAGGCGCGAAGTGGAAGCCGGCGAAATCGTGGATGTCGCCGTGATACTCGGGCTGCTCCGACTCCCAGCACGCGCGCAGCGCGGCGAGGGTTTCGTCCGCGACGCGCGCGCGCTTGCGATGCGGCACGCCCATGAGCCCTGATTCGGCCTCGAGCCAGCCGAGACCCGCGCCCAGGATCACGCGGCCGTGCGACAGCTGGTCGATGGTCGAGATCATCTTCGCGAGCAGGAGCGGATGGCGGTACGGGGCGATCAGGATGGCCGCTCCGATCTGCACGCGCTGCGTGATGCCGGCGACGTACGCCATCACCGCGACCGCCTCGTAGAACGCCGGCCCGAATGCCTCCAGGCTCGACGACGGGACGACGATGTGGTCGGTCACCCACACCGAGTCGAAGCCGGCCGACTCGCTGAGCGTGGCCGCGCGCGCGATGTTGTCCGCGGATGCAAGCCGGCGGTACGTCGGGAGAACGACGCCGACTTTCACGACAGTTGGAACCCGTGGCGCAGCGGGTCGCGCGAGTCGATGCGGAACCGATGCTCGCCGGTGATGAACGCCGATCCCAGCAGGTCAGGGATCAGCTCGCCGGCCCGCTCGCGCAGCCGGGCCCGAAAGCCCAGGCCGAGGAGGTTCTCGCACTCGATCCACTGGCCGGTCTTCAGCCTGCCGCCGGCGTGCATGTGCGCCATGAAGGCGGAGACGCACGACCCGCACGGCGAGCGGTCGACTGAGTTGTCACGAAACACCACCAGGTCTCGGTACTTGCCGTTGCCCAACCGCGCGTAGACCAACGCCGAAACGACGTCCGCACGCTTCGCCTGCGCCTGTCGCTTGAGCTCCATGCCGGCGACGACGAGCTGCTTGTACGACCGCGACTCGACCTTCACCCCGAGCGCGGACCCGGGCACGATCGCGATCAGGTTGCCGCCATAGGCAAGGTGATACGCGACTTCGCGATCGCCGACGCGCGCCGGCAGGTCGCGCGCGACCGACCGGCTCGGAACTCCTTCGAGCTCGACGCTCTCCACCCGCCGCCCGGAGCGGCGCACACGGACCCTGACCGCCGACGCGGGCGTGTCGACCACGAGCACGCCGTCGCGCCCCGGCTTCAACCGGCCCGTCTCGACGAGCGCGGTGACCGCCCCCATGGTGCCGTGCACGCACATGTCCACCGCGCCGCCGCCGTCCATGAACACCAGGCCGAGGTCGGCGCCCGGCGTCGCCGGGGGCACCACGATGGCGCCGAACATCACCGCGTGCCCTCGCGGCTCCCACATCAGCGCGCGCCGCGCGTCGCCGTGGCGACGCAGAAGGTCGCGCGAGCGCTCCTTCATCGTGCGACCGCGCAGGAAGGGAAAGCCCCTGAGCACGATCCGCGTCGGCTCACCGAGCGTGTGGGTGTCGATCGTCTCGACCGTGGTGACGCTCACGCGACCGGCTTCGCCAGCTCGCGTCTCACCGCGGCCGCGACTTCACCCCACGCCACGATGGCGCGGTCCGACTGCCTGGGGTCCTGGCCCGGGTAGTTGAGGCGCAGGACGAAGTGCAAACGGTCACCGAACTTCCGGTGATAGTCGAGGACCTGCTGGGCCACCTCGTCGCGGTTGCCGAGGACGAGCCTGTGATTCTCGCGACGTACCTCGTGCACGGCGCGGCCCGCCCAGCGGTCGTAGGTCTGGCGGAGGTAGGTGAAGCCGTCCCGCATCGCCTCCCAGGCATCGCCGTCGTCGCTGACGAAACCGTAGTTGAACAGCGGCAGCTCGAGCCCCGCTTCGCCGCGGAACGCTTCGTCGTAGATGCCCACCAGTCGCGTCAGCTCGTCGAGCGCCAGCGACGGGTCGACCATGTACCGCTTGCCTCGCTCGCCCGCGCGAGCCGCGTCGCGGTCCGCCACGCCGTCCCCGGCGAGCATGATCGGTGGACCGCCCACGGTGTAGGGAGCCGGAGTCACCGTGAGCTCGGGGATGTCGTAGAAGCGGCCCCGATGCGAGAACGGGCGGTCCGTGAACGCCCGCTCGAGGATCTCGGTGATCTCCTCCAGCCGCGCTTCGTCAGTCGCCGCCTCGATGCCCATGCCCGCGAACTCTTCCGGGCGGTAGGCCGTGCCGATCCCCAGCACGAAACGCCCGCGGCTCAAGAGGTCCAGCGCGATCGCGTCCTCGGCGAGGCGGATCGGGTGATAGAAGGACGCGATCGCGATGCTGGTGCCGGCGACGAGCCTGCGGGTCGCGCCGAGGACCGCGGCGCAGATCGGGATCACGGCCGCCGCGTAGCCGTCTTCCGCGAAATGGTGCTCGGCGATCCAGAACGAGTCGAGTCCCGCCTCGTCGGCGATGCGAGCCTGGCGGAGCATGTCCTCGTACAGCTCGCGATGGGTGTACGGCGATTCGGGTGGACGCTGCGCGCTGTACATGCCGATCCCGAAACGCATCGTCAGGCCACCGCCCGGCGCATCGACCGCATGTACGCGAGCGAGGCGGCGATCGCAGGGACCATGAGCAGGGTCACCGCCGTCAGCGCGAACGGGATCCCACGGCGGTCGGCGATGACGCCGGCGACGAACGCCCCCAGGTTGCCGATGCCGAGGCCGACTCCCATCATCAGGCTCGACGCGACGCCGACGAAGGCGGGCAGCAGGCGCTGCGCCAGCGCGGTGACCTGGGCCTCGGACGCGAACAGCAGGATGCCGGCCACGAACATCCACGGCACGAGCGCGGAGGCCGGGAGCCACGGCACGGGGAGGAGCCCGAGCATGCCCGTGATCAGGGAAGCCGTGACGACACGCGAGCTGCCGTACGCGTGCGCCGCCGCCCCGCCGGCAAGCGCCCCCGCCGAGCCCGCGATGAGAAAGGCGGCGAGGGCCACGCCGCCGACTGCGAGGCTGCCGCTCCGGTAGGTCGCGAGCGCGGGCAGGAATGCCAGGTAGGCCGTCAGCACCGCCGAGCGCAGGATCGAGATCGAAAGCAGCATGGCCAGCGGAAAGCGGACCGCCCGCACCGACGACCGCATCGTCGAAGCTGCCACCGCGACCGCGGTCGAGACCGCCCGTGTGGGCTGGGAGCGCGCAAACAGCGCCGCCGCCACCACGGCCGGCACGAGCGCGACGAGGGTCGCGTGCGGTCCGTACGCGGCGGCCAGCGGCACGATGACCAGCGACATGATGGCGGTCCCGGTCGAGCCGCCTGTGAAGAAGACGGCGATCCCCCACTCCTGGCGGCCGGCGCTCGCCCTCGCCGCCTGGGCCACGGCCTGGGGGTGGAACGCCGCCACTCCCAGACCCGCCACCACGACCATGATGAGCATCTGGACGAAGCCGGTGGCAAACCCCGTCGCCGCCATGGCGGAGCCGGCGACGAGCAGGCCCAGGCTCGCCAGCGGAAACGAAGGCCGCCGGTCCTGCAGCCAGCCGAACAGCGGCTGGGTGATGCTGGAGGTCATCAGCAGCAGCGTGGCCAGCGCGCCCGCCTGGGCGAAGCCGATCCGCAGGTTGGCGACAATCAGCGGCACGAGCGCAAACAGGAGCGCCGCGTTCGAGTCGATGACCATGTGGCCGAAGGTCGTCAGCCACAGCCGCGGACCGAACCCGAACCAGGAACGCCGGTGAACCGCCTCGGTCGAGGTCAGAAGAGCAACCACCCGCCATCGACGACCAGCGTGTGGCCGGTGATGTAGCCGGCTTCGTCGGAACAGAGGAAGAGCACCGGCCCCACCAGGTCCTCGGGCGACCCGAGGCGCCCGAGCGGGATCTTGGCCGCCGCGCGGTCCATCTTTTCCGGCGTGTCGAGGACTCGCAGCGTCAGCTCCGTCAGGATCGTCCCGGGGGCGACCGCGTTGACGTTGACGTGGTGCGGCGCCAGCTCGGCGGCGACCGAGATGGTCAGCTGCCGGACGCCTCCTTTGCTGATGTCGTAGGCGGTCTCGGGGGTCGACGAGGACACGAAGGCCGCGGTGGAGGCGAAATTGACGATCTTGCCGCGACGCTTCGGGACCATCACGCGCGCGGCCTCCTGCGTGGCGAAGAACATGCCTTTGAGGTTGACTCCCAGCTGCCTGTCCCAGTCCGCCTCTGTGTAGTCGAGCAGCGGCCTGGCGATGCCGATCCCCGCGTTGTTGACCAGGATGTCGACGGTGCCGAACGCCTCGAGCGCCTGCTTGAACAGCGCGCGCACCTGATCGACCTGGCTGATGTCGGCGGCGACCGCGAGGGCGCGGCCGCCCGCGCCGGTGATCGCCTCTGCGGCCTCGCGGCCGGCTGCCTCGTCGACCTCGGCGACCACCACCTGCGCGCCTTCGGCGGCGAGGCCCCGGGCGACGGCCCGCCCCATGCCTCGCCCCGCGCCCGTGACGATGGCGGTCTGGCCGGCGAACCTCACCGCCAGATTGTATTGGCTAACGAGCGTTTGTTTAGGATGGCGATTGCAGGCCGGATGACGCTGTGGCGATATATCATTTCGACGCTCGACCGGCCGTCAAAAGGGGTAGGCGTTGCTCGACAAATACTTCGATGAGCTGAGCGTCGGCGATGTGTTCGCCGGCACTCGCGGCCGGACGGTCACCGAGGCCGACATCGCCCTCTTCAGCGCCGTCAGCGGCGACTGGAACCCCATCCACAACGACGCCGCGTACGCTGCGAACGGCCCTTTCGGGACGCGCATCGCGCACGGGCTCCTGCTCGTCGCGATGATGACCGGAATGGCGCCCATCTCGGGACAGGCGGTCGTGGCGCTGTACGGGTTCGACAAGGTGAGGTTCATCAACCCGGTGGCGTTGGGCGACACCATCACCTACACGTCGACGATCGCGGCGCTCCATCCCAAAGGCGACGGACGGGGCCTGGCCGACCTCGCGTTCGAGATCTGCAACCAGAAGAACGACGTGTGCGTCGCGGGCACCATCAAGATCCTCCTGCGCAAAACGCGGCATTCATGAACGCGGAGCGCCTGAGGCAGGCGCTCGCCGCCCACGAGGTGGTCTACGGGACGTGGGTCCAGACCCCGAGTCCCGAGGTCGTCGAGATGCTCGGCTGGTCGGGATGGGACTTCGTGATCCTCGACCTCGAGCACGGGCCCTACGGGGTGGGGACCCTCGGGCACCTGATCCGCGCGGCGGAGACGTCACAGACGGCGCCGTTGGTCAGGGTCCCGTCGAGCGCGCCGCACGACGTGGGCAGGGCGCTCGACCTGGGCGCGGCGGGCATCGTCACGCCCGGGATCACCTCGGCGGCGGCGGGGACGTCGGCGGTGCGCCTGACGAGATTCCCTCCTCACGGGTCGCGCGGCGCCACGCCCTCGACCAGGCAACTCCATTACTCGGCGCTGCCCTTCACGAGCGTGGCAGCGGAAGACGCGGCTGGGCCCCTGATCGTCCTGCAGGTCGAGGCTCGCCTGGCGACCACCGACCTGGGCGGCATCCTCGACATCGACGGCCTGGGGGTGATCTTCATCGGCCCCTACGACCTTTCGACGTCGCTCGGGCTCCCGGGTCAGTTCGACCATCCGACGGTTCGGAGCGCGATCTCGGAGATCGTGGCCCGGGCCGCCGAGCGCGGCGTCGCGGTGGGCATCTGGGTGCCCGACGCGGCCGGGGCGCGATTCTGGGTCGAGCATGGGGTGCGCTTCGTCACGGTGAGCAACAACGAGCTGATCCTGTTCGGCGCAGCCTCCGCGCTCCGCCGCGAGCTCGAGGGGTAGCATCGGGAGGAGCACCCGCCATGGCTGAGACACGGTCAGGGATCCCGCTCGAGCCCGTCTACGGCCGCGCCCAGATGGCGGGCGCGGGAGCCGTCGAGCCCGGCGAGCCCGGCCGGCCGCCGTTCACGCGCGGCATCACGCCGCGGATGTACCTGGAAAAGCCGTGGATCATGGGCCAGTACGCCGGATTCGGGTCGGCCGAGCAGACCAACGGCCGGTTCAAGGAGCTGCTCCGCGCGGGCCAGACCGGGTTCTCGGTCGCTCTGGACCTGCCGACGCAGCTTGGCCTGGACTCAGACCATCCGCATGCTCTCGGAGAGGTCGGCCGCGTCGGCGTCGCCATCGACTCGCTCGCCGACATGGAGGTCCTTTTCGACGGCATCCCGATGGAGAGCGTGCGCCAGATCCGGACCACGGCCAACTCGATCGGGCACCTGTGGCTGGCCCTCAACGTGGTCGTCGCGGAGAAGAAAGGCGAGGACCCGAACGCGGTCAAGATCCTGATCCAGAACGACGTCCTCAAGGAATACATCGCGCGCGGCACGCAGATCTATCCGCCTCGCGCGGGGCTGCGCATCGTGGCCGACGTCATCGAACACTGCGCGCGCCACCTGCCGAACTGGACCCCGCTGAGCATGAGCGGGTACCACATGCGCGAGGCGGGGGCCAACGCGATCCAGGAGCTCGCGTTCACGTTCGCCAACGGCATCGCGTACTGCGACGCGGCCGTCGAGCGTGGGCTGTCGGTCGACGACTTCGCCCCCTCGCTGTTCACGTTTCTGACCGCGGACATGGAGCTCCTGGAGGAGGTCGCCAAGTTCCGCGCGGCCCGCAACGTGTGGGACTGGATCATGGGCGAGCGATTCCATGCCGAGAAGCCGGAGAGCCGGGCGCTGCGGATTTTCGCCTTCTCGGCGGGCTCGAACCTGACCGCCCAGCAGCCCCTGGTCAACGTGGTCCGCGTGAGCATCAACGCGCTCGCGGCCGTGCTCGGCGGAGTGCAGACGCTTCACACGTCGGCTTACGACGAGGCGCTAGGCGTGCCCACTCAGGAGGCGGCGACGCTGGCCCTGCGCACGCAGCAGGTGATCCTCGAGGAGAGCGGGATCACGAAGGTCGTCGATCCGCTCGGAGGCTCGTACGCGATCGAGGCGCTCACCGCGGAGATCGAGCGCCGGGTGCGTGTCGAGCTCGACAAGATCGACGAGCTCGGAGGGGCGCTCAGGTGCATCGAGTCGGGCTGGTTCAAGGAGCAGATCGCGGAGTCCGCCTACCGGATCCAGACCGAGATCGACGGCGGGGTGAGGCGCGTGGTCGGCGTCAACTGCTTCGTGGTCGAGGATGGCGAGAAGGGCCCCGCCCCGTTCGCCATCGACGAGCGGATCGAGGCCGAGCAGGTCGCCCGGCTCCGGCGCGTGCGCAAGACGCGAGACGCGCGCGCCGTGCGGGAGACGCTGGCCGCGCTGGAGCGAGCGGCTCGCGACGGGTCGTCGATCGTGCCTCCGACCATCGAGGCGGTGCGCGCCTACGCAACCGTGGGCGAGATCAGCGACACGCTGGCCGGGGTGTTCGGCGCCTACCAGCCCGACGCCGTGGTGTAGCCGGCCATTCGGGCACGTGGGGCTATCCCCTTCGTTACAGTGACCACAACATCCTGTGGTCAACCCGAGGCCGGTAGGTGGGGTCGATTACCCGAGAACATGGGCGGAATTTGCTGCCTGGTTCGCTGATGACGCCGCCTGT
>WNFU01001859.1_pt1 | contig 30435 bp, 18 predicted proteins | sample 5400121 | NCBI WGS metagenome assembly WNFU01 (sample SAMN13153360, study PRJNA577476) | soil metagenome | isolation source: 100 cm soil or saprolite under grassland replicate 1 | place: USA:California | collected 2016-06-15
TCCGAACGGGGAGCTGCGGGCGTTCGCCAACATCGACGGGCTCAACTTCAGTTGGGATACCCCACGCGTCGTAGGCAACGGCTGGACCAACCCGGCCGCCACCCTGTTCGCCTGATGACACCGGTGGGCGTCACACGCGACGCCCACCGGCAAGTCGGAACCGTGCCGCCCGAAGACGGATACGGCATGGATATCGGATGAGTGACGTCGCCCGCTAGGTTTCCACGCAGCTCAAGATGTCCTGAGGAGAATCGTGGCGCGAGGACTTTCATGGCGCCGGCCCACCGTGTCGGCTGTCGTTATCGTGGCGCTGGTCGTCGCGGGTGCCGTGCCCTTGGCCGTACGGCCGGTGCGGAATCTCCGTGCGGACAGCGCGCCTACCGAGCTGACCGACGCTGTTGCCGCCATGGCGGCGGCCAAGAGGTTCGGCACCCGCGTCGAAATCTCCGGGCAACGGTCGGAAACGGCTCAGGTGTACGCGTTGCCGAGCGGGCGCCTCGCCGCGGAGCTGCATACGAGCGTCCAGCGGGTGCGTCGCCCCGACGGCACATGGACGGCTCCCGATGCGACGCTGCGCGTCGCGGCAGACGGTTCCGTCGCGCCGGTCGCGGCCGCAATCGGGTTGCGCCTGTCCGGCGGTGGCGCTGGGCCACTGGTTACCGTGGAGCGGGCCGGAAGGCGGCTGTCCCTGTCGTGGCCCGCAGCGCTGCCGGCTCCCGCCCTCGACGCTGACACTGCCACCTACGCCGAGGTGCTGCCCGGCGTCGATCTGCGGCTGCGCGTCGAAGTCGAGGGCTTTTCCGAGGTATTGGTGGTCAAGAGCCGCCAGGCTGGGGCGAACCTCGCGCTGCGCGCGCTGAGGTTCCGCGTTGACTCGACCGGCCTGTCGCCGAGCGTGGACCCGAGTGGTGCACTGTCGGTTGTGGACGATGCCGGCCGCATCGTGTTCGGCTCGGGTTCGCCAGTCATGTGGGATTCCAACGCCTCGGCGCGGCGCTACGCGGCGATGCAGGTACGGGTGCAGTCCGGCGAGGTGGTGGTCATCCCCGATCAGGCATTGCTGGCTGATGCGGCCACGATCTATCCGGTGCTGATCGATCCAGGTCTCGGTGCGTCGCACTGGACCCAAGTGATTAAGAACTTTCCCAACCAGTCCAACTGGACCGATGCCAACCACGACCGGGCGGAGTCGAAGGTCGGCTACTCCAACGATCCACAGCAACAGCCGGCGGTGACCTACCGTTCGTTGTTCGAGTTTCCCACCGAGATCTTCCGCGGCGCCCGGGTCTCAGTGGCGCGGTTCAGTGCGAAGCTGATCCATACGTATTACTGTTCGGCGTCACAGGTCGACCTGTGGCGTACCGGTGCGATCGGCCCCGGCACCACGTGGAACACCGCGGTGTGGCGATACCGGGTCGCCTGGAACAACGGTGGTGACGGCAACTCCTGCCGCAGCGGGTACGGCGGAAGCTCGGTCGAGCTGGGCACCGGCGGCAACGAGACCTCCGGTGGACTGGCCGCCGCGGCTCAGGACGCGGCTGACTCGGGTGAGGCGTTGACCGTCGGCCTGGTCTCGCCGGACGAGGGCACCGCGAACACGTACTGGAAGAAGTTCGACCCGGCCAGCCCGTTCCTCTACGTGGAGTTCAACCACTACCCCAACGTTCCCGACCAGCTCGGCATCGACGCCAAGCCGTGTGTCCGGGGGGCCGGCCGCCCGTACGTGAAAGGCACTCCGACCCTGGCCGCCCGGATATCCGATGTGGACGGTGGTTTGATGACCGGCCGGTTCGAGTGGGCCAGGCTGCGTGAGGACGGTACGTCGCTGGCCAACCCCTCCGGCCCGCTGGACCAGGGCAGCCGTGGCTCCGGTGACACCGCGCTGCGGCAGATCCCAGACGGTGTACTGGCCAACGACGACACACCGCTCGGCACCGGCGATTGGGACGGCGACGGGCACCCCGACGTCATCGCCAGGGACGCCGGCGGCTATCTGTACCTGTTCCCAGGCGACGGGCGCGCACTCGGACGTCGGGTGACGATCGGTTCGGGGTGGAACGACTACACGATCGCCGGGATCGCCGACTGGGACAACGACGGCAGGCTCGACATCGTCGCCCGGGCCGATGACGGCGTGCTGTGGCTCTACCCAGGCGACGCCCGGCGAGCCCCGTCGACCGCGGCACGCGTGCAGATCGGCTCGGCGTGGAACGGTTACACGTTCGCCGGAGTCGTCGACTGGGACCGTGACCGCTTTGTCGACATCGTCGCCAGCGGCAGTGACGGCACGCTGTGGCTGTATCCGGGCGAGGGCCGGCGGGCACCGTCGACCGCGGCCCGGGTGCAGATCGGTTCGGGCTGGGACGGGTACCAGTACTTCGGCACGATCGACTGGGACCGCGACGGGAGCCCGGACCTGCTCACCCAGTTCAACAACGACGGCGACCTCTGGCTGTACCTGGGGAGCGGGACGCGGGCGCCGTATTCCGGTAGCCCGCAACGGTTCCGCATCGGCACCGGATGGGGACACTACACCGGCCTGGTGACGCCGGACTGGAACGGCGACAGTGCGGCCGACCTGGTCGCCCGCCCGCCCGCGGGGGACGGGTGGTTGCTCTACCCGGGCTCGGGCGGCCGTGGTCCCGGCGGGCAGCAGTGGGAGGCGGCACACGTTGGCGCCACCAACGGTGAGACGTACGCCTTCCACGCCGTCGCCATCGACAGCGCCGGGCTGGCCGGCTCGACGACCGGCTGGTGCGAGTTCACCGTCGACACGGTCGCGCCGGGTCCGCCGAAGAGCGCATGGTCGGACAAATACCCGGAGGACCGGTTCAACGGAGGCATCGGCCAAAGTGGACAGTTCACGTTCTATCCGCCGGACACCGGTGCCGACGATGTCGCACAGTACGTCTGGGCGCTGACTCCGTTCAGCACCCCGCCCACCGACGGCACGCGTACGGTGGCGGCGTCGGCGAGTGACCATACGGCCACGGTGACGCTCACGCCGACCAGCGAAGGCGTCAACTTCCTCAAGGTGTGGACCGTCGACCGGGCCGGCAACACCAGCCCGCTGGCATCCGCTTTGGCGTACCGGTTCACGGTCGGTCCAGGTACTCCGGCGGTGGCGCAGTGGCGGTTCGAGGAGGGCGGCGGAACGACGGCCGGCGACGAGTCGGGCAACGGCCACCAGCTGAGCCTGACCAACGTCGGGTGGACCACGGGCCGTCCCGGCGGCGCGCTGTCGTTCAACGGCAGCAACGCTTTCGGCTCGACGCCGTCGGTCCTGGACACCAGCGGGAGCTTCAGCGTGGCCGCCTGGGTTCGGCTGACCGCAGGCGGCGCCACCCGTGCGGCGGTCAGTCAGGAGGGCGCCCGCGGCTACGCCTTCCATCTGGGGTACTCGGGCAACCGGGACCGTTGGCAGTTCAGCGTCGGCGACGCCGATGCGGCCGTACCAGCACAGGCATCTGTCTTCTCCGACGCCGCGCCGCAGCTTGGGGTCTGGACCCATCTGGTCGGCGTGTACGACCAGGGAAGCCGCACGATCCGCCTTTACGTCAAGGGGACGCAGATCGCCGGCGACGTGGCCGCACCAGCCCTGCCTAACGCCACCGGTGCCTTGACCATCGGGCGCAGCCGGTGGTCGGGCAGCCCGGCCGACTACTGGTCCGGCGACGTGGACGAGGTACAGCTGTGGAACCGGATGCTGACCGCCTCTGACGACATCCGCGGCATGGCCCGTCCACAACCGCCGGTCGTGACGTTCCCGAGCGGCACGGCGGGCACCATTGGCCAACCGTTGCCCGTGACGTTCGCGCCGGGTGGCGACGGTGACATTGTCGGGTACCGGTACACCGTCGCCGGTCAGGCGCCGACCACGGTGAAGGCCACCACGCCGGGCAGCCCGGTCACCGTCGGGGTCACGCCGACCGCGGCCACCGTGACGTTCACCGCCGTCACCATCGACCAGGCCGGTAACGAAAGCATTCCCGGCGACCCGCAGACGCTCAGCGCGAGCCCGGGCCCACCCGTACCCCACCGGGCGCGCGACCTCGGCGGCGACGGACGTGCCGATGTGACGTTCGGGTTTGCGAGCCCCACCGGTGGCACCCAGACGTGGTCTCTGGTCTCGCGCGGCGCGACGTTCTACCCGCCGACCGTACGCACCACCGGCGGCACCGATCCGGTCTGGGACAGCGCGAAACTCAAGCAGGCCGGCGGGGATTTCGACGGTGACGGCCGCGCCGACGTGGCGTATCTGCGCGACGAGGGAGCCTGTGGCATCAGCCTGTCCGTCGCGCGGTCCGACGGCAACGGGCTCGCCGTGCAGTCCGGCCCGGTATGGCAGCGCCCCGCCGGGGCGTGGTGCTGGGGCGGATCGACACCCTACGCCGGTGACTTCACCGGCGACGGCAGAGACGACCTGCTCATCTTCTATGACTACGGCGACACGCACTATTCGTTGTGGGTCCTGCCGTCCACGAGCACCCCTGCCGAGATCGGATTCGGCGACCCGATCCGGTGGCACGACAATCCCGCCGGCTGGGCCGACCCTAAGAAGATCAAGATCGTGGTCGGCGACTTCAACCGCGACGGGCGAAGCGACGTGGGCCAGTTCTACGACTACGGCAACGCCCAGACCAAGTTGTGGATGTTCTACGCCGCCGCCACCGGCGACGCGTTCACTGCGCCGGTCGTGCGCTGGGACAGCGGCGTGAACAACTCCAACTGGGCCGACTTCAAGGCGGTCGCCGGCGACGTCAACGGCGACGGCGGCACGGACATCGTCCACATGTACAACTACGGCAACGGCGTATGGCGGCTGTGGACCTTCACGCTGCAGGCCGACAACACCTTCGCCATCGCACCCGCCGGCCAGGCGGCCTCCTGGTCGGACTGGAACGCGGTCAAGGTGATGGCCGGCGACTTCACCGGCGACGGAAAGGCCGACCTGGCGTACTTCTACGACTACGGCAACGGCCGCTCGAAGCTGTGGAGCCTGCCGTCGACCGGAACCAGCTTCGGACCGGAAGTCCTCCAGTGGGACAGCGGTACCGGCGGCTGTGACTGGAACGCCATCCGCACCACCTGATCCCACATGAACTGTCGAACCTTCTACGGGGTGGAGATTGCTGTGATGCGCCGATTCCCACGTCCATTTGCGCTGGGGCTTGCCGTGGTGCTGGCTACCGGCCTGCTCAACGGCGTTGTCGTCCGGGCTGAGGCGGAGACGGAGTTTCAGCCCCGCGCGTTGCGCAGGACGCCGTCAGTGCCGGTGGTCGCGGTGACGGGCGCCAAACAGGATCTCCCACCGGCACGAGGGGTTGGTCCCCAACCCAAGCCGGCGTGGCCGGCGGCCGCGACCGCCACCGTCGCCCTGCCGCCGCGCGCCACCAACCGCAGCGCCTCGGCGCCCACGCAGGCGATCCGGGCGGGCGCGCTGCCGGTGTCGGTGGCCAGGCCGGTTGGCGGGTCGACCACCGCGGTCGCCGGCGAACCCGCCAGCGTGCGGGTGGAGGTTTTCGACCACGAGCGGGCGCAGGGTCAAGGGCATCACGTCATGGTGTTCGGCGTCGGACGCGCCGACGGCGTTGCCGAGCCCGGTCAGGTACGCGTCGAGGTGGACTACACAGGCTTCCGCTCCGCGTACGGTGCCGACTGGAGCAACCGGCTGCGCCTGGTCAGCCTGCCCGTATGCGCGCTCACCGCGCCTGATCGTCCCGACTGCCGAGCCGTCCCGGTTGCCTCGGCCAACGACGCCGCCGGCGGACGGGTCAGCGCCCAGGTGACCGCGGCGACGGGCGGTTCGTTGTACGCCCTCGACGCGACGCCCTCGGGCAACACCGGAGACTTCACGGCCACCTCCCTGTCGTCCGCGGGCAGCTGGTCGGTCGGCGGCTCCTCCGGCGAGTTCTCCTGGTCGTACCCGCTGGCGGTGCCGCCGGGACTTGGTGGCCCGACGCCGAAGCTGGCGCTGGCCTACTCCTCGCAGTCCGTAGACGGGCATACCGCGGCATCCAACAACCAGCCGTCATGGATCGGCGAAGGGTTCGACCTGTGGCCCGGGTACATCGAGCGCCGCTACAAGGCGTGCGCCGACGACATGGGCGCAGGCGCCAACAACACGGTCAAGACCGGTGACGAGTGCTGGGGACCGGACAATGCCGTGCTGTCGCTGGGTGGCGGCGGCAACGAGCTGGTCCGTGACGACAACACCGGCGCGTGGCATCCAAGACACGACGACGGCTCCCGGATCGAACACCTCACCGGAGCCGTCAACGACGACAAGGACGGCGAGTACTGGAAGGTCACCACCGTCGACGGCACCCAGTACTTCTTCGGCCTGAACCACCTGCCCGGTTGGTCCACCGGCAAGGCGGAGACCCACGCCGCATGGGCCACACCTGTGTTCGGCAACAACTCCGGGGAACAGTGCCACCGCGACACGTTCGACGCCTCGTGGTGCCAGCAGGCCTACCGGTGGAACCTCGACTATGTCGTCGACCCGCACGGCAACTCGATGTCGTACTGGTACACGCCGGAAACGAACTCCTACGCGCGCAACCAGACCGATAGCGCGGCAGCCCCGTATACCCGTGGCGGTTACCTGTCCAGGATCGAGTACGGCACGCGAACCGACGCGGAGTTCGGCACGGCGCCGCTGCGGGTCGTGTTCGACACCGCGGACCGTTGCGCGGCCGACTGTGCCAACCACGGCAGCAACTGGCCGGATACGCCGTGGGACGAGAGCTGCGACGGCGGCACCTGCGCCGGCAGGTACAGTCCGACGTTCTGGACGACCAAGCGACTGGCGAAGGTCACCACCCAGGTGTGGGGCGGCACCGCGTACCGCGACGTGAAGGCGTGGACGCTGACCCACACCTACCCGGATCCGGGTGACAGTACCCGTGCCGGCCTGTGGCTGTCGGCCATTTCGCACGCCGGTCTCGTCGGCGGTACCGCGAGCGTGCCTGACTACCAGCTCACGCCGGTCCAGCTGAACAACCGGGTCGACAGCGTGGATCACTCACCGGCAATGAACTGGTCGCGCTTGCGGACGATCCGTACCGAGGCCGGCGCGACCATCGACGTCAGCTACTCCGACCGGGACTGCGTACCGGGTTCGCGGATGCCCGCCGCACCGGACAACAACAGCCTGCGGTGCTTTCCGCGATACTGGGTGCCGCAGGGTGGCACCGAGCCGGTACTGGACTGGTTCCACAAGTACGTCGTGACGAGCGTCGTCGAGACGGACAACACCGGCGGCACCCTCACCGGCACGCCGCCATACAAGCCGCGAACGGTCACCGCGTACGCCTATCTTGGCGCACCCGCGTGGCATCACGACGACGACAACGGCCTCGTCAAGCCCAGCCGGCTGTCCTGGGGACTATGGCGTGGGTACGGCCGGGTGACAGTCACCAAGGGCGATCCGGGCGAGCGGACCCAGTCAGACACCGTGTACTTCCGCGGCATGGACGGCGACAAGCTGGCTTCCGGCGGTACCCGCAGCGCGCAGGTGGCCGCCGACCCGGCGGCCGGATTCGAGGGTGGAGGGGTCACCGACACCGAGGCCTACGCCGGAATGCCCCGAGAGCAGGTGACGCGCAACACCACCGACGGCAGCGTCGTCAACGCCACGGTCACCGACGCATGGCAGTCGGGTCCCACGGCAACCCGCACCGTCAACGGCACCCCGGTCTATGCCCGCTATGTCGACGTCGGCGCCAGCCACTCGCGTACCGCCCTCGATGGTGGACGCGGTTGGCGCCGGACCAACTCCGTCGTTCAGTTCGACGGCTACGGCATGCCGACACAGACCGACGAGTCGGGCGATGCCGCGGTAGCGGGTGATGAGCAATGTGCGAGGCGGACGTACAACCGCAATGCCGAAAAGTGGATCATGAATTTGGCGTGGCATCTCGAGTCCTACGCGCTGCCGTGCGACCAGAGCCCCGCCATGGCCGCCGACGTCATCGGCGACACCCGCAACTCCTACGACGACCAGTCGCCGGGCGCAGCACCCGTCCGAGGGGACGTCACCCGGACCGAGGACGCCAGGAACTGGACGCCGGCAACGGGTCCGGACTACCTGACGACGGCGAGGACGGCCTATGACCGGTACGGCCGGGTCACCGACACGTGGGACGTCGTAGGCAACCACACCGGTACCGCCTACGCGCCGGCCTCCGGCGGACCGGTCACCAGAATCACCACGACCAGCCCGCTGGGCTGGACCTCGTACACGGACCTGGAACCGGCCTGGGGCGCGGTCCTCGACTCGTTCGACGCCAACGCCAAGCACACGCACGTGGAGTACGACCCATTCGGTCGGCTCACCGCTGTGTGGCTGCCCGGCCGCGACAAGGCCGGCGGGCAGAGCGCCAACACCAGGTACGGCTACCAGGTGCGGGCCGACGGCGTGACCAGTGTCAGTACCGCACGCCTGTTGCCCGACGGGGTTGGCTACGCGACGTCGTATCAGCTCTACGACTCGCTGCTGCGGCCGCGCCAGACGCAGAGCCCGTCGCCCGCCGGCGGTCGGGTCATCACCGACTCGTTCTACGACTCGGCCGGCCGGGCATTCAAGTCCTACGGCGCGTACTACAACAGCAGCGCGGCACCGGGTGCGGACCTGGTGGCGCCGACCGACACCAGCCTGGTGCCCAGCCAGCTCCGTACCGGCTATGACGGTGCCGGCCGGGAGGCGGCGATGGTGTTCCAGCCGGGCGGCGTGGAACGGTGGCGTACGACGACCACCTACGGCGGCGACCGGGTCGACGTGACCCCGCCAAAGGGAGGGGTCGCCACGTCGACGATCACCGACGCGTGGGACCGCACCGTGGCGCTGCGCCAGTACCAGGGCGGCACACCCACGGGTCCCTACGACACCACCAGCTATGCCTACGATTCGGCCGGGCGCCGCACGACCATCACCGACCCGGCGGGCAACCAATGGAAGTTCGGGTACGACTTCCGTGGCCGCGTCGTACGTACCGAGGATCCCGACCGCGGCACCACGACCACCACCTACGACGACGCCGACCGGGTCCTGACGACCACGGACGCTCGCGGCACGACGCTCGCCTACAGCTATGACGCGATCGGCCGTCAGACCGGTCGCTTCGAAGGCTCCACCAGCGGCCAACGACGAGCCGAATGGACATACGACACCCTGCCCGACGGCAGCCATGCCTACGGCTATCCGGTCTCGGCGATCCGCTGGGTAGGCGCCGACGCCTACGCCACGACGGTGATCGGCTACACCGACATGTACCAGCCGACCGGCAACAGCGTCGCACTTCCGACGGCAGAGGGCCGGCTCGCCGGAACCTACGTCTCCGGTACCACGTACCGACCGGATGGCAGCGTCGCTTCCGTCTCGTTGCCGGCGGTCGGCGACCTCAAGGCTGAGACGCTGCGTTACTCCTACGACCCGAACCTGCCGCTGCCCACGAAGGTCACCACGGACTGGGCGCCCAACACGAGCTACGTCAGCGGCACCACGTACACCGAGCTTGGCCAGCTGCAGCAGTACATTCTCAGCACCGGCAACGGGGCCAAGGTGTACCACGCGTTCGACTACGAGGTCGACACCGGACGGGTACGTAACTCGGTCACGCAGCGGTCGGCTGCGACACCGCACACCGTCGCCGACCTGACGTACAGCTATGACCCCGCCGGAAACGTCACCAGGATCTCCGACACACCCGAGACCGGTGCCGCCGACACCCAATGTTTCAAGCAGGACTACCTGCTCCGGCTTACAGAGGCGTGGACACCAGGCAACGGCGACTGCGCTCCCGCGCCATCCGCTGGTGCCCTCGGCGGTCCCGCGCCGTACTGGCAGTCCTGGACATACGACAAGGTCGGCAACCGGCTGTCCCAAGTGGACCGGTCGTCGAGTACGGGCGCTGTCACCACCACGGGCGCCGTCACGACCACGTACACGCCCAAGCCCGGTCGCCGCCAGCCGCACACCGTGCAGTTGGCCAGCCGTGCCGACGGCACCAGCGTCCGCACCTCCGCATACTCCTACGACCCGACGGGCAACGTGCTGACCCGTCCGGGCACCGCCGCCGGGTCGAGCCAGGAGCTGTCCTGGGACGTCGAAGGCAGCCTGACCAGCGTTGCCGAGGCCGGAAAGGTGACCTCCTTCCTGTACGAGGCGGATGGATCGCGGCAGCTACGCCGTGACGCCGACACCGTGACCCTGTACCTCGGCGGCACCGAGCTGGCGCTCGACAGGCGCACCAGCCAGCTGACCGCCACCCGCCACTACTTCTATGGCGGCGACACCGTCGCGGCACGTGGCGCGGGCGGGCTCAGCTGGCTGGTCGGCGACCATCAGGGTACGACCGGCACGGCCATCAACGCGCCGGACCAGGCGGCGAGCTGGCGCCGGCAGGCGCCGTTCGGGAACCCGCGCGGACCTGTGCCCGGTTCCTGGCCCGACCAGGTCGGCTTCGTCGGCGGGACGCAGGACCCGACTGGTCTGACCCATCTCGGCGTCCGCGAGTACGACCCCGACTCCGGCAGGTTCGTCTCCGTGGACCCGGTCCTCGACCCGGACGATCCCCAGCAGATGAACGGGTACGCGTACGCCAACAACAGCCCGGCCACGTTGAGCGACCCGAGCGGAATGGAGCCCGGGTCCTGGTGCGACACCTCGGCGTGCGCCGTGGTGACCGCGCAGACGCAGACCTCGCACCCGATGGAGGCGGGCTTCGAAAACGGCTACGTCCGGCACCGGGCCGCGCCGAACATCGACTCGAGGGTCTACGCGTCCGCCTTCGTCCAACACAACAACCTGGGTGGGACCCATCCGCCCGGCCACCCGGAGATGTACAGCCCACGGGACGGTCTGGGTACCGCGGTGTTCACCTGGGCCCAGAACGTCTACGAATGGGTCCACCGTCCTGGCGGGTCGGGCCACATGCCGACCATGATCTGCGCACCCTGCGCCCAAGGACTCAGCTCCAAGAATGTCCATTTCATGTTGGCAATGATCGGGATGCTCCCCGATGTCGGCGAATGGGCCGATGGCGCCGACGCGGCGCTCTATCTGGTCGAGGGCGACTACGAGAACGCCACATTGGCGGCGACGGGCGCAATCCCGTTCGCCGGCTGGCTCAGCGGTGTGCAACGGATCAAGAAGATGTTCAAGGCCGGCGCGAAAGCCGCCAAAGCCTGCAACAGCTTTGACCCGGACACACCCGTCCTCATGGCCGACGGCAACGAGAAGCCGATCGGAGCAGTTCGGGTCGGCGACCAGGTTGAGGCGACCGACCCAACGACCGACCGCACCGAACCGCAGACGGTCACCGAGCTGCATGTGCACCAGGACACCGAGCTGGCCGACGTCACAGTCGTGGACGCCGAAGGGCGGACTTCGGTCCTGTACACGACACAGCACCATCCCTTCTGGGACGCCACCACCGCAGCGTGGGTTGATGCCGGGCAGTTGCAGCCCGGACATCTGCTCCACACCACCAACGGCGACGGCGCTCGGGTGTTCAGTGTCCGCGAGTTCACCGGCAGCCGTCAGATGCTCAACCTGACCGTGAGCAACATCCACACGTACTATGTAGTGGCAGGCAGTACGCCTGTCCTCGTTCACAATGATGGTGGTTCTTCTAACCCCATTAGCCTGGGGGGTGACTACACGGGTCGTCTTGATCGCTTCCCTATGGGTCCGGGTACAGACTTTGAGATTCACGTTTATTACCGCGGCAGCGAAGTCGGCATTTTTGGCAGCAATGGATGGTTCAACAAACATCAGAAGACCGCTGACGTGTCGGTTCCAGAAGACGTCTATAATCGCCTGAAGGGTAAGGCGATCGAGGAGATGCGCGCATCAGGCCGAATCAAGCCCCTTGGTGAGCAAGACATTAGTGGTGATAAGTGGAAGATGCCGCGACTTGGGGGATGCTAGGTGAAGTTCATTAAGGTCGAGCAGACACGTGATGGTTATTTTTTGGATCCGGCCGCGTATCTCGCGTCACTCGATGAACACGCCGGAAGACTTCCGTCTGGAGCCGCTGCGTACGCGCGCGATCCGCAGCACTACGACTTCTACGGGCCAAGGTGCGTCAAGGATCTAAAGCTCGACAGCCTTAAACTCGTGGATGGACACGGGGCGCTTAGTGCGGAGTTGACATTTTCTCCAAATAAGTTCAAACACGACTCAGGGCTCGTGATTCGATATGTCGATTTGACCAACATCGCAGTCGACGTTTTGCCGGAGTCGGGAGCGGAAAAGAGGTGGCCTGAAACGCGGAGACTCGGAGATGTCCAGCTTGACGAAGTCCTTCCCCATCAGGCCGGTTGCAGTCACGAGATCAGGATGACTGGTGGAACGATCTTCGTGGTGAGCGCTGATCTTGTCGCAGAATGGGGAAACGTGTAGCTGGCGTTTCGGTAGCACGCGATTGCAGGGGCGTGGGATAGCGCGTTCGCCGCCATTGGGCGTTGCGCGAGCCGTTTCGGCATCTAGGAGAGCAAATGGATATCTGGCGGATAGACGCGATTCCTAAGCTCGGGCCTGCGAAATAGCCGAGGGGGGAGAGGATGCCGGAAGATCCGCCAAGGTTCCCGTTCGCCGCGGCGCGTGGGATCGATCTGCCCAGCGAGTACGCCCGACTGCGGGAGCAGGAACCGGTCATCCGGGTGAGGTTGGCGTCGGGCGACCTGGCGTGGATCGTCACCCGCTACGACGACGTGCGCCGCGTCTTCGCCGATGCACGCTTCAGCCGGGCCGCCCTGAACCGGCCAGGCGCGGTGCGGTCCATGCCGGTCGCCGGCGCGATTCCAGGACTGATCGTCGCAGCGGATCCGCCGGACCATACCCGGCTGCGCAAGCTGGTCGCGCCAGCCTTCACCAGCCGACGTATCGAGGCGTTGCGCCCGAGAATCGAGCAGGTCAGCGAAGGGCTGCTGGACACGGTGGCGGCAGGAGGTCCGCCGGCGGACCTGGTCGCCGACTACGCCGTTCCACTGCCGCTGACCATCATCTGCGAGCTTCTCGGCGTCCCGTATGGCGATCGTGCCCAGTTCAGCCAATGGGTGGACGCTACGTTGAGTTCGCCGGATCGCGCGGTTGACGAGGTGCGGGCGGCAGCCGCCCGCCTGATGGCTTATCTGGCAGGGCTGATCGAAGCCAAGCGCCGGGATCCGGCTGACGATCTGCTCGGTACCCTGATCGGGGCGCGCGACGACGAGGACCGGCTCAGCGAGGACGAGCTGGTCGGCTTCGCTGTGGGCTTGCTGGTGGCGGGGTTCGAAACCACCGCCAGTGAGCTGGCACATGCCCTGCTTCTGCTGCTGCGCCATCCGGATCAGTTGGCTTGGCTGCGCGAGGATCTGGCGCGGATGCCGGCTGCGGTCGAGGAGTTGTTGCGCTGCATTCCGCTGAGCAACGGGCTCGCGGCGATCCGGATCGCCACCGAGGACGTCGAGCTCGGCGGCGTCGTGGTACGTACCGGTGAGGCGGTGCTGCCGCTGACCGCCTCGGCCAACCGCGACGCCGGCGTCTTCACCGGACCCGAGCGCCTCGACCTGACGCGCGCGACCAACCCACACCTCGCCTTCGGACACGGCATCCACCATTGCCTCGGCGGCCAGCTCGCGCGCATCGAACTTCACGTCGGCATCGCCGCGGTCCTGCGCCGGTTCCCGGGTCTGCGGCTCGCCGTTGGCTACGAGGACCTGACCTGGAAGCCCAGCATGGCGCTGAACGCGTTGGCCGCGCTACCGGTCGCCTGGTAGCCGCTACACGTGAAGCTTCAGGCGGTCTACCGGCGCTGGGCCGACAGCGCGCTGGCGCGTGGGGATCAGTCGGCGGATACCAGGCAGATATCAGATGAATGAAGATCGGCGATAGCGTTCCCGCCCGGTTGGCGATGTGGTCGGGGCCGCACGGAACACATGCGGTACCCCGCCGGTCGAGTTTCGAGTGAGGACCTATTGGGGGGCGCGGGTGAGCATCAAGTTCTTGACTCTGATCGGTGTTTTCACCGCTGTGCTGATCGCCGTCACCCTGGACCGGCTGTTCGGCGCGGGGTTGTCCGGTGTCGTCATCGGGTGCCTGGTGGCGGCGGTGGTTGTCCTGCTGTTGGACCGGGACGTGAACGGCCTTGCGGGAGCCGTCGTCTTCGGTGGAGGTGCTCTGGCCGCGGTCGTGGCCCTCGTCGTCCAGCAGGTCCATTCGCTCGGCTGGGGGAAGGCGCTGGCGATCGACAGTGCGGTCGTCGTGCTGGCGGCGTTCGCGTTGTGGTTCGCCATCTTCGGGCGGCACCGGATGGCGGCCGCCCGGTTGTGCCGGCGGGCCGCCCAAGGCCTCGGCTGGCGGTACCGAAAACCCGACACCGACCTGCTACGCCGGGCCCGCCTGGCGTTCCCGACCGTGCCGGGCCGGGTGCGGACGTTGTACGCGGCCGCTGACGGCACCGTCGACGGGTTCGGGCTCACGTTTGTCACCGGCAGGGTCGCGCCGCAGGCATGGCTGGCACGGCTGCCTTTCGGGCTGCCCCAGGTCCTGGTACGACCCGGCGGCCGGGCACCTGACGGCACGCCGCTGGTCGAGTCGATGGGCGGCGACACGGCGTTCCGGGACGCGCTGCTCACCCCGGCTGTTGTCGGTGCCACCGTCGCCGGCGATGTGACCATGTGGCGCATCGAACGCGACGACGTCGTTGTCGTGTTCCGCCGGGCCGACGGTTCGGAGGCGATACAGCACCATGCCGCACATGTCGCCAGGCTCGTGCGATCCCTGCCCCTGGCCGAGCTACGCGCCCACGCGATAGACCCCGACAGCGTCCCCGATCCGAAGCAATGGGCCGAGCGCGTCGAGAATCGTCGGGTCGGTCAACGCCTGGCCGCCGGCATCGGCGCCGGCCTGGCGGCGCTGGTCATGTGTTGCGGCTTCTACAACGTGCGGATCCCGTCCCACGCCCGGGGTTCGATCATCATGCTCTGGATCGGCGGCGGCCTGATCCTGCTCGCGACGTTGCTCTGGTTCGCCGTGCCGCGCGATCCGTCCCGGGCCGATCGCAAGGCCCGCACCACCGCTGGAACCTCCTCCGCGCCGAGAGACGGCTAGGGTCTGCCGGCGCCGAGGCCTGGTCGCGCAGTGCCAGCGCCCCCGGCGGCGCCCAGCCTGGAATACGATCCGGCACGAGGAGGACCACGCATCGGCCTCGACCACAACCTGTCCCAGGGCAGCTGCCTGCACTGGACGCGAAGTGCCAACCCCGTCGGATCGCCGCCGGTATCCGACTACGAGATGCTCGACGACATCTACTGAGTGGACGCGCCCGGGGGAGGTTCGCCTACTCCGGCGCGCGGAAGGGAGCGACCGCATCATGCCCCCGACGACCGACGAGACCGGGCCGAGCGTGGCCAGCGACGAGGAACTGCAACAAGTGGTGGTCGGTGCGTTGACGCCACTCAATGCTCCGATCGCTCTTGTCGAGTACGACGCGGAATGGCCGCGGCTCTACGCCCGCGAAGCGCGACGTATCCGCGCCGTCCTCGACGACGCGGTGCGGTCAGTCGAGCACGTGGGCTCGACGTCCGTACCCGGGCTGGCCGCGAAACCGATCATCGACATCCTGCTCGTGGTGGCCGATTCCGGCGACGAACCGTCCTACCTGCCGGCGCTGGAGGCGACCGGGTACGTGCTGCGGATCCGCGAGCCGGACAGGTTCGAGCACCGCGTCCTCAAAGGCCCGGATACCAACATCAACCTGCACGTTTTCAGCGACGGCGCTTCGGAGATCGAGCGCATGCTGCTCTTCCGCGACTGGCTACGCCAAAACGATGCCGACCGCGACCACTACGAACGCACCAAGCGGGAGCTGGCCGGCCGCAACTGGCGGCACGTTCAGCACTACGCCGACGCCAAGACCGCGGTGGTCCAGGAGATCATGGTCCGCGCCACGGCCGCGGCGCGAGCGTCCGGATAAACAGTCACGCGGAGGCGCGTCCCGCGTCGGCGGTGTCGATGGTCCAGCGGACGCCATGCGGGGCGAGGAAGTCCAGGAACTCGGCCGGGTCGTACCCCTCGGCGGCTGCGAGGACTCCAGGGCGGGCCGGGTCCGTGACGAGTCGGTGGGCGGCCTCGACGGCGATGACCGCGGTGGTCCCGTACGTGTCCCGGCCGTACACCACACCGCGAGCGCGGTCGCCGTCCACGCCAGTGGCCTCGACGACGATGGTGAACCGCTGGGCGAGGCGGCTGTCCTCGGCAGGCCCGTCCGGCAGGCTGTCGATGACGTCGGCGGCGATGGGGGTACTCAGCCGGGCGCCCAGCTGAGCCTCGACGAGACCCTCGATGCCGCCGGCGCGTACATGGCGAGGAATCATGACGACCTCGGGCAGCCGGAACTTCACGACCGGGGTCGCCTCGGAGTGGCCGGGGAAGGTGATTGCCGTGCGTCGTGCCGGCGTTCCAGCGCGCCAGTCGCCGTCCTCCCAGACGAGGCCGCCGTCCTTGAAGGTCTCCACGGTTTCGAGCACGGAGCGCAGGGAGCCGCGGGAGGGCCCGCCGCCATCTATGGTGTGCGCGGTGGTGATCTCGGCGACGGGCTCGATCAGTTTGGCGAGAATGTGCGCGATCAGATCGCTGGGGACCGCGCCGTCGGTTGCGGCGGGGATGATGGTGACCCCGGCCCGGTCCGCGTCCGCCGCGAATCTGTCGAAAACCTTCTTGATGTAGAGCTGCTCCCCGGCGGTGTCGAGGTAGTGACAGCCGGCCGTGATCGCGGCGTGGACCACGGCGTGGCCCGACGGCGTGAACGGCCCCGCGCAGTTGACGACCGCCTCGCACCCACCGAACGCGGTGGCCAGGGCGCCGTGGTCGTCCCAACGGGCGACGCGTCGTTCCGTGTCAAGGACTTCCAGCCGCGCCGCGGCCTCGCGGAGGCGGGCGGCGTCGCGGCCGACCAGAACCGTCCCGATGCCCCGCCGGGTCAGCTCGGCGACGACGAGGCCGCCCTGGTAGCCGCTTGCGCCGTCGACCGCGATCCTCATGAGTTCTCCCGTTCGGGGTGATCATCGCATTCGTCGTTCACCGTATGACCGCCGGAAGGAACGCCCTATACGTCAGCGTCGCCGGCGCATTCGCCGGCGTCTTCGTCTGGGATATCGGCGATACAGTGGCGTCGTGGATGTGCTCTCCGGCGCCATAGCCGCGATGCGCACGGGCCGGCCACACTTCGCCCGGGTGCGGCAACCGGTGGTCTTCGGCCGCCGCCTCGCACCGGTCGACGGGGCCGGCTTCCACGCGGTGGTGCAAGGGTCCTGCTGGCTCATCCCGCCGGATGGTCCCCCGATCCCTCTCCGCGCGGGCGACGTCGCGTTCCTGCCCCGTGGTTCTGGGCACGGGCTGGCCGACACCCCGTTCACTCCGTTGGCCGACCCCCGACCCAGCTGCGGTGGGGTGTCCGCGCCCGTCGCCCCGGACCGGGCGGACGGCTCGGGCGCCGGCGCCGTGCTGATGTGTGGCGCGTACATGCTGGATCGCTCCCGATCGCACCCGCTGCTCGGTGAACTGCCGGAGGTCGTCCACCTGCCGGCCGGAAGTGACCGCTATCCGGCGCTGCAGGCGACGGTCGCCCTGCTCGCCGGCGAGCTGGAGCGCCCAGGCCCCGGAGCCGAGGCCGTGGTGCCCTCGCTGCTGGACACGTTACTGCTGTACTTGCTGCGTGCCTGGTTCACCGAGCAGGCCGACCAGCGAGTCGCCACCGGGTGGGCCGCGGCGCTGCACGACCCGCAGGTCGCCGCCGCGTTGCGGGCCATCCACGCCGACCCCGGCCGGCAGTGGACGGTCGAGGGACTGGGGCAACGGGCCGGGCTGTCCCGCGCGGCGTTCGCGCGCCGGTTCACCGGGCTGGTCGGCCAGCCACCGCTGACCTACCTCACCTGGTGGCGGATGACCACCGCCGCCGGCTTCCTGCTTCGGTCCGACGCACCGTTGAGCGCGATCGCCCGCCGCATCGGCTATACGTCGGAGTTCGCGTTCGCTACCGCGTTCAAACGGGCGTACGGAATGGCTCCCGGCACCTACCGCCGTCGTCGGCCGACCCCATCAGGAACGCAGCGACGACACCGGGCCTGACTGCGCCGGTGGCCGTAGGGCAGGAGAACCGCACTGGGGAGGCAATGATGATGAGATTCGGCGTCCTCGGCCCGATCGCCGTCTGGTCCGGCGAGCGGCCGGTCCGCGTGGGTGGTCCCCGCGAACGCAGGCTGCTGGCGATGTTGCTGCTACATCCCAACACCGCCCTGCCGCTGCACCGGTTGGCGGCCGCGTTGTGGGGCCAGGACGCACCGATGACCGCCAAGGCCCAACTGCATAACGGTGTGTCCAAGCTGCGCCGCGCGCTGACGACGGGCGACGGTGAACCGGTGTCGATAGCGATGTTGGGACAGGGGTTCGCGCTGCGGCTCGGCGAGGATCAGCTGGACTCGACGCTGTTCGCCAGACACGTCGCGGAGGCCGGCCGCGAGACCGACCCCGTGAAGGCGGCCACGTCGTTGCGCGCCGCGCTGGAACTCTGGCGTGGGCCGGCCCTGGACGGCATCGAGGAAGGGATTCTCGGCGGCGAGGCCAGGCGCCTCGACGAGCAACGGTTGGCCTGCCTGGAACGCCGCATCGCCGTCGACCTCGAGCTCGGCCGCCATACCGAGGTCGTGGGCGAGCTGGCCGCGCTCGCCGCGGAACACCCGGACCGGGAACGACTCGTCGAGCTACAGATGCTCGCCCTCTACCGGGCGGGGCGCCGGCAGGACGCCCTGGACGCTTACGCGGGTGCCCGGAGCCGACTGGCCGAACTGGCCGGCCTGGACCCCGGACCCCAGCTCGACCAGCTCCAGCAGGCGATCCTGCGCTCGGACCCGGCCCTGGACCCGCCACGGCCGACGGTGACGGTCGCCGACTCGCCGGTGCCGTTCGATGCGCCGGCGCAGCTGCCGGCCGACGGCGCTGCGTTCACCGGCCGTGGTGAGCAGCTGCGCCAGCTGGACGCCCTAGTCGAGGAGGCGGAAGGCGAAGCCGCGCGGACCGCGGTGGTGATCACGGCGATCGACGGCACGGCCGGGGTCGGCAAGACGGCTCTGGCCACGCACTGGGCGCACCGGGTACGTCACCGGTTCCACGATGGACAGTTGTACGTCAACCTGCGCGGCTACTCCGCCATCGCGCCGCTGGCGCCGACCCAGGCGCTGGCCCAGTTCCTGCGCGCCCTCGGCGTGCCCGCCGAGCAGGTTCCCAGCGAGCTGGACGAGGCGGCAGGCCTGTACCGGACCCGGCTGGCCGACAAGCGGATGCTGATCGTGTTGGACAACGCCCGCAGCCCGGACCAGGTCCGGCCACTGCTGCCGGGGACGGCCGGTTGCTTCGTCGTCGTCACCAGCCGGGACCGGCTGAGCGGACTGGTCGCCCGCGACGGCGCCCGCCGCATCAGCCTGGACGTACTCAGCTCCGACGAGACGCGGGACCTGCTGACGCGGGTGTTGGGAGCCGACCGCACCCGGGCCGAACCAGACGCGTGTGCCGAGCTGGGCCGGCTCTGTGCCCACCTTCCGCTGGCGCTGCGAATCGCCGCGGCTCACCTGGTCGACCACCCGGACCGGTCCATCGAAGGCTACGTGACGGCGCTTCGCAATGGGGATCGGCTGGCCGCGTTGGCCGTCGACGGTGACGAGCGGTCCGCCGTGCGCGCCGCCTTCGACCTGTCGTACGCCGCGCTGCCTACCGCCGCCCGCCGGCTGTTCCGGCTCCTCGGGTTGGTGCCCGGACCGGACGTCGCCGTACCAGCGGCCGCCGCCCTCGCCCAGATCCCCGCCGACGAGGCGGCGGTGCTCCTGGAGACGTTGGCGCGCGTGCACATGCTCGACCGGCCCACGCCGGACCGTTACAGCTTCCACGACCTCATGCGCCGCTACGCCCTCGACCTGGCTCACCACGAGGAGACCGAAGCCGAACGGCGCTCGGCGAGCTCGCGGCTGCTGCACTACTACCTGCACTCCGCGGACCGCGCGGCTCGACTGTCATACCCGCAGCGGTTGCGCCTGCCCGTGCGGCCAGCAGTCACCGCCGTCGCCGTGGCTGAGTTCGATGAGGCGTCCCAGGCCTCCGCATGGCTCGCTGTCGAAGAATCCAACCTTGTCGCAGCCGTCGCCGATGCCTCCGAACGCGGCCCGCAGCCGGCCGTATGGCTGCTCGCCGACACCCTGCGCGGCTACTTCGCCCTGCGTCGGTCGTTCGCCAACTGGCAGGTTGCCGCACAGGCCGGCCTCGCCGCCGCCACAGCGGCCGGTGACCTGTGGGGTCAAGCCGCCGCCCAGCTCAGCCTCGCGGAGCTGGAATATCTCCAGGAACGGCACCGACAGGCCATCGACCACTACAACCGGTCGCTGAACGTCGCACGCCGTTGCGGCTGGCGGGACGGTGAGGCGGCCGGCCTCAACAACCTCGCCGTCGTCCACAGCGAACTCGGCCACCTTCAACAAGCCATCGACCACTATCACCTGGCGCTCGCCGTCAATCAGCAGACCGGATTCCTTGGCGGCCAGGCCAGCAACCATTCCGGCCTTGCCGCTGCATATGGGCAGATGGGCCGGCTCGTAGAGGCTCTCGAGCACCACACTGAAGCGCTGGCGCTGGCACGCAAGCTCGGATCCCGTAGCAGCGAGGCGAACGACCTCGTCAACACCGCCGAGACCCTGCATGCCCTCGGACGGCCCGACCACGCCCTCGACAACCTCGACCAGGCGATACGACTGCACCGCCAAGCGGGATACGGCGGCGAAGCATACGCCCTCCGGCTGCTCGCAGCCATCCACTGTGACCTGGGCCGTTACGCCGAGGCACTCGACCACGCGCGTGCCGCCTGTTACCTCGCCCGCCAGATCGGTCGCGGCAGGGTGGAGGCCGACGCGTTGGGTGTCCGGGCCACCATCCATCACCATCTGGGCCAGCACGAACAGGCCCTCGAGCAGGTTCAGCATGCGCTGCGGCTGAACCGCGACTGCAATGACCGGTACACCGAGGCGCGGCTCCTCATCGGACTGGCCGTCGCCCGCCGGCACCTCGGCCAGCATGAACTAGCCCTCGACCATGCTCAGGACGCTCTCCACTTCACCCGGCAGCACGGCTACCGGATGTTGGAAGGCGTCGCGCTGACCGTACTCGCCGGGTGTCGCCTCGAACGCGACGAGCGCGCGGAGGCGGGCCGCCTGGCCGTGGACGCGGTGGCCGTCCAGCGCGAGACCGGGTACCGGCTCGGCAAGGCGCGCGCCCTGCTGCTGCTCGGCCAGGCATCCGCCGATCCGGCGCGCTACTGGACGGCCGCCCTGGATCTGTTCACCGCGGTGCAAGCGCCAGAGGCCGGGCAGGTCCGATCCCTGCTGGCATCCGTAGGCGCCACCGATTGACGGGCAGCGCCAGGGGTAAGCGGGTTAACCATCGCTGAACCGGGCCCGTCAAAGGTAGTCCGGTGTCAACAGTGGCACCTGCCAGCGAAGGAGGTTGCATGTCCGTCCTGATGGAGGAGAAGGACTGCTCCGGGCCGGGCGACTGTGCGTGGTGCCACCCGGGCAGGTGCTTCGGCTGCGCCGGTAACCCACCGCATTTCCCCTGACAGTACGTCGACCGGTCCGGCGGGCGGCGTAGCGCTTGCTCCGCCGGCCGTAGGGATCGTTGTCATCCGCTCGATATCCGTCGCACATCGGCAGGATACGGCCGGCAACACCGGCGCTGTCCGCGACATGGTCGATTCACCAGCCGAGCTCTGAGTCCCAAGTCAAAGCCCGTCGTCGATGCGTGCTGTCGGAAGCCGTTGCGTCTACAGCCTGTCGGGCGGGACGAAGGCGGCCGTTGTCCGCACTGCTCGTGTCTGCCTATGCTGGCCAACTCGCGGATCAATCATGCCGAAGTGAGGCGATGGTCATGCGCGTTGCCAGGCTGCTGGCTGTCGTTGCCGTGACGTCGCTGGCCGTCGCGGGGTGCTCCGGCGACTCGTCCGCCCCGACGACCCGAAGGCGACGCTCAAACAACTCATCAGACACATCGCTGACGGCGACGGCCAGGCGGCGTGTCGCCTGTTTCTGGCCGGCGCGCAGGCCACGTTCGCCAGTGAGCACGGAGCAAAGGATCGCACGACCGCGATGGACATCGTGTCTGGCAAGGTTACCGACGCCAAGGCGTATGCGGCAGCGGAGCCGGCGGGTTGAAGGTCGATGACGACCGGGCATAGATCAGCGGCTACTGCCGGAAGGGTTGGACCTATGGCGAGGGACAGACGTCCGACAACGACCCGAACAGCCTCGGCGACCTCACATTGAAGAAGACGGACCACGGCTGGTTCGTCAACGACTACAGAAACAGTTCCCACTACTCCTCGTGCGGAGGCTGAGCTTAGCCGGTCCCTGCAATACCGAAAGAGAGCCAGACTCAGGCTTGGCCGGTGACGCGGCGGTTGGCCGCGCCGGCCGGCAACTGAGCGTCTGTTGCTCGGTAGAGCGTGCTCAGCCGTTCGAGCTGGTCCATCTGAGCCGCCAGGTCGAGAGCGCCGATGCGGCACACGATGTGCCGGGCGCCAGCCGCGACGTAGCGGTCAAGCTTGGCGGTGACGAACTCGACCGGACCGGCAACGAGCAGCTGGATGGACTCCACGACCTCCAAGGGCATCCGGTACGTCGCGAGGGTGTAGTCGGCGAGGGCACGGCGGCCCACCTCGATGTCGTCGACGACGAGCACAGTCGCGAACAGCGCCGGTGTCACCGCTGAGGCGGCCCGGCCGGCGTCGGCGGCCGCCCGGAGCACCTGCGTCAATCCCGCCCCGTAGTCGGCCGGGTCGGGCGGGTACGGCAGCCAGCCGTCGTAGAGCCTGCCGGCACGGGCCAGCGCCGCCGGTGTGGCGCCGCCGAGCCAGATCGGCGGTCCGCCTGGCTGAGCCGGCCGGGTGCTTTCAGGAATGTCGTCGAAGCGGAGTACCTTGCCGTGGAACGAGGTGGGACCGCCACTGGTCCACAGATGCCGCCATAGCGCGACGGTGTCGTCGAGCCGCGCGAAGCGTCCCCGCCACGGCACCTCCGACACCGCGTACTCCGCTTCCGATCGGCGGGGAAAGCCGGCGCCCACGGTGAGCGCCAACCGCCCGCCGGAGAGCAGGTCGAGCGAGGCGATCACCTGCGCCGCCTGTACTGGCCGGCGCAACGCCGGCAGCAGTGCCGCGGTTCCCAGCGTGACCCGCTCGGTCACCGCCGCTGCCGCGGACAGCATGGTGAACGTCTCGATGATGGGTCGAAGCAGTGTGTCGCCGGCCCAGAGGGAGTCGAAGCCGAGGGCTTCGGCCCGGCGGGCGAACTCGATCAGGCGGCCGGGATCGGTCTGCTCGCCCCACCGGGCTGCCCCGGTTGGCAGGACCACGCCCATCCGAATGTCATCCACGCCGCGATCGTGCCGGCGCGGGTTGAACCCCGGCAATTCCCTGGAGGGAATCGTGGTGCCTCAACGCGGCTGCTACAACGGGCGGTGTGGACTTTCCTCAGGCGCTGCGCAGTCGCCGGGTCCGGCGACAGGTCAGCCAGTTGGAGCTCGCGCTGCGCGCCGGAACGACCCAGCGGCACGTGAGCTTCCTGGAAAGCGGCCGGTCTGTGCCGGGCCGCGCGATGGTGGTACGGCTGGCCGAGTCGCTGCAGCTACCGCTGCGGGACCGCAACGTCTTGTTGGTCGCGGCCGGCTACGCGCCGGCATACCCGCAGACCTCGTTGGACGATCCCGCGCTGGCCCCGGTACGCACCGCCCTCGGGCACATCCTCACCGGGCACCTGCCCTACCCCGCCGTGGTCGTGGACCGCCACGGCGACCTAGTCGCCGCCAACGACGCGTTCGACGTACTGACCGAGGGGGTCGCGGCCGAACTGCTCGCCGCGACGGTGAACGTGTACCGCCTCGCCCTGCATCCCCAAGGCATGGCGCCGCGGATCCTGAACATCGCGCAGTGGGCGTATCACATCATCGACCGGATCCAGCAGGAGGCCCTGCGCAGCCCGGAGGACGACCGGCTGACGACGTTGCACGCCGAACTCAACGAACTCGCCCCGGACCGGGTCGTGCCGCTCGACCACCTCGGCTTCGCGGTGCCCTTGCAGTTGCGCTCCCGCCACGGCCAACTGCGGCTGGTGACGACCGTCACCGCCTTCGCCACGGCCGTGGACGTCACGCTCGCCGAGCTGAAGCTGGAGGCGTTCCTGCCCGCTGATCAGGAGACCGCCGCGATCCTGTCCGGTTGGCCGCGCCCCTGAGCAACTGCGGCCGTCCGTGCGCACCCCGGTCAGACCGCGCTCGGCGCGCCGGACCCGCGGCCACAGCGTTTGCAGGCGCCACGCCGGCGGTAGTAGAGGCGAGCGCCGCGGTCGCGAGCGCCGTGCCCCACAGCGGCCAGAGCATCGCTGGCCCCATGGCCGCCCAATTGCTCGCGCTCGTGGGCCGCGTCAACAGAACGCGGGTCATCATAAGGCCGGCTGACGTCACGAGGAAGGCAACGACCATGGCAGGAACGACCGCGAGCGGGATCGGCACCCGCCGGCCGCGCAGGACGGGGATCCGGCGCGGGAACACCTCGCCCCAGCGGCGCACGAGCCCGACGGTGAGGATCGATCCGACCAGTCCCATAGTGCCGAGTGCGGCTCCACCGATCCAGATGCCGGGGCTCTCGCGGTCCATCGCCTCAAGTGTCTCGGTGCTGAAGCCGATCGGAATGCCGAGCGCCCAGGCCCATCTGGTGAGCGCGTAGACGACGGGCACGAGCGCCGCGATCCAGAACGCTCGGACGCCCCATGCGGCGGCGCGGGCGGGCGTGGTCCATGCCGACGGAACGTCCGTGCGGCCGCACGCGGCGCAGGCACCGACGCGAGCGCGCCGATGTGCGCGGGCCGCTGCGACGAAGAGCCCGGCACCGAGCATGCACACCATCTGGTTGACGACTGGCCACGGCAGCTGCGAGGCGACGGTCACGCCGTGCGGCAGGCCGAACGGCTTGCCGACCAGGAAGATGGGGATGTGCCCGGCGGCGACCAGCGGGCGGTAGTCCGGAAGGACAACGCCCAGGAACATGGCGGCCGCCCAGGCGATCGACTCCAGGGTCGGTCCGGCGCGGCGGTGGGCGAGCAACAGGGCCATCAGCGCGCCCCCCAGTCCACAGGCGGCGATCACGGGTGCCGTGGTCTCCTGCCGTACCGCGCCGAGGATGGACATGCCCTTGCCGATTCCAGGATCCGGGTCGCCGGCGCCGAACGGGAAGCCCTCGCCGCCGAACGTCCAGTACCATCCCAGCAGCCCGTACGCCAGCGACCAGGTCGCGGCGGCGTAGCCGGCGACGGACGGCCGGCGGGGCCGGGCGGCTGGCCAATCGGGCGGCTGTGCCGGTATCGGGGTAGCGTCCGGTCGCTCTGTCATGGCTCCACAGTGGACGGCAGATGCGTACGACCGGTCACGTACCTAGGATTCCCGGTGTGACGCTGCGCGCCTGGGCGGAGCTCGCCGAGACGATACCCGCACGCGGGATCGCCGTGGCATCGGCGGTCGGCCCGCTGGCTGCCCTGCCGCTGGCGACCGCGCTGGCCGCGGTGCTCGCGGTCGCGGGCCTGTGGTCGCGCCGACGCGGCTGGATCGCCTGGCCGGCCGGTGCCGCTGGCCTCGTGTCCCTGGCAGCGACCGGTGCCTGTACCGTGCCAGAACCGTTCGCACAGGACGTGAGCTGGCGTTCCGTCGCCGTCGAGCAGGACGCGGTGCATGGTTGTTCGGCTGCTGTACCTAACCGCGGCTCGGATGTTCAGCTGGTTGCCGCAGGTGACGCGCGGCGAGTCCGCGGTTGCCGTCGAGCTGTTGGTGCTGCGCCGCGCCGCTGCGGGTAGCGGGCACCAATGGCCGCCCGCCGGGCTGACGGCGGTCGGCTGTCTCGCCGCGGCCCGCGACGTCGCTGCGGTGCTGGACTGCTTCGTCGGCGACGACAACATCGCCTACGTCGGCGCGGAGGCGGGCGAACGCGCGCCGACGGCCGGCTGCTGTCGAGGCGGGACCCTGCTTACACGCCCCCGGCGCGGCGGCGAAACACGTGGCGGTACGTCTGCGGTGACACGCTGGTCACCCGGCCGAAGTGCTGGCGCAGGTTGGCCGCGGTGCCGAAGCCGGCCCGACGCGCGATCCGCTCGACCGGCTCGTCGGTCGTCTCCAGCAGTTCCTGCGCCAGCCGCACGCGCTCCTGGACCAGCCAGCGCAGCGGACTCGCACCGACCGTCTCTCGGAACCGGCGTGCGAACGTACGCGGGCTCATCCGCGCCTCGCGGGCCAGTTGCGCCACCGTGAGCGGCTGGTCGAGCCGGTGCCGGGCCCAGTCGAGCACCGGTGCGAGGTGCGACTGCGGCGCGGCCCGCGGTACCGGAGGCGTGAACTGCGCCTGCCCGCCTTCCCGGTGCGGCGGCACGACCATCCGGCGGGCCACCTCGTTGGCCACCGCGGCCCCGTGGTCCACGCGCACTAGGTGTAGGCAGAGGTCGATCGCGGCGCCGGTACCGGCGGAGGTGAGCAGGTCGCCGTGGTCGACATAGAGCACGTCGGGGTCGACCTGCACCAGCGGGTACCGGTGCGCGAAGTCGACGGCGTTCATCCAGTGCGTGGTCGCGCGGTGGCCATTCAGCAGGCCGGCCGCGGCCAGAAGATACGCGCCGGTGCAGATCGAGGCGATCCGCCGGCCGCGGGCGTGTGCCGCGCGCAGCGCGTCGAGCAGCGGCTCGGGCGGAGTGATCTGGGTCGGGCGGGCGCAGGCCGGTACCAGGATCGTGTCGGCCTCGAGCAGGTCCTCCAGCCCGTACTTCGCGTCGATTCCGAGCCCGGCGGTCGTGTGCAGCGCACCAGGCTCGGCCGCGCACATCCACAGCTCGTACCACGGCGACACGATGTCGCTGCGGTCCACCCCGAACACCTCGCAGGGCACCGCCAGCTCGAACACCGGTAACCGATTGGTCACCGCGATGGCGACGACATGCGGCCGAGGCGCCGCGACCGGGCTCATGGCAGAAATCTATCGCATAACGGCGTTCCTGCCACTGGTGGCGGCTCCTATGTACCGCCGACGTTTGTTGTATGAGCGACGTCATGGAGTCCGTTTCCGAGGCCGAGCCGGAGACCGCGCGCGGCAGCCTTACCGTGCCGCAGGGCACCGCGCTGTACATCGGCGCGGTGCTCGGTACCGGCATCATCGCCCTGCCGGCGCTGGCCGCGCAGGCCGCGGGGCCGGCGTCGCTGCTGGCCTGGCTCGGCCTGGTGCTGTTGTCGACCCTGTTGGCCGCGACGTTCGCGGCGCTTGGTGCGCGCTATCCCGATGCTGGCGGAGTCTCCACCTACGTGCGGTCCGCCTTCGGTTCGCGCGCCGCGGCGGTCGTCGGCTGGTGCTTCTACTTCGCGATACCGCCCGGGGCGCCGGCGGCCGCGATGTTTGGCGGCGCGTACGTCGCGGCGGCTACGGGCGGCGGCCAGCGCACCGTGCTCTTGACGGCCGCGGTACTCATGGCGGTGGTGACCGTGGCCAACTGGTTTGGGCTGCGCACCTCCGGCCGGCTACAGGTGACGCTCGCCGGTCTGCTGGTCCTGCTGCTGCTCGCCGCCATGTTCACTGCCCTGCCGCACGCGCGGGTCGAGCACCTTTGGCCGTTCGCGCCGCATGGATGGCTGGCTATCGGGTCGGCGGCGGCACTGCTGGTCTGGAGTTGTGCGGGGTGGGAAGCGATCACCTCGCTCGTGGGCGACTTCCGCCGTCCAAGGCGCGACCTGATTCGCGCCGTCACCGTTGCGCTGATCGTGGTCGGCCTGCTCTACCTCGGCATCGCCGTTGTCACCGTGCTGGTGCTTGGGCCCGCGGCAGGATCCAGCGCGGCACCGCTGGCCGACCTGCTTGCGATCGGCGTCGGCGGCAGCGCGCAGGCCGTCGCCGCGGCCGCGGCCATCCTGCTGACGCTCGGCGTGATGAACGCCTACTACGCTGGCGCCGCAAAGCTCGGCGCCGCGCTCGGTCGTGACGGCGCGCTGCCCACCTGGCTCGCCCAGGGCAGCAGCGCGGGTGAGGTGCCCCGGCGCAGCCTCGCGCTGATCTCCGGCCTTTCCGCCGCCGCGCTTGCCAGCGTGGCCGTGGCCGGTGTCGGCCCTCGCCCGCTCGTGCTGCTCACGACAGGATCGTTTGTCCTGGTGTATGTGCTGGGCACGGCCGCCGCGGTGCGCTTGCTCCCGCGCGGGAGCTGGTCGCGCCGCTCGGCCGCGGTCGCCATCGCCGCCGTCCTGGTGCTGCTCGCGATGACCGGCGTGTACCTGCTGTGGTCCGCCGCCGTTGCCGCCAGCGCACTGGCGTACCTCGGCTGGCGAACCCGGTCCGAGAGGAGTTCCGCTTAGCTGCCCGGTGTGGATACGGTCCGCCGGCCGGCCGTGTGCGCCGCAGTATGAGCGCGCCGGCTTGCGCGATGACGCGCCCCGCGCGGCGTCCAGCCAGCTGGACCTGACCGGGGCCAACGCACCGCCGACGGCGGTGGTGCGGCGGCCGGCCGCGGTGACGTTCACGCCGGCCACCGGCGACACGGACGTGGCCGGGTACCGGTTCGCCGTCGCCGACCAGCCCGGTACGCCGGCGTCGTGGGTGCCCGCCAACCGGGACGGCTCGGCCACCGTGGCGGTGACTCCGGTGAGCGACGACCCGTTCCTGGGCAACACGCTGACCGTCGTGGCGGTCGACCGGGCCGGCAACGCCTCGACCCAGGTGACCTACCGGTTCCTGGCCAACCCGGCGACCGGTAGCCCGCACGTGCGCGGCGACGTCACCGGCGACGGCAGGGCGGAGCTGATCAGGGCAGGTGACATCGGCAACGGTCAGATGCAGGCCTGGGCGCTCGCCGCCGACCCGGCCGCCACCGGGTTCGTGGGCAACCCGGTGGCCGGCTGGGACGCCGGGCCCGGAAGCGGGTTCACCGCCGCGCGTACCACGGTGGTCTCCGGCGACTTCGACGGCGACGGACGCACCGACGCCGGCGTGCTGCACGACGAGACCGGCGGCCGGACCACGTTCATGGTGCTGACCGCCACCGGCAACGGGTTCGCCGCCCCGTCGGCGCCGCAGTGGGACAGCCAGGTCGTCGGTGGCGCCTGGGCGTACCCCTCGTTGAAGGTCGCCGTCGGCGACGTGAACGGCGACCAGCGCGACGACCTGGTGGTGCTCGCCAACTTCGGCAGCAGCTGGCGGATCTCCGTGCTGCGCTCCACATCCAGCCCGGGATCGCTGAGCTTCAAGACCGAGCTGTGGGCCACCGGCATCAGCCCGTGGACCAGCGTGAAGATCGTCGTGGCCGACTTCACCGGCGACCGCAGCCCGGACCGGTTCCAGCGACTGCTCAGTTCGGCCGCGTGGGACGAGCCCGGGGTGCGGGAGGACGTAGGGAACTGGGCGGTGGCCGCGCTGGCCGACCCGGAGGCGGTGCTGGTGGTCGACGACACCGGTTTCTTGAAGAAGGGCCGGTCGTCGGCGGGCGTGCAGCGGCAGTACTCCGGAACCGCGGGGCGGGTGGAGAACTGTCAGATCGGGGTTTTCCTGGCCTACGCCACGGCGTTGGGGCGGCTGCTGTTGGACGCGGAGTTGTACCTGCCGGTGTCGTGGACCGACGACCCGCAGCGGTGCGCGCGGGCCGGGGTACCGCAGGAGGTGGGGTTCGCGACCAAGCCGGAGATGGCCCGGATGATGATCGAACGGGTGGTGCGGGCCAGGTTGCCGGTCGGGTGGGTCGCCGCCGACGAGGCGTACGGCGACAACCCGGGGCTGCGCCGCTGGCTGGAAGGCGAGGGCATCCGCTACGTGATGGCGGTGTCCTGCGACCACCTGGACCGTGTCCTCGTCTACCGCCGGCGAGCGCGAGCTTCTGCGCCGTCTTCGTTACACCAAATCGGAGTCGGCCGCGCATGTTAGCGATTCGGGCAAGTCATGTCAAGTAGTGATTCATATGGACAGTGCCCCCGGCAGGAGCCAGAACAGATCTACGACGCCCGATACGGCTGCGACGCCGGATCGAAGTTGGACAAAGCCATGCTAACCGGTACGCCGACACGCGAGTAGCGCGTTCTCACCAGTCGAGGCGCACTGATTTGCCGATGAGCGGGCGAGGCCTTTGTGCCCGCTATGTGCCCGCCCGGTCCGCCGTTCCGGGCACGGCTGGCAGGGCGACGAGGACGCGGCCACTCAGTCGAGACAGAACTCGTTGCCCTCGAAGTCCATCCCGGGATCCATGCCGCCGGGGACCACCGATACGGCGACGCCGCATGAGGGTCGTAACCATTCGACCTCCGGCCCGTAGCGCTGGCGATGCGCCTATCCCGGCTTGGTGCCCGCAGCCACC
>WNFU01001743.1_pt1 | contig 30409 bp, 23 predicted proteins | sample 5400121 | NCBI WGS metagenome assembly WNFU01 (sample SAMN13153360, study PRJNA577476) | soil metagenome | isolation source: 100 cm soil or saprolite under grassland replicate 1 | place: USA:California | collected 2016-06-15
CCGTCCTCCAGGATCTGCAGCAGCGTGTTGAACACGTCCGGGTGGGCCTTCTCGATCTCGTCGAACAGCACTACCGAGAACGGCTTGCGCCGGACGGCCTCGGTGAGCTGGCCGCCCTCCTCATACCCCACGTAACCCGGCGGTGATCCGATGAGCCGGGACACCGTGTGCTTCTCCATGTACTCGGACATGTCGAGCTGGATGAGGGCATCCTCGTCTCCAAACAGGAACTCGGCCAGCGCCTTGGACAGCTCGGTCTTGCCCACGCCCGAAGGGCCCAGGAAGATGAACGAGCCCGAGGGACGCTTGGGGTCCTTCAGTCCAGCCCGGGTCCGACGGATGGACTTGGAGACCGCGGTGAGCGCCTCCTCCTGGTCGACGATGCGCTTGTGCAGCTCGTCCTCCATCCGCAGGAGCTTCTCCGTCTCCTCCTCGGTGAGCTTGAACACCGGGATGCCAGTCCAGGCTGACAGGACCTCGGCGATCTCCTCCTCGTCGACCTCGGAGAGGACGTCCATCTCCCCCGACTTCCATTCGCGCTCACGGGAAGCCTTCTCCTCCAGGAGATGCCGCTCGTCGTCGCGGAGCCGCGCCGCGCGCTCGAAGTCCTGGGCGTCGATGGCCGACTCCTTCTTCATCCGGACTTCGGCGATCTTCTCGTCCATCTCACGGACAGAGGGCGGCGCGGTCATGCGGCGGATGCGCATGCGTGAGCCGGCCTCGTCGATGAGGTCGATCGCCTTGTCCGGGAGGAACCGGTCGCTGATGTAGCGATCTGACAGATTGGCCGCCGCGACCAGGGCCTCGTCGGTGAACGAGACGCGGTGATGGGCCTCGTATCGGTCCCGCAGTCCCTTGAGGATGTCGATGGTGTGGGCCACGGTGGGCTGGTCGACGTAGATCGGCTGGAACCGCCGCTCCAGGGCCGCGTCCTTCTCCAGGTGCTTGCGGTACTCGTCGCGGGTGGTGGCGCCGATCGTTTGAAGCTCGCCCCTGGCCAACATGGGCTTGAGGATGGAGGCGGCATCGATAGCCCCTTCTGCTGCTCCCGCACCCACCAGCGTGTGCAGCTCGTCGATGAACAGCACGATGTCGCCGCGGGTCTTGATCTCCTTGAGCACCTTCTTCAGGCGCTCCTCGAAGTCGCCGCGGTACCGCGAGCCGGCGACCAACGCCCCCAGATCCAGCGTGTAGATCTGCTTGCCCTTCAGGGTCTCGGGGACGTCACCCTTGACGATCTTGGTGGCCAGCCCCTCGACGATGGCGGTCTTGCCCACGCCGGGTTCGCCGATCAGGACCGGGTTGTTCTTCGTCCGACGGGACAACACCTGCATCACCCGCTCGATCTCCTTCTCCCGCCCGATCACCGGGTCCAGCTTGGTCTCCCGAGCGAGCTGGGTGAGGTTCCGGCCGAACTGGTCGAGCACCATCGATCCCTGCGGGCTCTGCTCGCCGGGCTGCCCCTCGCCCTTCCCGGCATATCCCTGAAGGAGCTGGATGACCTGCTGCCGGACCCGATTCAGATCCGCCCCGAGCTTCTGGAGCACCTGGGCTGCCACGCCCTCCCCCTCCCGGATGAGCCCGAGGAGGATGTGCTCGGTGCCGATGTAGTTGTGCCCGAGCTGAAGGGCCTCCCGGAGCGACAGCTCCAGGACCTTCTTGGCCCGGGGGGTGAAGGGAATGTGCCCGGTCGGCGCGGCCTGTCCCTGGCCGATGATCTCTTCCACCTGGGACCGGACTGCTTCCAAGGAGATTCCCAGGGATTCCAGAGCCTTGGCCGCAACCCCTTCCCCCTCGTGGATCAGCCCGAGCAGGATGTGCTCGGTGCCGATGTAGTTGTGATTGAGCATCCTCGCCTCTTCTTGGGCGAGGACGACTACCCGCCGCGCTCGGTCCGTGAAGCGCTCAAACATCTCGTTCCCTCCGGGCCCCCGCGTGGGCCCTGTTCACTGCCATCCCCCGGGGATCTGCGGACCACGTCCTCCCCTCGGGGCGAAAGAAGCGCCCTGGTGACGCTTGCCGCGTCCAGAGCGCCTCCCGGAAGGCGATTATACCCGCGGGGTACGACGTAACTCCTAGTCTCGAATCGGTCATCTCCACCACGGGTTTTCCCCCCTTCCTGAATCCTCGCAACTCGTCCTGCGCTTTCCCACTACCTCCAACAAGTTATTCGGGCGGTGGCTTCCCGGGGATTAGCCGCCCGGGCTTTTGCCTTCCTTTGGCCTATGTCTCTCGTGAGGCGCCCCGACTTTGGTCGGGTCGCCTCGCGAGCCAAGCGGATACGCAGCCGCCTCGCTTCGCTTGTCGCGCTCTCCCCCTGGATCCCTAATGCAACGGGTCCTTCGCTGCCCGAGTCCGGATCCCGTATCGGGAGCGGTAGAACTCGGGGCCGGGCTGGTTCTTGCGCCAGAAGGGGAAGAAGACCCGGCGGTCGATGTCCAGGACACTCGTCCGTTTCCCGTCGTAGGTGAAGGTCCTCATCACCGCCCGCCACGGCTGGCTTCCGGCCGTCTGCCACGGGTCCACCCGCTCCCCCCGGCCGGCGATGGCGAACAGCCCGAGCTCGTCGCGGGGCAGCAACACATGGTCGTCGGGTCCGAGCTCGATGGGAAAACCGGAGAAGGAGCGATCGGTCACGTTCTCCAGCGCGGTGGTGAGCCTTCGTCCTCCCGCTCCACCAGTCCTGCCCAGGGCGTCGGCGAGCAGCCTCACCGCATCGTAGCCCTCCTGATCCAGGCCGATGGGGTCGTGACCGAAGGCAGCCCGGAAGCGTTCTCGGAACAGGTGGACGCGGCGGATCGGTTCGGCCCAGCCCGCCCAGGTATAGGCGTAACACGAGGTGGTTCCGGGCGGAAGGCCGGGGTCGGCCACCAGCAGGGAGGCACCCCCGGCGATCCTCGGAGGGTTCGCGCTTCCCGCAAGCGATCGGGCGATCCGCGAGGAATCCGGCGGTGAGCCGAAGACCACCACGGCATCGGCATCCTGGGCTTCGGTCACCGCATTCTGAGGCGGCTCTTCGCCCGATCCGTAGGTGAAGCCCCAGGCCAGCTGACCCCCCCAGTAGTTGAGGGCCCTCTGGGTGGCCCGCTCCGCCTCCTCCGCTTCCTTGCCTGAGCCCACGAACCCGATCCTCAGCGCCCGTCGATCACGCACGAGGTATCGGGCGACGACCGAGGCCTGCCATTCCCAGGGGATCGTCGTCTGGAAAACCTGTCGGAACAGGCCGTGCGCCGTGTAGAGGTCACCTTGGAGCAGGAACACCGTCTTCCGGCGACGTTCGAACCGGGTTCGCAGAGAGGTCAGCGCGGACCCTTCTCCCACGTACAGCACTGCAGGGGATGGGGTGGCGAGCAGTTTCCCCACCAGTCGCGTTCCCTCTCTCGGGCTGCCTCCATCGTCGTGTACTTCCAAGGCGATGAGTCGCCCCCCCACCCCGCCCGCGGCGTTGACCTCGTCCACGGCCAGGCGCATGCCGTCCAGGTAGGCCCGGTCACCCTCGCTCCTGAGGCCGGTCGTCGCCGCCACCACATCGAGCCGGATGGCGTTCGAGTCGGAGGAAGCCGGTGGTCTCGAGCCAGTGGATGGAGAGGTAGACCTGCGCGAGGGTGGGCTGCCAGCGCTTCCCGTGCAAGACGATGCGGCGACGATGAAGGCCGACAGGACGGCGAGCTTTCCAACCACTCCGTCAGAGCCTACGAGCCGAACGCTCGGATTGTTCTAACGCTTCCCAGGCGCGCCCTCTCCCGAGGCCACACCTCGTCCCGATTCGGGGCGCAGATGGGGGAACAGGATGACGTCGCGGATCGAGGGGACGTCGGCCATGATCATCGTCACCCTGTCCACGCCAACGCCGATGCCTCCGGCCGGAGGCATGCCATGCTCAAGAGCCTCCAGGAAGTCCTCGTCCAGAGGATGAGCTTCTTCGTCGCCTCCCCGTCGAAGGCGTTGCTGGTCGGTGAACCTGGCCCGTTGCTCGTCAGGGTCTGTCAGCTCTGAGTATGCAGGCCCGATCTCCATGCCGGCGATCATGTGGTCGAACTGCTCGGTCAGACCGGGAATGCTTCGATGGGGCCGGGCGAGGGGAGAGACCTCGCGCGGGAAGTCCATCACGAAGGTCGGATCCCACACGAGATGCTCTGCCCGCTTCTCGTACAGCTCGAGCAGGATCTTGCCCGGCCCCCATTCCGGCTCCACCGCCACGTCCACCCGCTCCGCCAGCTTGGCCAAGGCAGAGCGATCCAGCGTCGCCTCTTCACCGACCGCCTCGGAGACGGCCTGCAGCAGGCTGATCCGCCGCCAGGATGATTCCAAATCGAGGTCCCGGCCCTGATACTGGAACCGCAGGCTCCTCCGCACGGCCAGCGCGGCCTCCCGCATCAGCGCTTCGGCCAGCTCCATCATGTCCTCGTAGGTCCCGTAAGCGAGGTAGGCCTCGAGCATGGTGAACTCGGGATTGTGCTCACGATCGAGCCCTTCGTTACGGAAGTTCCGGCCGATCTCGTAGACGCGCTCGATCCCCCCGACCAGGAGGCGCTTGAGGTAGAGCTCGGGGGCGATTCGCAGATACAGCGGCATCTCCAGGGCGCGGTGATGGGTGATGAACGGTCTGGCCATGGCGCCGCCGTGCGTCGCTTGAAGAGCGGGGGTCTCGACCTCCACGTAGCCGCGCTCGTCGAGCACCTCTCGGAACGCCTTGAGGACCTGGGCGCGCGCCCACACGATGCGGCGGTTCTCCAGATTCGACGCGAGGTCGAGATACCGGCGCCTCTGGCGAGCCTCCGGGTCGCGCAGGCCGTGCCACTTCTCAGGCAGGGGCCTGTGGGCCTTCGTGAGCAGCGTCAGCCGCTCGACCTTGATGGACACCTCGCCGGTGTTCGTCTTCACCACAGGGCCTTCAGCCCCGACGATGTCGCCGAGGTCCAGTAGCTCCACGAGGTCGAATCCTGGACCCAACGTGTCCTTTCTGAAGTACAGCTGGATGTCACCGGTGGTATCTCGAAGGGTGGCGAAGGAGAGCTTCCCGAAATGCCTCAGGAGCACGATCCGGCCGGCCACCCGGCGGCGATCGTCCGTTTCCGCTCCCGGATCGAGCTGGTCGAAGCGCTCGTGGAGCTCCATCGCATCGGCGTCCTTGTCGAACCTGAGGGCGAAGGGCTCGATCCCTCGCTCCCGGAGCCGCACCAAGGCCTCCCGGCGGGCCTGGAGGACCTCCTGGAGGCGACCCCGAGGCTCTTCGTCGGGCGGTCCAGGCCCAGAAGGGCCGTTCGGGTCGTCACTCATCCCGGGCGGTATTCCTCTCGAAGATGAGACGCAGGCCTTCCAGGGTGAGCCACGGCTCGTGATGGTCGACGGTTTGGCACAGGGCCACGATCACATCCGCCAGGCCGCCTGTGGCCACGACCGTGGCGTGCCCGCCCAGCTCCTTCTGCATCCGTTCGACCATCCCGTCCACCTCGGATGCGGTCCCCAGGAGCAGCCCGGACTGGAGCGCCTCCACCGTGTTCTTCCCGATGACCGAACGAGGAGCGACGACCTCGACCCTGGGCAGGCGATCCGCTACGCGAGACAGCCCGGCCGCCGAGACCTGTACCCCTGGGGCGATCGCGCCGCCGAGGTATTCCCCCCGCTCGGACACCGCGTCGTAGGTGATGGCGGTCCCGAAGTCGATAACCACGCACGGCCCTCCGTACTTGGCGAAGACGGCCAGGGCATTCACGATGCGGTCGGCCCCGACCTCCTTGGGGTTGTCCGTCTGGATGGAGATGCCGGTCTTGATCCCCGGCTCCACCACCACCGGCTGGAAGTGGAAGTAGTTCCTCACCATCTCCCGGAGGGCCAGTGTCTGGTCCGGAACCACGCTTGCCAGGGCCACTCCTGTGATCTGGCGGCTGAACGACAGGCCGGCGTGCTCGAGGAAGCCGCCGAACAGCAGCGCCAACTCGTCGGCGGTCCGCTCGCGCTGGGTGGCGATCCGCCAGTGCCACATGAGGTCGTCTCCTTCGAAGACCCCCAGCACTGTCTGGGTGTTGCCCACGTCGATCGCCAGAAGCACGTCCAGCCTCCTACTGGTCGCCGCTATTGTGCACGGTCGCCCCGACCGGGAGCGGGAGATTGTCGATCAGGCGAACGTCCCCCAAGTACGCCGCGACCACAGCTCGGGCGGGCCCATCGATCCTCGCGATGTCCTCCCACGTGACGTCGTCCACGATGGCGACGTAGTCGATCCTGGCCAGCCTCTCGCTGCCGATCAGCCTGGCGATCTCGGCTCGAAGCACGTCCGCGCTTCTCTCCCCCGTCCGAGCTCGCGTGGCCGCGTCCGAGAGCGCCTCGAACAGCACGGGCGCGGCACTGCGCTGCTGGGGCGACAGAAGGCCGTTCCTCGATGACAGCGCCAGCCCATCAGGGTCGCGGACTGTCGGGCAGGAGACCACGATGACGGGAAAGTCGAGCGATGCCACCATCGATCGGACGAGGGCGAGCTGCTGGGCGTCCTTCTCCCCGAAGTAAGCGCGGGACGGTCCCACCAAGTTGAACAGCTTGGCCACGACGGTCAGGACGCCCCGAAAATGGCCCGGCCTCGACCTCCCCTCCAGTCGCTCCCCGAGCGGCCCAGGATCGACGGATACCTCGGGCCGCCCTCCCGGGTACATCTCGTCCTCCGATGGGACGAACGCCACATCGACACCGAGGGAGCCGGCTTGTGCGAGGTCGCGTTCCAGCGTTCTGGGGTATGCGGCGAGGTCCCGGGGCGAGTTGAACTGCAGAGGGTTCACGAAGATCGACATGGCGACAACCCCACAGTCCTGGCGGGCCTGGCCGAGCAGCCGGGCGTGGCCCTGATGCAGCGCTCCCATGGTCGGGACGAAGCCGATGACTGCCCCCGAGCTCCGGGCATTCTCGCAGGCCAGGCGGAATACCTCGGCAGACCCGATCACGTCCATCGCCGCAAGACCTCCTCCACCCGCGCCTGCCCCTCCAGGCTGAGCCGTCCGCTCCGAATCGCCAGGCCCGCGGCAGCGCGGGCCAGGGCCACGTAGGCGGGAACCGCCTCCGGGGCTCGCTCGGCGAGAGCCGTCAGGTTCCGCCCGATCGTGCCGGCATCGCCCCGGGCGGCCGGCCCGGTGAGGGCCGCACCGGGCCCTGAGGCGAAGGTCGAGTCGAAGGCCGTCCGGGCGAGCGGCCGGAACGAAGGGAGGGGGTCCTCCAGCCCGGCAAGGCGAAACAGGTGCTCGGCCAAGCCCTCGACCGCGACGAGGTAGTTCGAGCAGAACACCGCCGCCGCGTGATACAGCGGCTTCACCTCGTCGGCGATGCGAAACGGGGTGCCTCCCGCGTCTCGAGCCAGGCTCTCCCCATAGGCATACCCGTGATCGTTCCGAGCGGTGACCGCGATGGAGCTCCCCGGAAGACGTGCGATGCCTTCCTCCACGCTGGGGAAGGACTGCAGGGGGTGCATCGACAAGGTCTGCGCTCCCAGTTTCTCCGCTGGAGACAGCGCATCCAGACCGACCGATCCAGACGGATGCACGACGTGCCCGCTCGGCCGGAAGGCTCCCTCTCTCGCGAGCCGCGCGCACGCGTCGGCGATGAGGTCATCGGGCATGCCGAGGACGACGAGCTGCGCAAGCAGCGCTCCCTCGTGGGCACGCTCGTAGGAGTAGAAGGTGGCTGTGGACAGGAACCGCCGGGCCCGATCCCGGCTCGCATCACGCCCACTGGCGGCGACGACGTCATAGCCAGCCCGGGCCCATCTGACGGCCAGCGCCGTGGCGACCCTGCCCGCCCCGATCACGGCCACGGTGGTCGGGCGGGTCTCGCGTGGAGTGCCTGTGTCGATCGTTCCGGGTCCTTTGACCTGCGGCTACCGGACGCGCAGCGAGTCTACATCCCTCATGGAATCCGCAGAGCAGGAGCAAAGGGGCGCACGCCCGACAACATCCCGGGCCCCAGGCGAAGGTCCACCAGGCGACGACCGCCGGGCAGGGTCGGCTCGGCCTCCAGCTCGAGCAGAGGGACCAGGACGAATGCACGCTCGTGCATCCTCGGGTGGGGGACCTCCAGCCCCGGCTCGTCGATCTGCTCCCGCCCGTACCCCAACACGTCCAGGTCGATGATCCGAGGACCCCAGCGCTCTCGGCGTTCCCTTCCCATCCCTCGTTCGACCGCCAGGCATGCCTCCAGAAGCCTTCTTGCTGAAAGCCGCGTTTCGACCATCACCACGGCGTTCAAATAGTCGGGCTGGGGAGGGCCGACCGGATCGGTCTCGTACACGCGCGAGGTCCGCACGACGCTCACCCCGGGGGCCTTCTCCAACCGATCGACCGCCTCCTGCAGGTTTCCCAGCCGGTCCCCCAGGTTGGACCCGAGGCCGACGAACGCCCGGACACGGTCGCGACGGATCTCAGTGGGCTCCATCGGGTTCGTGGGCTCTCTCAAACTCCAGCGTTACCTCGGCCGACACATCGTCGACCCCGGCATTGGCCCCGTGCCGACCCATGGCCCCGATCCCCTCGATCGAGATGAGCGTGCTGGTCCGTTCCACCCGGCTATCTTTCGAACCGTGCGTGCGCGTGACGATCGCCCAGATATCGCGACCGCAGGTATTCGTAGAGCAGCGGCCCCACGACCTGCGGGGCGTCTTCGTTCACGAAGTGTGAGCACCCCGGCAGAAGGGCCACCGTGCTCCCCGGGATCGTCTCCCCCAGATGCTCGCCGAGCTCGGAGTCGAGGAACGGATCGTCCTCGCCCCAGATAACGAACGTGGGTATGTTCGTGGCCCCGAGCTCGTGGCCACGTTCGGCGAGCCCTCGACCAGTGATCCCCCTGGCCGCTCGGAAGAAGGCCGGAGGATCCTCCAGCCATGGATCGAGGTACGCGCGCAGGGTCGGCTCGTCGATACGCCCTCGGTGAGAGATCCCCAGGTCGAAGGTGAGCCGGATGACGGATTCCACGAACTCGGCGGTCTCCTGCTCGGAGGTGGCCGCCTGGAGCATCTTCACGCCCTCGATGGGCCAGGCGTCGAAGCACACCGCGTCAACCAGCACCAGCGCGTGTACGTCAGGCCCCGGGTCCAGGAGCAGCATCTGCGCAACCCCTCCACCCAGGTCGTGCCCCACCACGGCCAGCTGCTCGATGCCGAGATGCGCGAGGAGCTCTCGAGCGTAGCCGGCCTGGGCTCGCTCACTGAGGTCGACCTCCGTTCGTTTCTCGCTCCGGCCGTAGCCAATCAAGTCAGGCACGATCACCCTCATCCGCTGGGCCAGGAGCCAGGCCTCCCGTCGCCACAGGAAGGACGACGTAGGAAACCCGTGGAGCATCAGCACGGGCGGGCCCTCGCCCAGGTCGGCGTAGGCGAGGTCGCCGCCGGATGCGGCGAACCGCCGGTACTCGAGCTCCAGACCAGCCATCACCGCTCCAGCGTGAGAGGCTCTCCACCGCGCCGGATTGCGTCGACCACCTGGACCACGCGAGCCATCTCCCTGACGTCGTGGACCCGGACAACGTGCGCCCCGTGACCGGCCGTCCAGGCAACCGCGCCGGCCGTCCCCTCCATCCGCTGATCGACCTCTGTCCCCAGGACCTTTCCGATGAAGGATTTCCGCGACGGCCCCACCACCACGGGCCTGCCCAGCTCTCCGAAGGCCGCGATGTCCCGCATCAGCGTATAGCTCTGCACCTCGGTCTTGGCGAAGCCGAGTCCCGGGTCGACGGCCAGGCGCTCCCACCCGATGCCCGCTTCTCCAGCCGCCTCCACCCGCTCGGCCAGGTATGCCTTCACTTCGGCCACGACGTCGCCGTAGTCGGTGAGCTGCTGCATGGTCCTGGGGTTCCCCCGCATGTGCATGAGCACCACGCCGGCGCCCCCCTCCTTGACCGCCTCGAACATCGAGGGATCGGAGCCCGCCGTGACGTCGTTGACGATGCACGCTCCAACCTCGACGGCCGCCTTGGCCACGCCGGCCCGCCTGGTGTCGACCGAGATGGGGATGTCCACTTCGGCGGCCAGACGCTGGATCACCGGGATCACTCGGCCAAGTTCCTCCTCCAAGGGAACGGCATCCGAGCCCGGGCGGGTGGACTCCCCACCCACGTCCAGGATGGCTGCCCCGTTCACTGCCATCTCGATCCCCGCGCCAACGGCCACCTCTGGATCGAAGAACCGCCCTCCGTCGGAGAACGAATCCGGGGTCACGTTGATGATGCCCATGACGTGGGTACGGGCCCCGCACCTCAGGACGTGCGGCCCCATCCGCCACACCAAATCCTCGCTCTTCACGGGTTCATCGTAGTCAGTTGCAGAACCGTTGCAGAGTTCAGGCTCGCCAGTTGCAGAACAGCTGGAGCCTGTGGCGTCCAGTGGGGAACGGGAAGCGTTCGGGAAGCGTCTACAGCTCGACTGCCATGCGGGAAACAACCGCCCTGCTCGAGCCGGACGCCGGTCCCGAGCCGGAGAGCCTTGGCCTGGCTCCCGGCGAGCGAGCGCAGCCCGTTCCCGGCTCGGCACGTGAGGCCGAGACCACCCAGGGTTCCCAGCAGGATCTCTGCACGTTCGAGGCATTCTTCCAGGCCGAATACCCGAGCCTCCTCCGGGCCATGTTCCTGGTGACCGGCAATCGCCATGAGGCCGAGGAGATCGCTCAGGACGCCTTCGTCAGGGCCTGCGAGCGCTGGGAGCTGGTGCGGCGGGCGGAGAACCGAGCAGGGTACGTCTATCGCATGGCTCTGAACGTCTACAGGAGCAAGCTGCGTCGGCTGGCCAGAGGCGCTCGTAAGGTCCTCAGCCCGCAGGAGCAGCCCGACTTCTTCGCCGCGGTCGATGATCGCGACGCCCTCGGCCGGGCTCTGGCCGAGCTCTCGAACGGCCAACGGCAGGCGCTCGTGCTGGTCGAGTGGGTGGGAATGACCGATGACGAGGTCGGGGCGCTTCTCGGGATCTCTCCCATCACGGTTCGGGTTCGCATCCATCGCGCCCGCGCCGTCCTCCGGCCCTTGTTGCGACAAGGAGACGAGCGGTGATCGATCTTCAGGACCTGCTGGACCGACGGGCCCACCTGATCGAGCCCCCTCTCGACGCCTTCGCCCAGGTGCTGGGGGCCGCGCGGCGCCGGCACCGCCGACGGCAGGCTATGGCCTGGGGTGCGGCCATGGTCGTGCTGACCGCTGGGCTCACTGCGATCGTCGTGGGTCGACCCAGCCCCACTCGAAGCCCCCACGTCACCTTTCAGGCCCAGCTCCTGGGAACGAATCAGGCTCTGGCCGTGCGGAGCGACCTCAGGATCGAGGGGCGGACGAAGGGAGCCCCGGACAGCGTCATCGTCACCAAGCGGGGCCGAATTGGACGGGTCGAGGTCTCGCTGGTTCACGTGCGGACGGGGAAGTCGACGCGAATAGCCCTCGATGACGACACCGCGGACGCCGCCGTCTCACCCAAAGGTGATGTGGTCGCCGTGGTCGGCCATCACGCGGTCGTCGTCACCTCAGCCGAGGAGCCGGTTGGGGCGACCGTCATTCCTGAGACGGATGGAGCGGAGGGGCAGGTCTCGTGGGATGGAACTGGAAGCGCCCTCTTCACGAGGGTGAAGGGACAATGGGTTCGCGTGTCGAATGCTGCCGGTGGGTTCGGCGGGGCGGGGCGCGCTGTGGTGCAGCAGGTGACCGTCCCCACCATCCCTGGTGGCCCCATCCTCCTGTCGGTCTCGCCAGGGGGAAGCGTGGCCACGCTTTTCGGCATCACGTACCCGGATGGACGGCAGCCCGTCCCGCACCTCTACGTCGGGCGCTTCGATGGGGTGGCCGTCTCGGACCCAAGGGAGATCGAGATCCCACCGGGCGCACTCGAGGGCCCCATGGGGTGGGTGGGTGAAAACGCCTTCCTGCTGGCTCCGGGGCCAGGAAAGGCCATGTTGGTTCGCACCGACGGATCGAAGGTCGAGGTGGTCGCCCGTGGGATCGAGGATCCATGTGGGGAACTCTCGGCACGGATCGGGTGCACGCCCGATGGGCCAAGGCTCCTCGGCACCAGCGCGGACGGCTCCCTGCTCTTCTGGCAGATCTCCGCCGAACGAACCAGCGCCCCGCCAGGGCCGCCGATCCTGGTCCTCTACTACAGGACCTGGCTGGACGGCACCCATGGGGTCAGGTTGGGCGGGCTCGTCGGTCGAGTGGGTCCCCCCGTCGCGCCTCGCTAGGACATCACCTGTCGGGCACGAGCTCGTCGAGCGTGTCAGGGAGGCCGGCCAGGTCCGGCAACTCGGCCGCTCGCGGGAGTTCACTCTTCCGGCCCAGTCGATTGATCCACACGGCGGGGATCCCGAGCTCCGCGGCCGGGGCGATGTCGTGGAACAGGCTCGCGGCGACATGCACGTGCCGCGCCGAGTTGGCCTGTGTCCGTTCCCGGAAGACGTTCCAGTGCCCGTGAGCGGGCTTGTACGAGCCGGCGTCACCCGCAGTGACGACCAGGTCCGGCTGCACCCCGAAGTTCATGATCGACGCGGCGAGCAGGTCCGGATCCGTGTTCGACAGGATCGCCAGGCGCCATCCCCTGGAAGCGACCTCCTCCACCGCTCGGCGCACCTCTGGAAAGGCCGGCCACGTCGGAAGCGATTCAGCCAGGGCCTCTCTGTCGAGGGGCCGGAGCTCGAGCCCTTCCCCCGCTGCGACAGCTTCCAGGGTGCGGGCCATCACTTCTCGATACGGCAGGAAAGGCCCAGCCTGGACTCGTGGCTCGATCTCGTGGTACCGGGAAAGCAAGGTGTGCGCGTCGTTGCCGGGCCACAGCGGCGCGAGCGCTTGGCGAATGCCTCGTTCCCAATCGATCAGCGTCCCGTAGCAGTCGAAGGTCGCCCACCGATCCACGGTGAAGAGCTTAGGGGACGGGGCGTGTCAGGAGATCGCGCCCGGCCTGCGCTGCTCCGGCGATTTCACGAACCGCCGGGCCACCGCCGCAGCCGCTCCGGCCTTCTGTCCGTCGGTCCGCTGAGGCCGCTTCTCCAGGCCCTCGAGGAGGTTGATCAGAGCCTCTTTCTCGATGGTCTCCTTCTCGATGAGCGCAGCGGCGATCCGATCCAGCCGCTCGCGATGCTCAGTCAGGATCTCCAGTGCTTCGTCATGGGCCTGATCGATCAAGGCGCGGATCTCGGAGTCGATCTCGAAGGCCACCTGGTCGGAGTAGTCCGGGTGTGATGCGAAGTCCCGGCCTAGGAAGACCTCGCCCGACTTCTGGCCAAGGGTGAGCGGGCCGAGACGATCCGACATGCCGTACTCGGTCACCATCTGACGGGCGATCTTGGTGGCTCGGTCCAGGTCGTTCTGCGCTCCCGTGGTGATGTCTCCGAAGATCAGCTCTTCGGCCACCCGGCCACCGAGCAGCATGGCCAGCTCGTCGATGAGCTCCTCGCGCGCCACCAGGAACTTGTCTTCAGTCGGCAGCGTGAGCGTGTAGCCCAGCGCCCGGCCTCTCGGGATCACCGAGATCTTGTGGACGGGGTCGGCGTTCGGAAGCAGGTAGGCCACGAGCGCGTGGCCGCCCTCGTGGTAGGCGATGATCTTCTTCTCCCGCTGGGAGATGAGCCTGGTTCGCCGCTCCGGCCCGGCTACCACGCGGTCGATGGCCTCCTCGAGCTCGAGCATGGTGATGGCCTGCTTGGCACGCCTGGCCGTCAGGAGCGCACCCTCGTTGATCACGTTCGCCAGGTCCGCACCGGTGAAGCCGGGGGTCCGCCGGGCGATCACGACCAGGTCGACGGTCGAGTCCAGCGGCTTGCCCTTGGCGTGCACCCGCAGGATCCCCTTGCGCCCTTCGAGGTCGGGGCGGTCGATCACGATCTGCCGGTCGAACCGCCCCGGCCGAAGGAGAGCAGGGTCCAGGATGTCCGGACGGTTGGTCGCGGCCATCAGGATGACGCCCGTCTTCGTGTCGAACCCGTCCATCTCCACGAGGAGCTGATTCAAGGTCTGTTCGCGCTCGTCATGGCCGCCGCCGAGACCGGCTCCGCGGTGGCGCCCCACGGCGTCGATCTCGTCGATGAATACGATCGCGGGGGCGCTCTGTTTCGCCTGTTCGAAGAGATCGCGGACGCGAGCAGCGCCGACGCCGACGAACATCTCCACGAAGTCGGAGCCGCTGATGGAGAGGAACGGCACGCCGGCCTCCCCTGCAACCGCCCGACCCAGGAGCGTCTTGCCGGTTCCAGGCGGCCCGTACAGCAGCAAGCCCTTGGGAACCTTCGCTCCCATGGCCTGGAACTTGGCCGGGTTCTCCAGGTACTCCTTGATCTCCTGGAGCTCCTCGACCGCTTCATCGACGCCAGCGACGTCGGAGAAGGTGGTCTTGGGTTGGTCCTTGGTGACGACCTTCGCCTTGGCCTTGCCGAAGGCCATCACCCGGTTCCCTCCCCCTTGCATCTGGTTCATGAAGAACAGGAGCAGAGCCCCGATGAGCACGATGGGCAGCCCGATCTGGATGAGCGCACTCACGATCACGGAGCCCTTCTGCGGATCGGCCGTCAACTTGATGTCGTTGGCGTTGGGCGCATCCAGGATCTTGGCGGTGAGGGTGTCCTGATACTGCTCGGGGTAGGTGGTCTCGTATCGAGTGTTGTCGATGAGCTTGCCCACGACTTTCTGGTCCCGCTCGAGGAACGTGGCCACCAGGACTTTGCCCGAGGCGACCCCTCTCTCGAACTGGGCGAGGCTCAGAGGAGCTGCTTGTGGGGTCCTGGTTGCGAAGGACAGGAATAGCCAAAGCCCGGCCAGAACGACCAGCAGGTACACGACCGGCCCACGAAATACGCGCCGAAGAGTCGACTCCTGTCTCTTCGTTGGGGGTGTGCTCCTTTCACCGGCTCCGAGATTCGATCGAGCGGGCACCGCGCGCCCGGGCTCGCCGGCCGATGGTAACACAGGGGTCTGGAGATGCCCTTTGCGGGTCGGCGTCAGCGAATGCCCGAGTCGACCAGCAGGTTCAGGTGGACGTACGTGCCCGCTGGCACCTCCACCATGACCGGTTTCCCGGACCCCAACGCGCTACCCGGGCGATTCGCCGTCACCGTGTAAGCCCCCGGGGGCAAGGAGATGCGATAGGTTCCGCTTTCATCTGAGCGGCCACTGGCGACGGTCTTCCCCTCCGACGCGGTCACTGCGATGTCAGCCTTGATCGGCTTGTCAGGGCAGGGGCTGCCGGCTTGCTGCACCGGACACATGGGTCCGAGCAGGACCTTACCCTGGATCCCGGCGGCACCTCCTGAGGCTCCGATCGTGGATGTGTCCGCGCACGCGGAAAGTGAGAAAACCAGCCCGATCATCAAGATCGCCAATCGCTTCATGACAGCAGGTTAGACCGGTCCCGGTCCTCACAGGTTCCCTCGAGTGAACTCAGGAGACGGCGTCCCGGTAGACCTCCGGTCGCAGAGTCCCCACGAAGGGGAGGTTCCGGAAGCGTTCCCCGTAGTCGAGGCCGTAACCCACGACGAAAACCGAGGGGATCTCGAACAGCCTGTACTTGATGTCGAGCGGTACCTGCTGAACGCCGGTTTTCTGCATGAGTGCACAGACCTCGAGGCTGGCCGGCCGGCGCGTCCGAAGGTTCTTAAGGAGGTAAGAGAGCGTGAGGCCCGAGTCGACGATGTCCTCCACGAGCAGGACGTGACGTCCCAGGATCTCGTGGTCCAGGTCTTTCAGGATCCGGACGACGCCAGAGGTCTGGGTGGCCGCCCCATAGGAGGAGACGGCCATGAAATCGAACTCCATCGGAAGACGGACGTGTCGGGAAAGGTCGGCCATGAAGACGAAGGCTCCCTTCAGCACGCCCACCAGAAGCAGGTCCCGGTCCGCGTAGTCAGCGGACAGCTGCTCGCCGACCTCCGCGATCTTCTGCTGGATCTGCTCCTCGGTGATCAGCACGTGCTCGATGTCGTTCTGATGGGCCTCCATCTGACTCGACAGTCTATGGAAGGAGGTATCCGAAGACGTGCCGATCGATCGTTCGTGTCCCACGTGGGTCTCCATCCGAACCCTCCCTCGAACCTCCCAGCTCTACCTCGCGGGAACCTCATGCGGGCCTCAGGGAAGGGCGACGAGCCGAACATACTCCCTCTCTCTTCGGGCGAGCAAGCCGCCGGTCAAGGTGATGGAACGGCCTGGCCGGGCCGTGCCCAGTCCGATCACGGCTTCCACGTGCCCGGCCTCGGGAAGAGCACCCAAGTCCAGCAGCGCTCGGCGCACGATGCGGCCGGCGATCGGCGGCGCCAGGGCTCCGAGCAGGCCCGCACGAAGACGCAGGATGCCAGGTCCACTCTCTGTGACCACCTCCGATCGGGCCGCCGACGCAAGCTGGTCGAGGAACTCCGCATCCTGGCGAAGCAGTTCGGCGGTCCTGACCAGCGTCGACCGAATGTTCCTCCCCAGGGCACGCTCCAGGTGCGGGATGACCCGAGTGCGGATCCCAACGCGCATGAACGCCGGGTCTTGGTTCATGGGGTCCCGGCGGGGCCGAAGGCGGAGGGATGCGCAGAACGCCTCGGTTTCCTGGCGGGTGTTTTCCAAGAGCGGGCGGACGAGTGGCCCCGCCACCGGCTTCATGCCGCTGATCGCTTCCAGCCCGCCGCCCCGAAGGAGCGCCAGGAGAACCGTCTCGGCCTGGTCGTCGGCGGTATGTCCTACCGCGGCCACACCTCCCCCGAGCTCTTCCAGCACGTCGGTCAAGGCCTGGTATCGGACCGTTCGGGCCCACGCTTCGACCGACTCTCCTCGAGCCGGCCGTTCGGTGGCCCGGCGAAGGACGAACGGCACCCCGAGCCGTTTCGCCTGCCCCCGGACGTAAGCGGCGTCGTCCTCCGACCTCTTCCTCAACCCATGGTCGAAGTGAAAGCACACGGGATCGATCCTCAGGAGGCGCCCCAGGCGAACCAGCGAGTGCAGCAGACACACGGAGTCGGGCCCGCCGGAGACCGCGATCACCACCCGCGAGCCGGGGTCGAACATCCGATAACGGCGGGCTGTTGCAGTGACCCGTTCGACCACCCGGCCGACCGCGGGAGGCCGGCGGAGCGCCGGGGCCGGCATGTCAGGACGCAGCGATGCGGGCTACCCATCGCTGGGGGTGACGGATCTCGTCCATGGAGGGAAGGCTGGACGGCCCCTCCCACACGCGGTTGAAGCGGGCCAGCCCCGCCTCTTCCACGACCTTCCGGGTGAACTGCTCCCCCATGGCGTATTGGCGCACCTTCACGTCGAACCCGATGGCCCGCTGAAAGACCCGCTCGAGGCCCGCCCTGTTCCTGCGCTCATGGAGCGTCTCGCGGAAGGTCTCCGCGTCGGGGATGCGATCGCGCCCCACTTCATCCATGGCGTAATTACTGTGCCCCTCGAGAAGCGACATTGCCGCCTGCATCTTCTTCACCATGTCGCGTTGGTCGGCCGTCATCAGGAGGAACACCCAGCCGAAGCCTCGCTCGATCTGCCCACTTCTCGCTTCGGCCACGGCGGCGCGAAGCCGCTCCATCAACCAGCTCGGGTCGAGCTCGACCGAGTTCAGGTAGCCATCCATCAGGCCGGTCAGATACCCGCGCAGCCACGGCGCGCTGCCGAACTGCAACCGGTGGGTCACCTCGTGAAGACAGATCCACAGCCGGAAGTCGCGTCGAGCAAAGCGGTGCTTGCGCTCGACGCCTGCCACGTTTGCTCCGACGAAATAGAGGAGGCCGTCGTCGTCGGGGGGGAGGAACATGTCGTACTGGCCGAGGACCCTGTGTCCGAGGTACCCGAGGAGGGCCCCGAGCTGGGCGCCCAGGACCCCGCGCCGCACGCCGGCCAACGCCCCATCGGATCGATTCGCCAGGAGCTTCTGGGCGAAGGGTTCCAGGATGCGCTCGAAACCCCTCAGGTTCTGATGCAGCCACTGGCCCCGCGTCATCACCCAAGCTCGTGACCGCTGGGCCCCGGGTCCCAGGCCGGTGAAATCCTGGACCATCGCCTCGGCTTCAGGGACGAGCTCGGAGAAGTCCTCGACGAGCCGCGCTCGCTCGACTGCCGACAGAGTCTGGCCGAGCCCGGCCACCTTGCGGCCCACTCGGTCCGCGGTGCCCCAGTCGATGAGCTTGTCGGTGGCGAAGGTCACGCTTCCATTGTCCCCGGCGGCCATCGAATCGAACGTGAGCGCCGGAAACCCTAGCCCTGGGCCTTCTTCCGGGCAGCGACCACTGCCGCGGCCCGGGCCCGGCCCTCCGCCACCCGCCGGTCCACGCCCCGGTCCAGCTGCTCCTTGAGGACGCGGTCGAAGGTGTCCTGGTCCATCCCGCCACTGCCCGAGTGCACTGCGGAAGGCTGCGGCGCTGCCGCCGGCTGTGGCGCCGATGCGGGAGCCTCCGACGGCGCCGGGGCCTGGACTGGGGCCTGGGCCGGCGCCGACGCCACCTCCTGAGCGGTCTTCGCGGTCGGTCGCTCCTCTGGCGCCTCGACCTCGACTTGACCCACGGCGTCAGCCTGGACGGCTGGCTCGCCCGACGGGGAGGCGGTCGTACGCTCGGTGGCCGCCTCCGCCGAGGCCGCGGTCGCCGCGGGAGATGCGGTCGCCGCGGGAGCTGCCGGAGCGGCGGCTGCCGGGCGCTCGGCCACGGCGGTAGCGGTCGTGGCCTGGGCTTGGGCCTGGGCGGGCGCGGCAGCGTGCTCCGCGGGGGGAGGCGGCGTGTAACGCATCTGGGCAGCTTGGCGGGCGAGGGTAGGGGGACGGGTACCGGGCGGAACAGGGCGCGCGCCCACCTCGCGGCCGAAGAACTTCGGGGCGAACCGCAAGTAGCCAACGGCCACGGCGAGAAGGATAAGCACCACGATGACACCCGCGCCGATGGCCATCCAATAGACCCACTGGGTCCCTGGAGCCAGCTTCGAGGAAGGGCTTTCAGTGGGCGGCGGAGTGATCTCCACCACCTGCGCATAGGCGTAGCCCGCGAGCATCGCGAGCGCCATCACGGACGTTGCGATGATCGCGGCGATCCTTGCGATGCGGTGCGGGACGCGCACGAGGCCAGATTCTATCAGCAGGGTTGTGCCGCACCGATCCCCGACCAGGCGGCAGCACCGGTCCGCTACGATCCGCTCATGGCCTGGAAGACGTTCGGCCAGTCCTTCGTCACCCTCCTGGTGATCCTGGACCCTCTCGGTGACATCCCCTTGTTCCTAGCCCTCACCCACGAGGACGAGCCCAGGGCCCGGAGCCGCGCCCGGACGGGTCTGTCTGGTACTACGACGTTGCTTCGAAGACCTATACCGACACTGGCGTCGACATGCCGGTCCCGATCTCCAACTACGGGATCGCCGCCCTGACCGATCCGACCGGGCTGGGCTTCTATGTCTTTGGCGGCCGAGACGCCAACGGCAATATCGTCACCACCGTTCAGGCCTATTACCCGGCGACGAACACGACCGCGGTCTTCGTCAGTGACCCGTGGCCCGGGAAGACGCCGTCGGGGTGCGTCTCACTGCCGGCCATGGGCGTCGCCACGCTGGGTAACCAGGCCATAGTGATGGGTGGGTCGTCGTTCGCCGCGAACGGGTGCCTCGACGAGAACTCCGCGCAGACGTGGATGTTCGACCCGATGGCCGCGGCCGGCTCGCGATGGACCCAGGGAGGCGATCTCAACGTTGCCCGCGGCTACATCACACCGGCCGTGCTGGGCAACAAGGTGTACGCGATCGGCGGCGACCTGAACATCGCCGGGAGCCTCTTCGCCCAGCAGACAGTCGAAGCCTCCACGGGTGGCCCGTGGGACGATGCGGGCGTTGCGGATCTTCCCGAGGGCTGCGACGAATCGCAGGCCTTCGGGTTCTCCGGCGGCCCTCTGGCCAACTCCATCATCCTTGCCGGCTGCGGTCAGTGGCCGAATGCGGTTCCGGACGTCCTGCAGTACGACTCGGTCGGGAACGCCTGGGCGGTCGTGGGGAGGCTCACCGACAACCGCCGAAACCACGCGGGATCGTGGCTCGGCGCCGTGGGCAACTCTCCGATGTACATACTCGGAGGGTACGGGGAGGCATCTTCGTTCATCGACCCGATCCAGACAAGTGAGATCGGCCCAGCGCTGGTTCGGCCGACCGCCGCCCAGACGGGTTCCCACCCGAGCTTCCCAAGGACTGACAGGAGCCAGCCCACGAGCTGACGCCCCCGACCACTCAGCGAGAGCTGCGCACATCCCACGCGCCGCTCTCTCTTTAGGTCCTCGAGGTGGGACCACAGGCATCCACGCTCCCCAACGCTCACAGTGGTTCCCAGGCCATAAGCAAGAGGCCGCCACTTCCCGGCCGCCCGTGCGACCGGGAAGTGACGCAAAGGAAAACCGACCGCCTACGGCCTGCTGACGATTGCTCCCCGTGGCGCGGAGCGAGCAGCTCCGGACCCACACGGGTGGAAGCAAGCAGATGTGTCCCCCGTCTGGCACAGGCAGTCGTTGTTCTGGATCCGACCGCATCGGTAGCCAGGGACACAGTCCGCATCGGATTGGCAGGTCTGGCCGTCCGGATCGCACCAATAGAACACGTCAGAACAGATGCAGCTATTGTCCATCAGGACAGAGCAGAACGCGGCAGCACATCCTGGCGGCAGACCACCACATGGGGACCCCGGCCCGCAGAAGTTTCCCTGGCCGCACACGTCGAAGGGAACACACCTCGGCGAGCCCTGGGCGAACGCCGGTGTCTTTATGCTGGTAAGGATCGGCGCCGACCACGCCACGGCGGCCCCGGCACCGATCCGCTTCAGCATCTTTCGCCGGGAGACGCCGGCCTCGGACGTCTCCAAGCGAGGCTCTTCTGGAATCATCGATCACCCCCTTCGTCGATCCCGAAGGCCCACTCTCCATTGCAGCCTGCTCCTGTGACAGAGCCCTTGCATCACTCCTGTGCGGTAGCCCATCGCCGGGCGCGGGGGAGCTCTCCTACGGTCCGCAGGACACGCGGCCGTAGGCAAGTCGAGGCTGGCAACCAACCCAAGCGGCGTCCCTAGGGCCTCTGACCTGGGAGGAAACGGAGAGCCGGAGCGGGGAGTCGAACCCCGGACCTACGCATTACGAGTGCGTCGCTCTGCCGACTGAGCTACTCCGGCGCGCAGGCCATTGTATCGACAGCACCGGTGCCTTCGACCTTGGACGGACGATCCGGCTAGAGTCCGGTCATGCCGAGAGACGACTTCGACAAGGAGATAGGGGAAGCGATCAAGGCGAACGTCTACCACAAGCTGCAGCAGAAGCTGGGAGTTCCCCAGCTCCCCGAAGGCACCGTCACGATCTTGTTCACCGACGTGGAGGGGTCCAGCGAACTGGTGAGAGATCTCGGCGACCATCGGGCCAGGACCATCCTGCGGCGCCACGACGACATCATCCGACAGGCCATTCAGTCCCACGAGGGCACGGAGGTGGAGCAGGCAGGGGACAGCTTCATGGCGGCCTTCTCGACCGCTCGTCGGGCCGTCGCCTGCGCTCTGGACATCCAGCGCACCCTGGCCGCAGATCGAGCAGAGCAAATGGACGCCGCCGTGCAGGTCCGCATCGGCATGGACACCGGCGAGGTCTTGGCGGAGGAGCAGCGATACTTCGGCTCGACCGTCTTCAGGGCCGCCCGGATCGCGGATCTGGCCTCGGCGGGCCGGATCCTCGTCTCCGAGGCGACCAAGGTGCTGGCGTCACAGGCAGGGTTCCAGTTCGACGACCTGGGCGAGCACGAGCTGAAAGGGCTGGGTTCGGGACACCGGCTCTACGAAGTCACGGCAGGACCCGCCCGCCCCGACTGACGACGCTCAGGCAAAAGCTGGGCGAAGCTCCGCGATGCGCAGAAAGAGCCGCTCCAGCACCAGCCGAGCGTTCAGGTTGGTCTCATCGGCCAGGTCTGCTCGGGCTTCCTCCACCGCGCCCCACGCTCGGCCAGCCTTCGCCACCGCCTGATCCGGCGGGCTCGTCGAATCGGAGAGGTCGAGGTCGAGGTTGATGAGGAGATCGCCCTGGCCTCCCGTGCCGGCAACGACGACGTCGCGCCAGTACGTGGCGAGGGACAGCAGCGACCAATCCAGGAATTCACGCTCCGCCCGCCGAAGCCGCCGCTCGTGCTGCTCCTCCAGCCTCCGCACCACGCCTCGGAATGGCTCTTCCGGGCGTCCTCGCTCATCGAGGAACGGCTGGAGCTCCGACTCCAGCTCTTCGGCGAGGCCGGATCGGAACTCCTTGGCCGCGCCGGTGAGCCCCTCAGCCGCGGCCAGCGCTCCCGCCGAACCTTGGGCAGCCCGCCGGGCCGCCTCCAAGGCAGCCCGTCGAAAGGCCAGCTGCCGCTCGTCCCGGGCCAACCGCCTGGCCCGACCAAGATTTCCTCCCGCCAGGCGGCAGGCGAGACGGGCCCGGTTCTGATCCATGCCTTCGGCCACCAGGGTGGCCACGACGAACTCCTCGGAGAGAGGAGGGAACCCGATCTCCTGGCAACGGGATCGGATGGTGTCGGGCAGATCGTCGGGGCGCGCGGACAACAGGACGAACACCGTATCGAGCGGAGGCTCTTCCACCACCTTCAACAGGACATCGGCGGCCTCCACCCGCAGCCGGTCGGCCTGCAGTACGACCATGACCTTGCGACCGGGCTCGGGCGGAGTGAGGTAGGCGCGGGAGGCGAACCACCGGGCCGTGTTCTGGTCGGACGCGTCCTTGCCTACCAGGATGTCCGGCCCGGCTGGCTCCAGGATCAGCATGTTCGGATGGCTCTCGGCGAGGGCCAGGCGGCACGCACGGCACTTCCCGCATCCTCCCTGGGGGCACAGAAGAGCCGCCGCGAACGCCCGCATGCCCAGCCGCTTCCCCGATCCCTCCGGGCCCGAATACAGATAGGCATGGTGGGGGCGCCGGATGGCCCTGGCCAGGAAGTTGACCGCCTGTTCCTGTCCGGGAACGTCTCGGATGACCGGCGGCAAGTCGCTCGACTGATCACTCACCCTGGTCCTCCTCGATCCCGCGTCCCCATGTCGGACTGAAGGTCCAGGACCCGGTCGAGCCCCGTACGTACCCGCTCATGGACCTCCTCCGGCGTTCCGCCGGCGTCGACCACGTGGAAACGGGCCGGGTGTTCCTCGGCGATCTTCAAGTATGCGTCTGCCACCTTGGCGTGGAACGCCAGTTCCTCGGCCTCGATGCGGTCCGGGTTCTCGCCCGACCGGCGCAACCCCTCTTCGGGTTCGAGGTGGAGCAGAACGACTAGGTCGGGGAAGAGGCCCTCGGTAGCCCAGGCGTTCAGGGTCAGGATGTCCTGCTCTCCGACGCCTCGGGCCACCCCTTGATAGGCGACCGACGAGTCGACGAACCGGTCACACAGCACGACCTTGCCCTCTTCCAGGGCAGGCCGGATCACGGCAAAGACGAGCTGGGTGCGAGCCGCGGCGAAGACGAGCGATTCGGCGCGAGGGTGCACCTTTCCAGTGGTCGGGTCCAGGATGAGTTCACGAAGCCGGTCACCGAATCCGGTCCCCCCCGGTTCCCGGGTCACGATCACGTCCCGGCCCTTCGATTGGATGTATCTGCGAGCGAGCTCGATCTGCGTACCCTTGCCGGCGCCTTCGACACCTTCGAACGCGATGAGGACGCCGGAGCCGGCCGGACGACGGACGTGTGGGACCAGCGAGAGCGCCCGCGGGCGGGCCAGGCGGCCCCGCTTCAGTCCCCCTCGCGAGAACAGCCCGGCCAACACAACCACCACCCCTCCCAGCCACATGGCGATACGCGTCCCACCCACGTGGAGCGTATCCGGCCCGATGGCAGCGGCCAGGGCCGGAAACGCCACCAGGGCCACGAACAGCGTGATCCGCGCCGATATCGTCAGCGTCGCGAACGTCCTTCCACGGTACTCATCGGTCACGTTCTCCTGGAGCAGGGTATAGCCGCTCACCCATGCCAGCCCCACGCCAACACCCATGGGCACCGTGAACAGCGCGGCCAGCGCGATCGATGGCATGGCTGCAAGCACGAACAGGCAGCCGGCGGCCCCGATCATCGACAAGAGCATCAGCTTCTCCTTCTCGATGATCCGGTTGAGGGCGTTCATCAGCGCCATGCCGGCCCCCATCCCGATCCCGAAGGCGGTGATCAGGATGCCGAAGCCCGTCGACCGGGCGTGGACCGAGTACTGGGCGAACACCGGGCCCAGCGATATCACCGCCCCCACACCTGCAAAGGCCGTGACGATGGCGATGGTCATCGCCTTGACCACCGGGTGCTCGGCCAGGAACCGGTACCCCTCCCGCGCCTCCTGCAGGGCACTACGGAAGGTGAGCTTGGGCGTAGTGATGGCCCGGACGCGGGTGACGGTGTTACGCCGAAGGTCCAGACCCCAAACCATCCGCGCGGAGAAGAGGAACGTCAGGGCATCCAGCCACAGGGCCAAGAACTGTGGGTGGGAGCCGAAGTAGTGGACGCTGGCGCCGAGCCCCGCGGACAACCCGGCCAGACCCGTGTACACCGACGCGCCAAGCGGCAGCGTCCCATAGGTGGTGATCAGGCCGACCGAGTTGGCATTCGACAGCTGTCGCCGGGAAACGAGGTTCGGGAGGCTGGCGTCCTTGGCCGGTGTCCACAGCAACGAGAAGCACTCGATGAAGAAGGACAGGAGGAAGATCCACAACAGGCCCGCGACGAACGGCATCGAAGCGTACATCGCTCCACGCGCGATGTCAGCCGAAATCATCAGCTTCTTGCGGTCGAACCGGTCGGCGAAGACCCCCGCAAAGGGCCCGAACAGGACGGACGGCAAGAGCCGGGCCAGCATGACGCCGGCCACGGCGAGGGCGCCGAGTCGCTTCCCTCCCAGGTCCGCCACCAGCGAGGCCACCGCCACGAACCCGACCCAGTCGCCCAGGGAGGACACCAACATGGCCCGCCACAGGCGGGAGAAGGACGGGTCCGTCAGCAGATCTTTGAGAGTGGCGGGGCGGGTGCCGCGGAGGGCTGCGATCTCTTCGGCGGTCTGCGCAACCCCGCTGACCATCAGGCCGTTCGCTTGGCCTTCGCCCGGGAGCTCGCGGTGGACCCCGAGCCCCTGCTCCTACCTCTGCTCGACTTCGCGGATCGACCGGAGGAGCGTCCCTTCCCGCGACCTTTGGGCACCAGGGCCTTTGCCTCTTCCTCCGAGAGCTCGTTCCCATCGGCGTCCCACGCCCGGCCGCAACCGATGCAGCGGCGAGCATCGCCACGGGCCTCGACCACGAGTCCCTGGCACGCGGGGCAGGGATCCGGGAGCGGTCTCTGATTCAGGGAGAAGTTGCAGTCCGGGTACCGGCTGCACGAGTAGAAGGTGCCGAACCGCCCTCTGCGCTCCACAAGCTCACCCTGCTTGCATTGCGGACAGGTCACCCCGGTCCCCTTTGGCGCTTCCTTCTTTATGTACTTGCAATCCGGGTACCCGGAGCAACCAACGAAGGGCCCGAAGCGCCCGGTCCGCTCGACCAGCGGGCGGCCACATTCCGGGCACATCTCACCGGTCGGCTTGGGCGGCTCCGCCGACTGGCCGTTGCCCTCGATCGGACGCGTGTACTTGCATTCGGGATAGTTCCCGCAACCGATGAAATAGCCGTACCGGCCGAGCTTCTTTTCCAGGTGCGCCGGCTCCCGTCCCTCCTCCGGGCAGAGGGGGCACAGCTCTGGAAGAACTACCACGGGCGGCTGGATCTTGCCCTTGGCGCGCTCGATGTCCTCGTGGAAGGGCTGGTAGAACTCCCGAATGACCGCGGCCCACCGTGCCTTGCCCTCCGCGATGTCGTCGAGCTCCTCCTCCATGCGGGCGGTGAAGCCCACCTGCACGATGTCCCCGAAGTGCTCCACGAGGATGTCGGTGACGACCATCCCGATCTCCTCTGGATAGAACCGTCTGTCCTCCAGCTTCACGTAGCCCCGGTCCAGGAGCGTGGCGATGGTCGGAGCGTAGGTGGAGGGCCGCCCGATCCCGTACTCCTCGAGCGTCTTGACCAGGCTGGCCTCGGTGTACCGAGGCGGGGGCTGGGTGAAGTGCTGCTCGGGGATGAGCTCGAGCAGCCGCAGAGCCTGCTCCGCCGTGAGCGGAGGAAGCTGCGCCTCGGCGTCCTCGTCGGCCGCGTCGTCCCGCCCCTCGAAGTACACGCGACGGAACCCGTCGAACTTCAGGGTCTGGCCGGTGGCCCTGAACATGTAGAGCGGGCCCTCGGCCGGCCTGGCCTCGATGTCCACGGAGACCTGGTCGAAGCGGGCCTCGGCCATCTGCGACGCCACGGTGCGCTGCCAGATCAGCCGGTACAGGCGGGACTGGTTCGGGTCGAGGACGCTCTCGAGCTGGTCGGGGTGCCGCCCGGCGCCGGTCGGCCGGATCGCCTCGTGGGCCTCCTGTGCCCCCCGTTGCTTCTTCTTGTAGCGCCGCGGCTTCGGCAGGGCATACTCGGAACCGTAAAGCTCCTTTACCACTTCGGACAGCTCGCGCAGCGCCTGGTCGGCGATGTTGACCGAGTCGGTCCTCATATACGTGATCAGCCCGACCTGTCCCTCCCCCGGCACGTTCACGCCCTCGTACAGCCGCTGCGCGACCTGCATGGTCTTCTTGGCCGAGAAGCCGAGCTTCCGGGCCGCCTCCTGCTGCAAGGTCGACGTGGTGAAGGGCGCGGCCGGTGTGCGCTTGACCTCACGCTGGCGGACCTCGAGCACCCTGTAGGCCGCCCCCCGCAGCCTGGCCACGTGCTGCTCGGCCTCCTCTTGCGTGGACAGGACCAGGCCCTTCTTGTCGGGCGACGCGGCCAGCTTCTCCTCACCGATTTGGTTCAGCCGGGCCAGGAAAGCCCGATCGTCACCATTTGGGGAGAGGCGGGCGTCGACGCTCCAGTACTCCTGCGGCGTGAAGGCGTCGATCTCGCGCTCCCGGTCGACGATCAGGCGCAGGGCCACCGACTGGACCCGGCCCGCCGAGAGCTCCCATCGCTTGAGGCCTCTTTGCAGGAGCGGCGACAGCTCGTATCCGACCAGGCGGTCCATGATCCGGCGGGCTTGCTGGGCATCCACCAGGTCGAAGTCGATCCGCCTGGGCTCCTGAAACGCGGTCTGCACTGCGTCCCTGGTGATCTCGGTGAACGTGACGCGGTTGGCGGCGCGGGGATCGGCCCCGATGGCCTCGGCCACGTGCCACGCGATGGCCTCGCCCTCCCGGTCGAAGTCGGTGGCGAGCCACAGGCCCGCCGCTCGCTTGTACGCCCGCTTGAGCTGGCCGACCGTATCCTTCTTCTCTTCGGGCACGACGTACTCGGGGCGGAAGCCGTCGTCCACTTCCACGCCCATGCCCTTCTCGGGGAGATCGCGCACGTGACCCTTGCTCGCCGTCACGGAGTAGTCGGAGCCCAGGTACCGCTCCAGGGTCTTCGCCTTCGTGGGCGACTCCACGATCACCAGTTGTTTCGCCATGCTCAGTTCTTCTCGTTTTGTCAGGGGGGAAACGCTGCCGGACGCGTGACACTGTACGCCATGCCCGGGACCTTCCCGGTCGCGCTCGCCAGGAGCGGATGTGTGCCCTTCAGGCCAAGTATCTCGGCCTGGAACGTCAGAAGTTGAACGCTGCCCCGGCTCCGGATGTTCCCGCCGGGCCTGGGAACGGTAGGCTCGCCACCGACGGACGGGTCGGAGACCCTGAAGGAATGAGGGCTTGGAGCACCTGATCAGGGTGACCATCGAGGACTACGGCTACCTGGCCGTGTTCGTCCTCATGGTGCTCGAATCGGCATGCATACCCATCCCCAGCGAGGTGACCATGCTGTTCGGCGGGGCAGCGGCCAACGCGACCTTCGCGACCAGCCTCCCAGGGAGCCCGCCGCATCTGAACTTCCTGTTGATCGGGTTCATGGGGACTCTCGGGAACCTGGTGGGATCGTGGATCGCCTACTGGGTGGGGCGGGTCGGAGGGCGTCCGCTCGTCGAACGATGGGGCCGGTTCGTGTTCCTCAGGCCGCACGAGCTGGACCGCGCCGAGGCGTGGTTCGCCGACCATGGCCAGGCCGCCGTGTTCGTCTCCCGGCTCCTCCCGGTCGTGCGCACGTTCATCAGCCTGCCTGCCGGGGTGGCCGAGATGCCCTTCGGCACGTTCAGCATCTACACCTTCGCGGGCTGCCTGCCGTGGACGTTCGCCCTGGCCGGGGTGGGCTACGCGCTGGGAAGCCGGTGGACGCTCGTGGAGCGGTACTTCCGGCCGATCAGCATCGTCGTTGCGACCGTGATCGTGGTGGCGCTGGGTTGGTGGCTGATCCGGAGGTCGCGCCAGAAGAGCCTGGACGACGCCGAGCGGCGCTAGGCGCGGGTCGTCTTCAGGCCGATCTCGGGAGCCACTTCCTGAAGACCCTCGATGCCAAGGCCGATGAACTCGTCAAGGGAGAGACCGAGGTTCGGCTCCGCTTGAGCGATCTCGTCGCGGTTGACACCAGGCGCGAACGATTTCTCCTTGAGCTTCTTCTTCACCGAAGAGACCTTCATCCCTGCTGAGCGCTCTGGCCTGACCAGCGCAGCAGCCACCAGCAGCCCGGCCACGGCGTCCGCGGCCACGATCCCCCGAGACATCCGGTCGCGCTGATACTCGGCGTGCCCGTGGGCCAGGACGCCGTTGACCACGTCCTCGTCGACGCCAGCTTCCCTCAGCCATTCCGCGGCCAGGTAGGCGTGCCGTTCTGGGTCTTGCGCGGTCTGGTCCTGGTCGAGGTCGTGGAACAGGCCGGTCAGGGCCCATTTCTCTTCGTCTTCGCCGAAGTGTCGGCCGAGCCGGCGCATCACCCCCTCGACGCTCACCAGGTGTCGGTAGGTGGTGTCCTTGTCCGTCTTCTCGCGAGCCAGGGCTCGCGCCTGTTCGATGTCCACCGGTCACACCTCGCTTCCAGAAACGAGCTACTTGAGCTTGTAGGGCACGCTCGACAGGATCACCCGGGGCTCGAACAACAGCAGCCGCTTGATGAACAATGCCCGCTGGTTGTGCAGGAAGTTGTGCCACCACTTCTTCACCACCAGCTCGGGCACGATCACTGCACAGACGGAGTCGGGGCGCTGGGTGACCCGACGGACCTCGGTGAGGATGGGCACCGTCAGATCGCGGAAGGGCGCCTCGACGATGTCGAGGGCGATCGGCATCCTCCGCTCCTCCCACTGCCTCTGGATCTCCTCGACTTCGCTGGGGTCGAGCGCGAAGAACACTGCTCGAACCTCGTTGGCGCGCAGGGACCGGGCGTAGTTAACGGCTCGGACAGCTGGGTCGTGGGCCGCGGAGACGAAGACCAGGGCCACCGTCCATTCGGGGATGAGCGGGGCCGGCGGCCCTCCCTGTTCCTTCATAACCGGTACGTCCGTGATGACGACCTGGGGCTCGGAGAGAAGCCGCACTTTCAACAGGAAGGAAGTCCCTCGGCGAACGGCCGACAGCAGGGAGCGTTTGGCCAGCAGCTCCGGGATCACCACCGTCACGAAATCCCCTTCCTCCCGCGGGATCGACCGGATGTACTCGCGGACGGTGGTCGTGGGGTGGCGACCTGCCGGAAGCACCTCGAGCTCAACCGTCGTCCGGCAGAAGGCCTTCCATCTCTGGACCAAGTCAGGCGGCGACTGGGCAGTTTGGAGGTGGATCGCCCTGAAATCGCCACCGGTGAACGAGCGAACGTAGCCGACGGCCTCGGCGGTCGCGGCGTTCAGTTCATCCACATACAGAATCACGATGCTGCGAGGGCTCTCCGCCAGGGCAGGTCCTCCCCTATGGAGTTGGCGGAAGATCCCCTCGTAGTGTCGATGGATCCCGTAGAACCCGGCGATGATCAGCGGCATCGCGGCGATCACGATCCATGCCCCATGCATGAATTTGGTCTCGACGACGATGACCAACACGACACCCGTCGCCACCGCTCCTACACCGTTGATCACGATGCTCCGTTTCCAGCCCCGGGACGCATCCGGGTCGCCCACGCGCCTGACCTTGAGCCAATGCCGAACCATGCCGCTCTGGGACAGGGTGAAGGACGTGAACACTCCCACCACGTAGAGCTGGATCAGCCGGGAGAGATCCGCATTGAACACGTAGATCAAGATCGAAGCCAGGACGGCCAGAACGATGACGCCGTTCGAGAAGACCAGGCGGTCTCCGCGGTTCTCGAACTGCCTGGGCAGAAACTTGTCGCGGGCGAGGATCGAAGACAATCGAGGGAAGTCCTGGTAGGAGGTGTTGGCCGCTAGGATCAGGATGGCTGCCGTGAACACCTGCACCCCGTAATAGAAGAACCCACCGTGGAAGACGCCGTCGGCGATCTGGGCCACGACGGACTTCGTCTCGCTGGGTATGGCCCGTCCATTCTGGGCCAGGAAGCTGATCCCCAGGAACATCGTGATCGAGATCACGCCCATGATGCCGAGGGTCGCGG
>WNFU01016931.1_pt1 | contig 30382 bp, 35 predicted proteins | sample 5400121 | NCBI WGS metagenome assembly WNFU01 (sample SAMN13153360, study PRJNA577476) | soil metagenome | isolation source: 100 cm soil or saprolite under grassland replicate 1 | place: USA:California | collected 2016-06-15
ATTCCTCCTCGGGGCGTCGTCCGGCGCCTGTGGACGCGCCTTCGTCTTCTGCTTTTGCGTCGCGGGCCGACACCCGGTATGGTTCGGCCGCCCATGAGAGCGCGCTTGCGCCGCGGGCGCAATCCGTTCCGGGCGAAGCGGCGGGTACGATCCTTTCGTGGCGACCCGTTCTCGGATAACAATCTGACCGAAATATGTCAATATGGCTGACCTAACCGCCCCGGTGACGACTGATCGGTCATCGTCCAGCGCCGACCGAGCGGCTCGCGGCCGTGAACCCATCTGGGACGTCATCGAGCTTTTGTTTTTCGCTTATCGGGATTTCATCGGCGACCCCGACGACGTGCTGTCGAAATTGGGCTTCGGCCGCGCGCACCATCGAGTGCTCCATTTCGTCAACCGCAATCCCGGCATGAAGGTTGCGGAACTGCTCGATATCCTAAAGATCACCAAGCAGTCGCTCGGCCGCGTGCTCAAGCAGCTCATCGATCAGGGCTATGTGGTGCAGAAGGAGGGCGCCAACGATCGGCGCCAGCGCCTGCTGTACGTCACCGCGAAGGGCGAGAGCTTGGCCATGAAGCTTGCCGGGCTGCAAACCGCCCGCATCGCGGCCGCGCTCTCCGAGCTCGGGCCGAACGCGCACGAAACCGCCTGCCGATTTCTCACCGCCATGATCAACGTCGACCACCGCGACGCCGTGCTGCGTTTCATCGCGCGCGCCGACCGGGCGCGGCGCGCGCGCGGCTGAGCCGAGGCCGTGATGCGAGCCACGACGGCCTCCACCGCTCTTGCCGACGACGCCCCCCATTTGCTGGTGGTCGACGACGACCGCCGCATCCGCGATCTGCTTTCCCGTTTCCTGTTTGCCGAGGGTTACCGCGTCACTACGGCAGAAACGGCGGCTGACGCGCGCGCCAAGCTCGCCGGCCTGCGTTTCGACCTCTTGATCCTCGATGTCATGATGCCAGGAGAGACCGGCTTCGATCTCGCGCGCGACCTGCGCGCCTCCTCGAGCGTGCCGATCATCATGCTGACCGCCCGCGACGAAGCGCAGAGCCGCATCGAGGGCCTGACCATCGGCGCCGACGACTATGTGGGCAAGCCATTCGAGCCGAGAGAGCTTTCGCTCCGCATCGCCAGCATTTTGCGGCGCGCCCGCCCGGCTGCGGCTCCGGCCGTGGAATCGGTGTGCTTCGGCGAGTTCCGCTTCCATCTCGCACGCGGCGAGCTCAGGCGCGGCGATGAGATCGTGCGCCTCACCGATCGTGAGCGCGACATGCTGCGCCTGCTCGCCGCCACTCCCGGTGAGACGGTCCCGCGGCAAACGCTCGCCGGCAACGACGGCGCAACCGGCGAACGCGCCGTCGACGTGCAGGTCAACCGCTTGCGTCGCAAGATCGAGCACGATCCGGCCAATCCGCTTCTGGTGCAGACCGTGCGCGGCATCGGATATCGCCTGGTAACGACACCATGACCACGCTCGACGTCGGGATTGCCGCGTTGCGCTCGAGCCTGAGCGCGCTGCGCGTGGCCGCGAACCGCGGCTACGAGCTCTATGACCGCACCAGCGCCACGCTCAAAGCCGTCATGCCGAAAGGCCTCTATGCCCGCGCGCTGTTGATCATCATCGCGCCTATGGTGGTGTTGCAATCGGTCGTCGCCTTCATGTTCATGGAGCGACACTACAATCTGGTCACCCAGCGGCTTTCCGCCGGAGTGGTGCAAGACATCGCCACCCTGATCGAGATCGACAAGGCCTTCCCCCAGGAGCAGGCGCTGGTGCGCCGCATCGCGCAAGACAAACTCGGGCTGGTCGTCGACTTCCTGCCGGTCACCGAGTTGCCGCCGCCGGGGCCGAAACCATTCTTCTCGCTGGTCGACCAGGCGCTCTCGGAGGAGGTCAGAAAGCAGATCGGCCGGCCGTACTGGATCGATACGGTTGGGCGCTCGGCACTGCTCGAGATCCGCATCAAGCTCGACAACGCGGTGATGCGCGTATTTGCGCCGCGTCGTGCCGCTTACGTCTCCAACTCCCACATCTTTCTGGCCTGGATGGTGGGCACCTCGCTGGTGCTGATCACGGTGGCGGTGCTGTTCTTGCGCAACCAGATCAGGCCGATTCTGCGCCTGGCGGATGCCGCCGAAAGTTTCGGCAAGGGACGCGAAGTCCCCGACTTCCGGCCGCGCGGCGCGCGTGAGGTTCGGCGCGCGGCGGTGGCCTTCATCGAGATGAAGCGTCGCATCGAGCGCGTGCTCGAGCAGCGCACCGCCATGCTGGCGGGAGTTTCGCACGACCTGCGCACCATTCTCACCCGTTTCAAGCTCGAACTTGCCCTGTTGGGGGACAGTCCCGAGATCGAGGCCATGAAGAAGGACGTCGACGAGATGGGCCGCATGCTGGAGGCTTATATCGCGTTTGCGCGCGGCGATTCGGGCGAGCAATCGGCGTCGACCGACATGGGCGCTTTCCTGGAAGAGCTCAAGGCCGACGCCGAGCGCAACGGTCACAAGTCGAGCGTGCATTTCCACGGCCACCCGATCGTCACGGTGAGGCCGGCGGCGTTCAAGCGCTGCCTCGCCAATCTGGTCTCCAACGCCGCGCGGCATGCGCCGTCGATCTCGATCACCGGCCATCGCGACCACCGTTGGCTCACCGTCACCGTGGACGATGACGGGCCCGGCATCGCCGCGCATCTGCGGGAAGAGGTGTTCAAGCCATTCTTGCGGCTCGACGATGCGCGCAATCAGGACGAAGGCGGCACAGGGCTCGGGCTTGCCATCGCGCGTGACATCGCCCGCTCGCACGGCGGCGACATCACGTTATCGGATAGCCCGCTCGGAGGATTGCGCGCGACGGTCCGCGTGCCGGTCTAGACCGCGACTGTATCCTCGTCCTCCGCGTCGCGCCGCCGGCGCGGGCGCACGCGGCAGACGGCGGCGGGAATCCGGAGAAGATCGTCCAGGAAGCCCGACCAGCGCTGTCCACGCGCGAGCGCGCGGTCGAGCGCTGCCATGGTGCGCGCAAGGCCGGGATCCTCGTCGTTGATCCAGCTGCGCAGCACCGATCCGAACAAGAGCGCCAGCCCCTGTGCGCGCACCATGCCGCGTGGCCCCGAGGCGCCGATGTCGGCGGCGGTCAGCATCCATTGTTGCGAGCGCACGGCGAGCGAGTTCAAGGCGAACGCGAGACCGGGGTTGCGCGCGGCCGAGCGCATCAGCGAGCGCACCGAGGACTTGTGAGGCGCGAGCACCTCGAGCCGGCGCATCAACACGTCGAACAGACGCTCGCGCGGGGGCTCTTCGGCCATCTCGGCATCGCCGCCGACGAGCACCGCGCGATCGGTCTCTTTTATTTGCGCGGCGAGGATCGCGAGGGTCGAAGGGAACGTGGCGCGCAGATCGGCAAGCGAGACATCGGCGGCTCTCGCAATCTCGGCGAAACCGATGCGCTCGATCGGCTTTTCGGCGAGCAGCGCCATGAACACGTCGATGATGCGCTCGCGCTCGGATTTGCTGCTGCGCGATGCGGGTCGGGCAGCTGACTTGCGCTTGCGAGCCATAGACCGGACTCCTGAACCGATTTTCCCCGTGCATCCAATTCTAGGCCAGCAACGCGGGACCTTCTAGGCCTCCGCACCCCTTGGTCCGCTCGCGCGAACCACTCATCCCGCCAAATCGCGCGATCGTTTCGTCGCCGCAGCGATGGCCTCGGTCATCAGCCGTTCGAGGCCGTCCTCGGCCATCAACACGTCGAGCGCGGCAGCGGTGGTGCCTCCGGGCGACGTGACGTTCTGCCGCAAAGTTGCGGGGTCGAGGGGTGAGCGATGGAGCAGCTCGCCCGCGCCGGCGACCGTGGCGCGCGCAAGTGTGGCGGCGAGCGCTGACGGCAGACCGGCGGCGGTGCCCGCGTGCGCCATCGCCTCGGCGAGCAAGAACACGTAGGCGGGTCCCGAGCCTGAGAGGGCGGTCACGGCGTCCATGAGCGCCTCGTCCGTGATCCATTCCACGGCGCCGACCGCGGATAGGAGCGCGTCGACGAGCGCGCGCTGCTCGGGCGACACGCGCGGATTGGCGACCGCGACCGTGATGCCGCGGCCGATCGCGGCGGGCGTGTTCGGCATGGCGCGAACAAGCGCGGCCCGCGGCAAGCCATCGGCGAGGAATTGCAAGGTCCGCCCGGCCATAATGGATACGACCACGGTCGCGCTGCCGACGAACGGCGCCAGCGCAGGCAAAACGTCGGGTGCCATCTGCGGCTTCACTGCGACCACCACCGCCGCCACGTCGCCGGCCGCGTCGCGTGACGGATTGAGGCGCAGGCCGTGCTCGCACAGCGCCGCAATCTCACGGCTGGGCTGCGGCTCGATCACGGCCACGTGCTCGGGAGAAAGCCCCAGCACCAGCCAGCCCTCCAGCATGGCGCCACCCATCTTGCCGGCACCAGCGAGGAGGATGGTCCCGGATAGACCGGCGAGGGGCCCCTGCGACGTAGATGTGCTCATAAAATTCTCCGTCATTCCGGCCGAGCAGCGCAGACAAGTCTACGCAGTCTGCGCAAGCTTGCCTGCGTTGCGGCGCCCCGGAATGACAGCAGCGGCTGAGGCGCTTATGCCTGGCCTTGGGTATCGAACATGGCGGCATCGAGCGCGGTGCGCGCCGGCTTGCCTGCCCACACGACGAATTGAAAGGCGGGGAAATACCGTTCGCATGCGTCAATCGCGGTGGCGAGCAACGCCTCGCATTGCCGGCCCGATGCTTCGACGCCGCCGGCAAGCACCAGGGCGTGGCGATACATAACGAGGCCGTCCTGGGTCCAAAGATCGAAATGTCCAACCCACATCTGCTCGTTGATCAGCGAGATGAGTTGCTGCACCTCGCTGCGGCGGCGCTCCGGCACTTTCAGTTCGAAGGCGCAGGCGAGATGCAGCGCCTCGATGTCGTACATCCAGGTGTAAGAGACCTGATAGTCGGTCCATTTCCCACTCGCCAGGATCGTGATCTCGTCCTCGCCCGCGCGCTCGAATGACCAGCCATTGGTGGCGGCCACCCGCTCGACCACCTCGAGCGGATTGCCGTGGGGCTGTTCGGCAAATTCGATGAGAGCCATGCTTGATCTCCACCCTGACATGGGATGCGCAATCGATCGCACGCACACCACGCCGCTGCTCACGCAGTCCCCGGTGGAGCTGGACAACCGCTCCGGGGCGAATCACCTGACGAGTCGAATATAACCCCATTGATTCCAGTGGCTAAAGCACAATCGGATTTGGTCGCGGCGACTGTTTGGTGGATATCTCGCCGGGCGGGCTCGTTTTCTCCACAGGTTCCATCATCAGGTTCGGGAGTCTGGAATCAGGAGCGAGGACTAAGGAATCGTCCTGTCCTGAGTCTGGATTCCTAATTTCCTGAGTCCTGTCAGTCGAATAGGCTCGATACGGACTCTTCGGCCGCGGTGCGGCCGATGGCCTCGCCGATGAGGCTGGCGACCGAAAGCGTGCGAATATTGCGGGCGACCTTGACCGCCTGGGTGGGCTGGATCGAGTCGGTGATGACCAACTCCTTAAGCCGCGAGGCAGTGATGCGGGCGACGGCGCCGCCGGAGAGCACGCCGTGGGTAATATAGGCGTAGACCTCGGTCGCGCCCTTGTCCAACAGCGCATCGGCAGCGTTCACCACGGTGCCGCCGGAATCGATGATGTCGTCGACCAGAATGCAGGTGTAACCTTCCACCTCGCCGATCACGTTCATCACTTCGGATTCGCCGGCGCGCTCGCGTCGCTTATCGACGATAGCGAGCGGCGCGTTGATGCGTTTGGCGAGCCCGCGGGCGCGGCCGACGCCGCCGACATCGGGCGAGACCACCATCACCTTGCTGATGTCGAAGCGCTCCTTGATGTCGCGCACCATCATCGGCGCGGCATAGAGGTTGTCGGTCGGGATGTCGAAGAATCCCTGGATCTGGCCGGCGTGAAGGTCGAGCGTCATCACCCTGTCTGCCCCGGCGCGGGTGATCAGGTTGGACACGGTTTGCGGTCCTGCCGCGCGTAACCGAAATAGGGAATGACGGCAGTGACACGCCGCCCAGACGCGCGGCGAAGCGCGTCGATGATGATCAGCAATTCCATCAAGTTGTCGTTGGCCGGATACGACGTCGACTGGATGACGAAAACGTCGGTGCCGCGTACGTTTTCCTGAATCTCGACGAAAATTTCCATGTCGGCGAAGCGGCGCACCACCGCCTTGGTCAGCGGGGTGGCGAGGTAGGCGGCGATCGCGTCGGCAAGCGCAGGGTTGGAGTTGCCGGCGACAAGCTTGATCGCTCCGTTATTGGGCCGCATCGCTGGCTCCTGGCGAGAGGCTTCGCGCGCTCGCGGCGCCCTGATAACAAGGAGGCGGCAAGGCTGGCAATATGACGGGGCACGGGGAACGAGCCTTGTCCCGCTGATTCACGTGGTTCGGAGCGCCCAGCCGGCGAACTCGGTAGGCCTCCGCTCCCGCTTATCCACATCGCTTCTGCCTGCTGGTCGGTGGAATTCCGGGTCAACAGCGGCGCCGGCGCTAGCGGGCGAGCGCGATGGCACTGACGTGGCGCCCGTAGTCGCGCTCGCTGCGGTGGGTTGAACGTCGGTAGCTGAAAAACCGCTTCGCATCGGCATAGGTGCAATGGCCGAGGTCCTCGAATCGGCGGATACCGTCAGCGGCGAGGCGGGCGGCGATATAGCCGGGAAGATCGAAGAGGGCGTGCTGCGGCGTTGGCGACGGCCGGAAGAATCGTTCGTTATTCGCGTCTTCGGGGGTGAAACGAGCGACGAATTCGGGTCCGACCTCGTAGTTCGGCTGGCGGATGGTCGGCCCAAGCGCGACCGAAAGGCGGGCGCGGTCCGCCCCGCACCGCTCCATGGCCGCGACCGTCGCTTCGAGCACGCCGCTGGCAGCGCCGCGCCAGCCGGCATGGGCCACGCCGACCACGCCCGCGGCTTCATCGACGAACAGGACGGGGGCGCAATCGGCGGTGGTTACGCCAATGGCGAGCCCCGGCACGGCGGTCACGATCCCATCGGCACGTGGCCGTTCCTGTGACCGCCACGGCCGGTCGATCGTCACCACGTCGGGCGAATGCACCTGATAGGCAGTGAGCAGGCGATCCGGCGGCACCCCGAGTGCCGCCGCCATGCGCGCGCGATTCTCGGCCACTTTTGCCGGCACGTCATCGGAACCGGGCCCGCCGTTGAGGCTCGCATAGACCCCATCGGACACGCCGCCCTCGCGGGTGAAGAAGGCGTGGCGGACGCGCTCGAGCGCACCGAGCGAGGCAGCCTGCAGCATGCTGGCCATTGTCCCATGCCCGCCTTGCTGGTTGTGCGAATCTCTTGCTGGCATCGTTCGCGCTCGGCTCTCGTTCACGCGTCGAAACCGGGCAGGCGCTCGAGTTTTGGGTTGGCCACCGCAATGGCCTTGAACAGCCGGCCCATCCCGGTGCGATCCTCGCTGGTGAGGCGCACCAAGGCCGCGTCGATGGTGCCGGCATAATCGGGCGGCGCGGCTGCCTTGAGCGCCGCCGCGCGCTGCTCGATACCGAGCCGGCGCAAGAATTCGCCTTGCGGCACCGGCCCGTGCACTCGCGCGCCCATGCCTTCGGCCGCCTGCGCCAAGGCCTCAAAGTCCACGTGCGCGGTGAGATCGACCAGACCCGAGGCGAGCAGGGGCTCGGCAAACTGGTGGCCGCCGACGGCTTGTAAAGTATCCCCGATGGCGCTCTCGCTGTGACCGTAATCGATGATCAGCGCGGCGCCGCCCCAGCGTACGACGCGCCGCCCGATCTCGAGCGCGATGGTGTCGGCGCGCCACTCGAAAATCTCCCCGATCTTGGCGGCGCGCAATCTGTTCGGCAGAAGCTTGTCGAACAGCGGTATCGGATCGCGATCGATACTGAAATGTAACTTGTCGTCGTCGCCGATCTTGATCACCCGCTCGTGCCAGCCGTCGGCGCACATGACGGCCTGATGGATGGGCAGCGCGTCGAAGAACTCATTGGCGAGCACGATCAGCGTCCCTTCCGGCACGTCCTCGATCGAACGATGCCATGCTACCGGCACTTCGCGCCCCTCCAGGGCCTGGCGCTGCAGGCGCTCCAGCGCCGGGCTGACTTCGACCAGATGAACGTTGGCGGCGGCGCGGAAATCCGGGATCACCTTGGCCGCCCGCAGCACGTCGACCATCATGGTGCCGCGGCCGGGGCCGAGCTCGACCAGATTGAACGCCGCGGGCGAGCCCATCGCGCGCCAGGTGGCGGCTGCCCACAGGCCGATCAGCTCCCCGAACATCTGGCTGATCTCGGGTGAGGTGATGAAGTCGCCGGCGGCGCCGAACGGGTCGCGCCGCGCGTAGTAACCGCGTTCGGGATCGGTAAGGCAAAGCTCCATGTATTGCGCCACCGCCATCGGGCCGCCGACTCTGATGCGCCGTCGAATGTCCGCCTCGAGCGAGGCCATCTCGGTCATGTCCGCCGTGCCGCCTCCTTGCGCAGGGCTGCCGCCATGAGCGCGATGCCGGCGAGCATCAACGGTAGCGACAGCAGCGTGCCCATCGTCAAGCCGCCCCACAGGAAGCCGAGCTGAGGATCCGGCTCGCGAAAATGCTCGGAAATCGAGCGCGCGACGGCGTAGCCGAAGCTGAAGGCGCCCAGGATGAAGCCCGGCCGCTTGAGCGCGCCGGCGCGGATGAAGGCGGTAAGCAGCACGAACAGCAGCAGCCCTTCGAGCACCGCCTCGTAGAGTTGGCTCGGGTGGCGTGGCAGCGGCCCGGCGGTCGGGAACACCATCGCCCAAGGCAGGTCGGTGGGTCGGCCCCAAAGCTCGCCGTTGATGAAATTGGCTATGCGGCCGAGAAAGATCCCGATCGTTCCCGCCGCGCAGGTGATGTCGCCGAGCGAAAGTATGGATAGGCCGCGATGACGCGCGAACAAGACGACGGCGAGCACGCAGCCGAGAAAACCGCCGTGAAACGACATGCCGCCCTTCCAGAGCTGAAACGCCTCGAGCGGGTGTGCGGCGAAATAAGTCGGATTGTAAAACAGCACGTAGCCGAGCCGCCCGCCCAGGATGATACCGAGCGTCACCCACAGCACGAAATCATCGTAATCGGTGACGGTCATGGGCACCGGCGAGCCCCACAGCTGCTCGCGGCGAATGATCGCGCGCGCATAGAGCCACCCCAAGAGGATCCCGACGATGTAAGCGAGCGCATACCAGCGGATGGCCACCGGCCCGAAGCTGATGAGCACGGGATCGAAGGCGGGAAAGGGGAGGAGGTAAAGCGACATCGGCGACTCGCGTCACCTGGGGTGATGCGGGCAGCAAGCCGACGAAGTCAAGCCGCCGTCGACGGTGGTACCTCAATCTGCGGCAATGTCTCAAAGAATTTTATTCCGAGATCGACCCAGTGATCTGGTAAAAGGAGCACGTTCCGACCGCCCTTGCGGGCCGAGCGAACCGTCACCATTCTTGTGCCAGGTATTTTGAATCCGAACCCGAGACCAGCGATGACCCAGACCACCAACCGTTTCTTCGACGAGATGGCGCGGCTGATGAACGACGCGGCCGGGGTCGCCTCGGGCGTGCGGCGCGAGTTCGATACCATGGTGCGCAATCAAGCGGACCGCATTTTGCACGACCTCGACGTCGTCAAGCGCGAGGAATTCGAAGCGGTCAAGGAAATGGCCCGCATCGCGCGCGAGGAGAACGAGGCGTTGAAGGCGCGCATCGCCGCGCTGGAGGCCAAGCTCGGATCCGGTAGTAACCCGTAAGCACTTGAGAAGCGGTCGTTTTCTGCGCGACTGCCGCCGGTGCGCCTTCCTTGTCTTTCCCTATCGCGCTCGCTATAAGCGCGCGGGATCGCCGGCGCGGTGCGCGCTGGTACGAACACAGCCGCAGCCCAAAAACCTTCGAGGCACTGCGGCGCCATAGGCCGCAGCGTCTCGGCGGCCGTTTTGTTGCACGAGGATTTGCATCATGGCGAGCGTCAAGCAGATGAAAGCCGTGGCGCGGTCGCGGGCCGGCAAGGGGGCTGCCCGCGCCGACCGTCGCGCTGGCCGCGTGCCGGGCGTGATCTACGGCGACGGCAAGCCGCCGCTCAGCATTTCAGTCGATCACGGCGATCTCAAGCAGCGGATTTATGCCGGCCGCTTTCTCACCACCATTTACGAGCTCGACATAGACGGCACCAAAGAACGAGTGATCCCGCGCGACTTCCAGCTCGATCCGGTGAAGGATCTGCCCGTGCACGTGGATTTCCTGCGCCTGGGCGAGGGGGCACAAATCCGAGTGCGCATTCCGGTGCACGTCGTCAATGCCGATCAGGCGCCGGGTGTCAAACGCGGTGGCACCGTCAATATCGTCACGCACGCCGTCGAAGTGGTGTGCTCGCCCGAGCACATCCCGGAATCCATCGATGTCGACGTCTCGGGACTCGAAATCAATTACTCGAAGCACCTGAACGAGGTGACGTTGCCGCCGAACGTGCGTGTTGTCGGCAGGCTCGATGATACGCTGGTCACCATCGTGCCGCCGTCGGGTTACGCGGAAGAAATGAAGGCGGCGGCCGAAGCTGCCGCTGCAGCCGCCGCCGCTGCGGCCGCCGCAGTGGAAGCGGGTGTTGCTCCCGAAGGCGCAGCTCCGGGCGCCGCACCCGGCGCGGCTCCCGCCGCGGGTGCTCCGGGCGCGGCCGGCGCACCTGCCGCCGCTGCCGCCACGCCAGGGGCGGAGAAGAAGCCTGCGGCCGCGGAGAAGAAATAAGGGCATCACTCTTCCGTCATCGCCCGCGCAGGCGGGCGTCCAGTAAATCACCGGTGCCTGGAGAAGGTGTCGGTGCCATCCCAGGGTCCCAGATTGCTGGATGCCCGCTTGCGCGGGCATGACCGCACGGACAAATTCCATGCTGCTTCTCGTCGGGCTCGGCAATCCCGGTTCGCGCTACGCCGGCCATCGACATAATATCGGCTTCATGACGGTGGACGCGATCGCCAAACGGCGCGGCATCGGCCCGTGGCGGCGGCGCTTTCAGGGTGTGGCGGCCGAGGGGCCGCTCGGCGGCGAACGCGCGCTGCTGCTGCTGCCCGGCACTTACATGAACGACTCGGGGCGCGCGGTGGCTGAAGCCGCGCATTTCTACAAGCTTGGCCTCCCCGACATCATCGTCTTCCACGACGAGATCGACCTCGCGCCCGGCAAGGTGCGGGTCAAGACCGGCGGCGGCATTGCCGGCCACAACGGGCTGCGTTCGATCTCGGCTCATATCGGCAATGAGTATCGGCGCGTGCGCATCGGCGTCGGACATCCCGGAGTGAAGGATCTGGTTCACGCGTATGTCCTCAGCGATTTTGCCAAGGAGGAGCGGCCGTGGGTCGAAGCGCTGTGCGCCCTCGTCGCCGATAACGCCGAGCTGCTCGCGAAAGGTCAGGACGCGAGTTTTCAGAACAAGGTGCATCTCGGCATGCAGGCCAAGGGATTCTTGGACCCCAAGCAGCCGGAACAGCCCGACGAGTGAGACGCGCGCGTAGATCGGTCAGAGCAACGTCATGGGCTTCAAGTGCGGCATCCTGGGTCTCTCCAACGTCGGCAAGTCGACGCTCTTCAACGCGCTGACGGCGACCGCGGCGGCGCAGGCGTCGAATTATCCGTTCAGCACGATCGAGCCGAACGTGGGGGAGGTCATGGTGCCCGATCCCCGGCTCGACGTGCTCGCAAAGCTCGCCAAGTCCGCCAAGATAAAGCCGACGCGGCTCACCTTCGTCGACATCGCGGGCCTGGTGCGCGGCGCCTCGCAGGGACAAGGTCTCGGCAACCAATTTCTCGCCCATGTGCGCGAGGTCGACGCCATCGCCCACGTCGTGCGCTGCTTCGTCGATCCTGACGTCGCCCACGTCTCCGGCACGATCGATCCGATTGCCGATATCGAGACCATCGAGACCGAGCTGATGCTCGCCGACCTCGACAGCCTGGAGCGGCGCGTCGAGGCCCTGACCAAGAAAGCGAAGGGAAACGACAAAGATGCCGTCGAGGCCCGGCAGACGCTCGATCTCGTCGATCGGGCGCTATCGCTGCTGCGTGACGGAAAACCGGCGCGATTGGTCGAGCGCAAGCCGGAGGACGAGAAGGCGTTTCGGATGCTGGGACTCTTGACCGCTATTCCTGTGCTCTACGTGTGCAACGTCGATGAGGCGGCTGCCGCAACCGGCAACGACTTTTCGCGCGCCGTCGAGGCGCGCGCCCGGGAGGAAGGCGCGGCTTGCGTGGTCATGTCGGCGAAGATCGAAGCGGAAATCGCCGTGCTGCCGGCGCACGAGCGCGCGGAATACCTGGCGGCGATGGGCCTCAAGGAACCGGGTCTCGACCGCTTGATCCGCGCCGGCTATGCGCTGCTCAATCTGATCACCTATTTCACCGCGGGGCCGAAGGAGGCGGCAGCCTGGACGATCACGCGCGGCACCAAGGCGGCGCAGGCGGCCGGCGTCATCCATTCGGACTTCGAGCGCGGTTTCATTCGCGCCGAGACCATCGCCTATGAGGATTACGTGGCGCTCGGGGGTGAGGCAGGCGCGCAACAGGCGGGCAAGATGCGGCTCGAAGGCAAATCCTACGTCGTCGCCGACGGCGACGTCATGCATTTCAGGTTTGCGACTTAATCAGATGACGTAGGGTGGGCAAAGGCGCGCACCGCGGCGCCGGCGCACCGATGATAATCCCTCGCGCCTTTGCGCACGCACCGAGCCGCGGCCAAAGTACGCGCCCGTTACGCGTGGGCACGGCGCACGCGATCAAGCTGCCGCACGATATTTGCCGCGTGCGCCTTTGCCCACCCTACTCGCTTCGCGCTGCACGGCGTCCGGGACAAGTATCGGCCATCACATCTGCTGGCCGCGCTGGCGGATTGCGCCGAGATGCTCGTTGATGCGGAACATGATCAGTACGAACTCGGCGATGATGCGCGCGAAGATCACGCCGATCACGACCCCGATCAAGCTGGCGACAATCCAGAACAAAAATAAAGCCGAAATGCCGACCGCGAGCCAGTAGAAGAGCTTGATGATGGAAGGCGTAATGAACCGTTCCCACTGGAACAGGTCGCGTAAATCGAACATGGGGTTTCTCCTCCCGACGCAGGGGTGGCAGTTGAACCAACTCGCGCAGCCGATTTCGCGCTTTCGCAGCCGGTTCGACTGCGCTGCCGCGTCGTCCAGCCCTCGCCGTAAGCCCATTCGAACACTGCACTGCGGCGTCCGCATGGTCAATCGAACTCCTCGAACGCCCGTGGTTAATGTCGGATTAATCGGCGCGCGCGGCGGCGCCGGCGCGCATTCTCGGCGCGGCCCGGTTGACCTCTTGGCAGGCGGCGCCTAGGGAACGCACTGCGCAAGCCGCAGGATCGCCGTGCCCCGTCTGCATTGGGAAGATTTCAGTCCCGGCCAAGTCATCGAGTGCGGATCGCGGTTGCTCACGCGCGCGGAGATCGTCGCCTTCGCCGCCGAGTACGATCCGCAGCCCATGCATCTCGACGAGGCGGCCGCGCGTGCGACGCTGTTCGGCGGTCTGGTCGCCTCGGGTTGGCACAGCTGCTGCGTGCTCATGCGCATGCTGAGCGACGACTTCCTCAGAGACGCGAGTTTCATGGGCGCGCCCGGTGTGGAGGAGGTGAAGTGGCTTGCGCCGATACGGCCCGGCGAACGGATCAATGCCCGAGCCACCGTGCTCGAGACCCGTGCCTCGCGCAGCCGGCCCGAAATCGGGTTCGTCAAATTCCAGTTCGAACTCATCAATACCGCCGACCAGCCGGTGATGACCCTGGTCGTGAGTCCGATGTTCGGGCGGCGCGCCGCCAATGCAGCGCGGGGAGAGCAGCCGAAGGCGCCGAGCGAACCATGAAGTTCTTCGAGGACATTCGTGTTGGCGAGATCAGCGACATCGGGCGTCACACGTTCACCGCCGAGGATATCAAAGCCTTCGCCGCGCGATTCGATCCGCAGCCATTTCACCTGGACGAAGCCGCGGCGGCGCGCTCGCACTTCGGCCGGCTCTGCGCCTCTGGCTGGCACACCGCCTGCGTCTGGATGCGACTCTTGATCAACTATCGCCGGCGCGAGGACGAGGAGCGCCGCGCGCGCGGCGAGCCGGTCGCCCAACTCGGGCCTTCGCCCGGGTTTCGCGAACTCAAATGGCTTAGGCCCGTCTATGTCGGCGACACGATCTCGTATGCGACCGAGGTCGTCGAGGCGCGGTCTTTGAACAGCCGCCCCGGCTGGGGCATCGTCTCCGTGCGCAACACCGGCGTGAACCAGCGCGGCGAGCCGGTGATATCGCTCATCAGCGCTGCGTTCATCGAATGCCGGGATCGGGGACCGCAGGAACCGTGAGTATCACCAGCGAGCCGATGCGGGAGCCGCCCGTGTTGACGGCCAAGCGCGAGGAGCGCCGCGCTGCCGGTGTCGCCTGCAGCGCCCATGCGCTGCATGACGGCTATACTGATCTCATCTACGTCATGCTGCCGATCTGGCAAAAGGAGTTCGGGCTCGGCTACGCGGAGCTCGGGCTGTTGCGCGGCCTGTTTTCCGGCACGATGGCCGGATTCCAAATTCCCTCCGGATTGATCGCCGAGCGCCTCGGCACCGCACCGGTGCTGGCGCTCGGCACGGCGCTCGCCGGAACCGGCTATTGCCTTGCCGGCGCGAGCGCTGGCTTCGGCCTCCTCGTGGTAGCCCTGTTCATCGGCGGCCTTGGCGCGAGCGTCCAGCATCCGCTCGCCTCCTCGCTGATGGCACGCGCGTTTTCCGGTCCCCGCTCGATGAAAGCGCTCGGCACGTACAACTTCGCCGGCGATATCGGCAAGATGACGGTACCCGCCGCAGCCTCGCTCCTGCTGGTCGCGATGTCGTGGCGGCCGGCGCTTGCCCTGCTCGGTGGCGTCGGTCTCTTGGCCGCGGTCGCGATCTTCATGCTGACCCCGCGCTATGGCGCAGAGACCTCTTCGCACGCGGCGCAGGAGCACGGGACGGGCAGCGCAACCGGCGCTCGCCACCGCTTCGCGTTTCCGGTCCTGCTCTCGATCGGCATGCTCGACAGCGCGACCCGCATGGGGTTTTTGCTGTTCCTGCCGTTCGTGCTCACGGCCAAAGGCGCAAGCGTCCCCGTGGTCGGACTTGCGCTGACGCTCGTTTTCGCCGGCGGCGCGGCGGGCAAGCTCGTGTGCGCCTACATCGGTGCGCGCATCGGAGCCATTGCGACCGTGTGGCTCACCGAGGGACTAACCGCGGTCGGAATCGCGGCGCTGCTGCCGCTGGGCCTGGAAGCCGCGCTGCTGCTGTTGCCCGTCATCGGCGTCGCGCTCAATGGCACGTCATCGGTGCTCTACGGCTCGGTACCCGATCTGGTCACGTCCGAGCGCCGCGCGCGCGCCTTCAGCGTGTTCTATACCGGCACGATCGGTGCGGGCGCGCTGGCGCCGGTGCCCTACGGCGTGCTCGGCGATGCGCTCGGTGTGCCGACGGCATTGATCGTGGTCGCCGCGATCGTGCTGCTCACGCTCCCGCTTTCGCTTGTGCTCAAGCCGGCGCTGACGGAGCGGCTGCGGTGAGGGCGCATTCTCGGGCGGGCATCCGTCCTGTCACCGCACTGCGTCCCTGACCCACTTGCTCACCGCGCCTGGCAGCAGGTCGAGGTACGGGCCCATGAAGAAGACTTCGCCCTCGCCGTCGCCGAAATAGCGGTCGTAGGCCTCAATCATCATGCGCACCTGGGGGGCGCAGCGGGGCATGGAATCGACGATCAGATCGCCGAGATCAGCATCGGGCTGACCGAACCGCGGGTCGGCGCCGACCATGCGGGCGATGCATTCGGTTGCGGAGCGCATTAGCGGCTGCATCGCCGCGCTCTTTTGTTGCATCGACAAGGTGGGCGAAAGCGCCGGGTTGGCATTCGGGGCGGTCGCAACGCTGACGAGGAGCGCTGCCGCGGCAAGCGGTGCGAGAATCATCGAATGTCCCTCTCCGGCGTCGGAATCCTAATCGACGTGGAGCAACACAGCCCAGCCAAAAATGTATTTGGTGAACCGCCATACGCGGAAATCCGAGAGGCTGTGGTGTCCAGGTAACATCGTCACCCGGCGCTTTGCGCTCCGCGATGCCATTCGATGTTTTTGCCAGCCCGCGGGCGCAGGAACGTTGCTGCCGTTTGGGGCGTTATCGAGCGTTCTTCAATGGAGGTAGAGGAGGTCGCCATGACATCGTTTGTTCGCCCCGCATGGCTGGCGCTCGTGTTCGTTGCCACGGCGGTGCCGGCAAGCGCGCAGACCTGGGTTTACGAGCCTGATGTGCCGCGGGCGCGCGTCTACGAGTCGCGCGCCTATTACGAGCCGAGGGCCTACGAATCGCCCGTCTATGAATCGCGCGCCTATGAGCCGGTGGTGACCGCGGCGCCGCTGGCACTGACGCCTGCCCAGCGCACGACAATCTATCGCACCATCATACCGCAAGGGCGCGGGCGCGGACCGATCGTACGGGAGCAGATCGTCACCGAGTCGGTCGCACCGGCGCCTGTGGTGCGCGAACGCATCGCGCCGGCCCCTGTGGTGCGCGAGCGTATCGCACCTGCCGGCTCCGCCTATGCCTATGCGGTCGGCTCCCGCGTCGCGGATGCCTACGCCCTCGCGCCGATGCCGCAGGGGGTCGTCTCCAGCGTGCCGGCCGTGCGCTCCTACCGCTACATGGTGATCAACAACCGCCTGCTGCTGGTCGATCCGGCGACGGGCCTGGTCGTGGCCGAGGTCACCGATTAGCGCCACTGCCCCCGCGGCATTGAAACCAAACCCGGGCTTCGGCGGTTGTGTCGGTGGACCGGCCGCTGAGGCCTGTCGCGCGCGAGCAAGCGCACGCGAGGCTACGTTTTCCGCAGCGCGGATAGCCTGTCTCGACTAGCGTGTCTCGACGCGAGCAACGGAGATAACGATGCGAGGCGATCTTTTGTGGACCAGCGCGTTGGCGCTGGTATTTGCCGGCAGCGTCGGCCTTGCCGCCGCCCAGCAGCAGTCGCCACCGGCCGACGCGCAGCAGCGCTCGCAGCAGGAAAATGCGCAACAGACCCCCTCCGGCAAGATGGGCAAGGAGGAGCCGAGCTCGCACGCCCATACTCAGTCGCAGCCGAACGCGGCGTTCGTCAACGGCGCCTTGGCCGTTGAGGGCGCACCGGCGAATACCGATACGGTGCCGGCGAAATACTCGCAGAAGAACGCGGCCGACGACGAGCTCATCACTGTCGCCTATACGTTCAAGACGCTCAGCGACGATCAGCGCCGCGCTATCTATGAGGCGCTGAAGGGCCAGCCGGCCGGCTCCGCCTTCAACGCGGACATCGGGACGGAGCTGCCGCCCGGGATCGAGTTGCGTTCGGTGCCCGATGACCTCGCCGCCCGCGTGCCGCAAACCAAGGATTATCGCTACGCGGTGACGCATGATCGCGTGCTGCTGGTGGGCACGAGCCGGGTCGTCGCGGGTGTCTTTGCCGACGCGAGCGTGCCGGTGAGCGAAGGCCGTCGCGGGCCTTAGCAAATCGTGGTTGCAAACCGAATCGCGTAGAGGCCCCGGATTTCGCCATAGCGCGTCGAAGACGCGCGTAAACGCGCTTATGGCTCCATCCGGGCTACGAATTCTCGCCGCGGCCGAGCTCACCAGCTGTGCTTGAAGCCGGCCCTGAGGCTCTTCGAGATGTCGCCGCCGGCGGTTTCGCTCATTGAGCCGGTGACGCTGAACGGCCCGCCGAACAGCTTCTGCTCGGCACTGAGCGTGCGCAGCCACTTGTCGTCCGTGCTCGATACGTCGGCGCCGAGCGATACGCTCGTGTCGGTCGGCAGGATGTTGAAGCGCAGCGCCTGGCTGCTGGCCCAGCTATGAACTTGCCCGGCCGCGTTCGGCAGCGGCCGTGTGATCGAAAGCCCGTTCTGCAGCGTGAGCGAGATATCGTCGCCAACCGGCACGGAACGGCTCAACGTGGTGCCGAGCTTGCTTTGCTCCTGCGAGGGGTCGATTCGCGTCTCGATCGACGTCTTGTCCCAGCCGAGCGGGGCCTCCAAGCCCGGCGCGGTAACCGTGGCCCAGGCGACGCCGGTCGACTGATCGGGCACCGCGCCGGCAAGCAACTGGTCGGGCTGGAACGTCACCGCCGGAATGGCGGGCTTGTTGTAATCGATCCCCACCCTGCCGGCCCAGTCGGATGCGGCTGGCGTGCGGGCGAACGGATTGCTCGGCGTGAGCTTCCCGGCGTCCGGCTCCGGCGTCGAGAGGTCGAGCGGTGCGTCGGCCGGCAACTCGACCGGCGCCTCGTCGTTGGCATGCTCTGGTGCCTGCGCTCCCGCCACGCCTGGCAGCAAGGCCAGCGCCAGTGGCAGAGCGCACAGGTGCGATCGTCGCTTCCGATCCATTGTCCGAATTCCGCAAGTGCGATTGCTTCGCTCCAATCGAACACGGTGGCCTTGGCATTTTGTGGGCCGAATTGTTGAGGGCGAATGCAGGCAGCATGGCGACACCCACCCGAGCACCGTCAATATCTTGCGCTTGGCGCGATGGTTAATGGCGATGGGGCGGCCAACGCATTGAAAACGTTGAGATCATGAAAAACTCGCCGCGCGCGTCCTGAGGCTTCCGCGCAACAGTCGGCGATGAAACGTAAGGGACGCCTCACGCGTTAAGAGCACGGGAGGATGCCAATCCTAGCCTTTGAAGCCGAGGTTTCAGGGAAGCGTGTCATGGGATGTATAAGGCGGCCTGCACTGCACGGCGTCGTGGGGATCGCGCTCGTTGCTTGCGTCGCCTTCGCCGCCGCCCAGAATGGCCATCGCGGGGTCGGCGATCAGGATGCTTCGGCGATGGATGAGACGACAGGTAGCACCACCAATCGCGCGCCGGCTCAACTCGCGCTGAGCGATGAGCAGCGCGGCCGCATCTACGAGAGCGTGATGCGCATTGCGGATGCGCCGGTGGCCCAGGCGCCCGGGCCCGCGGTTGCCGATGCACTGCCGGCCGGCGTGCCGATGCAGGATTTGCCCGCCGGTCTCACCCGCGAGATTCCCCTCGTGCACGGCCACAAGTTCGTGAAGTTCGACGACCGCATCGTGGTGGTCAATCCGGCGAGCCGCCTGGTGGTGGCAATGATCCCGCGCTACAAGCTGCTACCGTAGTTTCCCTCAAAACGCAGCACGCCGCCGCCTCGCATTGAGCGGGGCGTTACCGATGTTCGCGGCCGCACTGGCTTCAAGCAATGCGGCAGCCTATCATCGCCCCGCGCTTTTAGCGATCGTACGAAGGGAGATTTGCCGATGATGACGTTGTATTACGCCCCCGGGGCGTGCTCGATGGCTGCGCACATCGTGCTGGAAGAAAGCGGCGAGAAATATCAGCCACAGAAGGTCGATCTCGCCGGCGGCGAGCAGCGCACGGAGACTTACCTCAAGATCAACCCGCAGGGACGCGTACCGGCGCTGAAGCTCGACAACGGGGAGCCGCTGGCGGAGAACACTGCCATTCTGCCGTATCTCGGCAAGCGCTTCGGATTGTGGCCGAGCGATCCGATGGCGGAAGCCAAGGCGCTGTCGCTGATCGGCTTCTTTGCCGCGAGCGTGCATCCCGCGCACGCCCACGTTGGCCGACCCGAGCGCTCATGGTTACTTGAAGCAGATCGACCAAAGACTCTCGGGGCGGGAATGGTTCGGCGACCAATATTCGGTGGTCGATCCTTATGGCTTCGTGTTCTACACCTGGGGCGTGCGCCGCGAGCTGCCGATGGGAGAGCTCAAGCACTACACGGCGTTCAAGGATCGGATGCTCGCGCGTCCCGCCGTCAAACGCGTCGTCGAGGACGAGAAGGTCAAGGTCTGATCGGCGGCTAACGCGCGGGGGCGCGCGCTATCTAATGGGGCGGCTCGCCAAGATCGCCTCGGGACTGTGAGCTGCTTCACGCTGGGCCTGGCACATCCGCGTCTATCGTGGCGACGGTGGTAGGCGCTACTACCACTGCCCTCTTGGGCGTTTCCTCCCTCGACTTGGCCTCGCCGGCAGCCCCGGCGGGGCCTTTTTCGATTTGCGATATGCACCAAAAAAATCGCGCGCCGGGCTGGGCCGGCGCGCTTAATATGCCGAGTGGTGAGTGCGCGAGCTCAGTCGCGAAGGCTCGGTGCGTCGGGTATCTTTTTCCAATGCGTCAGGCTTTCGGCGATGATCTTCGTCGATTGCAACGCCGCCTGGCTCAAGGTCGCGTATTCGACGATCTCGCGTTGCACGCGAGCGGCCTCGCTTTGCAGCGTGTCGCGCAACGTCTGCAGCTCGGTGATGAGCTTGTCGATCTCCTGCACGGATGTCCCTGCCACGCGCTGCAGTAGCTGGTTGATGTTGTTGGCCACGAGCTCGCTGTCGCTCTCGGGTTGGCGCCGCAGGCCTACGACGTCACGGCGGACGAACTCGCGGATTTCCCCTTCCACTTCCGTCTCCGCCGATGTGTCGATTTCGGCGGACTCACGCGTCTTGAGAAAGCTCATGATTGGTACCCCCGTTCAGAGCCCCTGCGGGCAGAACTCCACTGCCTAATTTCCGCACGAGAATGTGACCACTTCACGGCCGAATGGGATCCGCGCCGTGGCTTTTGCCCAGTCCTGCCGCATCGGTAAACGCGGCTGACCAGGCATTTTGTGTTCGGCGAATACGGCTTTCTTGAGGGGCAGCGGAACCGGCGGCCAGTGCCGCTGGATCGTTCCTATTTCGCCGCCGCTTTCATCTTGTCGTAGAGGTAAACGAAATCCTGCTTGTCGAGCGGCTTGTGACAGTTGAAGCACGCGCCAAGATTGGCCGCGGTGTTCACCGTCTTGTCCGGCTTGAAGGATTGATACTCCCACTCGCCGTTGCGCACGTTGTCCGGATACTCGCTGCCCCAGCCCGTACGCTTCTCCATCACCGCGTAGCCGATGAGATTGCCCTTGATGAAGCGGCCGTCGGCGGCCTTCTCCGGGTTGCCCTGGGCATCGAGTTTGGCGGCGTATTGGCGCATGGTGATGACGGTGCCGCTCGGCAGCGGCTCGCCCTTCTTGGCGGCCTCGAGCGCCGCCGCGCTGGTGTAGAACTCGCGGAACTGCTTGTTGTCGGCGCGGTCGACCGTGGTGAACAGCACGCTCGTCTCGTGGTTCTCCGGAAAGGCGACCTTGTCGCCGCCGGCGCCCACGGGACCAGCGATGGCGAGCGCCGCGAGCGCTGCCGCGGCGGAGGCAATGGTGACGTAGTTGCGGATTGTCATGGTGTCTCCCCCTGTATTGGCGAGTTTGCCCTGCGCAGCGTGTTGCGCCTGGCTCTCGGGATGCAGCATATTTCGAAACCGCGTGCGGCGGTTGTAACATGCCGGTGATGCTCTGCTGAAGGAGGCCGGCCGCGCAGGGTCCGGATGTGAGGCATGTCCGCTGACGCCACCTCGCCGCTGACCTTCGCGGTCGGCGATATTCATGGCTGCCTCGACAAGCTGCAGCGCCTGCTCACGGCGTGCGAGGCCTACGCCGGCGCGCGGCCAGCGCGCTACGTCTTTCTCGGCGATTACATCGATCGCGGGCCGCAGAGCCGCGGCGTGGTCGAATTGCTGATTGGGCGGCAGTCGGCGCGGCCCGGCACGATCGTGTGCCTGCGCGGCAACCACGAGCAGATGGCGATCGACGCGCATGGGAGCGACCGCGCTGTGCCGCTGTGGCTGGCGAACAACGGCGCCAGCACGCTGCGCAATTATGGCGGCCGCATATCGCAGGAGCATCTCGCTTGGCTCGCCGCGCTGCCGTTCTGCCACGACGACGGGCTGCGCTTCTTCGTGCACGCCGGCATCGACTTGGCCGTGCCGCTCGCAGAGCAAGAGCCTGAGGTCATGCTGTGGATGCGCGAGCCGTTCTTGAGCGAGTGCGACGAGGTCGATTGCGGCCGCTTCATCGTGCACGGCCACACGCCGCTGCCGACCGGCACCCCCGATCTGCGCCGCCGCCGGCTCAACCTCGACACCGCCGCGGTTATGGGCGGGCCGCTCAGCGCGGCGGTGTTCGAGGCCACGCAAGCGCAGCCGCTGGGGTTTTTGACCGATGAGGGGGCGGAGGGGGGCTCGTCGGTAGAGAGAACGGGCCGGGGTGAAGCGCGGCGATAGACTATCGCCCGAATTGACCAATAATGCTCCTCGCGTGATGACTACTGGACTGCGGTCACCTTATGGACCCCATTGACCACCACTTGCTCGCCTTCGTCGGCAAACGGCGGTTCGCGACAATCCTCGCCGATCCCCCGTGGCAATTCATCAACAAGACCGGGAAAGTCGCGCCCGGGCACAGGCGGCTGTCGCGCTACGGCACCATGCGGCTCGACGAGATTATGGGTTTGCCGGTGGAACAGTTCGCGGCGCCGACCGCGCACCTCTATCTCTGGTGTCCCAACGCGCTCCTGCCCGAAGGTCTCGGGGTCATGAAGGCGTGGGGCTTCACCTATAAGTCCAACATCGTTTGGCACAAGGTGCGCAGGGACGGCGGGTCGGACGGGCGTGGAGTGGGGTTCTATTTCCGCAACGTGACCGAACTCATTCTGTTCGGCGTGCGCGGCAAGAACGCACGCACGCTTGCACCGGGCCGGCGGCAGGTGAATCTGTTGGCGACGCGTAAGCGTGAGCACTCACGCAAGCCGGACGAGCAATACCCACTCATTGAGGCATGTAGCCCAGCGCCTTACCTCGAGCTGTTCGCGCGCGGCACGCGCGAAGGCTGGACGACGTGGGGCGATCAAGCCGGCGATGGCTATCGCCCGACGTGGAAGACGTATGCGCACCATTCCGCGGCAGGCAGGACGATCGCCGCGGAGTAGTACTGGGCGTACTGAATCGCCCTGCTAATTTTTCTTGCCGAACGGGTTCTGGCCGGGCTGGGGTTGCTCCCGCGCCAAAGCGAAGGGCGAGAGGACGGGGCCGCCTTTCTTCTTCTTGTTCCATTCGGCCTTCGGCTTCTTCTTTTCCTTGTTGCTGCGCATCTGACCCTTGGCCATGGCGTTCCTCCCTTATCGGCTGCTCACGATTCCTACATCCCCAGGTTGCGATCCGCCGCCCGGCGCCCGCGTCAGGCAACGGAAGCGTCCACCGCGGCATCGCTGGCCGGACCGTGTGGCGCAACTTCAGTGAATAATTTTTTCTGGAAGATTCTCGTTACACGAGTCAACAGGAAATTTGCGGCGGGAGTAGGGTGCTCCGGCAGAGTCGCTCACTTCTTCTTTTTCGCCCGCCGGGGTTTCGGCGGCGGCTTGTACACCATGCCTTCGAGCTTCATGCCGTCGGGATCGGTGAAATAGACCGCGTAATACGAACGGCCATAATATTCGCCGGGCGGATCGACCACGTTCATTCCGTGCTTGGTGAGAAACGCGCCGAGCGCGTCGACGTCCTTGCGGCTCGCAAGCTCGAAGGCATAGTGGTGGAAGCCGATATCGCCCTTGCGGTACTTGCGCTTCTTGCCTTGCGCGTCGGCGGCGGCGATCCAGAACAGCGTCTTGCCGTTGCTCCAGCCGGCCATGTCGGCGTACTCGTGTTTGAGCTTGAAGCCTAGAAAGCCGAGCAGCTTGGCGTAGAAGTCCTTCGAGCGCGCGAAGTCGCCGACGCTGAGCACCAAATGATCGATGCCGACGACGCGGGGCATGTCACCGCCCCCGCGGCCGCCAGCCGCCGCGCATGCCTGGCCGCCCAGTGGTCGAGCGCGGGCCGGGACGATAGGGCTTCGACTCCTTGTCCGGGCCGGGCCCCATTTCGTCGAGCGTGGGTTTGCGGGGGCCGTCGCGCCTACCCCCACCCCGCACGGGGGAGGGTGAACTGCGCGAGATCGCGATCGCCTTGGCGGTGGGGTCGTCGAGCACCGCGAGCTCGGTCGTCCGCAGGCGCTTGATCTCGTCGCGCAGCCGCGCTGCCTCCTCGAAGTCGAGATCGGCGGCGGCGGCGCGCATGCGTGTCTCGAGATCGGCGATCACCGCCTCGAAATTGTGGCCGATGGTGGCGGCCGCGTCCTCGTCGCCGATGCCGGCAAGGCCGCCGCCGGTCGAGATCAGCACGTGGTCGCGTTCATAGACCGACTCCAGGATGTCGGCGATGTCGCGGCGCACGCTCGCCGGCGTGATGCCGTTTGCCACGTTGAACGCCTCCTGCTTTTCGCGCCGCCGATTGGTCTCGGCGATGGCGCGCTCCATGGAGCCGGTCACCGTGTCGGCATAGAGGATCACCCGGCCGTCGATGTTGCGCGCGGCGCGGCCGATGGTCTGAATGAGCGAGGTCTCGCTGCGCAGGAATCCCTCCTTGTCGGCGTCGAGGATCGTGACCAGCGCGCATTCCGGAATGTCGAGGCCCTCGCGCAGCAGGTTGATGCCGACGAGCGCGTCGAACGCCCCCAGACGGAGATCGCGGATGATCTCGATGCGCTCCAGCGTGTCGATGTCGGAGTGCATGTAACGCACGCGAATACCCTGCTCGTGCAGATATTCGGTGAGGTCTTCGGCCATGCGCTTGGTCAGCACCGTGACGAGCGCGCGGTAGCCGGCGGCGGCGACGCGGCGCACCTCACCGACGAGATCGTCGACCTGCGTGCGCGCCGGCCGCACGTCGACCGGGGGATCGATCAGCCCGGTCGGACGAATCACCTGCTCGGCGAAAATGCCGTGCGCCTGCCCGATCTCCCACGGGCCGGGCGTGGCGGAGACGGTAACGGTCTGCGGGCGCATGGCGTCCCATTCCTCGAACCGCAGCGGGCGGTTGTCCATGCAGGAGGGCAGGCGAAAGCCATATTCGGCGAGCGTCGCCTTGCGCCGGAAATCGCCGCGGTACATGCCGCCGAGCTGCGGAATCGTGACGTGGCTCTCGTCCACGAACACGAGCGCATTGTCGGGCACGTATTCAAACAGCGTCGGCGGCGGCTCACCGGTCTTGCGGCCGGTGAGGTAGCGCGAATAATTCTCGATACCGGCGCAGCTTCCCGTCGCCTCCATCATCTCAAGGTCGTAAAGGGTACGTTGCTCGAGCCGTTGCGCTTCGAGCAGGCGCCCGGCGGCGTTGAGCTCGCCCAGCCGGGCGCGCAGCTCCTGCTTGATGCCGGCGATCGCCTGCAGCAAGGTCGGGCGCGGCGTCACATAGTGCGAGTTGGCGTAGATCTTCACGAATTCCAATTCGTCCGTCTTCGCTCCGGTGAGCGGATCGAATTCGTGGATCGACTCGATTTCATCCCCGAACAGGCACACCCGCCACGCGCGGTCTTCGTAGTGGGCGGGGAAAATCTCGATCACGTCGCCGCGCACGCGAAACGAACCGCGATAGAAGTCGCCGGCCGAGCGCTTGTACTGCAACGCGACGAGATCGGCGATGAGCTGGCGTTGATCGATGTGCTCGCGTTGCTTGAGCGTGACCGTCATGGCCGAGTAGGTCTCGACCGAGCCAATGCCGTAGATGCACGACACCGACGCCACGATGATCACGTCATCGCGCTCGAGTAAGGAGCGCGTCGCGCTGTGGCGCATGCGGTCGATCTGCTCGTTGATCGAGGACTCCTTCTCGATATAGGTGTCGGTGCGCGGCACGTAGGCCTCGGGCTGGTAGTAGTCGTAGTAGCTGACGAAATATTCCACCGCGTTGTCGGGAAAGAACGACCTGAACTCGCCGTAGAGCTGGGCCGCGAGCGTCTTGTTGGGCGCGAGCACCAGTGCCGGCCGTTGCGTCGCTTCGATCACCTGGGCCATGGTGAACGTCTTGCCCGAGCCGGTGACGCCGAGCAGGACCTGCGTGCGATCGTGCCGCCTGACCCCTTCCACGAGGTCGGCGATCGCCTGCGGCTGGTCGCCCTTGGGCGCGAAATCAGATTTGATCACCAGCCGTTGGCCGCCCTCGGATTTTTCCGGCCGCGGCGGCCGGTGCGGCGTCCACGGGCGCTGGCTGAATTCGCGCCGGCCTTCGCGCAGCAGCGTTTCCAGCGCGTGCACGGTAGCAGAAGCGCCGGTGACGCCGCGAAAGCCGCCTCGCGCCGCTCTTGCCGCAGGCTCCCTCTCGTCGCTTGCCGCTTGCGCAAGCGTGCTAGCGTCGTCATCGAGCCCGAGCGCCTTCGCCAGGTCGGGATCGAGTTCGCCGAGCGGTGCAGTGCCCCGGTAAGGCGCCTGCGGCGCCTCGCCCCACCCGCGCGGCGTCGACTTGCGCGCGCGGTGCGCGGCGGCAAAATCGGCGCGCCGCTCAAACGAGTTGTCGGGGGGCGGTTCCAATCCGGTCTGCGAGCCCGGACCCGCGGTTCCCTGGCCGATGCCGGGATTGAGCAGGTCGGCGAGCGCCGGATCTGTCGGCGGTTGCTCTGGTCGCGCCGCCTTGGCGCGGGTGGGCTTGGCGGGATCCTTCTTCGAATGCTTGGCGGGGTCGCGCGCAAGCTTTTGCTTCGGTCTTGCCGGCGTATGGGGATCGTGAGGAAGTTTCGCCATCGCCGCAATATGGGGCCGGTACGGCGGGCAGGGAAGGGCGGCGTGGGATCGCCTGAACGGCGCTAAACGCCGACGTCAATGCAGCATGGTGGCGCCGCAAGATTCCTTCAATTGCAACTGCTTGCGTCGGGTGAGCGCAGTGAGGAACTGATATCCCGTCAACTCCTCGACCGTGCTCACCGCCACCTGGTAACGCTTCAAATATTCCAGCGTCTTCTCCGAATGCTTCAACGGGATGTGGTTGACATTCGGAAGCAGATAGGCGTTCACGCGGCCGCCCTGGCCGGGATCGTAGATGATCTTGTAGAGCGCTCGTTGTGTGCCGGGCAAATCGACTGATTATCCAGCGGTGCCAGCGTAATCTCGTTCCTGCATGCGTCCGACTTTCTCGTAACCTGTATCGCTTTTCGCTGCTGGTAGACCGGACCGGTGATGACGAATAACGGGCTGCGTTGCTCGGCGAGGGTTCTCACCAAACGCTCAAGACCGCTCCACACTCCCGTGTTGAATCCGATGCCTTCCTGCGGCACCGCGTTCGACAGGAAGAAGGTGTCGCGCATGAACTGCTCGCGGCTGGTGAAATCGGCGGATGGCGCCTGGTGGCCAATGGCATATCCACTTTTTTCGTAGTCGGTGGGTACCGCTTTCGGCTTCTCTCCAAGCGCGGGATCGGCTTTGAACTTGACGCCGGGCCGGGGCTGCGAGCCTTTCACGAGATCCGACGTGAGCCGCTCGATCACCCAGTCCGGCGTTTTCGTTCGGCTGTTGTGGCCGGTGATGTAACCATCATGGCACACGGAGGTGTTGTCCTCGGTGTTTGTCGAGGAGCTCTCGGGCAGGCCGACCTCCGACCAGATGTCACTGCAGCTTTTTGGATCGGTCGGATCCGGCTGGCCCTCGGAAGGTCCATTGAGCCAAAGGCCGATCCCGAGCGCGAGCACAATCGCGGCGCATGGCCGCAGCGCGACGTTACCGCCAGCGGCCGTGACCCTGGTCGCGGCCATTCGTTCAGGTGGTCTTGTCGGGCGCACCCGATCCTTCCTTCGCAGTGTTCACCGCCTTGGAAATCAGAAAGCTGCCTCCGCTAATGCCGAGCAGCCCGAGCACGTTGGTCGGGATATCGACAAAGGTGCCGGCCTCGATCGAAAGCAGGAGATAGAGTCCGGCGATGACGAAGGTGAAGATGAGAAACTGGAATCGCGACAGACTGGCCTTCGGCCCGTCCGGGCCAGCCGGCTCGGAGAGCAGGCCGACCAGGCTGATCTGATTATCATAGACTTTCCACAGGACCAGCGCGGCGAACCCGAGCAGGATCAAAGCAATGATCCCGAATCCGATGGTCGCAATGAGTTGGCTGTTCATGGCTCGTCTCCGTCACGTTCGCCGCGAAATCTTGCCCGCGAGGTAAAGTCCGTTGCCGCCGGTCAGGATGGTGAGCAGGTACTCCGGCACGTCCGGCATGATCGGCCGTCCATTCACGACGCTGAGATCCGCATGCAACGCCGTCATGGTGTAAGTGAGCAGCACGAAGGGGAATGCGACCATCGCGACCACGCGCTCGGGCGCGACCCCCGTCATATTCCTGTCGGTAAGAAAGCCGCTGGTTCGGATGTCGCCGCGTAACACGCGGACGGCGATCAGGAGTGCCAAAAGGCAAAACCAGCTCAGCAACCCGGCCGTCAACAAATTGGCGATGATCGTCATGGGACCAGCGACCCTTCAGGCCATGCACGACCGCAGAACATCCTTATAGTTGCAAAACGCATTTCTATCAACTGACCAGCCGCGGCCGCTGTCACGTGCGGCATATGCTGCGCGGCGGGCTCGGCGGCTTGCGCGATTTCCCCGTCGCCTGAATAGGGGGCGCACACTATGATGAAGGCTGAATGATCGGATTAAATCGAGTCGCAACATATGGAGAAAGACGGGTGTCATCAGGCGGGTTGACGCGGCGGCAGTTGTTGCAGGGTTCGGCCGGTGTGGCGTTGTTCGGGGCGACGGCATCCGCTTCGGCGCAAGCCGCTTATCCCGCAAGGCCGGTCAAGGTGGTGATCCCCTATCCGCCGGCTGGCGGCGCCGACACGGTCGGTCGCTTGCTGTTTCAGAAGCTCGGCGAAATGTGGGGGACACAATTCGTCATCGACAACCGCGGCGGCGCCGGCGGCACCATCGCGGCCGCGGCGGTGGCCAAGGCGGAGCGCGACGGCTACACCATCATGTACGACGCGACCGCCCATTCGGTGAATCCATCGCTCTACGCCAATCTGCCCTACGATACCGTCAAGGACTTCCAACCGGTCTTCCTCGGGGCGCTCATCACCAATCTCTTGGTCGTGAACAAATCGGTCGACGTACAAAACGTCGCCGACGTAATCGCGCTCGCCAAGGCCACGCCGGGCGGGCTCGATTGGGCCTCTTCGGGCAACGGCACGGTGCAACACCTCGCGCTCGAAATGTTCAAGCATCGCGCCGGCATCAAGCTCAATCACATTCCCTACCGGGGCGGCGGGCCGGCGCTCAACGATCTCATCGGCGGACAGGTGAAATTCTACTTCTCCAACGCAGCGGCCTCGATCGGCCACGTCCAGTCAGGAACGCTCAAGTGCATCGCTCACACCGGCAGGGGGCGGCTCGCGGCGCTTCCCGACGTGCCGGCGGTGGCGGAAACGCTGCCGGGCTTCGAGGCCTATGAATGGCAAGGGCTGTTTGTGCCAGCCGGCACCCCGCCGGAGATCGTGCAGAAGCTCAATGCGGGCCTCAACGCGGTGCTGCGACAGCCGGACATCGCGGAGCGTCTCAAGCAGCTCAACGCCGAATTCCGCGAGAATACACCAGAGGAGTTTCGCGGCTTCGTCGCGGCGGAAATGGAGAAGTGGGGGCGCGTGGTGCGCGAGGCCAACATCAGGCTGGGATAGCCCTCTCGTTCCGCTCTAAACGATTTTCCAAGAGTCATGCGCGGGCTTGACGCGCGCTGTCCGGCCGCGGCGGTGAGACAGCAGACTAGTCGCTGCGAACACAAGAAGACGAAATGTCATGACGATGGATGCTTTGGGAACAATGGAGCCATGCGCGGAGATTTGATCGGGCGCTCCGAGGGTGGCTCACCCATGCAAAACTATGTTACAGCAGCTTCCGACTGAGTGTAGCGCAAGGGAAGACGCCCATGATCGACCTCTATTATTGGACCACGCCCAACGGCCATAAGATCACGATGTTTCTGGAGGAGACGGGGCTGCCCTACAACGTCATGCCCGTGAATATCGGCAAGGGTGAGCAGTTCAAGTCGCAATTCCTGGCGGTTTCCCCGAATAACCGTATCCCCGCCATCGTCGATCATGCGCCCGCCAGCGGCGGCAAGCCGATTACCGTGTTCGAGTCGGGCGCCATCCTCGTGTATCTCGCCGAGAAGACGGGCCAATTCTTGGCGCGTGATGTGCGCCCTCGCACCGAGACCATCCAGTGGCTGTTCTGGCAGATGGGCAACCTCGGTCCGATGGCCGGGCAGAACAATCACTTCAGCAATTACGCGGTGGAGAAGATTCCCTACGCCATGGATCGCTACCGCAACGAGGTGAATCGGCTTTATGGCGTGCTGAACAAGCGGCTGGCCGATCGCCCGTTCGTCGCCGGCGACTATTCGATCGCGGATATGGCGATCTATCCCTGGATCGTGCCGTATGAGCGCCAAGGCCAGAACATCGCCGACTTCCCGCACCTCAAGCGCTGGTTCGAAACCGTCCGTGCCCGTCCCGCCGTGGAACGCGCGTACGAAAAGGCGAAGGCGGTCAATCCGAATGTGGGCGGTATCCGCACGGCGGAGGAACGCGCCATCCTATTCGGTCAGACCGCAGCCTCGGT
>WNFU01003921.1_pt1 | contig 30364 bp, 27 predicted proteins | sample 5400121 | NCBI WGS metagenome assembly WNFU01 (sample SAMN13153360, study PRJNA577476) | soil metagenome | isolation source: 100 cm soil or saprolite under grassland replicate 1 | place: USA:California | collected 2016-06-15
CCCGTTCGACATCGGGGCACGTCACCCGAAACGGCACCGAGCACGAGCGGCGGCGACAGGGTGGGCTCGAGGCAACCGAGATGTCTCCCAGCGGAAGGATTCCGCCAGTCGGGGATGGTGAGGGCGATTCTGAGGGGGACGAGCTTGTGGGAGGGGTCTGTCCCCCATCCGAAGGGGAATTGTTTCCCTGCGTGCAGGAGGTCAGCATAGCTAGGACCAACAAGCTGGTCGTCAGGAAAGAGGCAGAAGGATACCCAGAGACGCTTCTCCGAGCCCGAGGCATGCGCCGACTATACCGTCCGCGTCCAAGCGGGACATGGAGCCGACCCGATGAGTGGCAGCCATCCCTTTGCCGGGCCTCCCGAACAGGCAAATTCTCCACACTTGCAACCCGAAATCGGGGCGTGGGCAAGGCAATTTCGGCTGCCTCGATAGGCCTGCGTAGAGACCCTTGGATCAGCCTCAGTTATTGTTTCTCCGGCTACACGCCCGCCCATCGTGAACTGGAACCTGGCCGGAGGAGGACCGAAATCCGAAAGCTAGTTGAGATCGCGATTGCCGAGGAACAGGCGTCGGCGATCTTCCCGCGTAGGGGCCATCATGACCTGCGGCCTCTAGAGCGCAGGGCCGAGGACCTCCTCGTCTCTCGATGACAATGGATACCCCAAGCGAACCAGCCGGGCCCTTCGTGGCGAGACGGGACACGCAGAGCGGTTCGCCGATCAAGGTCCTTTACATCGGGGGCTTGGGTCGAACGGGCAGCACACTGCTCGACCGCGTCCTTGGGCAAATCCCGGGCTTCTCATCAGTAGGCGAACTTCGGGAGATCTGGACGAACGGACTGGGCGAGAACCGGCAATGTGGATGTGGAGCTCCCTTCCGCGAATGTCCCTTCTGGACGGAGGTGGGGCTCAGCGCCTTCGGAGGGTGGGCTCGGCTAGACGCCAAGGAGGTGGCGAGGCTCGCCGCCAGCGTGGAACGGCATCGGTTCGTACCAGTCATGCTCGCTCCAGGCCTGTCCCCCAGCTACCAACGAAGAACGACTCGCTATTTGTCGTATCTCTCGCGCCTGTATAGCGCGATCCAGGAGGTCGCCGGGTCACGCGTCATCGTCGATTCGTCGAAAGCCCCCGCCTACGCGTATCTGCTTCGACGCATATCGGAACTCGATCTGCACGTCCTACACCTCGTCCGAGATAGCCGCGGCATTGCCTATTCCTGGTCCAAGTTCGTGCCGACGCGAGACACGTTCGAGCAGACCGCCTATCTCGAGAGGTACTCTCCCGTGCGAGTGAGCGCTCGGTATTTGTCGAGGAACGCGCTGGTCGAATTACTGGCAAAGTTCGGAACCCCCACAATGCGAGTTCGCTACGAGAGCTTCATCCAGACACCGCCCCAACAGATTCGATCGGTCCTGGACTTCCTGAAGGAGCGCGTCGGCGATTCACAGCTTGCCTTCATCTCCGATCACCAGGTCGACCTCGGGATCAACCACACGGTTCAAGGGAATCCGGTCCGCATGCATCTGGGCCCCCTTGATCTCCGCCTCGACAACGACTGGATGGTTTCGATGCCGGCTCGTCAGACTCTCATCGTCTCCGCGCTGACATTCCCGTTTCTCCGCCGATACGGGTATTCCTGGAGCGGGCGAATCCACCCATGACTCCATCCGTAAGCAAAAACCAGGCTCCATGCCGGAGGTAGCGTGCTCTTCAGTCCTGATTCGCTGACACCCTTCAGAGGGGCTACCGGCTCCGACGGTCTGCCAATTTCGCTTTCAGCACCAAGCGCCCATACGAAAGAAGATCCAATGAGTAGCGCTTCCACAGCCGCCGCGGCTCGCGGTAAAGGCGATAGGCCCACCCTAGACGAAACTTGTTGATCCACGTGGGGTACCACTGGATCCGTTCGGCCAGGTGATCCAGATAGCTCCCGCCAGTGATGATGACCGGAACATCGAGCGCTTCGACGTTCTTCCAGACCCAGCTCTGCTGGATGGGGGTCGGCAGCCCCACATGGAGGATGTCTGGCTGCGCCCTATTGATCTCCCGAACCAGCCGGTCGTTGTCTTTGTCCTCGAACCAGCCTGGGTGTCCGCTCAAGACGTCCCAATAGCCGTGTACTGCACCGACGACAGGCAACCTCGGGTAGGCCTTTTGGAGGTTCGCACTGGCGCGCTCCGCGATCCCAGGGGCCGAGCCAAACAGGAAATTCTTGTAGTTCCTCTGAGCGGACAAGGCGAAAACCTTTGGACAGATGTCGTCGTTCCCTTGTCGGTTCAGGACCGGCAGCCCCAGGAGCCGCGCACCCAGCACGATGCCCCAGCCGTCCGGTAGCACGATGTCGAAGGCGTTGATCTTCTGGTTGAGCGCGGGATCCTGAGCGCGAAGCGCATAGTCGGGATTCAGGAAAGACACCATGAGACGGGAACCAGTCTGAACCGCTTCATCGACGGCCCCCACGAATTCGTCGTCAGACAAACAGCTCAGGCCGAAACTCAAGAAGCTCCGCTTTTGGCGACGATGCATTTCCCCGAGTGCCGCGTTAGATCCGGGCTGGTTGTGTGCGTGCATCGATCAGTCCCTCCCAGCGCAGGAGTTCCGAGAGGCCCTCTCTCAGCTCGAAGCGGGGGCGCCATCCGGTCGCGGCGGTGATCTTCGAGCTGTCCGACACCAGGTTTCCTTCCTCTTTGCGAATCCGCTCGGGGCTCTGCTCGATTTCCAAAGCCAGGCCACTGACCGCTTGAAGGAGCGCGATAACGTCCTGGATGGATGTCCCGACCCCAGTTCCGATGTTGAAGACATCGAAACCGGCAGGTCCCGAGGCGAGGAGCATCAATGCCTCGGCTGCGTCGCTCGCGAAGACTAGATCTCTCTTCGGCCACACGTTTCCCAACTGGATACTTCGCTGACCGGCCTTCAACAGTTCCATGACATGGGGGAGGACGTGCGGATTGGTTTCGCGCGGACCGTAAACATTGAACAAGCGGCTGGTGATTACCCGCACGTTGGGATGCTCCCGCGAGAAGCCATGCACGAGTTCCTCGCCTCGCAACTTGCTGATCCCGTACACGTCCACGGGATGGAGAGGCGATCTCTCCGAGAGCGGTTCGTCGCTAAATCCGTAGACGGCAGCCGAAGACGCGAACACGAGTCCGCGAAGGGGAACGTGTTGCAATACGCCCAGCAGGAGCTCGGTCCCGCCAGCGTTTACATCCAGAGTCTCCTCGGGGTGGGCCTTGCAGTAAGGAATGTAGTGGAGGGCAGCGAGATGGAAGACGACGTCAGGCTCGAATCGTCGGATCGCCTCGAGGTCTTCGGCCTTGCGGATATCTCCTGTCACCACCTCGCAATCGCCTTGGTTCGGCCAACCAACTACGTGCAACCTGCGTCCGACCGCAAAGTTGTCAAGGACGAGCACTGAAACGCCGCGCTCCAGTAATGCAGGGACGAGATGGGAACCGATGAAGCCGGCCCCTCCGGTCACCACGGCCCGTCTCATTGGGCGACCCTTATTCGGCGTAGCTGAACCCTCCAGCCGTCACTCCTGCGTCCCAAGAAAACTTCGGGCACAATGCTTCGTCGAGGGCTTGTCTTCCCAGCGTAGGACGAGCGCGAGCTGCTCCAAAACAAATATTGGGCGCCACAGCCAGAACGAATCCGCATCATCTCCTCCAAGGGGGAGGGAAGGATAGCCAGGGACCCGGTGGAGGTCAAGCCCTTCTTCGTTTGATCCTAGGCCGAGGACTCGTCCCTTCCGTTGCAAGGCCAGGCCTCCCTTTGTCAGCCTTGCGGCGGGCCGCCTGTGACCGAGCCCGCCCGGGTCGAAATCGGGCCGAAAGGATGGGGGCCCAACCACCCCTTTTTCACTGAAATACAGGTACCATTACCGCTCCCACGCGTCAGGGTAAGGGTGGATGTGAACCGTATGGTCGGCCGGCCTCACCGGCTGCCGAGGGCAAGCGGCTGAAATGGACACGGTGCCGGTACGTGACGTGGTCCGTGGGCCGATCAGCACGCGCTTAGGCGCGGCTAATGGCGAATGGACTACCCCCACTCCCTCCGCCTTTGTGCTCTACGTCTTCTTTGGTGGGCTCATTCTCTGGTGGGCCCTGGGTTTCGGCGGGTTCATCCAGATCATCTTCGGGGCCCTCCTGCTCGTAGCGGTCATCGTCCGGGGGCAGATTCGAGCTCCCGAGGGAATGGGCCTCTTCCTGGCGTTTATCTTCTGGGTGCTCCTGTCGGCCATCCGGGTGAGCGGGTTCGAACCCTGGGCAGCGTGGTTCTGGCGAGCTCTCCTCTACATCGGCGCCCTGGTGATGTTCCTCTACGTGTTCAATGCCAGGCGGGAAAAACTGTCATCTGCTGCCGTCATCAAGGTTCTCGCACTGTTCTGGGTGATGGTTGTGCTCGGTGGGTACCTGGCGATCTTCTTCCCGAACATCAAGTTCAATAGCCTCACGGCTCTCCTTCTTCCCAAACACTTCGTCTCGAACGCATTCGTGAAGCAGCTCGTGGTCCCCTTCACCGCCGCCGGCGGCGCGTTCCCGGGGACATCGATCCACCGTCCGGCGGCTCCCTTCCCATATCCGAACCAGTGGGGTGCCGCATTCGTCATATCCTTGCCCTTCGCGATTGGCGCTCTCGGACTCCTCAGGTCGCCATTGAAGCGAGCGATCCTTTTCGCGCTACTCTTCTTCTCGATCGTTCCGCTCATCTTCTCGTTGGACCGAGGAGCATGGCTCAGCACCGCCGCCACGTTGATCTACGCGATGATCCGGATCGCGCGAGCCAAAGGGGGCAGGTGGGCGCGGATCGCAAAGGTGATGATGGTGGCCTGCGTTCTCGCGGGTATTATCATCCTCCTCGCTCCATTGGGAGAGGTCATCTTGCTTCGAATCAATAGGGGCTATAGCGACCAGGCTCGACTCGCTCAATACAATTCAACGATCCACCTCGTCCTTTCGTCTCCGGTGATCGGCTATGGAACTCCTGTATCCCCCTCGGTTGTCGGTCTCGCTGGAGCTGACAAGCCGAACATAGGAACCCAAGGACAAGTCTGGACGATCCTCGTGTCCCAGGGTATTCCCGGGCTGGTCTTGTTCCTTTCGTGGTTCGTGTATTCACTGGTTCAGACAGGCAGGCGGCTCCCTCGAGGTTGGGGGGGTGACATGTATTCGCGGTTCTGGGCAAACGTCGCGATCTTCGCCGCGCTTTCATTGGTTGTCTATTACGAGTGGCTGCCATGGGGGCTGTTCGTGTTGATGGCTGGAGTAGCGGTCGCATGGCGAGAGACGCTCGTGCGCTCGACGGTAACGAGAGCAGGCTCCCGAGCCCGATTACCAGAGCGTGTTTCCTCCTAGCTATGGTCTCGAAAGCTGTTGGGGGACAACAACCTTCGGCATGAGATCGCGCTCACTTGCCTTGCTCGGTCGAGTTCGTCCTTCCGTGTCCCTGACTGGCGAGACATGCGCCTAGGACGGAGGGCTACGGCGGTTGTCGTGGTATCCGTGGCCGCCGTACTTGTCGCGGTTGTCTTGACCGTTCGACTCGTGCATCGCGGCGAGATCCAGGCCATCCCTTCTCCAGGATCGACCTCCAGCTCGCTGTCGCCAAGCCTCCCTCCTGGCGTGCCAACGCTGAGATTCGACGGATCGGGTCTCGAAGGAGGCGGGTTCGAAAACGTCGTCGCGATCGATCCTTCAGGATCCGGCACCGTGCTGGCCGGAGGTGACGTCTCCGGGTTTGAGCGGTCGACCGACTGGGGCGCCACCTGGAAGACGGCGAACCGCGGGCTCAGCACGCAAAGCGAGCTTCGTGTAGCTGCCATCGCCTTTTCCCAAACGAATCCAAGAAAGGTCTACGCGGGTGTAGGGTGGAGGGGTCGCTTGGGGGGACTGCTCGTGTCCACCGATGGCGGAGAGTCGTGGTCTCGCCGGTCGGACGTTCCGGGGTTCTCCGGCATCGCGCACCCCCGAGTCCCTGGCCTGGAGCCCCCCTTCCCCCGGTCCACCGGGAACTTACTGGCTCTAAATGAGAAGGCTGGGCTCATCTACGCGGCCACGTACGACAAGGGTGTCATGAGATCGTCTGACGACGGAAAGACATGGACGTCCCTTGGACTCGACGGCAAGTTCTTGCGCTCGATCGTCCTTGATCCTTCCAATCCCGACACCGTCTACGTCGTCGCCCTCGGCGACGGCATCTACAAGACAACGACAGCAAGCACCTCGGGAACGTTCTCGCGATTGAATCAGGCCCCCTCGACACCCGTGCAACTTGCTCAGATCGGCGGAGAGCTCTACGTCGCAGCCGGGAAGGAGGGTATATGGCGGTCCGAGGATGGCGGCGGCACATGGAGTGCCGTTGGTGTGGGCTCGATTCCTTTGAATGGGCCATTCTGGCGCTCCATCGCCGGCTATCAGGCGTGTGGCTCGAAACTCATCTTCATCGGTTCGGATAAGGGCGGCGGGCGGTTTTCGATCATGCGGTCGCCCGACGGTGGCCGTACTTGGTCCGCCGTGGCCGCCAACTCTCGGAACCTCAGCACGCAGGTTGGCGGTTCCTCTGGAGCCGGCTGGTGGCTTGCTCGCCGTCCCGAATTCATGCTTGGTGGAAAAGCGTACTCGGCCGCCTCCATCGCGGTGGCTCCTAGCAGCGAAGCAGGATCATGTTCGAATCGCCGGGTATTCGTTGCCGGTCGATCGGGTGTCTGGCAATCGACCGATGCCGGCGTCAAATGGTTCCCTGCCGTGGGAAACATGGGAGTCACGGTCGTTCGTGCCGTGGCAGTGGATCCCCATGAGGCTGGGCGGGTCTATGTGGCGGTCGGTGACTGGACCGTTCTGGAGTCCCTCAATGGGGGCCGGACGTTCGCCAACAATCGTCCCCGAGGAGGCGACCGGGGATATTCCATCGCGCTCGATACCAGCGCGACACCCGCACGGGTCTATCTGGGTGTCGACCCCAAACCTGGGGATGGAAAGGGTGAACTCTCCTCGAGTCCCAATCCCGCATCCGGGGCTCCTTGGTCGTCGGAGGGTTTGCGGGCGGCATCGGGGGGAGGCGTACCGGCTGCCATCTCGATCCAGCATTCCGATTCGTCTCCAGTGATACTCGTGGCGGTCGGTAAGTCGGGAATCTGGAGGAAAACCTCAGGCACCTGGGCAAACGTCAATGATCGCGTGATGGGACGTTCGGTTCAGGGAGCAGCCTTTGCATCGCTGGAAGGTTCGGCGACAGTGTATTTCTACGATCCCGGAACTGGCGTATGGAGATCTGACGATGCAGGTCAGACGTGGAGATCGATATGGGCTCCACCCGCAGGGGGTACCAACCAGCCCGGGTCCCTCGCCGTTGATCCGCGAGACGCGTCAAGCCTGTACGTATCGATTTGGCAAACCGGTATCTACCGTCTCGATAATGCTGGCTCGGACACGAAACCCAGAGCGTCCAGGCTGGGCTCCTCCCTGAGGGGCGGCCCCATCGCCGTTGACGCTCGGGGAGGAATCTTTCTGAGCCAGGCTGCGACGACTAAGGAGCCACCCGCCCTCATGTATTCGGGCGATCGCGGTTCAACCTGGCATGACATTGCGACGGACGATTACCGAGCTTCCGCTTTCGCCCCCGTGGCCCTAGCGGTTGATCCGCAGGGCCGAATCTATGTGGGGCTCGATGGAAACGGGCTGTTGATCGGCACCCCAGGCCGCTGATTACCCAGCAGTCCGGGTCCTGGGTCGGACCCGTGCCTTGGCTCTCGCCCTGCGGGCCAACCGCCGGGCAGCAAATAGGCTCCTGGATGTGAAAACCCGCACTCGGACGAAGAGACGCCTCCACGCAGGCAAGCGCTCGATGCCTCGCTCGTAGCCAAGGTCCTGGAGAAGATCGCCTCCGATCGATTCGAAGGCGGCGATGTCTCCTTTCGACATCTGTCGTCGCCAGTCCCGGAGGCCCTTCGTTGGGGGAAGATGAAGACGCCCCATTCGCCTACCCGTCCTCCGCTCTCGAGCGGGCCGCGCAACCCTACGCTGCTCGTAGTATCGAAGCATCGTCGGGTCGAACTGGACGTCGATGAACTCGCAGAGGGAGCGCGCCACGCCCTCAGGGTCGTCCAGCAACCTCTCGTATTGAATCTCGTGGTAGCGGGTGGGGCCGAGCATGCGGCCGGCCTGCCTCCCCGCCATCACCCGCTCCGTCCAGATCAATGCACCTTCAACTGCATTGTTCGCCCCCCACGATTTCTCCATTTGTGACATCGTCACGTCGCGACCGTCTCGGATGATGTGCACGAATCTGGCCTCGGGAAAGAGGTTGGCCAGCTGGGTGATGTGGAGCACGTAGCGCGGTGTCTTGTCGCCGTATCTCGGCTTGCCGGACAGTCGCGCATACAGGGCGAAGACACGCCGGACAGCATCCGCCAACCCGGACGGAGGGGGATCGAGAACGGCTTTGCTGACATCCTCCTTGGACAATTCCCAACGGGAAAGCCATGGACCCCCCAAGAGCTCGGACAGGAACCGTTCAGCCGAGAACCCGACCGGGCCATCGCCTTTCCTCTCGCGCTGGACCATCCGCGAGAGGAAGTGCGACTCGGGCGGAATGGCCAGTTCGGGATGGGCTCGAAAGATCTCCCTCACAAGGGTGGTTCCGGAACGGCCGCATCCCACGAAGAAAGGAAACACAGGAAGACTGCCATCAGACTGAACGGAAGCCCCATCGGTTTCGGTCATACCCAACTCTCCCATCCGATTCATGCTCACGAGGTCTTGCCCTGCTCAAGAGGGACTGACTCGATCATGCCCTCGAACGGCGGCTCGCCGCGCCATGAACCGGCGAGCCCTTCCTCGCGTTCGCCGGGCAAACCTGCGCAACGACCGAACGAGGTCCGTCGCGTGAGTCTTCGTATCTATCGACAGAATAGCCAGCCGCGTTGTGACTTGATCGCGAAGAGGCATACCGGCTGCTCCCCGCTCGTAGCCCAATTCCTCAAGCTCCCGCCAGGCGATCAGCTCGAACTTCTCGAGATCGCCCTTCGTCATCTGCGTACGCCAGTCGCGCAGCCCCTTGGTGGGAGGCAGGGCGACCCGTCCACGGGTGCTGGGGCTGGGGGCAATGATCTGCTCGGCCCGCTCGAAATACCGGAGCATCATTGGGTGGAACGGCAGGTCCATGAACTGACACAGCGGCCGGACCTGCTCCTCTGGTTCTTCCAGAAGTTGCTCATACTGAACCTCTCGATATCGGGAGGTTCCAAGAACTCGGCCAGCTCGACGGCCGTGCACTACTGCCTGCTTCCAGGTCCGCGCTGCCTCCACGATTGATCGCGGGCCCCACGGCATCTCCAGCATGGACAAGGCGACATTGCGCCCGTCCCTGATGATATGAACGAAGCGAGCTTCCGGGAAGGTCCTGGCGATGGCTTCGACCTTGGTGACATTGCGTGGGGTCTTGTCGCCATACCTGGGTTTGCCCTCTCGTTGCGCATAGAGGGCAAAAATGCGGCGAACCGCTTCCGCATAGGTGTCTGGGGGGTTGGTCAGCACGGCTGTGCGTACGGCTTCTTGGGGCACCTCCAGCCGTGGGAACCAGGGGTGGGCAAACAAGTCCTCGAGAAAACGGCCCGCCTCGAACCCATTGTGCCTCGAGTATTTCCTTTGTCGAGTCAGCGTGTGCGTGAAGTAAGGGGTCTCGTCAGGGATGGCCAATTCGTCGTGAGAATCGAAGATCGCCCTCAGCAACGTCGTGCCCGAGCGAGCACAGCCCACGAAGAAGGGAAAGATTGGCTGTGCTTCGCCTTCGAGTCCTGTTCGGCGCACGTCCAAGGCCAGTTACTCCTCTTGTGGCTCGGGAGCGAGGGTCGCCCTGCGGCGTACCAGCCGGTTGAAGGCGAAGCGCACGGTGCCGCGCAGCATCTGAAGGTGGGCTTCGATGCGGGTCCACAATGGTGTTCGGGCCACACCACGCTCGTATCCCAGCTCCTCCAACAGGTCCCCCGCCGCCACCTCAAACAAGGCCACGTCTCGCTTTGGCATCTGGGTTCGCCAGTCGCGGATCCCCTTGGTGAGTGGCTCGTGATGGTGCCCCTCTCTGATCCTGCCGGGAATAGAAGGCTTCCGGCGCTGTTGGAACAGATCCGGCTGCTCGTGGTACCGGAGCATGGCCGGGTCGAACTCGAGACCGACGAAGTCACAGAGCGATCGAACCGTCGTTTCACTGTTCTCGATCAGAGTCTCGTAACGAATCTCTCGGTACCTCGAACCGAGCTGGCGGCCAGCCTCGCGTCCTCGCTCGACGCGCGTGTGCCAGTACTTGGCCGCCTCCACGACGTTCTCCGGCCCTGCCCAGGGCATCTCGAGCAGGGACAAGGCCACGTTTCGTCCGTCCCGGATGACGTGGATGAACACAGCGTCTGGGAATGTCTCTGCGAGGAGTGGCAGGTTCAGCACGTTCCTCGGTGACTTGTCGCCATACCGCGGCTTCCCCAACTGTGCCGCGTAGAGAGCAAACACGCGCCGGACAGCGTTGGCGTAACTATCGGGAGGCTCCGCTTCGAATGACTCACGTACCGTCTCTCCGGGCAAGACCCAGAAGGGGAAGAGCTTATGCCTGAGAAGATCATCAAGGAACGCCCCAACAGCGAACCCACCAGGACGCTCGTATTTCCCCCGCTTCCTCAGCATCTGCATCACGTAGTGCGCCTCGTCGGGGATCGCCATCTGAGGGTGAGCGGTGAAGATGGCCCGAAGAAGGGTCGTTCCGGAACGACTGCACCCGACGATGAACGGGAAGGGGGCAACCGACCCGTTTCCCACTGAGGCGCTCCTGCTCGTCTCCATCACCTCGACCCTGCTCCCATCACGGATCAAGACCGGACCTTTCGCCGCAGACGCCGCGCGGCAAAGCGCGCATCGATCCCGGTGGCTCGGATACGAGCCCCTACCGCTCTCCACAAGGGGAGCCGCTCCACTGATCGTGGGTAGTCGAGCTCCTCGAGCATGTCGCCGGCGGCAAGCTCAAAGACGGCCAGGTCCTTCCTCGACATCTGGGTCCGCCAGTCCCGGAGCCCCTTGGTCGGTGGACGATCCCACCTTCCTCTGTGCGCCTCGCTTGGTTGGGAACCAAGGGCTTGGGGACGTTCGTGGTATCGCAACATCATCGGCTTGAACGGTAGGTCGATGAACGCGCACAGCTCCCGGACAGTTCGGTCAGGATCCGCCAGCAGCGCTTCGTACCGGACTTCGCGATAGCGAGCCGAACCGATGCTCTGGCCGGCCGCACGGCCTGAGCTGACGCGTCTCCGCCAGTATCGGGCCGCTTCGGCTACATGTCCCTGCCCAAAACGCCAATCCATAAGAGACAATGCCACGTCGCGGCCGTCCCGAATGATGTGGATGAACCGAGCTTCTGGAAAAGTCTCTGCCAACGGCTCCATCATCACCGTATTCAATGGTGTCTTGTCCGCGTATCTGCTCTTCCCCGACTTGGCCGCATACACACCGTAAACGCACCGAACCGCATCCGCATAGCTGCCTGGTCCAAGACTCCTCAGCGCTGTGCGAACCTCCTCTTGATCCACCCAGCGCGGAGGTGACGGGTGACCGAAGATGTCGCTCACGAAGCGCTCAGAATCGAATCCCGTGGCGCTCCGATACTCCTCCTGTTTGTTGACCATTCCAGAGAAGTACCGCGCTTCGTCTGGAATGGCGAGATCGGGATGGGCGGCGAAGATCGCGCGGAAAAGAGTGGTGCCCGAACGGGCACAACCTACGAAGAATGGGAAGACTGGCAGCGGTCCAGCCTCAGCTGCTGAACCCCCGCGTCCGTTCTCACGCATCAGAGCAGCCCGGGCCTCCACGTCGAGAGCCGATGATTCTACATGAGGAACACTGGATAACAGCTAAATTCCCCGCCCGAACCGCTGGGTCAACCGGAGCAGACTGTTGGGACCCACGAGCCCCGTACTGACCAGGAGCGCCAGGTAAGCGCGGGGCTGCCTCCAGTCCAGGGAGAAGGCGCGGAGGGCCAAGCTCCGGGCTTCCTTACTGCCGCAGGCGGCCTTGGCGAAGGCCAGCCTCCCGTAGACCCTGGCCAGCCCCCTGCGGTCCTCCTGCAACTCCGGATGCTTGGCCAGGATCTTTTGCAGGGCCCGGCCCATGAGCTCCCAACGGGTGTCGAAGAACGACGACCGGTGCCAGTAGAGCCGGACGAGGGGTCGAGGCACTGCCTCGATGTCCTTCAGCGAGGCCGCCCGAAGCATCCAGTCGAAGTCTTCGGCGTAACTCCCAGGGAAGGTCTCGTCGATCAGCCCGATCTCATCCACGAAGGCACTCCGCCGGACCATGACGGTCGAGAAATGGGCTTGGATGGTTCGCGACTGCAACAGATGTCGAAGCGTGATCGTCTGGTCAGGTAGCCGCGTAGTGGCGCGCCGCCCGGATTGGACGATCACTCCACAAGCGACGACATCGGCGTCCCGCTTGCGATCGAGCACTCGAACTTGCTCATAAACCTTGTCCGCTATCCACTCGTCATCGTCATCACAGAACGCCAGGAGGTCTCCGGTCGAAGCCAACACTCCTGTGTTCCTGGCTCCCGCGGGGCCAGGTGTCCGATCGTTCACAAGGATACGAAGGTGTCGGCCCTCAGGGGACTCAATCGGTGGAAGGCTGGCCTCAGAGTGGTCGAAGACGACGATGCACTCGATCTGTCCGGCGTAGCCTTGGCCCAAGATGCTCTTCAGGGCTCGCATCAACAATTGGGGCCGATCTCGCGTCGGTACGATGACGGAGACGTCCGGCCAAGTCTGATTGGTGGCACCCGTCTCCCAGGCCTGAGCTCGGCTCATGACCGCCTGACTCGACCACCCCGCCCGGCGACGTACCCATACTTCATGAGCAACGGAAGGGTCAGGACGGATGCAGCGACCCGCCGGTTGGTGCTGAACCCTCTCCGCCAGGTCTCGTCGAGCTGAAGAGGAACGGTCCCCACCCTGAAACGGAGCGGATTCCCGTCCACCATATGGTTTGGACCAAGCGAGACCGAGCCGTTCTGCAAGAAGCTGAACTCGGCGCCGGGCATGTCGACGCCAGCGTGGCTGGCGGCCTGTCGAAGACTCAACCGAGGATCCGCTATCAGGTCCTCGTACCGCATCAACAGATAGGGGTATCCCATCTGGCGGAGACGGTGTGTGAGAAGATTATAGAGGTCGTACCGAACGGCGGCTGCCACCAGGCCGTACCGCAACATCATTCCTTCGCCGTGCGGCGTATCGAGCCGCGCAACCTGTTTCTGCCAGGAGAACAGCACGCCACGGCTGTCCCGAACCAGGTGGAGGACTCGAAGGTCCACGGATGGCATGAGCCTCAGCATCAAAGCGTAGGAGGGAAGCTTGGAAGAATCCACGATCACTTCGGCCCCCGATACAGTTTGGATCGCAGCGTAGAGACGCTGTAATGCCGTTACATAGTCGCGGACCGGCTTCCAGCGGGGGATGGACCCCAATGGGAGCATGAGCAAGGGCACCGACCACTGCCGATCAAGGGTCCGGCGCAGTCGCACCAACTCGGGGAGGTGCGCCCGATCCCATCCACCGAACGCCTCATCTCCTACGCCCCTCCAGAATTCGCAGCTGCGGAAGGGGGTTCCGCACCCGCAAAGTTGGTTTCCCAGGCATCGAGACCAGATCTCTCTGAGCTCCCCCGCGACGAAGAATCCCTCCATCCCACCGAGCATTCGACTGAGCAACGTGCTGCCACTCCGGCCCCAACCACCGATGTAAAGCACACGAGTGGAGTAACGATCTGAGGGCTGTGGCGAAGCCTTGGTCATGCCCGGGATGCCTCCGCCTCGATTGGGGCGCACACGGTAGCACACCATTCACCTGCGAAGACCGGAAAGGTTACCTCGGCTTGGGTCGAGCCGCGAGGGACCTCATCGTTCGAGCGATGTCCTACCCAATCCCTCGACCGGCCAGGGCGCGGGGCTCGATCGGACCGGCGATCAGCTAACCGTGATCGAGAATGCGGTGGACCAGTTGCTGTGGATCCCGGTTGAGGAGTTCCTGACCCGCGCCTGGAAGGAGTACGTGCCCGGCCCGACCGTTGGAACATACGTGGTGCTTGGGGCCGTTTGGGCCCACTTCCACTGGTAGTACTTCGTGCTACCGGGACGCTTGATCTGGATGTCGTACACGAATCCGGCTGGAGGCGACCCTATTGCCCAGGTCACCGTGAACGTCGTACTGATGGAGCCCGAGGGAGGAGTGATGTCCATGGGGACCTTGACGGTTCCATGGGCCGTGGAGTACTCGTCCTTGTACTCATATCTGCCCGCCCCGGGGAGGGTCGCCAGATAGGTCTTCCCCGCACCCTTCGGGCCGGAGTTGATCAAGCCAAGGCCGTTGGAGTCGACCGCCGAGTGAGTGGAGGGACCGAGGAAGTCGAATTCGACTTGCTTGCCGAAGCCGAAACTCGATACGACATCGGGAACGATCCCCGTATCGCTGACCTGGACGATTGCCCCCACTACCTGCCCCGGGACGATGCCGAACGCGTATAGGTAGTGATCCCAGGAGGCCTGAAGGACCATCCCCGCGCCTACGGCCGGATCCGAATACTGGACGTTACCCTTCATGGTGTTGTCCCCAGAGGACCAGTACTTGGTGCCTGTGGCAGCATCGAAGGCCAGCAGCTGCCTCGCTGAGCCAACATAGACGATGCCATTGGCGACGGCCGGCGAGGATACGGAGTAGTCCTGCAGAAGCCTGGACCACACTAGGGCTCCGGTGGTCGCGTTGAACGCGTACAGGTGACCCAGCATCGGTGTCGTCTCGGCCGAGGCAATGTACACGAGGCCATTCGATACCGCCGGAGAGGATCGCAGGTAAGGGGTCGTGGACTTCGGGGCGGCCTGCGCGGACCATAGGATCGCGCCGGTGGAGGCGCTCAAGGCGTACAGCTTGCCATCGTCAGCTCCTACGTACACCACCCCGTTGGCCACACTGGGGGCACACCGCACCATTGCGCCCAAGGTGGTGCTCCACTTGGTGCCACCCGTCGCCGCGTCGAAGGCGTAGAGCTTGCTGTCGTCCCACCCCATGTACACCACTCCGCCGGCTACGGCCGGAGAGGACCAAGAGTTAGCGTAGCTGGGATGGCTCGTCCACTTCACCGCTCCGGTGGCTTCGTCGATCGCGTAGAGGGTCGCCCCCGTCTTCGTTCCCACGTAGACGGTACCGTTGGCAACAGTGGGGTGGTAAGAAATCGAGCCGTCCGTCGTCACGGTCCATTTCACGGCCCCGGTGGAAGCGTTGATCGCATAGAACTTGCTGTCGACAGAACCGACGAAAACTGTTCCGCCATCATACGCCGGGCCGGAGCGGACCATCCTTCCGGTGGAGACCGTCCACTGCACGGCCCCTGTGGCAGCGTCGAATGCATAGACCTTGCGATCGTCGGAGCCTACGAAGACTTTGCCCTCCGCCACTGCGGGCGAGGAGACAACTTTGTCCCCGGTCACGGCCTTCCACTTCACGGTGAGCTGGGCCACGTTCGAAGTGTTGATCGTCGTGTCTACCGGATTCACACCTACGTGGTCCGGGGAGCTATGGAACATGGGCCAGCTCGATGTTTCGACAGCCTGCACTCTGGAGGGGGGCGTCTTCAGAGCGGGGGCCAGGAAGATTGAGGCGATGACCAAGGCCGCCACAAAACCTGTTCGAAGTCGCATCTTGGTCGAGGTATCGGCACAAGGCCCAGCGACTCAGTAGGGGCGTTTGTACGATTTGTCTCTCAGGGAGCGGCCACGGCGAAATACCTACGAGGCTCCCCTCCCAGGCGGCGGGAGGCATGGGACATGCGGGGAAGGCTCAGCCCGCGAGGGCATTGGCTCGTCCCCCGCTCGGCCGATGCGTGGAGGATTGACGAAACAAGCTGGCACTCCAGCCCATCCATCGAGGTACGGCAGATACCTAAAAGAGGGAACTCAACCATCGGGGGTGTCGACGACCTTCGCTTGCCTTGGCCGCAGACTCGATCTAAGGCTTCCGAGAGGAGCTCCCCTCACTAGATCCGGGAGACCGTGATCGAGAAGGGGGTACACCAGCTCGTGTGGTTTCCCGTCCGGGTGTTGGTGACGTGTGCATGAAAGGAATACGTTCCGGGCCCAGCGGTCGGGACGTAGATGGCACCGGGCGTCTTCTGGTTCATCTTCCAATCCACGTACTTGGTGCTACCCGGACGCTTGATCTGGATGTCGTAGACAAATCCAGTGGGAGGGGGCTTGGCTGCCCACGTCACCGTGAACGTCGTGCGAACCGAGCCCGACGGAGGAGTGATGTCCATGGGGACCTTAACCGTCCCCGTGGCAGATGAGTAGCCATCGCTGTACTCATAGTTGCCCGCCCCCGGCAGAGTCGCCAGGTAAGTCTTCCCTGGACCCTTGGGACCTGAGTTGATCAGGCCAGTCCCGTCGCTCACCGAGTGGGTCGAGGGACCGAGGAAATCGAACTCCACTTGCCGGCCGAAGTCGAAGCCAGAGATAACGTCAGGAAGGAACCCCGTGTCGCTGACCTGGACGATGGCCCCCACGAGCTGGCCGGGGACGATGCCGAACGAGTACAGGTAGTGATCGTGGGAGCCCTGAAGGACCATCCCTGCCCCGACGGCCGGATCGGATTGCTGGACGTTGCCCTTTATCGTGTTGTCCCCAGAAGACCAGTACTTCGTTCCCGTGATGGCATCGAAGGCGAGCAGCTGCTTCGCCGAGCCCACGTACACGATCCCGTTGGCCACGGCGGGGGAAGATACCGAGTAATCCTGCAGGACCCTGGACCACATGAGGGCACCGGTCGTCGTGTTGTAGGCGGACACGTGGCCTGACATGGGGGTAGTGGCGGCCGTGGTGACGTAAACCAAGCCATTCCACACTGCAGGAGAGGATCGTAGGTAGGGATGGGTCGACTTGTCTTCCGTGCGGACCGACCATAGGACCTTTCCCGTGGCCGCGCTTAGAGCGTACAGCTTGCCATCGTCGGCCCCCACGTACACCGTCCCGTTCGCCACGCTGGGAGCACATCGAACCTTTTCGCCCAGGGTGGTAGACCACTTGGTGCTGCCATTTGACGCGTTGATCGCGTACAGCTTGTTGTCGTCCCACCCCATGTACACCACGCCGCCTGAGACTGCTGGAGAGGACCAGGAGTTGGCGTAGCTAGGATGACTGGTCCACTTCACCGCTCCGCTTGTCTCATTGATGGCGTACAGAGTCGCACCGGTCTTGGTCCCAACGTAAACGGTGCCATTGAGCACCGTGGGGTGATAGGAGATCGAGCCGTCGGTGGTCGTCTTCCACTTGACCGCGCCCGTGGAGGCATTGATGGCATACAGCTTCTGGTCGACCGAACCGACGAAGACGGTTCCGTTCTCGTACGCCGGCCCGGATCGGACCATCCGTCCCGTGGAAACCGTCCACAGGACGGCCCCGGTGGCGGCGTCGAGAGCGTAGACCTTGCGGTCGTCGGAGCCGACGAACACCCTGCCGTCCGCGATTGCGGGTGAGGAGATAACCTTGTCGCCAGTGAGGGTCTTCCACTTGACGGTGAGCCGGCCGACGTTCGTACGGTTGATGGCGGTGTCTATTGGGTTTACACCGATATGGTTCGCAGAGTAGTGAAACATTGGCCAATTGGAACTAGTCAGACGTTGTTGTGGCTGGGCATTGACAATTTCCACAGGCCGTAGGAGGGGGACCAAGGCGAGCACCACCACGGTCAGAATGAAAGATCTGAGCCGCATCGGGCTGGACACTACTACTGGCTAACGTGTCAGCGCAAGGACCCGCGGAGGATTTTCTTGTGGGGCACCTCGACCGAGGCTGTGACGAGCTACTTCGACGGTGAAGGAGACCTGGGAGCCTTCGTCGTCGGCGAATCGGCAACGCCGCTCGGACTAGGGGACGGGCTGTGGGAAGGTTTGGTCTTCGAGACGCTCACCACCCCGAGCAACTGCAGGATGAAGGCCAAGCCGATCAGCGCAACGCCAACGAGAGTGGCCACCCGCTCGACCTCCCGCTCGAATGATCCCCGAATGACTTTGTAGGCTCCCCATCCCACGATCAGTGCTCCAATGAAGCCCAGCAGGAGCCCGACCTCGGTGATCCGCCGGGAAAACGAGGCAGCAGCCACCACGAATTCTCCCCGCACTCTCACGGTGGCCTAGCTTACAGCAGCAAGCGGGAGCACAGAGACCGATCTTCCACTCGGTCCGGTGTTCCGCTACCATTCCCCCTCATGCTTCCCACCTTCCTCATAATCGGGGCCATGAAGTCCGGGACGACGAGCCTGTACCGGTACCTTCAGGCCCATCCCGACGTGTTCATGTCCGAGCAGAAGGAGCTGAATTACTTCACGCAAGGACAGAACCAGAACTGGGGGAAGGGGCTCGCCTGGTATCAGGCTCAGTTTGAGCAGGCAGGGAAGGCCAGGGCCATCGGCGAGGCTTCCACCAACTACACGAAATATCCACAGTTCCGGGGGGTTCCGGAGCGCATCGCCACACTCCTTCCCCGTGTACAGCTCATCTACATCCTCCGTAACCCGATCGAGCGGGTCCGGTCTGCGTATCTCCATGCGGTGATCAATGGGAAAGAGCGGAGACCGATCGAGCTGGCCATCCAGGAGAAGCCCCACTACGTCGCCACCAGCCGCTACGCCATGCAGATCGATCGTTACATGGAGCACTTCCCACGAGAACAGCTGCACATTCTGACGGCCGACGACCTGCGGGAGAGGCGGGATCAGACCTTGCGGCAGGTGTTCCGCTTCATCGGCGCAGACGATGAGTGGTGGAGTCCAGACCTCGATCGCGAGTATCACCAGACGGCCCAGAAGGTCCACCGGGAGCGGACGTTGGTCACGGCCGCCCGCCGCCTCCCTGGCTATCGCGCTGTCGTCACAGCTGGCCGCCAGCGATATCCAGCACTGTGGCAGCGAGGCCGAGGTCTCATGACTAGGAGGATCGTCGATCCGGAGGCTGGAGAGCTCTCAGCCGAACTGCGGATGCAGCTCGAGGACGCCCTCCGAGACGACGTCCGGCGGCTCCGTCTGTATCTGGGAGAAGACTTCCATGGGTGGGGCATCGCCTGAACCTGAGCTGATCAGCGTGGTGATCCCGGTGCTCAACGCGGCCGACACGCTGCCGGCCCAGCTCGAGGCGCTGTCCGGGCAGACCTACGGCGGGAAGTGGGAGGTGATCGTCTCCGACAACGGCTCCACGGACGGGACCCCAGACTCGAAATCCGCGCCCTGAACGATCCGATGATCCAGTCCTGGCGGAGTCCCCGGCTGAAGGACGGCCTGGGCATGGACCAGAACTTCCTTCCCTGGGCAGTGAGCGCCAATTTGGGGGTGAGGGCTGCGGTGTTCCGAGAGCTCGGTGGCTTCAATGAGGACTACACGATCTCGGAGGACGTTGAGTTCTCCTGGCGGGCCCAACTCGCCTCCCACGGGCTGAGCTACGCCCCAAGAGCACTCATCCAGTACCGTTACCGAGGGGGTCTCGCGGGCCTAGCTCGACAATTCCAAGCGTATGGCATGGGGGGCGCCAGGCTGTACCGCGATTTCCGCCATCTGGGTATGCCGCCGCCTCGCAAGATGCGGATGTTACTGGCTTGGGGCGGGCTGGTAGTCCACCTGTTCGACCTTCCCTGGCCGAAGCGCCGGGGGATCTGGGTTCGCAAGGCAGCCTACCGCTGGGGGCGTCTCCGGGGGAGCATCCGGTATCGGGTCTTCTTCGTCTAGCCATGGAGCCTGATGGCGGCGGCCCCGCGCTGATCAGCGTGGTGATCCCGGTGCTCAACGCGGCCGACACGCTGCCGGCCCAGCTCGAGGCGCTGTCCGGGCAGACCTACGGCGGGAAGTGGGAGGTGATCGTCTCCGACAACGGCTCCACGGACGGGACCCCAGACCGGATCCCCGGGCTTCGGGTGGTAGACGGCTCCGACCGCAAGGGTCAAGCTCACGCCCGCAACGTGGGGGCGGCAGCCGCCCGCGGAGACTTCATCGCGTTCTGCGATGCCGACGATGTGGCCACATCGGGATGGCTGGAGGGGATGGCCGAGGCCGCCCGGTCCTGGGACGTGGTGGGGGGAACCCTCGACCACGATTCACTGAACGAGCCCATGGTCCGCTCGTGGCGGAGCGCGCAACCCCGGGAGGAAACTCCGGAAGACGAGGCCTTCATGCCCTGGGCGGAAAGCGCCAACCTGGGGGTGCGAACCCCGGTGTTCCGCGAGCTCGGGGGATTCAACGAAGATTACGCGGCAAGCGAGGACGTCGATTTCTCTTGGCGCGTCCAGCTGGCCTCCTACCGCCTGGGGTTCGCTCCCGGCGCCGTCGTCAGGTACCGGCACCGCATGAGTCTTCGACCGCTGATGCGTCAGCACTACCTCTACGGGGTGAACTCGGCGAAGCTGTACCGCGATTTCCGGAACCGCGGGATGCCCAGGTCTCCGGTCCGGCGGGCTTTGCGAGTCTGGGGTAGGGTGATCGCCCACCTCCTGGTGGACCTGTCGTCCCGGGACCGGCGGGGGATCTGGCTCCGCAAGGCCGCCTATCGGTGGGGCCGGCTTCGGGGGAGCATCCGGTACCGGGTGTTCTATCCGTGACAAAGCCCGCCGCGCGGGGTGACGGAGCCAGGCGCCTCTTGATCGTGGGTGTGCCACGCTCGGGAACGAGCTGGCTGGGGCGAGCGCTCGCCCTGACCCGCAATGCCTCCTATGTTCACGAGCCCGATCACGAACGCTACGTGATCCCGGCCATGCGCGCGAAGCACCGTCTCGGGCTCTTCCCGGTCCTATCGCCTGGGGACCGAGCGCCGAGCTACAAGAGGTTGTGGGAACGAGCCTTCCTCGACCAACTCGAGATGAGGACCCTGTCTTACCGGATAGCATCGCGGCTGTTCTGGAATGCGTCGGAACCCGAGTTCGAAGCCGCCCTCGCCTACCCCCGGCCCAGGCGATCGTTGCGCCTGTGGGCGGCCGCCTTCCTGGGGTCCCGCCCGACCCGGGATGGGGAGGAGAAACCTCTGGTCATCGCCAAGACAGCGCACGCAGCCCTCTCGGTGGAGTGGATCGCCCAGGAGATGCGCCCGACTGTAATCGTAGTCGCGCGCCACCTGCTTGACGTACTGGCCAGCTGGACCGAACTGGGCATCCGTGAGTGCACGATCGCGCTCGATACGTACCCCGGGGTCCGGGAGCGGCTGCTGATCCCTCATGGGATCGACCCTCCCTCCCGGAACGCCTCGCCACTCACCCGGGCCTCCTGGAACCTTGGCTTGCTGGCGTCGTTCCTCCAGGCCAGCGTTGAGCGGCACCCGGATTGGCACACCGTGAACCACCAGGACCTCATCCTGGATCCGCTCACCAGGTATCGGGAACTGTGCGACAACCTTCGTCTCGAATGGACCAATTCCATCGAGGTCTTCTTGGAACAGTCGGCGGCCCGACCTGGGGCTGGCTTCGAGACGAACCGCGTGGCCGCCCAGCTGACCGACCGGTGGCGCAGGGTCTTTTCCGAAGCCCAGGCCCAGGAGGTCGCCGATGTGCTCAGGCTCTTCTCCCTGAAGGAATCCTTAGCCTGACCAAGATGATTCGTCCGATTCCCTGCTATCATCACGCACCCTCACGAGGGGTGGTCGCGGGCCCGACTGGAGCCGAAGGCGGCCCAGGGTCACTAGAGTCGGGTTCCAGCAAGACCCTCGGAAGTGGTTCGAGCGGCACACGTAGCCAGAGTCCGAGTACGAGACCAAGAGGGGAACGTTTGGACGGCGTGAAAGGGGAATTCCCTCAGAGCGAGGTCCTGGAGGCGAAAGAGCCGGCGGCTGCCACACTCCGGGTCCCATACCTGACGGACGCAGATCTCGATGTCAAGCCGCCTCCCCGCGACCCGCGGCCGGTCCACCTGTGGCGGTCCGTGCGGGAGCTTTTCGGTGCTTATGAGCTGCTGTTGACGCTGACGGAGCGCGACCTTCGGGTGCGCTACAAGCAGGCCTTCCTGGGCGCTCTGTGGGCCATCCTTCAGCCCCTGTTCCTGATGGTGGTCTTCACCGTGGTGTTCGGAAGGATCGCCCGCGTGGGAAGTGAAGGGGTTCCGTACCCGATCTTCTCCTACGTTGCGCTCGTGCAGTGGGGGTACTTCGCCAACTGTGTGAACTATGGGACGGGCAACATTATCTCCAACGCCTGGATGATCCGGAAGGTCTATCTTCCACGGGACATCCTCCCGCTTTCGGCGGTGTTCTCGGCGTTTGCGGACTTCGTAGCCTCGGGCACAATCCTCGTGGTCATGCTCTTCGCCTACGGCTTCACGCCTCGAATCACGTGGCTCGCCTACCCTCTGCTTTTTGGAACCCTCACGCTCCTCGCCGTTGCGGCGGCATATGCGGTGTCCATGGTCACCGTCTATTTCCGGGATACGCGGTACGGCATCCCCACGATGCTCCAGGTGCTCATGTACGCCACGCCCGTTGCCTATCCGCTGGCCAGGGCACTGGGGGCGATGCCCCCCGGCTGGCGCCGGGCCTACTTCTACCTGAATCCGTTCGTCCCGATCATGGACGGGTTCCGGCGCATCCTGATCCACGGACAGTGGCCCCAGTGGGCACCGCTCGGCGCCGCCGCGGCGGTGGGACTCGTCAGTCTCTATCTGGCATACCGCAGGTACAAGCGTCTCGACCCGACCTTCGCCGATGTCATCTAATCACGGGGCTGCCATCGAGTTCGAGCATGTCTGGAAGCGCTATCGCTTGGGCGAATACGTTCGTCGGAAAAGGCGGCGGCGCACTCTGAAGAGCGAACTCACGTTAGCCTTGGAGCGATCCGGCCTGAAGCGTGTGAAGGGCGAGGACTTGGGCTCCGGTTTCATCTGGGCCTTGGCCGATATCTCCTTCCGCGTGGAGGAGGGTGAGTCGGTGGGCATCATCGGCCCGAATGGAAGCGGCAAGTCCACCTCGCTGAAGCTGGCGTCCCGCATCACCGTCCCGTGGAGCGGCCGGGTTCACGCCCGGGGGCGGATCGGTTCGCTCATCGAGATCAAGAGTGGGATCCATCCAGAGCTGACGGGGCGGGAGAACATCTACCTGTACGGCACGATCCTTGGTCTGCGGCGAAAGGAGATCAAGAAGAGGTTCGAGGAAATCGTCGACTTCGCGGAATTGCACCGGTACATAGACACGCCCGTCAAGCGGTATTCATCGGGCATGGAGGTGCGCCTGGGTTTCTCCGTCGCCGCACACTTGGATCCCGAGATCCTGCTGGTGGATGAAGTGCTCGCCGTTGGGGACGAATCCTTCCAGCATCGGTGCATCGAACGCATGGATCAGCTGAGGGCGACCGGCCAGACCCTAGTCTTCGTCTCGCACGTGCTTGCCGACGTGAGGCGTCTGTGCCGTCGAGTCATTTACCTGGACCGCGGGATGATCCGGGCGGACGGTCCTGCGGATGATGTGATCAACATTTACCTGAACGATGTGGCCGAACGCGGGGCATCCTGGCGGGAGCGGATGCCCGCAGGCGTTGGCGATGGATCGGGCGACCCAAATGGACCCGCCGAAGAGTGGCCCAGCCACCCTCGCGCACGCGCGCGGTACTCTCGTGACCCGCGCGTCTGACCTTCCGAGGGCCGCTGGCAGACCAACTCCCCGAAGAATCGCCATGCGCAGCCGTCGGCCCCTCGGGCTTCTGTGCCTCCCTGCGCTGCTAATGACGCTCGTGATCGCCAAGCAGGCCGCCGCTGTCACCCAGCTTCGCGCCCCAAGTACGGCTGCTTATCTTGTTGGCAAGACGGCCTCGCGTCCGCTCGCCACCCCGTCGACGTTCGCAACGCTTGGGAGGCCCATCGGAATAGCTGCGACACCGACCCGTCTGCTGGTCACGCAGGCCCAGCGGAGTACGGTGAAGTCTATCGACAGCGCGGGCAACGTGAGCCTCTTCGCCACCCTGCCAACGACCGACAAGTCCATCGAACCATACATCGCCGTTTCGAGTGGCCTGGGTGGATTTCCGCTAGGCAATGTCTACGTGGTGGTGCGACAGAAGATCTTCCAGATCTCGCCCAACGGGTCGAACCCGAAGCTATTCAAGAAGATCTCCGGGTTGTCTGGGGGGAACAACGGGATCACGTTCGACACCGTTGGGACGTTCGGATTCAACATGCTCATCACGGACCGGCGGGGCCCCGTGTGGACGGTGACCTCGTCGAAAGTCGCCACACAGATCGTGGATGTCATGGATCAGATCGAGGGCCCGGCGGTAGCCCCACTCACGTTCGGGAACTATGGCGGTCAGCTGCTCGTAGCGAGTGAGTTCGCGGGGCAGGTCTTCGCCATCTCTCCGACGGACTTCAGCATCAGCACGGTGGGGTCATGGGAGTCCGCAGAAGGCGTGGACATGATCCCCACTACCGTATGTGAATTCGACGCTTCCGGGGGAGCCTATTTCGTGGCCATGGAGGACGAGAACCGGGTCGTGATGTTCCCGGCTCTCGACTTCACGGGGTTGGAGGGCCAGGCGCTGGCGCCCGGTGAGATAACCACCTCCATCGGGGTATCCGACGGACTGAGCGACTTCACAACGTTCTCCGGGCCGATCGGGACGCCGGACCTCGAAGGATCCGACTTCTTCCCCTGCTCCGGGCGGTAGCGGCGCCGCCAGATACCTCCCTAATGTTTCCAGGTGAACCCTGGTGGGACGGGGACGCAAAGCCGCTTGGCCAGCGCCCGCATCTCCTTCAGCTCCTGTCGGTAGCTCGGGTCGCCGGCCACGTTCTGCAGCTCATAGGGGTCGACCGAACGATCGTACAGCTCTTCGAACCCGTCGCCGTACTGCACGTACACCAACTCGTCAGACCTCGCCCCGCAGTAGGTGGGAACCTGCTGGTCGAGGGTCTCCAAGACGAACGAGTGCCTCCAGGGGGTCGGGGTCCCAGCCAGCAGGGGCGTCAAGCTCATTCCCTCTGCCGTTGGATCAACGATCCCGGCCAATTCCTCCCACGTGGGGGTCAAGTCCAAGTTCAGGACCGGCTCTGAGACGGTGGTTCCGGCCCGTGCGGCCGTGACGGGGTCGTAACGGATGACCATGGGGATACGGAGAGACTCCTCATATGGGGCCTGCTTCCCCATCCTGCGGTGCTCGCCCCATAGCAGACCGTTATCCGAGGCGAACACGACCATAGTGTTCGCAAGACGGCCAGTGTCGGACAGCGTTGCCATCACACTGGAAACGCCCCGGTCCACCGCCAGGAGTGTTTCCAGCTGGGCCTGCCTGTCTTTGTCGATGCGGTCTATCTCGCCCTGATCGAAGGGAGGGTTGGCCTGGATGTAGGGCGGCTTATCGGAGACATCGGCCTCGTTGAACGAAGGCGGGCGATACGGAGCGATGCCGTCAAAGGCACCGACATCCCGAGGAGCGGGGACCCACGGTTTATGAGGGGCATTGTAGGCGAGGTCCAGAAACAGCGGCTCGTCCGGCGGGACGGAGTGGATGAACGAGATGGCCCGGCTGGTCAGGGCATTGGTCGCATACTTAGAGACGACCTTGAGCACACCCTGGTCGGAGACCGGCCAAGTCTCATAAGCCTCCGACAAACGGGCGAACCACCGGTCCCACCCTGGAGGAATGTAGCCGGCATCCTCCTTGGAATAGCCATTTAGGTATTTCCCGATGAGCGCCGTACGGTACCCCGCGTCGTGCACCATGGTGGCGATGGTCACCGAGTCGTCGAAGGAATCGAAACCCCCGTAGGGCGGGTCGTTCCGGTACACACCGGTGGTATGGGAATAGTGGCCGGTCAGGATGGAGGTGCGAGAGGGGCAGCACAAGGCATCGGGATCGAAGGCGTTTGCGAAGGTGACGCCCTGCTGCTGCAAGAGACTGGTGACCTGGGGCAGGTATTGCAGCGTGTCCCATCGCTGATCGTCGGTGATGATGAGCACGATGTTTGGACGAGACGGCTGCGCCGGGGCCCTGGGCACCGCTCCGACCGAGGAACCGAGTAGGAACACAGCCAGGGCAAGTGGGACGTGGCTGTGACGCGCGTTCACCAGTTCTCCTTGCCATAGCCTGAGACCGACATCGCTTCCATCCGCATTTGCGGCTACGCGGGCTTCTTGAAGAGCGCGTACACGAAATGGCGGTTCTCACCGCTGGTCGTGCGGAAGTCGAACCGCTCCATGGCTACCTCCTGCATGGAGGGAGACATCATCCGGCGGATCAGCGGCGGGGACAGGAAGGACGGCGGCTCCCGCTTCCTCTTCCCCCTCCCCCTCCTGGTCCCGAGGAGCCGACGGAGCGCGGACTTCACACGCTGGGAGGAGCGCGGTCTGGCGGATCTCTTCCCAGGCTTGGAGACATAGAGCTGCAACATGCCACCAGGGGCGAGCACGCGTTCTACTTCGCGGAAGTAGACCGGCCACGCGGGACCTGGGATTCCCTGGAGGCACCCCCTGTCGAACACCAACCCGAAGGCTTGGTCGCGAAATGGGAGTACCGGGGCCTCCGCCACGACGAGCGCGACACCGACCCCCTGCCCGCGCGCGAGGTCCCTGGCCTGGCGGAGCGCAGCGGAAGCGATGTCCAGTCCGACTGCCAAGTCAAAATGTTGCGCAAGGTAGGCGGTGGCCACCCCGTTGCCGCACCCCAGGTCCAGGGCAGCGCCGCGTGGACGATTGGCCCCCTCGAGCAGCGCCACCAGCTCCTTGGGCGCCTCACGGAGATACCAGTGGAAATCCTCGCCCTGCCGCTGCCCCCACCTTTCCTCCCACACTTGCCGCTTTTCACTCACGCCCTGTCCCCTGTCCACGGCCAGAGACTGTAGCCCAGGTACATCCGTTTGCGCAGAAAGTCTGACCTCCGGTCAGGATGTGGATACTCCGGCCTCCCTCTTCATCCGCGGGTCGCTCCCTCACCACCTGCCGGGGAGTCTTGTCCCGCCTGAGCCCCTGGAAGCGCGGATGGCGGAGCCCCCCGTTCGGGGTCCACTCCGTGAACCCGACCTGGCAGACCAGACGAGGCTGCACCCAGTGAACGTCCTTGCGAGGAAGGCCTCCTCCCAAAAACGGGGTCCGATCCTGCTCGAGGGTGGCGAGCTGCCTGCTCAGCGTGGTGAGGAGCTCCTCGTCGAACCCGGTTCCGACCTTCCCCGCGTACACTAGGTCGTTCCCCTCGTGGTAGCCGATCAGCAGGGCACCGAACCCTTTCCGGCTGCCCTTGGGATCGGTGTAACCGCCGATCACGAACTCCTGCTCGTTGACGCACTTGAACTTGAGCCAATTGGTCGACCGCCGGTGCTCGTAGGGCGCATCCACCCGTTTGGCGATCACTCCTTCCCATCCCTTGCCGCACGCCTCCCGCCAGTAGGCTTCGCCCTGGGCGTTCCGGTAGGTGGCGAACCGGAGCGGCCTCACGAAAGCGAGGAGTCGCCGCAGGATCGCCTTTCGGTGGCGAAGCTCCAGCCCGGTCGTGTCGTATCCGCTCACGTAGAGGACGTCGAACACGTAATAGAACACGGGCACTCGGGTGCGGCGCGCCCGTTCGGGGTCACGAAGGTGCATCCGGCGCTGGAGGCGGGCGAAGCCGACGACGAAGTCGTCGGCCGCCTGTCGGGAGAAGGCCTCGACCACCTCCGGATACTGGTTGGCGACCGACAGCCGGTTGCGGGACAGGAGACGCGTGCCCGAACCGTGCCGGAAGGCCAGGCAGCGCTCTCCGTCCAGCTTGCGTTCGAAGATCCAATGCGGGTCCGAGAAGCGCCGATCGGTGAGCGTGGCCAGCATCGGGGCCATCCAATCCGGTTGCGGGCCGGGCCTCAGCTTGGCCCGTGCCTCTTCCGGAAGATCTCGGAGAGGGTCGATCCTCGCGTGCCGTTGAGTCGCCCTCGGTTTCCTCATCGAGGAGCCAGGGTAACGAAGAATCGGGAGGTGATCGCCTTGCCTGAGAAGAAGCATGTCCGGGGGGTCGGACAGAAAGAGCAGCGCAAGTACGAGCACATCAAGGAATCGGCTCAGAAATCGGGGCGGTACGGCAAGCGCGCCAAGGAGGTCGCCGCTCGTACCGTCATGAAGCAGCACAAACAGAAGGGTCACTAAGAAAGGCAAGTAGACCCATTCGCGATTCCACGGACCTCACCGCAGTCGCCCTCGGCCCTTCTCCTGTCCCATCGACCAAGGGCTAGCCCGCGGGGGTAGGACTCGTCGGTCATTTCTTGCTATTGCGGCGCCCCCATCGTGGTGCTGTAGTCAGAGGCACTGTCGGGGAAGGAGGCAAGCAATGGCCCGCTCCGTCGCTGGAATCTCTCTCACCAATCGGGGTCGGCTCCTGTCCGTTGGGATTGCCTTGCTCACCCTTGGCCTGGTCATGCAATACCCGGCTCACGCGAGTCGCTCATCTCACCGTTCAGTGGCGTCAACTGAGGTCGTCCGCACTGGTTCAGTCGGATCCGCGAAGTCCTTTCCATCGGCAGGGAGGGACGTATCTTCGGACTTCAACGGCGACGGGTTCGCGGACCTCGCCGTCGGGGTTCCCTTCGAGGATGGAGGGGGGATTTCCGACGCAGGCGCCGTCACCATTCTGTATGGGTCGGCCGGCGGACTTCAGGCCACTGCCCCTGATGACCAGCTCTGGAGCCAAGGCACCCCAGAAGTCAGCGGAGGAGCAGAGGCGGGTGATCAGTTCGGGTCCTCCCTTACCAGCGCAGACTTCAACGGGGACGGATTCGCGGACCTGGCTGTAGGGGTTCCCTTCGAGGATGTCAGGACCGTCGCGGATGCGGGCGCAGTCAACGTGCTGTATGGGTCTGCCGCCGGGCTTCAGGCCACCTCCCCTGACGACCAGCTGTGGAGCCAGAGCACTCAGGGCTTGACCGATATCGCCGAGGCGGGCGACCAGTTCGGTTCCTCTCTTTCCTCTGCGGACTTCAACGGGGACGGGTTCGCCGATCTTGCCGTTGGGGTACCGCTCGAAGACGAGTCGGGCAGATTGGATGCCGGAGCAGTGAACGTCATCTACGGGTCTGCCGCCGGCCTTCAGACCAATTCCCCTGACGATCAGTTCTGGCATCAGGACAGTCCAGGGGTGGCAGATGAGATAGAGACTGGCGACCAGCTGGGGTCATCCTTGGCGGCTGGGGACTTCAACGGGGACGGGTTCGCCGATCTCACCATTGGTGTTCCGTTCGAGGACGGAAGGCGCCGGTCGTCGGATGCAGGTACGGCGAACGTCCTGTATGGGTCGCCCGCAGGACTTCAGGCCATCGGCCCGGAAGACCTGCTCTTGACCTATGACGAGCAAGGCGCCCAGTTCGGGTCATCCCTCACGGCCGCGGACTTCAACGGGGACAGCATCGCCGATCTGGCCGTGGGCATTCCCTTCGAGGATCCGATCGGCCGCACCCATGACGTGGGGGCCGTGGTCGTGCTGTACGGCTCTACCACCGGCCTTCAGCCTTCGTTCTCGGGGTCCCAGCTCTTCTGGCAAAAACCTCCATCAGTGAAGGGGGTGGCCGAGGAGGACGACCAGTTCGGCTCATCCCTTGCGGCAGCGGACCTCAATGGCGACGGATTCGCGGACCTGGCGGTGGGGGTGCCCTTCGAGGATATCGAGAGTTCCGCAGCTGATGACGCAGGTTCGGTCAACGTGTTCTATGGATCGGCCGCCGGCCTTCAAGCCACATCCCCCGACGACCAGCTCTGGAAGCAAGACAGCCGAGGGGTAAAGGACTCGGCCGAGGCGGCCGATAGCTTCGGGTCATCCCTGGCGGGCGCCGATTTCAACGGCGATGGCTTCGGCGATCTGTCCGTAGGAGTTCCCTTTGAAGATGTGGGGGCTGCCGAAGAGGCGGATGCGGGAGCAGCGAATGTACTGTATGGATCGATGAACGGTCTCCAGGCCATGTCGCCGGATGATCAGTTCTGGAATCAGGACAGTCCAGGAGTGATCGACGCCGCTGATCCGTTCGACGAGTTCGGGGGATCCCTGACCAACGAGTAGATGACGCTCGATTAGTTGGAGGTATGCGTCTCACCTCGGTGAGCGTCGCAAGCGGACTCATCCCAATCCGGTTGCGGGCTGGGCTTCAGCCTGGCTCTCGCCTCGTCCGGAAGCCCGCTCGGCGGGTCACTCGGGGGCATCGAGCATGTAGGCGAGGAGGGCAGAATAGTCCCGGTCTCCCCACCCCGCATCCTGCGCATCGACGAGCCACGTCCGCGCGGCTTCCGCCACACGAAGATCCGCCCCTGCCGCAGCCGCTGCTTGCAGGATGAGATCCGAATCCTTCCGGGCAAGGGCGAGCGAAAATCGTGCCGGATACTCACCGG
>WNFU01002431.1_pt1 | contig 30358 bp, 29 predicted proteins | sample 5400121 | NCBI WGS metagenome assembly WNFU01 (sample SAMN13153360, study PRJNA577476) | soil metagenome | isolation source: 100 cm soil or saprolite under grassland replicate 1 | place: USA:California | collected 2016-06-15
CCCCCGCCGCACGCGTCGCTGACGCTGGACGGCGGGAACGACCCGGCCACGCTGCAGGAGCGGGTCGAACGCCGGCTCGAGGACCTGTTGCCCGCCCACTTCGAGATGCCCGAGGCGCGGTTGATGCAGGAGGTCGAGCCCGATCGCTGGCGGCTCACGCACTCCTTCCCGTTCTCTCAGGGCCACTCGTAGAGCGCGTCGGGCTCGCGCTCCATGTTCTCCGCGCCGTCGGTCAGCTTGACGAGCCGGAATCCGTGCCGCTCGTAGAAGCGCCGCGCGCCGTCATTCTTCTGGAAGACCCACAGCACGAGACCGTCGGGGCGGAGCGCTTTCGCGTGCTCGAGGAGCGCCGTGCCGACGCCCTGGTTCTGCGCGTCGGGGTCGACGTAGAGCTTCTCCAGGACGTCCAAGCCGTCGCGTTGCGAGCGTTCAATGGCGAGAAAGCCGAGCGGGCGGCCGTCCTCCTCGGCGAGCCAGACCTCCTCGTGGCGGTCAATGATGCCCGCGAGCAACGGGAGATGCTCCTCCGGGACGGGCGGTAGGTACGTCATGTCTTGTAGCGCGCGCCTCCAGAGTTGCGCGAGCACGTCCTTTTCGTCGTCGCGGGCCGGTCGCAGCTCCACGCGTCGTAATCTATGTCCATGCCGCGCAAGCGAGACGAGCCGGTCCGGCTGACGCGGATCTACACCGGCGGAGGCGACCGCGGCGAGACGAGCCTCGGCGACGGCTCGCGCGTGCCGAAGCTGGACTGCCGGATCGCCGCTTTCGGGGCCGTCGACGAGCTGAACTCGCATGTGGGGCTCGCACTCGCGGCAGAGCCGCCGCCCGAGCTGGCCGAGATTCTCGCCCGCATCCAGAACGAGCTCTTCGATCTCGGCGCTGACCTCTCGGTGCCGTACGGGATCGCCGACCGCCTGCGCATCTCCGAGGAGCACATCGAGCGGCTCGAGCGGGACTGCGACCGTTTCAACGCCGAGCTCTCCGAGCTGACGAGCTTCGTGCTGCCCGGCGGGTCTGAGGTCGCGGCCCGGCTGCACGTGACCCGGGCCGTCTGCAGGCGCGCCGAGCGCGAGGCCCTTGCCGCGAACGAGGAGCTGGAGATCAGCCGGCTGGCGCTCGTCTACCTGAACCGCCTCTCCGACCTCCTCTTCATCCTCGCCCGGACGGCCAACGCCGGCCTCGAAGAACCACTCTGGAAGCCTGGCAGCTCCTCTTAACGTTCGCGGCGTCGTTCGTCGCGGGCTACCTGGGCTCCGTCGTGGGCCTCGTCCTCGGGACACTCCGCCTTCCGGCGCTGCTCATCGCGGCCGGCGATGCCAGCGCGGCCGCCGGGACGAACATCGCCGTCAGCGCAGCCGCCGCGGCCTCCGGCGGTCTGAAGCACGCGCGCGAGGGCCGCATCGACCGGCGTGTCGTCGTCTGGATGGCGCCACCCTCGATCGCCGGCGCGATTATCGGCGGCTTCGGAGGCCACCTCGTGCCGGCGCGGGCGCTCTTCGCGGGGATCGCGGCCGTACTCGCCTGGAATGGACTCGACCTCCTCATCGCGCCCTTTCGCGCGCGGCCGGCGCCGCAGCCGCGCCTCGGGCCCGCGGCTCTCGCGGGGTTCGTGATCGGTCTGATCGGAGGAGCGCTCGGCGTCATTCTCGGCACGCTTCGGATGCCCGCCCTGCTGCGGGCCGTCGGGCTCGACGCTCGCAGCGCGGTCGGCACGAACCTCGTTGTCGGCTTCTTCCTCGGTCTCGCCGGGTTCGCAGCGCACGCTCTTCGGCTCGAGGTCGAATGGGATCTTCTCGCCGCCGGCCTTGCCGGTGCTCTCCCCGGTGCCTGGCTCGGTGCCCGGGTCACGGGGCAGATCTCCGAGCTCCAGCTCAGGCGGGCGATCGGGGCCGCGCTGCTCGTGATCGCGGCCGCCTTCGCCGTCGAGGCTGTTCTCGGTTAGCTGCGTGGTGGGCGTGGTGGTGTTGTCGCGCGCGCGAGGGAAAGCTCCGCGCTCCCCCTAGAATTGGGCTGTGGCCACGACCGAGGACGCCAAAGGTCTGGAAGGAGGCGCCGAGCAGTGGCGCCGCGAGCTCTACGACGCAACGCCGGAGCGCGACGGCGAGCTGACCTCGACGATCTCCGGCCTGCCGAACGAGCCGCTTTACACGCCCGCGAGCGTCGAGATCGACTACGACCGCGACCTCGGCTATCCCGGCGTCCCCCCGTACACGCGCGGCGTCTATCCGTCGATGTACCGCGGGAAGCTCTGGACGATGCGGCAATTCGCGGGCTTCGGGACCGCCGAGGAGACGAACGAGCGCTTCCGCTATCTGCTCGAGCACGGTCAGACCGGTCTCTCGACCGCCTTCGACATGCCGACGCTGATGGGCTACGACTCCGACCATCCGCGGTCGCTCGGCGAGGTCGGCCGGGAAGGAGTCGCGGTCGACTCGCTCGCCGACATGGAGACGCTCTTCGCCGGCATCCCGCTCGGCGAGGTCTCGACCTCGATGACGATCAACTCTGCCGCGGCGATGCTCCTCGCGTTCTACCTCTGCGTCGGCGAGCAGCAGGGCGTGCCCCGGGCGGAGCTGCGCGGGACGATCCAGACGGACATCCTCAAGGAGTACATCGCCCAGAAGGAGTGGATCTTCCCGCCCGAGCCGTCGATGCGGCTGGTTGTGGACATGATCGAGTTCTGCACGGTGGAGATGCCGCGCTGGCATCCGATCTCGATCTCCGGCTACCACATCCGCGAGGCGGGGTCGAACGCGATCCAGGAGCTCGCCTTCACGCTTGCGAACGGCTTCGCGTACGTCGAGGCGGCCGTGGAGCGCGGCCTCGACGTCGACGACTTCGCGCCCCGGCTCTCCTTCTTCTTCAACGCCCACCTCGACTTCTTCGAGGAGATCGCGAAGTACCGGGCCGCCCGCCGGATCTGGGCGCGCGAGCTCCGGGACCGGTACGGCGCCCGGAACCCGCGAGCTTGCCTGATGCGCTTCCACACGCAGACGGCGGGGGTGTCGCTGACGGCTCAGCAGCCCGAAGTGAACATCGTGCGCACCGCGCTCGAGGCGCTGGCGGCGGTGCTCGGCGGGACGCAGTCCCTGCACACGAACTCGTTCGACGAGGCGCTCGCCCTCCCGACGGAGAACGCGGTCAGGATCGCGCTGCGCACGCAACAGGTGATCGCACACGAGTCCGGCGTCGTGAACACGATCGATCCGCTCGGCGGGTCGTGGTACCTCGAGGATCTGACCAACCGGATGGAGGCCGGGGCCTACGACTACTTCGAGCGCATCCGCGCGCTCGGCGGTGTGATCCCGGCGATCGAGGAGAACTTCTTCCAGCGCGAGATCGCCGAGGCGTCGTTCCGGTACCAGGCCGAGGTCGAGGCGAAGCAGCGCATCATCGTCGGCGTCAACCGCTACGAGGCCGGCGAGGAGCCGCCGATCGAGCTCTTGCGCGTCGATCCAGCCCTCGAGCGCAAGCAGATCGAGCGGGTTGAGGCCGCGAGGGCACGGCGCGACTCGGCTGCCGTGCAGTCGGCCCTGGCCGCGCTCAAGGAGGGCGCCGCGAAGGAGGGCGTCAACCTGATGCCGCTCATCGTCGAGGCCTCAAGGGCGTACGTGACGATGGGGGAGATGTGCGACGCGCTCAGGGAGGTCTGGGGCACCTGGACCGAGACCCCGGTCTTCTAGATCGCAACTAACGAATCCGCGCTCTCGTCGTCTACGATTTCGGTGGCCGTGAACGTCGTCCAGTCTGCCTTGTCGTCGCGCCGGTTCAACCGGTGGCTCCTGTGGATCGCCGTCGGCGTGTTCGCTGCCGGCGTCGTCACCTTGCTGGGCGTGCATTTCTCCAACGCGGCTACCCCCGTGTCCAGGGAGGCGACGGGCCCCGCGATTCCTCCCCCGGTGCCGCAGAAGAACATCCCGTTCCCCGATGCCGCCTGGCGCGTCGCCCGCGAGTTCGTCTTCACGGCCGTCGCTCGCAAGAACCTGGACGAGGCCTACGCGATCACGCATCGGGACATGAAGGGCGGAATTCCGCTCAAGGAGTGGCGGAGGGGGGAGCTCCCGGTCGTCTACTCACCGGCCGCGCAGATCCTGAAGTGGAACTGGAAGAACACGAACTATGCGTACCCCCGCGATGCTCAGATCAACGTGATCATCATCCCGTCCACGGGCAGGCCGTGGTACGCCCAGATCGGCCTGACCAAGGTCGGGAAGGGCTCGAAGGCGCGGTGGCTGGTCAGCTACTTCCAGCCGCTGCACGGACTGCCGGTCCCGACAGGGAAGTAGGTCGATGGCGTCGAGCCGCTCTTCGGAGGGGACGGCGGTGACAGCTACCTTGTTCCCAGCGTGAAGAGGCTTCTCGCTTCCTATCGTTGGCGACGACGCCTCGCCTGGGCGGGGGGGACGGCGTTCGCCGCGGTCGCTGTCGTCGCAACCGCGCTCATCTGGCCGAACACAGCGCCGAACGAGAAGCGCGGTCCCTCGAACACCCCGGCGAAGATCGAGAAAGAACCCAAGGCGGTGCGCCTGAAGACTCCCGACAAGACGCAAGCGCTCAAGGTCGTGTCGCGTTTCATCTATACCGCAGTCGCGCGCAAGAACATCGATCGCTCGTGGGATCTCGTTGCACCCGAGCTCAAGGCCGGATTCACGCGCGAGCAATGGGACACGGGGGAGATACCGGTCGTCGGGTTCCCGGTCGAGAGCGCGAAGTGGAGGCTCGAGTATTCGGACGTCGAGGGCGTGGGCTTCTCCCTCGCGCTCTACCCGACCGAGGAGTCCCGCCAGCGCGCGCAGGTGTTCCTGATCGGTCTTCACCCCCTTGGCACCGGGAAGCGACGGCACTGGGTCGTCGACAACTGGCAGGCCGCGCCGACCCGAGGGCTCCAGACCGTCGGCTCCGCCCCCGGAGGCGGCGGCGGGACCGTCCTCGAGTCTGTGTCTCCAAAGGTCGACCGCTTCGGCAAGAGCACCGAGAGCGCCGCGTGGTTGCTCCTGCCTCTGGGGCTGCTCAGCCTCATCATCTTCGTGCCGCTCACGGTCGCGAGCGTGAACTGGTACCGCGGGTACCGAGCCGAGCGGGCGCTACTTCGTTCTTAGACCCCGGCGCGTGAGCGGGACCGCCGTCTCCAAGGGCGCTACCTTGCAAGGATGAGAGGCATCCTCTCGTCGTACCGCTGGCGGCGCCGTTTCGCGTGGCTCGGGACGACCGTGATCATCGTCGCCAATGGGACCGGGGCAACCTGCCGGTTTCGCCGTACTCGTTCCGCAAGACGAGGTGGAATCTCGATTACTCGGACAGCCAGGGAGTTGGCTACTCGGTCACGCTCTTCCCGGCCAGAGGCTTCCACCAGGCGCCGCAGGACTTCCAGATCGGCCTGCACCGGCTGGGACCGGGCAAGCAGCGGCGCTGGGTGGTCGATTACTGGCAGGCCGTTCCGACCGGCGCGGCTCTGAGCGCCATCGGGAACCCGGGCCCTGGGAGCACCGCGTCCGGGAAGGCCAAGGAGAGCAGGGTCTGGCTGCTCCTGCCTCTCAGCCTTCTCAGCTTGATTCTGGTGATCCCGCTCACTGTCCTGGGCGTGAACTGGTACCGCTTTCACCGAACCCGGGTCCTCCTGCGGCGCTGACGCGCCCGTCAGACGTCTAGCTGGAGTCCGTCGTGAGCCTGCTCGAGCCCGTCGTCGAGCGCCAGTTCCTGCGGCCGGTGAGTGAGCAGGAGTCGGTTCGCGCCGGAGCTCTCGAACGCCGCCACCGCCTCCTCGGCCGACAGGTGTCCCCGCGGCTGCCCGTCGAGCTCGCCTCGCTCGAGGGTCGCCTCGCAGAGGAAGAGGTCGACACCGCTCGCCAGCTCCCCCAGTCGCTCGCTCGGCCCGGAGTCGCCCGAGTACGCGAGGGTCCGTTCGCTGTTCGAGACGCGGAATCCATACGTCTGAACCGTGTAGTGCGGGAGCCGAAGCGCCGTCAGCTTGAGCCCGGCGGCCTCGAACGGCTCGCCTTCGGCGTACTCCCTCGGCTCGAACACGCGTACGAACATGTCCGGCGTCCCGAACCGCGTGCCGAAGGCGGCAAGCTCCTCGCGGCCTCCGGGGGGCAGCCAGAGCTCGGGCTTCTCGTAGTCGTGGCCGAGGCCCCACATCGTGCCCCAGACCCACGGGACGAGATCGCCCCAGTGGTCGAGGTGGAAGTGCGTGATCGCGATCGCGTCCATGCGGGGCCAGCCGTTGTGGCTGTCGGTCTCGCGGAGTCGGGCGAGCACACCCGGCCCGCAGTCGAGGAGCAGCCGCCCCGGCCCTTCCAGGAGGTAGCCCGATTGCGCGCCGCCAGGGTTCGGCCACGCCGGCGAGCACCCGACGACGGTCAGCTTCAACGACACGGTTTCCCCATCACTGGACGTTCTCCCTGGGCGGAATCTTCCCTGGTTTGGAGGCCCCTATACTGGGCGCGTGGCGGGAAAGATACGTGTCGTCATAGCAAAGCCGGGTCTTGACGGCCACGACCGCGGCGCGAAGATCATCGCACGTGCGCTGCGCGACGCGGGCATGGAGGTCATCTATACGGGCCTCCATCAGACGCCGGAGCAGATCGTCGAGACCGCGATCCAGGAGGACGCGGACGCGGTCGGGATCTCGATCCTCTCCGGTGCCCACATGACGCTCGTGCCGCGCATCCTCGAAGGCCTGAAGGAGAACGAGGCCGAGGACGTGCTCGTCGTGCTCGGAGGCACGATCCCGGACGAGGACGCGGCAACCCTCAAGGAGCAGGGTGTCGCCGAGGTCTTCACGCCCGGTGCCCCGACGAGCGAGATCGTCGACTTCCTCAAGCAGAAGGTTCCGGTCGCATAGCGGTTGACGTCGCACGCGAGGACGGCGTCGCGGTCCTCACCATCGACCGGCAGGAAGCGCTGAACGCGCTCGACGTCGCGACGCTGACCGAGCTTCGCGACCGCCTGCTCGAGCTTCGCGAGGACGGCGGCGTGCGGGTGATCGTCCTGACCGGGGCCGGCGACAGGGCTTTCGCCGCGGGTGCGGACATCAAGTACATGAGCGGGCTCGGCGTCGAGGAGGCGAAGGAGTGGGGCGAGCTCGGCCAGAACGTCGGACAGCTGCTGGAGACGATTCCGAAGCCCACGATCGCGGCCGTGAACGGGTTCGCGCTGGGGGGAGGCTGCGAGCTCGCACTCGCCTGCGACATCCGCTACGCGGCGACGAGCGCGAAGCTCGGCCAGCCCGAGGTCAACCTCGGGATCATTCCCGGCTGGGGCGGGACGCAGCGCCTTGCCCGGGTCTGCGGGCTCGGCGCGGCGAAGGATCTGATCCTCACCGGCCGCGTCGTCGCTGCGGACGAAGCGCTCCGCATCGGGCTCGTGAACGCGGTCTTCGAGCCGGGAGAGCTGTTGGCGGAGACGCTGGAGACGGCGCGCACGATCGCCGCGAAGAGCCCGCTCGCGCTCGCCGCCGCGAAGGTCGCTCTCAATCACGCTCTTCAGGGCGACCACGTCGAGAACCTGCTGCTCGAGGCCGATCGCTTCGGCGACCTCTTCTCGTCCGAGGACGCGAAGGAGGGCATGACCGCGTTCATCGAGAAGCGCGAGCCCCGCTTCACAGGCCAGTAGCAAAACCGTTACACCGTTGTGACATGAGGCTGGCACCCTCGTGCACGTGAAGCTCTGGCTCGCCCTCTTCGCCGTCCTACCGCTTGTCGCCGTCAGCTCGGGCTCGAGCGCGAACGCAGGAGCCGCCTCGCCTCCTCGCAACGGGCTGATCGCGGTCGTCGGCGAGAACGGGCTGCGGATCGTCGATCCGCAGCCCGGCACGGCCGTGCTGCTCCCGGGAGGCGAGAAGATGAGCGACCCCGCCTGGTCGCCTGACGGCGAGCTCCTCGCGGTCACGCGGTTGAACGAGGAGAGCGCGGCCATCTACACGGTGAAACCGGATGGAAGCAATCTAGAGCTCGTGTACCAAGGCGCCCTGGACCCCTCGTGGTCGCCGGACGGCAAATGGCTGGCCGTCGTCCCCAGCGCGTATCTGGACGAGACGGCCACGCTCGTGCTCGTCAAGGCGGACGGGACCGAAAAGCGAGAGATCCGCGTGAAAGGCGCCTCGACGTACATCGGCCGGCCTCAGTGGTCGCCCGACGGGAAGCGGATCGCACTCGTGGACGATGCCGGACACATCAGGCTCGTGACACCGGACGGCGAGACTCTCGCCGTCTACCGAGATCGCGAAGCCGGGAACCTTTCCTGGTCGCCGGACTCTTCGCTGCTCGCGTTCGACGCCTTCGACGAGTCTGGAAAGACGATGCGCCAGATCATCGTCGTGCTCGATCTCGCGACCGGCAAGGAGACCGTCCTCCAAGGCCGTTACGAGGGGGCCGGGTCACCGGCTTGGTCTCCCGACGGCAAGCAGCTCGCATTTATCTCGCTGAGTGCCCAAACCTCGGCCGCGATGACCGGCGGGTGCGGCGGCGAGCACTACGCCTCCCATCTCTGGACGATCGCCCCCGACGGGACTAGGGCGCACCGCCTCGTCAAGGGGTCGTACAACGGCAACCCGAGCTGGGCTCGATCGGTGGAGCCGGGGCCCGCCGACTGACTGACTAGCGCGGCTCGGGAAGGACTATGCGCTCGGCCGTGATCACGCCGGGCTTTCCCGCCTGAGCTTCAGGCGTCACGGTCGCGAGCTCCGTCCAGACCGCCACGCGCTCACCGCGCTGCGCGCTCGTCAGCGAAGCAGCCGTGCCCGTGGTGCCGCGCTCGATCGTCGCGTATTCGGGCACGGTCAGCGTCAGCGGCCTGTCGAGCCTCCGCAGCATGAGCGCTCCCGGAGTGGTGCGGAGCGTATTGACGCGTAGGCGCAGCACGCCGTCGGAGGTCGCGGTCACCGTGCCGGACAGCGCAAGCGTGTACGTCGTTCCCGGCGGCGCATAGAAGAGGAGGCGTCGCGCGGCCAGCAACGCGCGATACGGATTGACGGCGCGCCCGCCGTGCGGGTGCATCTCGAAGTGGAGGTGGGGGTGGACCCCGTCCGCGTCGCCCGAGTCGCCGACGAAGCCGACGGGCTGACCGGCGGCGACGCGCACTCCGGTCCTCAGGCCTCGCGGAAACGTGACGCCGGTCACACACCCGCCGCGGTTGTCGTTGCGCTCGGTGAGGTCGTTGTTGAGGTGGATGTAGAGGTACGTCGTTCCGCTGCGGCCGTCGAGGTAGAGCATGCAACCGGCGCGCGAGGAGCCGGTGTAGAAGCGCACCCGGCCGGGCTCGACGGCGAGCGCCGGTGCGTGCCGCGGGGCGAGGATGTCGATCCCCTGATGGGGCCCTTGCGGCCGCGGCGCGCCGAAGTCGTTCGAGAATTCCGAGCTCCCGAGCACCGGGAAGACGATTCGCGACTTCGGCTTGGGCTTCGGATTCGGCCCCGGCGAGTATGCAGCGGCGCTGCCCGCGGCGAGGCCGAAGAGGGCAACAACGAGGAGTCCTCGGGCTATCGTCCGGTGGTTAGCCATGGGGGCCGGCGGAGCTCGAAGGGCCGGAGCCTAGCAGACCTGTCCGCGGGTATTTCTCTTCGTGCCCGTCGTTAGAGTCCCTGCTCGTGAAGATCGCGGTCTGTGTCAAGGAAGTGCCCGATCCGGCTGTCCACAAGCGGATCGACCCGCAGACGAAGCGGCTCGATCGCTCGAGCGAGGGCACGTTGAATCACTTCGACACGCAGGCGGTGGAGGAGGCGCTGCGGATCAAGGAGGCCGACGGTGACGGCGAGGTCGTCCTCGTCTCGCTCGGTCCCGCGCGCGCACTGGATTCGCTGCGCAAGGCGCTCGCCATGGGTGCCGATCGGGCTGTGCTCGTCAGCGACGAGGCGGCGGCGGGCTCCGACCTCGTCGCCACCTCGCGCGCGCTGGCGGCCGCGCTCGAGCGCGAGAGCCCAGACCTCGTCCTCTTCGGCCAGCAGGCGAACGACTCCGACGGCGCCGTCCTCTGGGCCGTTGTCGCCGATCGCCTTCGCCGACCGGTGGTCTCACAGGTCGCCGAGCTGACGGTGGCCGACGGGAACGTGCGCGGGAAGCGCCAGACCGAGTTCGGGTACGACGTGATCGAGGCGCCGCTGCCGGCGGTCGTCGCCGTCTCCGATGCGATCAACGAGCCTCGCTATCCCTCGCTGAAGGGGATCATGGGCGCCAAGAAGAAGGCGCAGGAGACGTTGTCCGCGAGCGACCTCGGCCTCGACGCGGCCGCGGTCGGGGAACAGGGGTCGCGCACGACCGTGCTCGCGCTCGCCGACCCGCCCCCCCGAGGCGACTCCCAGAAGATCGAGGACGACGGCTCCGCAGCGGAGAAGATCGTGGAGTTCCTCGCCGGGAAGAAGCTCCTGTGATCGCCGTCTTCCTGGAGCACCACGACGGCCAGCTGCAGAAGGGCTCGCTGGGCGTGCTCTCGAAGGCGGCCGCGCTCGGCGGGGAGGTCGCGGGCGTCCTCCTCGGCCCGGGCACGAAGGAGCTCGCTGCCGAGGCGGGCAACTTCGGCGCGAAGAAGGTCTTCGTCGCGGACGCGTCCGAGCTCGAGTCGCCGCTGCCCCAGCCGCGCGTCGACGCGCTCGCGCAGCTGGTGCAAGAGCAGGGCTTCGACACGGTGCTCTTCGCCGCCTCGGTCCTCGCCTCGGACGTCGCCGCCGGGCTCGCCGCCCGCCTCGACGCCGGGCTGAACTGGGACCTCGTCGACATCGAGTCGCAAGACGGTGAGCTCGTGGGCAAGCGGCCCGCTCTCGAAGACACGGTCTACGTGGACGTCGGCTGGACCGCCGAGCCTCGGCTCGCGCTCTTCCGCCCGGGCGCGTTCGATCCCGCCGAGTCGGGCGGAGAGGCCGAGGTCGAGCAGTTCACGCCGAGCTTCGAGGACTTCTCGACGCAGGCGACCATGATCGAGCAGGCCCACGAGGAGTCGGAGGGCCCGTCGATCGAGGACGCCGACGTGATCGTGGCCGGAGGCCGCGGGCTCGGGGGCCCGGAGAACTTCTCGCTCGTCGAGGAGCTGGCGAAGGCGCTCGGAGGCGCGGTCGCCGCGACGCGCGCCGTCGTCGACGCCGGCTGGTACCCGTACGCAACGCAGGTCGGGCAGACCGGGAAGACCGTGTCGCCCAAGCTCTACATCGCCTGCGGCATCTCGGGCGCGATCCAGCACAAGGTCGGCATGCAGAGCTCGGGCACGGTCGTCGCGATCAACAAGGACCCGAACGCGCCGATCTTCGAGTTCTGCGACCTCGGCGTCGTCGGCGACCTGCACGAGATCGTCCCCAAGCTGACCGAGCTGGTCCAACAGCGCAGGGCCGCATAAAGGTGCAGCCCGCCGACTACCCCGCCCCGTTCTCGGCGCGGGAGTTCGTGACCGAGCCGACCGATCCTGTCGAAGAGCGGATCGAGGTCGGGATCGTGATCGTCGGCGCCGGCCCGGCCGGGCTCGCGTGTGCCATCAGGCTTGGTCAGCTCGTCCAGGACTCGCCGGAGCTCGCCGGGCGCCTCGGCGACGTGCCGGTCGCGGTGCTCGAGAAGGGGAAGCAGCCGGGCTCCCATGTCGTCTCCGGGGCGGTCGTCAACCCGCGAGGTCTGCGCCGGCTCTTCCGCGGCGAGAAGCGGGTTGCGGACATGCCGTTCTACGGAGAGGTCGACGCGGAGGGCGTCTACTTCCTGCGCGCGAAGACCGCGATGCGGATTCCGACCCCGCCGACGATGCGCAACCACGGCAACTACGTCGCGTCGCTCTCGCAGCTCGTCCGCTGGCTCGCCGAGCAGGCCGAGGAGGCGGGCGCGACGATCCTTCCCGAGACCGTGGCGGAGAAGCTGCTCGTCAAGGACGGGCGGGTTCTCGGCGTCCGGACCGGCGACAAGGGCCGCGGCCGAGACGGACAGCCGCTCGCCAACTTCGAGCCCGGCTCGGACATCCTCGCGCGGGTCACGATCCTCTGCGAGGGCACGCAGGGGCACCTGACCGGCGTTGCGATCGACGAGTTCGGGCTCGAGGGCGAGAGCCCTCAGGTCTGGGCGCTCGGAGTGAAGGAGGTCTGGAAGGTCGAGCGGCCCCTTCGGCGCGTCGTCCACACGATGGGCTGGCCGCTGCGGGCGGCGGCGAAGTACCGCGAGTTCGGCGGCTCCTTCGTCTACCCGATGGGCGACGAGCTGCTCACGATCGGGATGGTCGTCGGCCTCGACTACCGCGACGCCGAGCTCTCCGCCCACGACCTGCTCCAGGAGCTGAAGACGAATCCGTTCGTGCGGCGCATGCTCGACGGCGGCGAGCGGATCGCGTGGGGGGCGAAGACGATTCCCGAGGGCGGCTTCGTCGCGCTGCCCAGGCGGTTGCACGCGCCGGGGCTCCTGCTCTGCGGGGACGGGGTCGGGATGGTCAACGTGCCGGCTTTGAAGGGCATCCACTACGCGGTCGAGTCGGGACGCCTCGCCGCGGAGGCTGCGGCCGAGGTGTTGCAGCGCGGGCGCACGCCGTGGGCGCCGGGCGCGCTCGGGGTCTACGACGACGCCGTTCGCCGCAGCTTCATCTGGAGCGATCTGAAGGCGGTGCGCAACATGCGGCAGGCCTTCGGACGCGGCTTCTACCTCGGCGGCATGCTCGCCGGGGCGATGACCGCGAGCCGGGGTGCCTTCCCCCCGGGAGACATGCAGACGGAGCCCGACGCCGAGCAGCCGATCCTCCGCAGCGGCCGGAGGAGGCGGGACGTTCCCGCCGACGGCAAGCTCACGTTCGACAAGCTCTCGAGCGTCTACCTCTCCGGGAACCGAACGCGGGACGACGCACCGAACCACCTCCGCGTGCGGACGAGCGTCCCGGACGAGCTGGCCCTCCTCTGGGAGCGCATGTGCCCGGCGCAGGTCTACGAGGCTCGCGACGGCGGCGTCGAGGTGACCCCGTCGAACTGCGTCCAGTGTGGGGCGATCACGGCCAAGGGCGGCCGCCTGACCCCGCCCGAGGGCGGCTCGGGACCCGAGTACACGCTCACGTAGAGTCCAGGCGTGGCCTGGACGGAGATGTTCGGCGCGCTGCGGGAGCGCCGCTTCCGCCTGCTCTGGCTGGGACAGGCGACCTCGACCCTCGGGGACGGGCTCGTACCGGTCGCGCTCTCGTTCGCCGTCATCAAGACCCTCGACGGCTCTCCGACCGAGCTCGGCCTGGTGCTCGCCGCGCACACCCTGCCGCTCGTCCTCTTCGTGCTCGCGGGCGGAGTCTGGGCCGACCGGCTGCCGCGCCAGATCGTCATGCTCGTCTCCGACGTCATTCGCGGCGCCGTCCAAGCGACGATCGCCGTGCTGCTCCTCAGCGGTGCCGCGGAGATCTGGCACCTCGCAGTCCTGATCGCGATCTACGGCAGCGCCGAGGCCTTCTTCCAGCCGGCCGCGACCGGCCTCGTCCCCGCGACGATCAGCCCCCAGCGCCTCCAGCAGGCGAACGCGCTCCTCGGGCTCTCGCGCAGCATGGCCTTCGTGATCGGGCCTGCGATCGCAGGCGTCGTCGCGGCGACCACGAATCCGGGAATCGTCTTCGTCGTCGACGCCGCAACGTTCGCGGTCAGTGCGGCGTCGCTGGCGCTCCTGCGGTTGTCGCGTTCGCGGCGAGAAGGGGAACGCCAGAGCTTCCTGGCCGATCTGAAGGGCGGCTGGCACGAGCTGGTCACGCACACGTGGCTGTGGGTGATCGTGGCCTGGGCCTCGACGTTTCTCTGCATCGTCATCGCGCCGTTCCTGACGCTCGGACCGGTGATTGCGAAGGAATCGCTCGGCGGCGCGGCCGCCTGGGGGTTGATCGCCGCGGGCTGGGGCACCGGGTCGCTCTGCGGAGGGCTACTCGCCCTGCGCTGGAAGCCTGCGCGGCCGATGTTCGTCTGCACGATCTTCACGTTGCTCATCGCTCCTGCCGTCGCCCTGCTCGCTCTGCGGGCGCCCGCGCCGGTGATCGCCCTGGCTCAGGCGATCGGCGGGCTGGGCATGGGGCTCTTCGGCGCCCTCTGGCAGACGACTCTGCAGCAGCATGTGCGCGAGGAGGCTCTCTCCCGGGTCAGCGCCTGGGACTGGATGGGCTCGTTCGCATTCCTCCCGCTCGGGTTCGTGCTCGCCGGGCCCGTGTCGAACGCGATCGGCATCTCGACGACGCTCTGGGTCTCGGTCGGCTACCTCGTCGCCTCGACGCTCGCCGTCATGCTCGTGCCGAGCGTCCGCAATCTTCGCCGGCTCGACGAGCCGGAGCCCGAGGCGATTCTCGCCAAGCTCCCGGGCGAGCCCGCGGAGGCGTTCCATGGCGGCTGAGCTCTCCCGAGAAGACGTCGTGGCTGCGCGCGAGGCGATCGCGGGTCGCCTCCACCGGACACCGGTCTTCTCGTCGGCGACCCTCTCCGAGCGCGCGCGTGCCCCGGTCCACCTGAAGGCCGAGCTCTTCCAGCGCACGGGATCCTTCAAGCCGCGCGGAGTGCTGACGAAGCTCGCCTCCCTCTCCGGCGAGGAGAAGGCCCGCGGCGTGATCGGCATCTCGGCGGGCAACCATGCCCAGGCGCTCGCGTACTGCGCCGCACTGCAGGGCGTCGACGCGCTGATCGTCATGTGGCAGGGGGCGAGCACGCAGAAGATCGAGGCGACGCGGGCCTATGGCGCGGAAGTCGATCTCGAGGCCGACGGGCCGACCGGGGCCTTCGACCGCCTGCACGAGCTGCTGGAGGAGACCGGTCGCTCGCTCATCCACCCCTTCGACGATCCGCTGACGATCGCGGGCCAGGGCACGGTCGGGCTCGAGGCGCTCGAGGACGTGCCGGACGCGAGCGTGCTGGTCGTGCCGGTCGGCGGAGGAGGCCTCGTCTCGGGGATCGCGCTCTCGGCGGAGGGAAGGCGGGTCGTCGCGGTCGAGCCCGAGCTCTCGGACGCCCTCCGTCGCGGCCTCGAGGCCGGCCGCTCGGTGCGCATCGAGCCGAAGTCGGTCGCAGACGGCCTGAGCGCGCCCTTTGCGGGCGAGCATTGCCTGGCGATCTGCAAGGCCCTCGGAGTCGAGAGCGTGCTCGTCTCGGAGGAGGAGCTCGCCGCTGGAATGCGCTTCCTCTACGGGCGCGCCAAGCTTGCGTGCGAGCCGGCCGGAGCCGCCGCCGTGGCCGCTCTTCTGGCCGGGAAGATCGCCCTGGAACCGCGCGAGACGGTCGTTGCTGTTGTCTCAGGAGGCAACGTAGCGCCCGAAATCGCCTCTGCTATCCTCAGTTCAGATGAAGGCTGACATCCATCCTGAGTACATGCTCGCGACCGTTCGCTGCTCCTGCGGCAACGAGTTTCAGACGCGGTCGACGAAGTCCGAGCTTCACGTCGAGATCTGCTCGGCCTGCCATCCCTTCTACACCGGCAAGCAGAAGCTCGTCGACACGGGCGGCCGCGTCGAGCGCTTCCAGCGCCGGCTCGAGAAGGCCGGCGGCGCCCGCAAGGGCTAGATGGTTGATGCCACGATCTCGCGGCTCCGGATGCGCGATCTGGCGCGTCTGGGCCGCTCCCGCGCTGGGCCCCGGCCCGCAAGCGGGCCGCCACCCGTTGCGTCCGCTTCGCGCCGTCGAGTCGCCACCGATGCTACGAGCATCGGCGACGCCTCGCCGCCGCGCCCCAGAGCGGCCAGCTCGCGCCCCGAAGCGGTGATCTCATGGCATCACCCATCTAGCTCCTTCTGATGGCGAACGCTCCGATCGGGGGGCAGGCGGTCCTCGAGGGCGTGATGATGCGCGGCCCGTCGAACTGGGCGCTTGCCGTTCGCAAGCCGGACGGCGAGATCGCCGGCGTGAACCGGCCGATCCAGTCCGTGATGGCGCGGCACTGGTTCTTCCGCCTGCCGATCGTGCGCGGGATGATCGCCCTCGGCGAGTCGCTCGCCATCGGTTTCCGGGCGCTCGCGATCTCCGCCAACTACGCGGCTCAGCAGGAAGGCGAGGAAGGCGAGGTGCAGACGGAGCTCTCGCGCGGGAGCCTCATCTTCGCGTTTGCGATCGCGATCGGCTTCGCGCTCATGCTCTTCAAGGTCACTCCGGCGCTGATCACGAACTGGCTCCCGATCGAGACGACGGGCTGGTTCGTGATCGTCGAGGGCGCGATCCGAGTGACGATCTTCGTCCTCTACCTGCTCGTGATCTCGCTTCTGCCCGACCTGAGGCGCGTCTTCCAGTACCACGCGGCCGAGCACAAGGTGATCAACGCCTACGAGGCGGGCGAGGAGCTGATTCCGGAGCGCGTCCAGCGTTTCAGCCTCATCCATCCCCGCTGCGGCACTGCGTTCCTGCTCTGGGTGATGGTGCTCGCGATCTTCGTCTTCGCCTTCTTCGGGCGCCCGGTCTGGTACTGGCTGATCGCGAGCCGGATCCTGCTTCTGCCGCTGATCGCGGGGCTCGCCTACGAGCTGATTCGCTTTTCGGGGCGGCACACCGGCAACCGCGCGCTCATGACGCTGCTCGCTCCCGGGCTCTGGCTCCAGCGGCTGACGACGCGTCAGCCCTCGCTCGACCAGCTCGAGGTCTCGATCCGCGCGCTGAAGGACGTCCTCCAGCTCGAGGGGCGGATCACGCCGGAGGAGCGCCAGGTCGAAGTGATGGCCTAGTAGCACGGGGGAACCCCTGGTTCCCCCGCGAGCCCCCTCCTTGCAGGCGGAATCGCGGCTCGGGCGTTTTAGGAGCCGGCGAAGGTACGTCTGATCCCAGCGTCCTCCTCTCCTCGGTGAGCCTCCCGCCGGGCGGAGCCCGGCTCCGGCGGCCCTTCCCGCTCGCCCTAGCTGGGGAAGAGTTGCTTGCGTTCCGCGCCGAGGCGCTGGACGAAGAATCCGCCGAGGAGGAGCACCGCCCCGACTGCGAGGAAGGAGAACGCCCGGGTGACCGAGCTGAGGAAGCTCAGGTCGTAGAGGAAGATCTTCGCCAGGCTGACCGCGAAGAGCCCGAAGCCGACAGCCTGGAGCCAGACGCGTCGTCTGCTCAGCCCGACGTAAAGGGCGACGAGCCCGATGAGGCCCCACATCGCGCTGACCGCGGAGTGCCCGCCGTGGAATCGCGCTTCCACGCTCCCGTTTCCGACGGCCTCGGCAAGCCCCAGGATCGAGAGTGACGCGGCGTACATCAAGAGCACCGTGGTGGCGGCAATGGTCGTCCGCTGCCACAGCGGCTCGCGGCGCACGAGCTCTGCACGGAGGCCGCCGTCCTCGGTCGCCACGACCCCGCGCGCGGCCCGGCCGCAGTACCAGGCGAAAAGGGCCGCGGCGAGCGCGACGAAGGCGAGGCTGAGCACGCCGTTCTCGGGGTGCCGGTTCGATTCGAAGAAATCGCTTGGCGGGCCGTCGAGCATGAGCGCGTGGGCGCCGGCGAGGACGAGGTAGACGAGCGAGGCGAGCTGCAGGCGCCTCTCGCCTGCACCGTCGGCCACGAGCACGAACGCTGCGGCGAGGGCGGCCCAGACGAGGACGAGCCACGTGCCGGAGAGGAGCGTGTCCGTCGCCGGGATCGCGACGAGCAGCGCGGGAGCCCAGAGCAGCGTCGAGAGGTCCCGGTCGGCTCTGAAGACCGCGGCCGCGAGCGCGCAGTAGAAGGCGGCGATCGCGAGCGCGGCCACGCCCTGAGCGGTGTCGTCGCCGACGAGCTCCGTGGCTCCTCCCACGGCGAGGCCGAGGCTGAAGAGCGTGTAGACGACGATGACCGGGAAGACCTGCCGGTCGGGCCGGCGGAGCCGGTCGATGAGCGTGCCGGACAGGAGTGCGGCGGCCACGACGAGTGAGCCGATGTCGCGTCGGTCGTCAGCGAACGAGGGGGCGAAGTACCCGAGCACCTGGACGACCATCACGCCGAGCCAGGCGAGGCCGCCGGCCCGCAACTGGAGAAGCGACCAGCGGTGCCCCGAGGCGAGGACGGCGAGCGCGACCGTGCCCCACAGCGCGATCACCGCGATGTGCCCCCACTCGAAGGCTGCCTGCTCGCCGCCCGCGGAGATCCGCTCGGCCGCCTCGAGCACGGCCAAGGAAACGGCGTAGAGACCAGCGACCGCGGACGTCCAGCCGACGAGCGAGCGCCACAGAGGCTGATTCCGCCGGAACGAGTCGACGGCGGGCTCGAGGTCGAGGAGGGCCTGGGGCGGGCGCCTCGCGGCCCATGGGCCGCAGAGGTAGGCGACGATCGAGCCGGCGAGCGCGACCCCGACGAAGGCCACGACGTCTTCCGCCGGCCGCGGGCTCGCCTCATAGAGTCGTCGAAGCGGCGCATCGAAGGCGAGGGCGTGGACAAGGGCTGCCGCGAGGTAGATGAATGAGCCGAGCTGATAACGCGCCTCGCCCACCCGCCGCGCGAGCCAGGCGAGAGCAGCCGCCCCTATCGCCCAGGCAATCGCGAGCGCCGGGCCCGAAAGGAGATCCGCCAGGCCGAAGGCGGCGATCGTCAAGGCGGCTGCTGCAAGCCCAAGCGCGGGCAGGACGTCGCTGTCGGCCGGCGCCTCGCCCGTCTCCTCGCGTGAAGCCTTGTGATCGAGCAGCGCTCCGGTCACGAGAGCGCCTGCGGCGATCAGGAAGGCGATCCCACGCCGGTCGTGGTCGAGGGTCGGGGCGATGTAGAGGGCAGACTGCGCGGCCACGGCGCCAAGCCAGATCAGGCCGCCTGCGCGAAGCTGCGGCAGCGACCAGCGGAGACCCGAGGCGAGGACGGCGAGCGCGACCGCGCCCCAGAGCGCAACCACGGCGACGTGCCCCCATTCGAAGGCCGTCCGTACGCCACCGGAGGAGATCCATTCGGCCAGCCCGAGGACGGCGAGCGAGGCCGCGTAGAGCGCGGCGAGGGCGGCCGTCCAGCCGGCGAGCGCGCGCCAGAGCGGCTGGCGGAGCCGGAAGATGTCCAGGGCGGGCTGGAGCGGCGCGAGGATCCCGGCCGACGTGCGTCCACTCTCCCAGGGGCGCGAGTACGAGGCAACGACGGCGCCCGCAAGGGCCACGCCGACCAGGGCCAGGCTTCCGCTTGCGGGATGCTCACCCGCGTCGAACAGCTGCCGGGTCGGGGCGTCGAGGACGACGGCGTGCACGACCGCCGCCGCGAGATAGGCGATCGAGGCGAGCTGGTAGCGAAGCTCGTCGATCCGCCGTGCAAGCCACGCGAGGACAGCGGCCTCCGCGGCCCAGGCGATTGCGAGGGTCGGGCCCGAGACGAGATCGGCGAGCGCGACGGCGACCACTGCGAGCCCGACTGCGGCGAGCAGCGCGCTGAGATCGCGGTTGATCCTCTTCGGGAAGAGCAGGGCTGCAACGGCGCCGTAGACGGCGGCGACGGCCAGGAGGGCCCAGCCCTCTCCCCTGCCGGTGAACTGAGCTGCCGCCGAACCACCGGCGACCACAGCGCTGAGGAGGACGAGCGATGCCGGCAGCGACGCAAGATCCGGTGACCTGAACCGCAGCTGCAGCCCGATCGCCGACGCCAGGTAGAGAAGCCAGAAGACCGCCACGACGGCGACGACGTTCCGCTCGGTCGGCTCGGCTTGGCCGACGAGGACGGCGACCTGCGGCACCGTTGCCGCGACGCCGACGCCGAGGAGGATCTGCCACCGCTTGCCGAGCGCGACGATCGCGGTGCCGGCGAAGACAAGCGCGGCGAAGCCCGTTCCGGCGGCGCTCAGCTCGCCGTCCTGGAGCCCGACCGCGGCCGGAGCGAGCATCGCGCCGATCAGGCCGAGGCCGGCGATGAGCTCCGACGACCAGAGGAGCGCTGTGCCGACGCCGACAGCTGCGATGGCGGCCGCGATGAGCAACGCTCCCCAGTCAGAAACCAGGTCGTAGCGCAAGCGAGCGGCGAGCAACGTCGCGTAGCCGCCGCCGATGCCCGCTCCGGCCGCCGCGTACGCGGAGTAGTAGAGGTGCCCGTACCGACGGCGCACGTAGAGGCCCGCCGAGAAGACGATCGCCGACGCGAGCGCACCGAGGCTCACGCGCGCGACGGGGCCGATCCAGCCGCGATTGACGGCGAGCACGAAGAAGAAGAGGACGCCGAGGAGCGTCACGAGGCCGCCCGCCCAGGCCAGCACCTTGGCGGTGAAGAGGTCGGCGAAGGTGAGCCCGCTCCACCAGGGCGGCTCGGTGGGCGGTGGAGGTGAGATTGGTCGCGCAGGAGGAACCGGACGCCTCGCGGGCGGAGCGGGCGCGGCAGTCGGCGGAGCCGCGGGAGCCGGCGGTGGCTCTGGCGCCGGCGGAACAACCGGGGCCGGGGGCATTGCCGGCGCCGGCATCACGGGAGTCGAGGCCGCCGCCTGGCGCAGCTCGGCTAGCTCGTGCTCGAGCACTTCGAGGCGGCGGGCGAAATCCTCGACTCTCCGCTCGAGATCGGCGTCGGGCCGCGGCGGCGGCTCAGGTTCGGGATTTGCCGGGACCGGCACCGGGGCCGCTTCGGCCTTCGGCTCCGGAGGTCGTTCGTCCGGAACCTGCCTGCCTCCGAGCGACAAGGCCTCCAAGAGGAGGAAGAGAGGCGGGATGAAGCTCTTCAGCCACCAGGTCAGGCTCAGCGCCCAGACACGGCCGGGCCTTCTCCGCACGCGCACCATGCGCACCGAGTCCGCGATCCAGAGGGGGACCGCGCAGAGAGCCCAGATCACGCCCACCGCGTCACTCGTCAGGAGGGAGACGATCCCGCCAAGTGCGAACAGCCAGAAGAAGCCGCCGCCGTAGTGGACGACGAGCGCCGCGACGAGATTGCTGTCCTGCCCGCCGGTCGAGGCTGCGGAGACGCGCTCACTCATCGTCTTCGCAGGAGAAGTGGTCGACATAGAGCTCCACCTCGGCCGCAGGCTCCCCCGGCTCCGGATACTGGTCGCAGACGGTCCAGTTCGAGGGGATGATCACGTCGTCCTCGGAGGAAACGTAGTACTCGAGCCTTCGCGCGCCAAGCAGGCGCTCGGCGGCGTCGAGTCGCAGACCGGTCACGTCGGGCGTTCCAGCGGCCGGCTGGCGCTCGGAGCACGTGCGCTCGACGACGAGCTCGACCGACTTCGCCCGCCCTCCGGGCGGCGGATCCTGCTCGCAGACCTGCCAGTGAGACCGGACGACCACTCCGAGGACCCCGCCGCCCACGACCTCGTAGCCGAGGCCGGCCTCGTCGAGCCGCGACTGGGCGACATCGAGCCGGTCGCCCGTGACGTCCGGCACCTGCTTGGCAGTCGCGCCGCACGCCGCCGCCGTGAGGAGGAGAGCGGCTGCGCAAACGATCCGGAGGAGAGCTGTCATCGCTCCGACGGTAGAACAGGTCGCCGGCGGTCGCTTCGGGGGACTCCCTGGAGCCGGTTAAGGGATCTCCCTCGGCGCCGCTACCCTTCCGGGGAAATGGCCGCAGTAGATGAAATCGTCGCCGAGATCGACCGGGCATACCGTGAGACCCAGGAACGTATGTCCGATCCGGTCGTCTACAACGACCACCGCGAGGCTGCGCAGGTCGGGCGGCGCCTGAAGGAGCTCGAGAGCCCGCACAAGCTCGCCCAGGAGTGGCGCCAGGCCCGCGACGATCTCGAGGCCGCGCGTGACGACGGCGATCTCCGCGAGCTCATCCCCGAGCTCGAGGAGCGTCTCGGGCGGCTCGAGGAGGACCTCAAGCTCGCGCTCGTCGAGACCGACCCGGCGGACGAGAAGGACGTGCTCGTCGAGATCCGCCAGGGCGTCGGCGGCGACGAGGCCGCGCTCTGGGCCGCCGATGTCTACCGGATGCTGACGCGCTACGCGGAGCGCCTCGGCTTCAAGACCGAGGTCCTCTCCTCGAGTGGGAGCGAGGGCGGCGGGTTCAAGGAAGTGACCTTCGCGGTCAAGGGCGAGGGGGCGTACTCGAAGTTCAAGTGGGAGGGCGGGACCCACCGCGTCCAACGCGTCCCGCAGACCGAGTCGCAGGGACGCACTCACACGTCGACCGCGACGGTCGCAGTCATGCCCGAGGCGGAGGAAGTGGAAGTCGAGATCGACCCCAACGAGCTGAAGATCGACGTCTACCGCTCGACCGGCCCCGGCGGCCAGAGCGTCAACACGACCGACTCCGCGGTGCGGATCACCCACCTTCCGACAGGGCTCGTGGTCGCGATGCAGGACGAGAAGTCACAGCTCCAGAACAAGGCGAAAGCACTGCGCGTCCTGCGCGCCCGCCTCTACGAGCTCGAGCGCAAGAAGCAGCGGGAGGAGCAGGAGGCGACGAGGCGCTCTCAGATCGGCTCCGGGGAGCGGGCGGAGAAGATCCGCACGTACAACTTCGCCGAGAACCGGCTCACCGACCATCGCATCAAGCTGACCCAGCATCGGCTCGACGCGATCCTCGACGGCGAGCTCGACGATTTCACCGAGGCTCTCGCGGCCGAGGAACGTAGCCGAGCGCTCGAGTGAGGGCACGCGAGGTCCTTCGGCAGGCTGCGGAGGAGCTCGGCAGTGCGGGTTGCCCCTCGCCGGAGGTCGACGCGGAGTGGCTGCTCGCGCACGTGCTCGGCGTCTCACGCTCGGATCTTCACGCCGACGGCAGCAGGGAGCTCGAGCCCGAGAAGGAGCGTGGCTTCAGGGAGCTCGTCGCCCGCCGCGCTCGCCGCGAGCCGCTCGCGTACGTCCTCGGTGAGTGGGGCTTTCGCGGCTTGACGCTCGAGGTGGATGCGCGCGTGCTCGTGCCTCGTCCTGAGACCGAGGCCGTCGTGGAGCGCTGCCTCGAATTGCTTCGGGGCCTGGAGGAGCCGCGGGTGCTCGACATCGGGGTCGGCTCGGGCGCGATCGCGCTGGCGATTGCGGCGGAGCACCTCGGCGCACAGGTCGTCGCCACGGACAACTCCCGGGCTGCGCTCAAGGTGGCCAAGAGGAACCGGGCGCGGGCGGGGCTCGCGGATCGCGTCGAGCTCGTCGAAGGGGAGCTCTTCGCCGGGCTGAACGGCCCGTTCGAACTGGTCGTATCGAATCCGCCCTACGTGCAGCCGGAGGAGCTCTCGGAGCTCGAGCCGGAGGTGGCGCAATACGAGCCGCGCGGGGCCCTGGTCGCTTCCGGCGCAACCGAGGCGATCGCCGAGGGAGCCCGCGCACGGCTGAAGCCCGGCGGCCGGCTTGTGCTCGAGACAGCGGACGGCAAGGCAAGTGCCGTCGCGGAGCTGCTCGAGGAGCTTGGCTACGAAGACGTCACGATCGGACGGGATCTCGGCGGGCGGGAGAGAGTGGTCGATGGATGCGCGCCTCGTTGACGACGCCGTCGACGCGATTCGGTCGGGGAAGCCGATCGTCATCCCGACCGACACCGTCTACGGGCTCTGCTCGAGCCCGGACCAGCCCAGCGCCCTCGCGCGGCTGAAAGGCCGAGACGAGCAACAACCGATCGCTCTGCTCGCGAGCAACGTCGAGAACGTCGTGGAACAGCTGCCGGAGCTCGACGATCAAGCGGAATCGCTCTTGCGCGCCTTGCTGCCCGGGCCCTTGACGCTGGTCCTCCCGAACCCCGGCTTGCGCTACCCGGAGCTGACCGGCTCGAGGCCGGACGCGATCGGCGTCCGTGTGCCCGCACTTACCCGCGCGGCGAAGGAGATCGTCCGACGGCTCGGGATTGTGGCCGCGACGAGCGCCAACCTCCATGGAGAGCCCGATCCGAGGCGCGTGGACGACGTGCCGGCCGCGATTCGCGAGGCTGCTGTCGTCGTCGACGGCGGCGAGCTGCCGGGGATTCCCTCCACCGTCGTCGACCTCACCGGCGACGGGCCGAAGGTCCTTCGCGAGGGCGCCGTTTCCGCCCGGGAGGTGCTCGAGCGGATCAGCGGCGTGTCCTAGCGGCGCGCGACGACGAGTCGGACGGGGAAGCCTCGGCGTCGAACAGCCCCGGGCTTCGGGGTCTGGCGGATCACGCGGCCGAACCGACGCCGTGAACGAATCCGCCTGACCCGTCCGACGGAACACCGTGCCCGGCGGATGCGTGTTCGGGCACGAGTGAGCTTCAGCCCGATGACGCGCGGCACGCGGCAGCGCGCCGCGGGCGGGGGCGGCGCTGGAGGAGGACCCGGAGGAGGTGGCGGCCCCGGCGGCGGCGCAGGAGGCGGGGGCGGCGCGGGAGGAGGCGGTTCCGTTCTCCACGGGCACGTCGGCGGAGGCGGCGCGGGCGGCCGGCTCGTGGCCTGCCGGAGGACGACGAGACCCGAGTTGTAGTCCGCGATTGCGATGTCCGGCGCCCCGTCGTTGCTGAAGTCGCCGAGCGAGAGGCTCTTCGGCGGGTAATGGCTTGCGTAGGGGATGGCGAAGAGGGTCTCCGGCGCAAGCGTGCCGAAAGAGTTCTGACGGTAGACGCCGGCTCGATTCCAGCCGCCGTGAAGTGTCACGAGGTCGAGTCGGCCGTCGCGGTCCATGTCGAGGGCCTCGATCGCCTCCGGGATGTCGTACGACGGATAGACGAGCGGCGGGTCAAATCGCCCCGTCGGATTCTGGAGGAACACGTTGAGGACCGCGTCCGGCCGGTTGCCGGGCACGGTGACGACTGCATCGGTGCAGCCGTCGCCGTTGAGGTCCGCCACCTCGAGGCCGTCCGCATGGGGCCAGAAGTCCGTGACGATCTCGTAGACGATCGGACCGGCGAAGGTTCCGTCGGGCCGCTGCGGGTAGACGCGCACATACTGGTTGACCCAGCCGACGATGTCGACGAGCCCGTCGCCGGTGACGTCGCCGAGCTCGATCTCGTCCTGCCACTGTGGAGTCGCGGTCGTGATCGTGAAGCTCATGCCCCCGTTGTTCCGTGCGACGAGCACCCCGCGCTCTCCCGCGCCGATGACCATGTCCTGCCGGCCGTCCGCGTTCAGGTCGCCGAGCTGAACGGCGGTCCCCTGCAGCGTGCCTGGGACGAGCACTGGAGGGCCGAGCGTGCCGTTCTGCTGCGGGAAGACGTTGACCCCGTAGTGGTACGTCCCGAGCGCAGCGTCCGCCAAGCCGTCGCCGGTGAGGTCTCCGACGGCGACCGGGCCGGGCCACCCGATCGGAGTGAAGATCGCCGGCGGACCGAGCGCGCCGCCGGCCTGCTGCGGGAAGAGGAAGAGCTTGTGGTCATGATCGGGGTCGGAATACGAGGACGTCGTCAGCAGCACGTCGTTGCGCCCGTCCCCCGTGACGTCGCCGATCGCGGTCGAGATCGGCCACGATCCGGTGGTGTACCGCTGGTACGGCTGAAATGCGATCGGCGGAGGGGGTGGTGGAGGAGGCGGCGGAGGGGGCGGCGGGGGTGGGGGCGGTGGTCCCTGGGCTTGGCGTAGGACGACCAGTCCGTCGAGGTAATCGGTGAGAGCGATATCCGGTCGTCCGTCTCCGCTGAAGTCGCCGAGAGCGAGGCCTTTGCGTGGGTAGCTCGACGCCAGCCCGATCGGAAAGAGGAGCTCGGCGCCGAGCACACCGCCCGAGGTCTGCAAGTAGACGCCGGCGTTGCCCCAACCTCCGTGCAGCGTGACCAGATCGGCTCGCCCGTCGCCGCTCAGATCAAGGGCCTCGACGGGCTGTGGAATGTCATAGGAGTTGTAGACGACGCGGTCGAGGGTTCCGGCCGTGTTCTGGACGAAGACGCTGATCTTCGACTCCGGGCGGTTGCCGCCGCCCGACAGGGCAACGTCCTTGCGCCCGTCGCCGGTCAGGTCGGCCACGTCGATGCCCGAGGCGTACGCCGCGCCGGCATACGTGACGCGAGACCCGAACGAGCCGTCGCCCAGTTGCGGGTAGACGCCGACAGAGCTGTTGACGCATCCGACGATGTCCGCTCTTCCGTCGCCGGTGACGTCGCCGACCTCGACCTCGAGCTCGAAAGAACTGGAGACGGTCGAGATGGCGAAGCTCGCTCCGCCGGAATTCCTCCCGAGCAGGATCCCTCGCTCACCAGCGGCGATGACGAGGTCCTTCCTCGCGTCGGCATTCACGTCGGCAACTTCAACCTGCCGGGCGCCCCTCGTGCCTTGGACGAGAAACGGCCCGGTCAACGCGCCGCCGCTCTGGAAGTAGAGGTTGACCCCGCCGTTCGTCGCCAGCGCTGCATCGGTCAGCCCGTCGCCGTTGAGATCGCCGGTCGCGAGGCCCATCTCAGTGGACGTCGAGTAGTTCTCGAAGGTATCCAGCCGCACAGGCGGTGCGAAGAAGCCGTTTGACAGCTGTGTGAAGACGAAGAGCTTGTAATCGTTCTCGGGGTCGAAATAGAACGACGTGCTGACGAGGACGTCGTTGCGCCCGTCGCCGGTGACATCGCCGATCGCGGTCGACTCGGGCCAGGAGCCGGTGTCATAGGCCTGGCGTTGGAAGTTGATCGGAGGAGGCGGAGGGGGCGGAGGAGGAGGAGGAGGAAGCGGACGTGCGAGCGCTATGCCGGGGACAAGGAGTCCGAGCCCGAAAGCGCACGCTGTAGCCAAGCACGTACGGCGGCGGCAGTACGATCTAGCCAACCCGCTCAAGGAGCCCCCAATGGCCGTGGCCCACGAAACCCTACAAGAGCTTCGATCCGCCGGCCTGGCGGAGATCGATCCCGAGATCGCTGAGCTGATCGGGCGCGAGCTCGAGCGGCAGCGCGGGCAGATCGAGCTCATCGCCTCCGAGAACTTCACCTGGCCCTCGATCCTCGAGGCGGTCGGGAGCGTGCCGACGAACAAGTACGCCGAGGGCTATCCGGGGAAGCGCTACTACGGCGGCTGCGAGGTGATCGACGAGATCGAGCAGACCGCGATCGACCGAGCACTCTCCCTCTTCGGCGCCGAGCACGCGAACGTGCAGCCGCACGCGGGTGCGCAGACGAACATGGCCGTCTACATGGCCGCACTCGAGCCCGGGGACACGATCCTGTCGCTCGAGCTCTCGCACGGCGGCCACTTGACCCACGGGCTCAAGGTCAACTTCTCGGGCCGGCTCTACACGATCGTCCACTACGGCGTCAGCCGCGAGACGAACACCGTCGACTACGACGAGGTGCTCGCGCTCGCGAAGGAGCACAAGCCGAAGCTGATCGTCTGCGGCGGCTCGGCGTATCCGCGCACTGTGGAGTCCGACAGGTTCCGCGAGATCGCGGACGAGGTCGGAGCGCTGCTGCTCTGCGACATGGCGCACTTCGCGGGTCTCGTCGCGGCAGGGCTCCATCCGAATCCGGTTCCCCACTGCGACTTCGTCACGTCGACGACGCACAAGACGCTGGCGGGGCCGCGCGCCGGCTTCATCCTCTGCAAGGAGGAGCACGCCAGGGACATCGACAGGGCGGTCTTCCCCGGGATGCAGGGCGGCCCGCTGTGCCACGTCATCGCCGCGAAGGCAGCCTGCTTCAAGATCGCCGCCACCGAGGCCTTCCGTGACTATCAGCGCCAGATCCGTGCGAACGCGGATGTGCTCGCGGCGACGCTCGAGGAGGGCGGGCTCGACGTTCTCACCGGCGGGACCGACACGCACCTCCTCCAGGTCGACCTGAGGAGCACCGAGTGGACGGGGAAGGACGCCGAGGAGCGTCTGGCCGAGGTCAAGATCACGGTCAACCGGAACACCGTTCCCTTCGACGAGCGACCGCCAACCGTGGCCTCGGGGATCCGCATCGGCACCCCGGCCGCCACGATGCGTGGCTTCGACGAGGACGACTTCCGCGAGGTCGGCGAGGTGATCGCGGCCGCCCTCGGCGAGTCGCCGGATCTCTCCACGCTCGCCGCTCGGAGCGAAGCTCTCTGTACGAAGCGGCTGCTGTATCCGGGTTTCCAAGGATTCCCGACATACGTGTCCGCGTGAGCGCCGTTGTCGAAGTAGACCACCCGCTCGTTCGGCACAAGCTTTCCTACCTTCGGGACAAGCGCACCTCCACCGGCGACTTCCGCCGCCTCGTCCGCGAGCTGACCGCGCTCCTCACGTACGAGGCGACGAAGGATCTCCCCACGGAGACAGTGCGGGTCGAGACGCCGCTCGAATGGACCGCGGTCGAGCGAATCGAGGGCAAGAAGGTCGCGGTCTGCCCGGTGTTGCGCGCCGGGCTCGGGATGTTGGACGGCTTCCTCGGGCTTGTCTCGGGGGCCCGCGTCGGGTTCATCGGTCTCTTCCGCGACGAGTCCACCCTCGAGCCTGTCGAGTACTACATGAAGCTGCCGGGCGATCTCGGCGCCCGCGACGCGATCGTGCTCGACCCGATGCTCGCCACGGGCAACTCGGCGGTGGCGGCGGTCGCCGCGGTCAAGGATGGAGGCGCACGCTCGGTTCGCCTGATCTCGCTCGTCGCAGCCCCCCAGGGGATCGAGCGGCTCCACGAAGAGCACCCCGACGTGCCCATCTACTGCGCGTCGATCGACCGCGAGCTGAACGACCGGGGCTACATCGTTCCCGGCCTCGGTGACGCAGGCGACCGCTTGTACGGCACGAAGTAGGCTGGACTCTTCTCCATGTGGCAGACGCTCCGTGATCACCCCGAGGTCCTCTGGGGCTTCGTATTGGCTCTGGGCGTCGTCCTTGTCCTGACCCCGGCCGTCGGCCGCTTCGCGCGCATCCTCGGCGTCGTCGACCAACCCGGGGAGCGGCGGCGCATCCACCTGCGCCCGATTCCGCGCCTGGGCGGGATCGCGCTCCTGCTCGGCATCTTCGTGCCGGCGCTCGCCTTTCTCTCGCTGAACGGCGCCTACCGCGGGATCCTGCTCGGAGCCGCGGTCGCGACCTGCGTCGGCGTCGTCGACGACTTTCGCGGGCTCCCCTGGTGGGCGAAGCTCGGCGGCCAGGGAGCCGCGGCGGGCATTGCAGTCGGCTTCGGCGTCGAGGTCGACCGCTTCACGTTTCCGTTCCTCGGCATCCAGGACCTGCCGGCCTGGGTCGGAGTGCCGGCGACGCTGATCTGGATCGTCGCGATCATGAACATGGTCAACTTCCTCGACGGGATGGACGGGCTCGCGGCCGGTATCTGCGCGATCGCGGGCAGCACGTTCGCCGTGATCGCCCTCTCGCTCGGAAAGCCGCAGGCGGCGATCCTGGCCGCGATCGTGGCCGGAGCATGCTTCGGGTTCCTGCGCCACAACTTCTATCCGGCGAGGATCTTCATGGGCGACTCGGGAGCCCTCCTGCTCGGTTTCACGCTGGCGACGCTCGCCGTGCAAGGCCTCCTGAAGACAGCGGCGACCGTGGCCCTCTTCTTCCCGCTGCTCGTGCTGGCCGTGCCGATCGTGGACACGTCGTTCGTGCTCGCGAAACGGCTCAAGCACAGGCGCCCGCTCTACGAGGCCGACCGGACCCATCTCCATCACCGCTTCGCCAACATCGGCTTCTCGCAGCGGCGGGCCGCCGTCTACATGTACGTGTGGTGCGCGATGCTCGCAGGGGCCGCGCTCGCCACGCGCTTCATCCCCTTCCGGGCGCACGGCGTGTGGCACGTGGGGCCGACGCTCGCCGTTGCCGCGATCGGGCTCGCGGCGCTCGCCGCCTCGATCTACATCGTCTACCTGCTCGAGATCGTCAAGCTGGCGAACCCGAGGATCCGACGTCGCGAGCAGGCTGCCCGGGAGGAACGGAAGACGGCCTGATGTCGGAGCTCCTCGAGGCCGTCTACCGGGGGGACCAGGCCAGAGCGGCCGAGCTGCTCGCCGCCGAACCCGAGCTCGACGTCTTCGAAGCGGCGGCGGTGGGGAACACCGAGCGCCTGCGCGAGCTGCTCGACCAGGATCCGAAGCTCGCGAACGCCTGGGCGGAGGACGGCTTCCAGCCGCTCGGCCTCGCCAGCTTCTTCGGCCACGCCGAGGCCGCGCGCCTTCTGCTCGAGCGCGGCGCCGAGGTCAACTCCGCGTCGCGGAACGAGATGAAGGCCATGCCGCTCCACAGCGCAGCCGCGACCCGCGATCCCGAGAAGCGCTTCGAGCTGGCCAAGCTCCTGCTGGAGCACGGCGCCGATCCGAACGCCCGCCAGCAGGACGACTTCACGCCGCTGATGGAGGCCGACCAGAACGGCGACGAGCGCCTACGAGAGCTGCTCATCGAGCACGGAGCAGAAACCGCGTCAGAACCTCGTTGAAGCCGGGAGCCCGGGGAAGCGAGTGGCCGGCCCCGGGGAGGACGGCGCGCTCGGCAGCGAGCCGCTCCTCGAGCACGTCACAAACCACGTCGAAAGCGGCGTGGTGCGCTCCGGAGACGAGGAGCTTCGGAAACGAAGCGTCGCTCAGCTCCTCGAAGGGGATCACGGCTTCGTGCGGCGCCCGCTCGACGAGCGCGGCACGGGCGCCGGCTTCGAGACCCGGCGGCAGCGGGTCCGGGAGGTTGAGTGCGCTGCCGACGAGCGGCAGGAAGAACTCGAGATAGGCGCGGGGCTCACTCGGCGCCTCGTGGAAGTGGTCGAGGCAAGTCTCGACCGCGGGCTGCCCCCGTGCTACGCCAAAGGCCGGGGGCTCGTTGACGGTCAGCG
>WNFU01001759.1_pt1 | contig 30270 bp, 30 predicted proteins | sample 5400121 | NCBI WGS metagenome assembly WNFU01 (sample SAMN13153360, study PRJNA577476) | soil metagenome | isolation source: 100 cm soil or saprolite under grassland replicate 1 | place: USA:California | collected 2016-06-15
GGCAGCACCGGCTACGCCTACGGCGGCAGCAAGCTCTACTACGAGGTCCAGCGCGACGGCAATTCGGTCGACCCGGTGGCCTTCATGATCGCCAAGGGCGTCGACCTCGCCAAGGGCACGCAGGCCGTCGACAGCTGAGTTTCCTGCTCGCTCGCTCCGCGACGCCCCAGGCCAAGACACGAGACTTTGGGCGCCTGCCCTAGCCACCCCGGCCAACACGCCTCTTCCGCGTGTGCGGGACCGAGCAGGTTAGGTCTGCTGGATCTCGTTGTCCTTCACCCGGTCGGCGACGAAGCCACTGGTGAAACGCACCGTGTAGCCGTCGCCGGATTCGGCCACGATCTCGCCCTGCTCGTCCTTCCAGGCCGCGCCGCTGCTGCGCTGGATGGTGGTCACGGCCACCTTGACTCGTTGTCCCTTGCGATACGCGCCCAATCTGGTCTCCTCGGGTTGGTTGGGCCGGCCTGCCCTGGCCGGCTGGTGTTCGTCATCGGCGCCGTGACCGGTCGGTGCCCGCCGGACGACGCCCACGTCTGCTCCTGCGCGGTTGCTGGTGCGGGCGAGTTGCACGATGGCGGTGGCGCCGAGCATGGCCGCCGCGCGCCGGTCCTGGCTGACCAGGGTCAGCCACACCTCGGTCACGGCCTCGACCTCGGTAGGAAGTTCGGCGAGGAGGGCCCGCACGGTGGGGATGAAGGCGGCCAGGGTCTGGCGCATCGCCTGGTAGTCCTGTTCGGCCGCCGCGATCACGTGCGCGGGCGCCGGCTCCCGGGTCACGACCGCACCGCCAGTGCGACCGGTGGGACCATCTGCCGGGTCAACCGCAACGCGGTGGCCACCGCTGCCGCGATCGGCAGGCCGGTGGCATGCTCTAGCCACAACCACTGCCCGTTAGGGTTGATCTCCAGGAACCACCAGCGGCCGGCCTCATCAACGGCGAAGTCCAACCCGGCGCAGCGCAGCCGCAGCAGGGCCATCAACCGCCGCACCGGGCCGGCGACCTCCAGCGGGGTTTCCAGCACCTGGTAGCGACACGCGTTCATGTCACGGCGCCAGTCCAGATGCGGCGACTCGATCAGCGCGGCGAACATGCTGCCGTCCACCACGGTCAGCCGCACATGCCGCCGCGTGGCAATAAGTTGCTGCGTCAGATGCACCGCACGGTCCCAGCCGGAGCGGTCGTGCTCGTCGACCAGGCCGCCGGCGAACCGGGACATCGGCTTGACCACCACGCCACCCTGTAGCCGGGCGGCCATCGCGGCGGCCACCGGCCGCACCGTAGAAGTGATCGTCTCCAGCACCGCCAGCCCGCAGCGGCTGGCGGTCACCAACTGGTACGGCTTGAACCCGGCCACCGCCATGTCCGCCGGATGGTTCAGGTACGGCAGCCCGGCCAGGATCCCGCCGACCCCGGCGCGCAACTCCGCCGCGTCCCGCTCATCGACGGCCAGGAACTCCGACGGCCGCCGATGCCACACCCCCACGATGCGCTCCAGGCTCACCCCGGCGACATCGCCGGTGACCGCGCCCCCGTTCAGATGAGCGGTCACCGTCGCCACCAGCGCCCCAACACGGCCGTGTCGACCCGGCGCACCTGAACCCCCGAACCGTCCAGATGCACCCGTAGCGCATCGGCGTGCACATCGGCCGGGTGGGACAGGATGAGCACCGCCGGGTCACCCATCGGCCTGCTCCGGCCGCGCCATCTGCCCGTCGTCCACGTCGGGCACGTACAGATACCAGGACCCGTCACGGTGAAACGCCTGAAACTGGCCCCCGGTGAGCTTGACGTACCGCTGGGCCGTGGCCTGGTCCATGGCCCCGGACGCCGGCTGAGGAGAATCGTCACCCTCGCTCTCATGGCCGCTGCTGTCGTCGCTCATCTCACCCAATCCCGTCAGCGCATCAGTCGTCGATGCGCCACTGGCCCGAACCCAGATCGGTCAGGCTCACCCGGCTGGCGGCCCGCCCGGGTCGGCGGACCCGGACGGGCCGGGCGCGACCGGACGCGCCTACTCACCCGACGGCACGGACCCATGTCAGCGAACCGCCGGGGACGAACCTTGCTGATCTTCGATGGCGTCGGAGCGGACGGGTTTCTGTGTCGGCGAGAACGCCCGAGAAGCCCCTGGGGGCGTCGTGCGCGTCGATGACCTGCGAGCACCGCTCCGGTGCCGGTAGCTCAAGCCTGCCGATTCGCTCAGCCGTGCGTAAGGTCGACGCGTGGTACGGGTAGCGCATTCCTGTAGCGAGCGTGTGGCACTACGCTCAACTACGCCGCTGATTCTCGGAAGGTATTTTCCTATGGATATGGTTCGGCGCTGGACCGGTCACGAATCGCGGGCGCTTCGGCAGGCGATGCGCTTGAGCGTGCGGGATTTCGCTGCGAAGCTCGGTGTGGCCGCACGGACGGTGACCAAGTGGGAGGCCGAGGGCATGCGCGCCCAGCTCCGCCCCGACTCGCATGCGTTGCTGGATACCGCGTACCACCATGCCGATGACCAGACTCAAGCCCGCTACGCTGCGTTGCTTGCGCAGGACGCGGTACGGCAGGTCACCGAGGACGCCTCAGGGGATCATCGTCGGCCGAACCATGCGGCCCTTTCTGGACGTATGGTAGAGGTTGAGGCTGATCGATGGCCCGCGTTGCTCGCCCTCTCGGGACGGGAGCGCACGGACGAGTTGAAGGGCGAAGACGTGCGGCGCCGCAGCTTGTTGGAGTACGCAGCCCTGGGCATCGCGGGTGCTGCTGGACCTTTGGTTGCGTTGGAAGCGCTCCGGCATGATCTCGTCCAGGCTGTGGCCGGCGACGCAGCGGCCAGTCTGGAGGAGTGGGAGGCTGTCGCCTGGGACTACGGCTACACCTATGCGGTTGTGCCCCCGGCGACACTGCTGGAGGATCTTGGGATTGATCTGCTGGTGGCGCGTGGGCAGCTTGCGCATACGACCGATCCCCTCTCGCAACGTGGCATGCGGCGCGTTATCGCGGTGCTGGAGGCATTTCTCGCGCAAACGTTGGGCAACCTTGGCAATGTCCAGGCCGGTCGCCGGTGGTGGCGGACCGCTCGGGCGACCGCGGACAAGTCGCAGGACGCGGAGATTCGGACCTGGGTACGCGGTCGTGAAGTGATCCGCGGTTTGTACGAACAATGGCCGTCGACGCTCGTACTTGAACGTGCCGAGGAGGCCGCAGCCGTAAACGCGTCGCCTGGTATGGGATCCGCGACGGTACTCATCGGTCGGGCTCAGGCGTTGGCCGCCATGGGCCGGTCGGGTGAGGCGAAGTCGGCTATGACGGCGGTCTACGACGTGGTCGACCGGCTACCTGACCGTGTAACCGCCGACGTGACGTCGATGTATGGCTGGCCGGAATACCGCCTGCGTCACGGTGAGAGCTTTGTCTACACCCATCTGGGAGACAACCGCCGGGCAGCGGCTGCCCAGGACCGAGCGCTGGCACTCTACCCAGCCCATATGTTTCGAGAACGTGCCCAGGTACAACTCCATCAGGCCGTCCGCATGGTTCGCGGTGGCGACACCACGGCTGGAGCAGCCCATGCGCGGGAAGTTGTGGGCGAACTGCCTGGGAAGCAACGGATCAAGGTTGTCTTGGAGGCAGCCAAGTCGGTCGTACGTGCTGTACCAGAGGCCGAACGACGCCGGCCGGAAGTGGTAGCGCTGCGCGAGATGCTGGCCTTGCCAGCCCTCCCTCGCGGCCGATAGCTGGACATGGAACCCGCCGCCGTACTCCAACTCCAGCACTATCCGGCCAGCGTGGTGCCAACCATGCGCGATGAACTGATCGCAGTGCATGTCGATGCTCGGGCCGAATTGCTCGACCAGCCGTTCTACAGCGCGGAGCGCTTCTGGGAACGATTCGAGGGTTACCTCCAGGGTCCGGGCTTTGACCTGGTGACTGGCCGCCTCGGTGGCCACCTTGTCGGCTATGCCTTCGGTAGTACCTTGCCTGCCGATACACGATGGTGGTCGGGCATAGAAGGGGCGGACCCAAATCTCACCGAAGAAACCGGCAACCGGACATTCGCGTTCCGGGAAATCTTGGTACGAAAGGCGTTCCAACACCGTGGCTATGCGCACCAACTGCATAACGAGTTGCTAGCCAACCGCAGCGAAGAACGAGCCACGCTCCTGGTGCGCGGCGACAACCCGGCGCGATTGCTCTATGCCCGGTGGGGATGGTCACAGGTCGGTTTCCTACAGCCGTATCCCGACAGTCCGCGGTTTGAGTCGATGGTGCTGCCGTTGAACCACAACCGAGCCGATCAAGGGAAGACATGAGGTATACGCTGCGAGGCCCGAGTAATGGCGCCTATACGGCGGGTGGACAGGAGAAGCGCCGTGTTGGGGCGCGTCATATTAGAGCCATATAACTACTTCTGTATGGCATCAAAGCGCCCGCGAATGCGGGCCGCTCGCGGTGCCTAACGGGGCCGGGCGTAAATCGGCCGCCGACGGTCCGGCCTTCGCAGGCTGCAGCCGGCTGACGAGATGGAGCGACAAACGGAGTCAGACGAATATAGCCATAGGGAGCACCTGAACTGCGGGCGCCTTGACAATCGGGTCAGCCACTTCCAAGTGAATGCTCTCATTCTGAACGCTCTTCACGAGATCTCGGGCCATTTCAGGGCCTCCGGCTCTCAATACCGTCCGCCGCGTGAGGTTAATTTCGCGATCGCCGGTGAGGATACTCGTTACCTTTCCCACTACCCGAAAGCTACCCGATCGCAGATACTCGTTCACCTCATCTGAATAGAACTGAGAAGAAACTGTCAGGACGACCTTCAATCCTTCCTCAGTTTGCAGGAGCAGATCGTGTACCGGCACCTTGGTGATATCTTCAGCCATTCGCGACATCAAGCGCACCCCTAATTCGTTTGACGTCTCAGAAGCCTTCTGCATCACCATTTCGAGCATTTGGCCCATCAGCTCGTCTTGCGAAGGCGTAGGTGTATTGCGCTTAGCGGGGTTGCCCGACTTTGGGTGGGCCTTCGGCTGAGCTTTCTCCTTCGCAGCCTTCTCCGCCGCCTGCTGCTCCAGAACGTACGGAAGAAGTGAACCGAAGAACGCCAGTAGATCCTCAAGCGGATTTCCAAGGTATTCGCCGGAAACCTCGACGAGCTGTCCGAATCTCAACGTTTCGAGTTGGCTAGGCGAGGATATGGCAAAAATCTGATTATCGTCGCACAGGTAACTATATAGAGCGTTAAATAAGCTCGCCCCAGTGTGATGCCATGCCGCCTTCAATTGCGTAGCCGACTCATCGCGACGGCTCAGGTTTGCTTCGAGAGCCGCCTCCGCGCCAAGGGCCGCAGGCAACGAAAAGCGGAACCGGCCCGATCCCTTTCCGCTTCGCTCGCGAGTACCCGTATCAGTCCGGGTCTCCTCGCCCTCGAAGCTGACGCCTCCTTGTATATAGGCGAGGAAACTAACCATCATCGGCACGTCGAGATAGACGGGATGGGCCAGCGTGTAGCTAGTATTAGCCAATTCCTCGGATTTGCTCATTCTGTCCTCTGACTTTCCCGCGCTCTAAGTCCCAGCAACGCCGCGCCGCTCGCCCTTATAGCTTCTCGATCGGGGCGTGCCGGAGCACGATCCACATCGTCTGGTCGCCGAAGTCGACCTGTGCCTGGGCGCGGGCCCCCGCACCCTCGACCGCGACCACCCGGCCCACCCCCCAGCGCTGGTGGTTGATCCGGTCACCGGGAGACAGCGCCGGCACGTTGGCCTTCGCCAGCTCGCTCGCGGTGGTCAGGCCGGCCGCCCCGACGCCGAGGCGTTCGGCCAGCCGGGCCGCCTTCGGTGAGTTGCCGGCGAACGTCGAGCCGCCCGCGCGCCCACCGACCCCGCCACCGCTGCCCGACCATGACGTGTAGGCGGTCTGGGTGCGCTCCCAGTGCAACAGGTCCTCGGGCAGCTCCTCCAGGAACCGCGACGCCGGGTTGTACTGCGGCTGCCCCCAGGCGCCCCGGGTCACCGCCCGGGAGATGTAGAGGCGCTGCCGGGCCCGGGTGATGCCCACATAGGCCAGCCGCCGCTCCTCCTCCAGCTCCCGGTTGTCGCCCAGCGAACGCAGATGCGGGAACACCCCGTCCTCCAGGCCGGCCAGGAACACCACCGGGAACTCCAGGCCCTTGGCGGTGTGCAGGGTCATCAGCGTGACGACGCCCTGGTGCTCGGGGTCGTCGGACGGTACCTGGTCGGCGTCGGCGACGAGCGCCACCTGCTCCAGGAAGCCCGGCAGGTCGGGGGTGACCTCCTCACCGGCGAGCGCGGCGGCGGTCAGCGTGCGTTCGCTGTACTCCCGGGCGACGCTGACCAGCTCCTGCAGGTTTTCCACCCGTCCGGCGTCCTGCGGGTCGAGGCTGTCCTCCAGCTCGATGAGGTAGCCCGAGCGCTGCAAGGCCGCCTCCAGTACCTCCTCCGGCAGCGCCGACTCGGCCAGCTCGCGCAGCCCGTCCATCAGCGCCACGAAGTCGGCGATCGCGCCGGCCGACCGGGGCGCGATGCCCGGGGCCTCGCCGGCCCGGCGCAGCGCCGCGCTGAAGCTGACGCGATCCCTTGTGGACAATGCCTCCACGCACGCCTCGGCCCGGTCACCGATGCCGCGCTTGGGGGTGTTGAGGATGCGACGGAGGTTGACCGTGTCGTCGGGGTTGGCCACCGCGCGCAGGTAGGCCAGCGCGTCGCGGACCTCCTTGCGCTCGTAGAAGCGCACCCCGCCGACCACCTTGTAGGGCAGGCCGGTCCGGATGAACACCTCCTCGAACACCCGGGACTGTGCGTTGGTGCGGTAGAACACGGCCACCTCGCCCGGCCGGGCCTGGCCGGCATCGCAGAGCCGGTCGATCTCGCGGGCCACCCAGTCGGCCTCGGCGTGCTCGGTGTCGGCGACGTAGCCGACGATCAGCTCACCCGCCCCGGCGTCACTCCACAGCCGCTTGGGCTTGCGCTCGGTGTTGCGGTCGATGACCGCGTTGGCCGCGGACAGGATGGTCTGGGTGGAGCGGTAGTTCTGCTCCAGCAGGATGGTGCGGGCGTCGGGGAAGTCCCGCTCGAACTCCAGGATGTTGCGGATGGTCGCACCCCGGAACGCGTAGATGGACTGGTCGGCGTCGCCGACCACGCACAGCTCCCCGGTGTCCCCCACCAGCTCCTTCACCAAGGTGTACTGAGCCTGGTTGGTGTCCTGGTACTCATCCACCAGCACGTGCCGGAAACGGCGCCGGTACTTCTCCGCCACCGCCGGGAACGCCTGCAACAGATGGACGGTGGTCATGATGAGGTCGTCGAAGTCCAGCGCCTGCGCCTCACCCAGCCGGCGCTGGTAACGGGTGTAGGCCTCGGCGAGCGCGCGCTCGGCCGGTCCGCGCACCTTGGCCGCGAACGACTCCGGGTCGATCAGCTCGTTCTTCAGGTTTGACACCTGCGCGGCCAGCGAACGCGCCGGATAGCGCTTGGGGTCCAGGTCGAGCTCGCGGGCGACCATCTGCATCAGCCGCCGCGAGTCGTCGGCGTCGTAGATGGAGAAGGTGGACTTCAGCCCGGCATGCTCGTGCTCGGCGCGCAGGATGCGCACGCACGCCGAGTGGAACGTGGATACCCACATCAGCCGGGCCCGGTTACCTACCAGCGCGGCGACCCGCTCCTTCATCTCGCCGGCGGCCTTGTTGGTGAACGTGATCGCGATAACCTCGCCGGGGTGCACGTCCCGCGCGGCCAGCAGGTAGGCGATCCGGTGGGTCAGCACCCGGGTCTTGCCCGAGCCGGCACCGGCCACGATGAGCAACGGTGACCCGGCATGGGTCACCGCGGCGCGTTGGGGCTCGTTGAGCCCGGCCAACAACTTCTCCGGATCACTGCGGCGTTTCGGCGCGTCAGCGGACCGGACGGCGGGAACTTTCGAAAGGGCAGGCATCGCGAGACCGAGTCTATGCCGACCGACCGACAAGACCGGCGACGCGGGATGGCGCGTCAGTAGAGTGTCCGGCATGCCGCCGCCCGGGTCCTTCGGTATCGCGGTCGCCGTCGCCGCGCTGGCACTCGCCGCCTGGAGCCTGGTCGCGACGCTGCGCGACCGGCCCATCGACGCCTCTCACCGGTGGGGGATGGCGATCGTCCAGGCCCTGGTGCTCGCCGAGATCATCGCCGCGATCGCAAACCTGTCGGCGGCCTGGCGCCCGGACAGCTTCGTCACGTTCGTCGGGTACCTCGCCGCGCTGTTCCTGGTCATGCCGCTCGCCTTGGTCCTGGCGCGGCTGGAGCCGACCCGCTGGGGTGCCCTGATCGTCACCGTGGCGGCTGTCATCGTTCCCGTCCTGGTCCTGCGGATCCTCCAGGTCGGGGGCGGCGGTGCCTGACCGGCCGACCGGATCCGGGCCCGGGCGGGTCCTCGTCGCGCTCTACGGGCTCTTCGCGCTCTCCGCGACCGGGCGGGCCGGGGTCCAGCTCGCGACGAAGTTCTCCCAGGCGCCCCTCGCGTACCTCCTGTCCGCGCTCTCCGCCGTCATCTACGTCGTCGCGACCGTGGCGCTCGCCCGCTCGTACCGGCGCCTCGCGCTGGTGTGCTGCTCGATCGAGCTGGTCGGGGTGCTGGCGGTCGGCACGGCCAGCCTGGTCGACCCGGCGGCCTTCCCCCGGGCGACGGTCTGGTCGCTGTACGGCATCGGGTACGCCTTCGTGCCGCTCGTCCTGCCCATCCTCGGCCTGCTCTGGCTGCGCCGGACCGGTCGGCGAGCCGACCCCGCCCGCTCTTGACGCGGCCCGGCACCGGGGTGGCATACTCGTCCACGTGATCCGCCAGGTGCGATTTTTCTACTACGGCTCCGGGAGTCCGGCAGCCGTAGGTCGCGCCTGATCCACCAGACCTGCGAAGCGCCCCGGGCTCAGGAGCCCGGGGCGCTTGCGTGCTCCGGGCGAACGGGCCCGATCGACCCGAAGGAGCACTAAAATGAGCGGCACGATGTTGAGCGACTCACCGTCCGAGGCCACGACCACACCGGTCGATGACCCGCAAGCCCGGATCGCGGCGCTCCGCACCCGGATCGACGAGATCGACGCCACCCTGATCCGGCTGTGGCAGGAGCGGGCGGCGATCTCCCAGGAGGTCGGCTCGACCCGGATCGCCTCGGGCGGCACCCGGCTGGTGCTCTCCCGCGAGCGGGAGATCCTCGACCGGTTCCGCACCGCGCTCGGCGCCGACGGCACCCAGCTCGCCCTGCTCGTCCTGCGCGCCGGCCGCGGGCCGCTGTGAGCGAGTGCAGCGGCGCGGCGTCGCCGTGACGTTTCCGCGCTCCGTCCAGCCGCTGGCCGACGTGCGGCGGGTGCTGGTCGTCTGCGCCCATCCGGACGACGTGGACTTCGCCGCCGCCGGTACCGTCGCACACTGGGTCGACGAGGGGCTGGGGGTCGGGTACCTGGTGGTGACCCGCGGCGACGCCGGTGGGTTCGACGACACCCCGCGCGAACGGATGCCGCAGCTACGCGAGGCCGAGCAGCGCGCGGCGGCCAAGGCCGTCGGGGTCGAGCGGGTGGAGTTCCTCGACGGGTACCGCGACGGCATGCTCACCCCGTCGCTGGACCTGCGCCGCGACATCACCCGGGCGATCCGTCGATATCGCCCCGACCGGATCCTCACCAACTCCCCGCTGCGGCGCTGGGACCGCATCGCCGGCCCGGGCCACCCCGACCATCTCGCGGTCGGCGAGGCCACGACGTGCGCGATCTATCCGGACGCGCGCAACCCGTTCGCCTTCCCCGAACTGGCCGGCGACGAGGGGCTCACCCCGTGGGTGGTCCGCGAGGTCTGGTACCACGGCGGGCCCAACCCGGACCATGTGGTCGACATCACCGACACCTATCCGCGCAAGCTCGCCGCGCTGGCCGCGCACGCGACGCAGACCTCCCACGAGGACGTCGAGGCGCGCCTGCGCCCCATGCTGGAGCTCAACGCGCGCACCGCCGGCCTGCCGCCGGGTCGGCTGGCCGAGGCGTTCACCGTCCTCCGCACGGGTTAAGGCGGGCCCGACCGCGGGCTACACGAGCCGGCGGTCGGCGGCCCAGCGGGACAGCTCGTACCGGTTGGACATCTGCAGCTTGCGCAGCACGTTGGAGACGTGCGTCTCGACGGTCTTGATGGAGATGTAGAGCTCCTTGGCGATCTCCTTGTACGCGTACCCGCGCGCCAGCAGCCGCAGCACCTCCCGCTCGCGGTTGGTGAGCTGATCCAGCTCAGGATCGGCGACCGGCGCGTCGGGCCGGGCGGCGAACGCGTCGAGCACGAACCCGGCCAGGCGCGGGCTGAACACCGCGTCCCCGTCGGCCACCCGCCGGATCGCGTCCACTAGGTCCTCCGGCGCGATGGTCTTCGTCACGTACCCCCGCGCGCCGGCCCGGATCAGCCCGATCACGTCCTCGGCCGCGTCGGAGACCGACAGCGCCAGGAACTTCACCTGCGGATGGGACTTGCGCACCGATTCCAGGACCGCGCGGCCACCGCCGTCGGGCATGTGCACGTCGAGGAGCACCACGTCGGGCTGGACCGCGGCGATCGCGGTCACCGCCTGGCCGACCGTACTCGCCTCGCCGACCACGTCGACGTAGGCGCCCAGCTCGGCGCGGACCCCGGCCCGGAACATCGCGTGGTCGTCGACGAGAAACACCCGCAGTCGAGACTGTTCATCCATGTCGTTCTCTCCCTTCCGGGGTCGGCATGCGCAGCCGTACCTCGGTGCCGTCCCCCGGTTCGCTGCGGATCTCGGCCGTGCCGCCGTGCCGCTCCATCCGGCCGACGATCGAGCCGCGTACCCCGTGCCGGTCCGGCCCGACCTCGGCCGGTATGAAGCCGACCCCGCGGTCCCGGACGAAGACGCTGATCGCGTCGGACTCCACCTCCGCGTACAACGACACGGAGGTCACCTTGGCGTGCCGGCCGGCGTTGACCAGCGCCTCCCGGGTGGCCCCGACGAGCGCCGCCACCCGCTCGCTGACGTCGATGTCGCCGACCACCACCGACTCGACCACCACGGCGTAGGTGTCCTCGACCTCGGCGGCCATCTCCTCGATCGCCGCGCTGAACCGCTCGGTGGGGGACGCGACCGGCTTGTAGAGCCAGTTGCGCAGGCTGCGTTCCTGGCCGCGGGCCAGCCGCACCACCTCCTTGGTGTCGCCGGCCTTGCGCTGGATCAGTGCGAGCGTGTGCAGGACCTGGTCGTGCACCATGGCGGCGATCTCGGCCCGCTCCTGTTCCCGGATGCGGCCGACCCGCTCGGCCCGGAGCTGGCTGAACGTGCGCCACAGCAGCGGCGCGATCACCAGGGCCACCCCGGCCAGGGCCACCATGGCGTACAGCAGCCCACCCAGCAGCTCGGTGAACGCGATGCCGGAGTGCGGCCCCACCACCAGAGCGATGCCGATCGCCCCGATGATCACGCACAGGCCCCCGCCGACGATGCGCAGCAGGAAGCCGCGCCGGTCGGACTCGTCGACCACCGCGCCGAGCCACGGCGCGTTGGGAACCGCGGCGGTCCACCGGCGGCGCCGGTCCGGGTCGGCCAGGTGCCAGATGATGCCGGCGCCGATCGCGATCACCGCGGTCAGCCAGCCGATCGCCGAGCTGGCCCCGCCGCCGAGCCCGGCCAGCCACTGGATGAGCAGGATCCCCATGGCGAGCGCCAGGAACGGCAGGAACTGCCGCTTGTCCCGCTTGGCCGGCACGGCGCCGGGCGGCATCGACAGCACCGCCCAGAACACCGCGTAGATCAGGGCGCCGAGACCGCTGAACGGCAACAGCGCGATGAACCCGATCCGTACCGCGTAGACCGGAATGCCCAGATGGCTCGCGATGCCGGACGCCACCCCGGCGACCAGGCGGTTGCCGGGATCCCGGTACAGGCGGCGGACCAGTGTCACAGGGCTTCTCTCTTCGCTGGTCGGCGGGGGGACGCTCCGATCGTCACACGGTACGGCGGCGACGACCACGGGGACGACCCGGACATTGCCCGCCAGGATCTCAGGGTCGGGTCAGGGTCCGCGCCCGAGGCGACTCAGCAGGACGCGGCGCCAGGATTGACCCATGAACGAGGAGAAGGACCACCGGCCGGAGGACGGGACCGCTCCCGCACCGGCGGATGACGCCACCGTGCGCGTCCCGGGCGATCCCGCGCCCCCGTCGAACTCCGACGACGAATTCCCACCACCAGCGCCGCCGCCGCGGGACGGGACGACCTCCCCGTTGGGCGCGGCCGGCACCCCGCCGGGCGAGGCCGACGCACCGCCGGTCGGCGGAGCCGCCCCGCCTCCGCCGCCGGGCGGGACGGGCTTCCCGCCGCCCCCGCCGCGTCCGGAGCCGCCATTCGGCGGCGCCGGGTTCCCGCCGCCGGGCGGGTTCCCGCCGCCCCCGCCGGGTACCGCCGGCTGGGCCACCCGGTACGGCCTGGTCCGGCCCAGGCAGGGCCGGATGCTCGCCGGCGTGTGCGCGGCGATCGGCCGGGCCACCAACACCGACCCGGTGCTGTGGCGGGTGCTGTTCGCCGTGCTGACGCTCGCCGGTGGGGTGAGCGTGCTGGTGTACGTGGTCGTTTGGCTGATGATCCCGTCCGAGGGTGACACCGGCTCGCCGCTGGAGGCGCTGCTCGGCCGGGGCCGGTCGAGCACGTCGCCGGCCCTGGTCGTGATCGTGGCACTGTTCGCCATGCTGGCCGTCGGCTCGGTGGTGTTCGGCAAGGTCCGGCCATGGCTCGTCGTCGTCGCGCTGATCGCCGCCGCGGTCCTGCTGGTGAACCGCAACTCACTGCACCGCTCCGCGGCGTCCGGCGGCACGTCCGGCGCCGCCCCGCCGCCGGCGTACAGCCCACCGACGTCGTACCCGGCGCCCACCTCGTACACCGCGCCGACCTCGTACACTCCGTCGGCCGCGTACACCCCGCCGGCCAGCGATCCGCCACCGGCCGCGCCGTTCCCGCCATCGGCCACGACGCCGCCGCCGGCCACTGAGTCCACCGGGTACCGGCCGCCGTTCGCGCCGCACGGCCCGTACGCGAGCAGCCCCTACCCGTACCCCGGCCTGGGTGCGCCGCCGGCACCGCGGAAGCCGCCCCGGGAACCGTCCCGGCTGGGCCGCTTCACGCTCTCACTGGGGCTGCTGGCCATGGGCCTGCTCGGGCTCATCGACATCGCCACCGACGCCCGGATCCCCTTCGGCGGCTATGTCGCCCTCGCGCTCGCTGTGGTCGGCCTGGGCCTGCTGATCGGGGCGTGGTTCGGGCGCACCCGTGGGCTCATCGTGCTCGGCGTCGTGCTCTCCGTGGTGCTGATCAGCAACAGCGCGGTCGGTGACGTCGGCTCCCTGCACGGTTCCGCAGGTGACGTCACCTGGGCACCGGTCACGATCGCCGAGCTCGACGACCGGTATGACCACAGTCTCGGCAACGCCGACCTCGACCTCAGCGCGCTCAACTTCGACGGCCAGGACCGCATCGTCAAAGTCAAGGTCGGGGCCGGCAACCTGCGCGTCGAGCTGCCGCCCAAAGTGGACGTGGTGGTCAGCGCCAGGGTCGGCGTCGGCAACGCGAACATCCTGGGCGACCACTGGGACGGCCTGAACAACCCGAGGCACACGATCACCGACAACGACACCGACGGCGTCGGACCGGGCAAGCTCACCCTCGATCTGACCATCAACGCGGGCAACCTGGAGGTGTCCCGATGAAACGGCACGGTACCGACGCCGTCTCCCTGGCCTTCGGCGCGGTCTTCGTGCTGATCGCCGGCTGGTGGCTGATCGCTCGCACGATTGACGTCGGGCTGCCGACGCTGGGCTGGGCGGTGGCCCTGGGCCTGATCGCGCTGGGCGCGCTCGGCCTGGTCGGGGCGCTGCGCGGCGGCCACCGGGAGCCGGCGACCAACCCGCCCGAGCAGACGCCCGCGTGGCCCGACGAGCCGAACGTGGACTGACCACGCCTATGCTGGGCCGCATGACCCAGCTAACTGGCGCTCGCTCCGCTCGCGCGGGTCATGCGCCTGGTCGCCCGCCCTGTGCCCGACCGTCCGACTCAGTCACTGCGCTCCCTCGCTCCCGGCCGGCCGCGGGCGGCGGCGCATGACCGGGCTAACTGGCGCTCGCTCCGCTCGTGCGGGTCATGCGCCTGGTCGGCCGCCCTGTGGCCGGCCGTCCGACTCAGTCACTGCGCTCCTTCGCTCCCGGCCGGCCGCGGGCGGCGGCGCATGACCCAGCCCCCGCGCCGACTGGTTCCCCTGCTGGGCACGGCCCGCCTGGGGGACCGGGCGGCCCGCGCGCTCACCGCCGAGCTGGCCCGCCACCCCGGGCCGAAGACCGGCCTGCTGGTCGCCGCCACCCCGGACTCCGCGGTCCTCGCCGCGGCGCTGGGCACGCTGCGTACCGGCGACACCCTGACGGTGGTCCCGCTCACGGGGAGCGGCGCCGAGCTGCGGGCCCGCCTGGCCGGCGGGGCGGTGCGGGTGGTCGACTCGCTCGCCGAGGCCGACCCCGCCGACGTCGTCGTGCTGGCCGAGCCGCTGGGTGGCTCCGCCGAAACCATTCGGGGGTACCTGGACGAGCTGGCCAAGCACCTGACGGCGGGTGGAGTCCTGACCGTGGCCGCGCCGGTGCTGCCCGGCATGGTCGACGGCGCCGCCGAGGAGCTGAGCCGGCAGGCGGCGTTGGCCGGCGTGGGTACCGACCTGGTGCTGCGCAACCAGCCCCCGGTTCGGGTGCACCGGCTGCGGTACAGCCCGGCCGACGCGGCCACCGCGACCCGGCTCGGCCCGGCACACCGCCCGTCGAGCGTGCGGCTCACCGAGGGCATGCACGTCGACTCCAACGGCGTCGCCGCGGCCGGGCTGATGCTCGGCTTCGCGGGCGCGCTGCGGGTGTTCCGCCCGACCTCGCGGCTCTGGCTGCTGCCCGCGCTCGCGGCCGTACCCGTGGCGGCCTTCTTCCGGGACCCCGAGCGGGCGGTACCCGTCGACCCGACCGCGGTCGTGGCGGCCAGCGACGGTACCGTCCTGTCCGTCGAGCGGCTGACCGACGCCCGGCTGGGCGCCGGGGAGCTGCTGCGGATCGCGGTGTTCCTGTCCGTGCTGGACGTGCACGTCAACCGCGCCCCGGTCGCCGGCAAGGTGGTCGAGCACTGGATCGAGGACGGCGGGTACGCCCCGGCGATGAATCCGGCCGCCGAGCACAACGTCGCCGCCTACACGGTGCTGGAGACCGAGCACGGCCGGGTGGCCGTGGCCCAGCGCACCGGGCTGGTCGCGCGCCGGATCGTGCAGCGCGCCCCGATCGGTACCCTCCTCGCCCGGGGCGAACGCTTCGGGCTGATCCGCTTCGGCTCCCGTACCGACGTCTATCTGCCGGCGAATGCCGCGCGGGCGGCGGTGGCCCCCGGCGAGCGCGTCACCGGGGGCAGCACGGTCATCGCCCGCTGGCGGTAGGGCCGCGCCGGCGCAGCCAGATCGCCGGTCCGCTGAGCAGGTAGGCGGCGACCAGGACGGCGAACGTGACCCGGTAGTCGACGAACGCCCCGACGACCGCGGGCAGCCATACCCACAGCGGGAGCGTGGCGATCCGGGCCAGCTTGGCGTACGGGAAGCTGGACACCATCGCCAGCGCCAGGACCATCAGCGCGCCGACCGCGACCGGGCCGGGCAGCCGCAGGCCGATCAGGATGGCCAGGCTCAGCACCGCGGCGGCCATCGTCGTCGGTACCCCGCAGAAGAACCGGCCGTCCCTGGGCGAGACGTTGAAGCGGGCCAGCCGGATGGCCGCGCCGATAGCGACGAGCGCGCAGCCGGCCGCGATGAGGGCACCCGGGGCACTGCCGTGGATCGAGGTGAACACCACGACCGGCGCGGCGATGCCGAACGAGCACATGTCGGCCAGCGAGTCCATCTGGGCACCGAACGGGCTGGCCACGCCGAAGCGCCGCGCCAGTGCCCCGTCGAGGCCGTCGAAGGTGACGCAGCCGACCAGGCAGGCGGCGGCCCACCGGGCCTGACCCTGCATGCTCAGGAAGATCGCCGACATGCCCAGCATCAGGCTGCCCACGGTGCACGCCTGCACCAGCAGGAAGCGGGCCCGCCGGGCGGCGGTCTGGGCGCCGGGCAGCAACGGTACGGTCGCCGCCACCGGAGGGCCGGGCGGCGCCGGGCTGACCGGCGCGACGAGGCGCGCGTCGAGGTCGGCCGGAACGATCAGGCGGCTGCCGTCGAGGCGGCTACTGTGCGCGTCCAGGGTGTCCTGGGGGGCGGACAGCGCCCCGGCACCGGCCCGGCGACGGCGGCCGACCCGCACCAGCAGCACCCGGCGGGCGAGCGAACCGCTGCGGCGCAGCCGGCCCGCCCAGCGCCGGCCACCCGGCCGCGGGCTGTCGTTCGTACGGCGCCGTCCCCACGGGGTTCTCGGCACACTCTCCTCCTGCAGGGAAACGGTGGGTCCCCGGTTTGCGGCCTACACCATCGCACACGTGGTCGCCTATTGGCGATATTCCGACCCGCACTACAGCGTACCCACCGCTAGCTCCCGTGGTGGGTAATCGTCCGGCGGGCGAACTCATTGAGGGGCACTTCTCCCAGCTCAGCACGGTCGAACCAGCGCGCGTCGGCGGTCGATCCGCCGGCCGCCTCGGCCACGCTCGGTACACCCGGGGTGTCGACGACGACCCGGTACACCGCCCGGACGGTGTGCCAGTCCATCGGCCGGCCCTCCGGGCCATGGGCGCGCGGGTTGTGGTAGTGGGTGATGTCCAGCAGGCCGGTCACCCGGCCCACCTGCGAGGTCTCCTCGGCCAGCTCGCGCAGCAGCCCGGCGTCGGCCTGCTCGCCGAAGTCGGTACCACCGCCGGGCAGGTGCCAGGTGCCCGCGCCGGGGTAGCCCGGGGCGATGCGGGTGAGCAGGAACCGGCCGGCCGGGTCGGTGGTCAGCCCGTACGCCGCGAACCGCTGCATCCGCGTCGCCGCCGGGTCGCGCACGAGCTCGGCGACCGGGATCTGCGGGTCCCCGGTCACCGGCAGCCCCAGCAGGCGCGACACGTGCGGCAGGAGCGGCAGCCCGGCGACCTCGGCGGGTTCGAGCCAGGCGGCCAGGTCGCTGGTGCCGGCGACCTCGTGCCGCAGCTCGGCGCCGGTGACCTTGACGTCGTACAGCACCCGGTCGGTGTGCACGACCTCATCGCGGTCGGCGAGTACGGCCAGGTCGGACAGGATGCCGTGGAGCCCGACGACGCCGGCGGCCAGCCCGGTCTCCTCGGCGAACTCGCGGACGAGCGCGGCACGGGGGTGCTCACCGTGGTCGACCCCGCCGCCGGGGAGGTTCCACACCCCCATGGCGGTGCCGCCCGGGGAGCCCCGGGTGAGCAGGAGCCGGCCGGCGTCGTCCCGGCACACCCCGTACGCCGCGATCCTGCGCCGCTGCCGCATGGTCAGGAGGCTAGCGTGGCCAGTACCTCCGCGGTGACCTCGGTCAAGTCCAGCCCAGCCAGCTCGGCGCGGGTGAACCAGCGCGCCTCGGCCGTCGAGCCACCCACGTCGTGCACGGTCGGGACGTCGGGCCGGTCGACGGCGACCTGGTAGAACGCCCGTACCCCGTGCCAGTCGATCGGGTACCCCTCAGGGCCCAGCGACGCGGCGTCCCGGTGGCTCGCCACGCCCAGCAGCTCCACCAGCCGCCCGTGCTGCCCGGTCTCCTCGACCAGCTCCCGGATCAGCGCGACGCCGGGCTGCTCCCCGTAGTCCGTACCGCCGCCGGGCAGGTGCCAGTGCCCGGCCCCCGGGTACCCGTCGGCGATGCGGGTGAGCAGGATCCGCCCGTCGGGATCGGTGGCGACCGCGTACGCGGCGAAGCGTTGCGCGCGGGGCAGGCCGTCCGGGCCGGGTACCGCGTGGAAGGACGGGAAGCCCGGCGGCTCGTCCGGGCGCAGGTCGACCGGGGCCGGCGGCAGCCCGAGGACGACCGAGGTGAACGGCCGCAGCGGCAGCTCCGCGGCCTCCTCCAGGCTCACCCAGCGAGCCAGGTCGGTCGGCTGGCCGATCCGGTTGATCAGCCCACCGCCGCGCACGGTGACCTCGTAGATCAGCCGGTCGGTGTGGATGGTCACGCCCCGGTGCGGCAGGGCACGCATGTCGGCGTGGACGTCAACGAGCCGGGCGAGCGCGACGGACAGGCCGGTCTCGGCGGCGGTCTCCCGGACCACGGTGTCGCGGGGGTTCTCTCCATGGTCGACGGCGCCGCCGGGCAACGACCACACGCCGGGGGTGCCGGAGCGGGCAGAATGCCGGACGAGGAGCACCTGACCAGCGGAATTATGACATAAGGCGTATGCGGCGATACGTCTCAGCGGTTCGAGCGCGGGGGTCACAGACGGCCATTGTGCCCGGTTTATGTGAACTGCTTTGTTGATCTGTCAAGTTCCTGACAGTGCCGCTGTCCGCCGGCTGCTTGCTCAGGGTTCCGCCGACCGCTCGCTCAGGGTCGACCGTCGGGGACGGGTCAGGGAACGGATCCGGGCGGTCACCGAGGCGGACCGACCCCTGCCGCGGGACAGTTGAGGCATGACTGAGACGCCCTCGTACTACAAGCCGCTACGACGTTCGCGCACCGACCGCATGCTCGCCGGCGTCTGCGGCGGGTTCGCCCGCTACCTCGGGATCGACCCGGTGGCCGCCCGCATCCTGTACGTCCTGCTGACCATCGTGACCGGTGGCGCGCTGCTCGTCGCGTACTTCATCTTCTGGATCGTGATGCCGGAGGAGCCGGTCGCCACCCCCACCTGGCCGACCGACACCCCGCCCGCCCCGCCGGCCGCGTGACCTTCCCGCCGGCCCCGGCCGGCCCGGCCGGGGCGGGCGACCCTCGTGCAGATCTTGGACGCCGGCACCCCGCCAGGGGGTAGCGGCGTCCAAGATCTCGCTTGGCCCGACCGCTCACTCCCACTCGATCGTGCCCGGGGGCTTGCTCGTCACGTCCAGTACCACCCGGTTCACGTCCGGTACCTCGTTGGTGATGCGGGTCGATATCCGGGCGATCACGTCGTACGGCAGCCGGGACCAGTCCGCCGTCATCGCGTCCTCGCTGGACACTGGACGCAGCACGATCGGGTGCCCGTACGTCCGCAGGTCCCCCTGCACCCCGACGGAGCGCACGTCCGCGAGCAGGACCACCGGGAACTGCCACACCGACCGGTCCAGCCCCGCCGCGGTCAGCTCCTCCCGCGCGATCCGGTCCGCCGCCCGCAGCACCGCGAGCCTCTCCCGCGTCACTGAGCCGATGACCCGGATCGCCAGGCCCGGCCCCGGGAACGGGTGCCGCCACACCATCGCCTCGGGCAGGCCCAGCTGCGCGCCAATTGCCCGTACCTCGTCCTTGAACAGCGTCCGCAACGGCTCCACGAGCGCGAACGCCAGGTCCTCGGGCAGCCCGCCGACGTTGTGGTGGGACTTGATGTTCGCGGTGCCGGTACCCCCGCCGGACTCCACGACGTCGGGGTACAGCGTGCCCTGGACCAGGAACTCCACCTCGCCCGACGCGGCGATCTCCCGCGCCGCGCCCTCGAACACCCGGATGAACTCCCGCCCGATGATCTTCCGCTTGTGCTCGGGGTCGCTGACCCCGGCCAGCGCGTCGAGGAACCGGTCGGCGGCGTCGACCACGTGCAGCTTGATCCCGGTCGCCTGCACGTAGTCGGTCTCGACCTGTTCGGCCTCACCCGCGCGCAGCAGCCCATGGTCGACGAAGACGCAGGTGAGCTGGTCGCCGACGGCCCGGTGGACCAGGGCGGCGGCCACCGCCGAGTCCACGCCCCCGGACAGCCCGCAGATCACCTGCTTGTCGCCGACCTGGGCGCGGATCGCCGCGACCTGCTCCTCGATGATGCTGGCGTTGGTCCACGTGGGCTCGATGCCGGCCACGTCGTACAGGAACCGGGTGAGCATCGTCTGGCCGTGCCTGGTGTGCGCGACCTCGGGGTGGAACTGCATCCCGACCAGCTTCTCGGTCGGGTTCTCGAACGCCGCGACCGGCGCGCCCGGCGACCCGGCGGTGACCACGAAGCCGGCCGGCGCGGCCGCGACGCAGTCGCCGTGGCTCATCCACACGTCCTGCTCGGCGGGCAGCCCGCCGAAGAGCGTGCTGTCGGTCATCAGCCGCACGGGCGTGTTGCCGAACTCCCGCCCACCGGTGTGCGCCACCTCACCCCCGAGCGCCCGGGCCATCGCCTGGAACCCGTAGCAGATGCCCAGCACCGGTACCCCGGACGTGAACAGCGCCGGGTCGACCTGCGGCGCCCCGGGCTCGTACACGCTGGCCGGGCCGCCGGACAGGATGATCGCGGCCGGGCGCTTGGCGAGCATCTCGGTGACCGGCATCGAATGCGGCACGATCTCCGAGTAGACCTGCGCCTCCCGCACGCGGCGGGCGATGAGCTGGGCGTACTGGGCACCGAAGTCCACGACCAGGACGGGGTTGTTCATGCGCCGAGCCTAATGGGCGGCCGCCAGCCTAACGACCGGCGACCATGGAGCGGTGAAGACCTACGTGGCGCTCCTGCGCGGGATCAACCTCGGCCGCGCCCGCAAGGTGGCAATGGCCGACCTGCGCCGGTGGCTCGGCGAGCTGGGCTACGCCGACGTTGGAGTAGTCAGTCCAGCTCGCCGGCGAGGATCGCCGCCTCGGTGAGGCGCAGCGCGCGGCCGGGCGTCACGTTCAGCTCCCGGGCCAGCACGTTCCGGGCACGCTTGTACACCGCCAGCGCGTCGGCGCGCCGCCCGGACCCGGACAGCGCGATCATCAGCAGGACGTAGAACCGCTCGTGCAGCGGATGCCGGACGACCAGGCGGGTCAGCTCGGGGACCACTTCCAGGTGCCGGCGCAGGGCCAGGGCCGCCTCGATCCGTACGGTGAGCGCGGTCAGGCGCAGCTCCTCCAGCCGGGTAATCTCACCACGGGCCGCCTCGACGTGCGCGCCGTCGGCCAGTGCCGGGCCCCGCCACAGGGCCAACGCCTCGGTGGCGAGGTCGTACGCCCGCCGCGCATCCTCCGCGCCCAGCGCCGAGCGGGCGCTGGCGACCAGCCGCTCGAAGCGCATCACATCCAGCTCGTCCAGCTCCACCCGCAGCAGGTACCCGTTGGCCTCGGTGAGCAGCCGCCGGCACGGGCGGCGCGGTGCCCGCTGCGGCTCCACCACCCGGCGCAGCGTCGACACGTACGCGTGCAGCGTGGCCCGCGCCGAGCGCGGCGGGCGGCGCGGCCACAACCAGTCCACGAGTTCGGCGTTGGCGACGGTGGAGTTGGCGTGCGCGAGTAACGCGACAAGGAGGATCCGGCGCCGCTTCCCCGTCACGGGTACCGGGGCGGTATCGATTACCCGCAGTGGGCCGAGAATGTCGAACTGCATACGCCACCCGTTTCGCCGACAATGCTCGTCAGACATTTACGTTCATCATCATCTATGAACTTGAATGTTGTACATGCCCACTGTCCCCTAGTCGCATCGGGAACCACCTGCGCGAACAAGGAATGGGCGCAAGCCGACCGCAAGAACCCCGGAATCCGAACGCAGCCAACCCGAAGCCCGCCGCCCGCACCATCGGTACCCCTGGTCGCGCCGGCCGCGGCCGGCCGTACGGAAGGTGCTGGGACGATGGCCGACCCACTGGTGATCACCGCCCGACAGCTCTTCGACCCGCCCCGCGGATCCGATCCCTGGCCGGGCCACCGGGTCCTGGTCGGGCGGGCCTGCCGGGAACTACGGCCGCGGGCCTGCCGGCGCATGCTCGTGGCGTACTACCGGGACCCACTGGCCTGGCTCGGCGTGCTGGTGGCGCTGCTCATCCTGGCCTACGCCGGCGGGGCGGTCATGTTCGTCCTGCACGCCGAGGTCCTGGGCGAGCTGGGCCCGGCGATCAGCCCGATGGCGCACTGGGGCCTGGACTCCACGCTCGGCTTCGTGGGGCTGGCGCCGCTGCTGCTGCTCGTCGTCCCGCTCGCCGCGTGGGCGGTCACCCCCGGCGACCCCGAGCCGGGGGTACCGGTCCTGCCGTGCGCGGTCGTCGGCGGTACCCTCTTCGGCCTGGCCACCGCGCCGGCACCGATCGTGCACGACCTGCTCGTCGGGCGGGGTACGTGGCTCGCCGACCGGGTCACCGCGCTGCTCAGCCCGGACACGCCCCAGCTCGTGGCGCACGTGCACGGGGACGGGGACGGCATCCCGCAGGCGCTGAGCATCGGGCTGCAGGTGGCCGTGGGCATCCCGACCTACATCCTGCTGCTCTGGGTGGCGTTCGCGGTCGGGCGGGCGCTGACCCGGCGGCGGTGGGTCGTCCGTCCCGCGTGAACTGTTCGGCTTGCCTGCGCCCGACCGGCGCGGTGCACTGGTACCCATGGGGAAGATCCTCGTGGGTACCGCATCGTGGACCGACAAGACGCTGCTCGCCTCCGGCTGGTACCCGGAGTCGGCCAACACCGCCGAGAAACGCCTGCAGTACTACGCCCGGCGGTTCCCGCTCGTCGAGGTCGACGCGACCTACTACTCGCCGCCCGCGGAGACGACCGCGCAACTGTGGGCCGAACGCAGCCCCGCCGACTTCCTGTTCAACATCAAGGCGTTCAGCCTCCTCACCGGCCACCCCACCAAGCTCTCGGCCATCTACAAGGACCTGCGGCCGGAGACCGACAAGAAGAACGTGTACCCCGACGACCTGACCCCGCAGGCGTACGAGGACGTGTGGACCCGGTTCCTGTCCGCGCTCGACCCGCTCGTCGACGCCGGCAAGCTCGGCGTGATCCTCTTCCAGTTCCCGCCGTGGTTCACCATCCGCCGCTCCAACAAGCAGTACCTGCTGGAGGTGGCCAAGCGGTGCAGCCCGCTGCGGGTGGCGGTCGAGCTGCGCCACGAGAGCTGGTTCGCCGGCGACAACCAGGCCGAGACGCTGGAGTTCCTGCGCCGGCACCACCTGCCGTTCGTGAGCGTGGACATGCCGCAGGGGCACAAGTCGTCCATCCCGCCGGTCCTGGAGGCGACCGCCGATCTCGCGGTCGTGCGCTTCCACGGGCACAGCGAGCACTGGACGAGCAAGGACATCTACGAGAAGTTCGGCTACCTGTACCCCGACAAGGAGCTCAAGTCCTGGGTACCCAAGCTGGAGAAGCTGGCCCGGGAGACCGCACAGACGCACGTGCTGATGAACAACTGCCGCGGCGACTACGCCCAGCGCAACGCCGCCACGCTGCTGGACTTCCTAGGGCTCGACAGGTAGCGCGGCGGGGGCGCCGGCCGGGACGGCCGGGTTCTTGGGCGGGATCGGGCCCAGGCGGCGGTACGGCTCGCCGAGCGGCGGGCGCTCGTCGGGCGTGCCCTTGTTGGGCCACCGGGACATCGCCCGCTCGGCCTGGGCGGTGATGGTCAGCGCCGGGTTCACCCCGAGGTTGGCCGACACCGCGGCGCCGTCGACCACGTGCAACCCCGGATGGCCGAACACCCGGTGGTACCCGTCGATGACGCCGTGCTCCGGCGTGCTCCCGATGACGGCACCGCCGAGGATGTGCGCGGTGACCGGGACGTTGAACACGTCGGTCCACGAACCGCCCGGTACCCCGTCGATCTCCTCGGCGAGCAGCCGCACCGCCCGGTTGCCGGCGGGGATCCAGCGCGGGTTGGGCGCGCCGTGGCCCTGCGTCGTGGTGAGCCGGCGCCGGCCGTACCAGCTCCGTCCATAGTGGACGGTCAGCGAGTTGTCCAGCGTCTGCATCACGAGCGCGATCACGGTGCGCTCACTCCACCGGCGTACCGACAGCATCCGCGCGCTGCGCCGCGGGTCGCGCAGGAACGTGGTCCACCACCGCGCCGGCCGCCAGGTGTCCCCGTCGACGAGCACGGTCTGCAGCAGCCCCATCGCCCCCGACCCCGGCCCGTACCGCACCGGCTCGATGTGGGTATCGGCGTCCGGGTGGAACGAGCTGGTGATGGCCACGCCCTCGGTGTAGTCGGCGTCGCGGCGCAGCGACTTGGCGCCGAGGATCGACTCGGAGTTGGTGCGCGTCAACGCGCCCAGCCGGCCGGACAGGTACGGCAACACCCCGCGCGCCTTCATCGCGTGCAGCAGCCGCTGCGTGCCCAGCGCCCCGGCGGCGAGCACCACCTGGTCGGCGGTGAACGCGCGGCGGTTGGTACGCACCGTCCAGCCCGGTCGTATCTCCGTGACCGTGTGCCGGGGGAACACGTCGGCGCCGAGCTTCTCCGCGAGGTACAGGTAGTTCATCACGAGGGTGTTCTTGGCGTTGAACCGGCACCCGGTCATGCACGCGCCGCAGTGTATGCAGGCGTCCCGGGCAGGCCCGGCACCGCCGAAGAACGGGTCCACCCCCGACTGTCCGAAGTAGACGCCGACCGGAGTCGGGTGGAACGTCTCCCCCACGCCCATCCGCTCGGCGACCCGCTTCATCGCCGCGTCGGCGCGGGTGGTCCGGCCGTACCTGGTGACCCCGAGCATCCGCTCCGCCTGGTCGTACCAGCGGGACAGCTCGTCGGACCAGTCGGTGATCTCCCGCCACTGCGGGTCGCGGTAGTACGCGTCCGGCGGCCGGTACAGCGTGTTCGCGTAGACCAGCGACCCGCCCCCCACACCGGCTCCGGAGAGCACGAGCACGTTGCGCAGCAGGCTGATCCGCTGGATGCCGTAGCAGCCCAGCGCCGGCGCCCACAGGAAGCGCCGCGCGTCCCACGAGGTCTTGGCGAACTCGTCGTCGGCGAAGCGCCGCCCCGCCTCCAGGACCGCGACCCGGTACCCCTTCTCGGCCAGCCGCAGGGCCGTGACACTCCCCCCGAACCCCGACCCCACCACGATCACGTCATAGTCACTCATGGCGACCCCTCGCCTCGGCGGCGCCTCAGCGGTCCAGGACCAGGCCGACCTTCTGGAACTCCTTCAGGTCGCGGTACCCGCATTTGGCCATCGCCCGCCGCAGCCCGCCGAACAGGTTCAGCCCGCCGTCGGGGTCGTCGGACGGCCCGTAGAGCAGCTTCTCCATGTCGCCGAGCGATTCGCCCGCGACCCCGAACGCGCCGCGCGGCAGCTTCGGGTGGCTGGCCGCCGAGTGCCACCACGCGCCCCCGGCCGGCGCCTCGTCGCACACCGACAGCGGCTCGCCGAGCATCACCGCGTCGGCGCCGCAGCCCAGCGCCTTGGCGATGTCGCCGGAGGTGCGGATGTCGCCGTCGGCGATCAGGTGCACGTACCGCCCGCCCGTCTCGTCGAGGTACTCCCGCCGCGCCTCGGCGGCGTCGGCGATCGCGGTCGCCATCGGTACCCGGATCCCGAGCACCATGTCGGTCGTGGACCACTCGTCGGCGCCGCAGCCCACGATGACCCCGGCCGCGCCGGTGCGCATCAGGTGCAGCGCGGTCTGGTAGTTGGTGCAGCCGCCCACGATCACCGGCAGGTCCAGGTCGGCGATGAACTCCTTGAGGTTGAGCGGCTCGTCCACCGTGGACACGTATTCGGCGGAGACCACGGTGCCCTGGATGACGAGGATGTCCACGCCGGCGTCGAGGATCACCGGGGCCAGCGCCAGGGTGTGCTGCGGCGACACCCGGACGGCGACGGTCACCGCGCCCTCGCGGATCGCGCGGACCCGGTCGACGATCAGCTCCGGCTTGATCGGCTCGGCGTAGACCTCCTGCAGCCGCCGGGTCGCCGGGGCCTCCTCGTCCAGCTCGGACAGCTCTTCGAGGATCTTGCTCGGGTCCTCGTACCGGCTCCACAGCCCTTCGACGTTGAGCACCCCGAGGCCGCCGAGCCGGCCGAGGGTCACCGCGGTGGTGGGGCTCACCGTGGCGTCGGACGGGTGCGCGACGCAGGGGATCCGGAACTGGTACGCGTCGAGCTGCCAGGTGGTCGACACGTCGTCGACGTCGCGGGTGCGCCGGCTGGGCACTATCGCGACGTCGTCCAGGTGGTACCCGCGCCGCGCGCTCTTCCCGAGCCCGATCTCGACGATGTCACGCACAGCAGCTCTCCGATGGTCAGCGGGAGTGATAGTTGGGAGCTTCGACGGTCATCTGGATGTCGTGCGGGTGGCTCTCCTTGAGCCCGGCCGGCGTGATCCGGATGAGCTGTCCCTTGCGCTGCAGCTCGGCGATGCCCGACGCGCCGCAGTAGAACAGGGCCTGGCGCAGCCCGCCGACGAGCTGGTGGGCCACGGCGGCGAGCGGGCCGCGGTAGGGCACCTGGCCCTCGATGCCTTCCGGCACCAGCTTCTCCTCGGCCGCCACGTCGTGCTGGAAGTAGCGGTCCTTCGAGTACGAGGCCCGGCTACCCCGCGACTGCATCGCGCCCAGCGAGCCCATCCCCCGGTAGGACTTGAACTGCTTGCCGTTGATGAAGATCAGCTCCCCGGGGCTCTCCTCGCAGCCGGCCAGCAGGCTGCCCAGCATCACGGTGTCGGCGCCGGCCACGATCGCCTTGGCGATGTCACCGGAGTACTGCATGCCCCCGTCGCCGATCACCGGTACCCCCGCCGGCCGGCACGCCCGGCTGGCGTCCATGATGGCCGTGACCTGGGGTACCCCGACCCCGGCCACGACCCGGGTGGTGCAGATCGAGCCCGGCCCGACGCCCACCTTCACCGCGTCGGCCCCGGCCTCGACCAGCGCTCGGGCACCCGAATAGGTGGCCACGTTGCCGCCGACGACGTCGACCGCGCTGTCCCGCTTGAGCCGCGCGACCATCTCCAGGACGGTCCGGTTGTGCCCGTGCGCGACATCGACCATGAGCACGTCGACCCCCGCGTCGATCAACGCGCGAGCCCGCTTGTACTGGTCCTCGTCCACGCCGACCGCCGCGGCCACCCGCAGGCGTCCGGCGGAGTCCTTGGTGGCGTGCGGGAACTGTTCGCTCTTGGCGAAATCCTTGACGGTGATCAGGCCCTGGAGCCGGCCGGCGTCGTCGACCAGCGGCAGCTTCTCCACCTTGTGCTGGCGCAGCAGGGCCAGCGCACCGTCCTTGCTCACCCCGACCGGCGCGGTCACCAGGGGCATCTTGGTCATGATGTCGCGGACCAGCGCGCCCTTGTCGGTGACGAAGCGCGTGTCGCGGTTGGTGACGATGCCGAGCAGCGCGCCGCCCTTGCCGACGACCGGCGCCCCGGAGATCCGGTACCGGGCGCACAGCGCCTCCACGTCGCGCAGCGTGTCCTCGGGGGAACAGGTGATCGGGTTGGTCACCATCCCGGCCTCGGAGCGCTTGACCAGGTCGACCTGGGCCGCCTGCTCCTCGATCGGCAGGTTGCGGTGCAGTACGCCGATGCCACCCTGGCGGGCCATGGCGATCGCCATCCGGGCCTCGGTCACCGTGTCCATGGCGCTGGACACGAGCGGCACGGCCAGCTCGACGTTGCGGGTCAGCCGGCTGTGGGTGGTGGACCCGCTGGGGGTCACGTCGGACTCATCCGGCAGCAGGAGGACATCGTCGAAGGTCAGGCCCAGCGGTAGCGGGGCGATGGCGAGATCGTCGTGGGCCGGCACTTGGGCCGGACCAGCAAGGCGGCGTTCGTCGGCGGGCGAAAGATCCACGATGAAAATCCCCTCGGCGGCGCGTTTCCACATGGTACCCGTGGGGCCCGGCCCCCCACCGGCACCGGGCCTACAACCAGCGCGCAGCTACGGGGGAGGATGCGGCGTCGGACTGCGTTCGGCGATACGGTGGAACCGTGCACGACGAGCCGATCGATCCGTTCGCGGGCGACCCTGCCGACCCGTCCAACGAGCTTTCCGACCTGGACGAGGTCGAGAGCGAGACCGGCGGCGACCCGTTGACCCCGGCGGAGCGGGAGGACGTCCTCGAGGACCTCGCCGACCTGGAGATCTACCAGGCGCTGCTGACCCCGGTCGGGGTCCGCGGGCTGGTCATCGAGTGTGAAGACTGCCACGAGCCGCACTACTTCGACTGGGACCTGCTGCGCGGCAACCTGCGCCACCTGCTCGACTCCGGCCGGCCCCGGGTCCACGAGCCGGCCTACGACCCCGACCCCGATCACTACGTGACCTGGGAATACGCGCGGGGGTACGCCGACGGCGTGCACGACACCCTGACCGAAAACGGCGAGTAGCGCGTTACGGGACCAGCCCGGCCCGGCAGCCGGCAGCCGGCAGCGATCGTGTGCTGTCCGTTGATTAGGCAATTGTCGCGAACTGCCCTCTCTGAAGCTGGTTACCGGCCATAAGACCGATGCTTAGGACCGGAAATCGTGGGGTACCACCGGTCCAACGATCGGACTGTTCGAACGGTGCTAATGCAGGAGGGCATCCGCGATGGCCAACGTACGCAGGCTCCCCGGCCCCATCGCCGACGTATGGGACTGGCAGCTCATGGGGCTGTGCCGGGGCCGCGACAGCGCTCAGTTCTTCCACCCGGACGGCGAGCGCGGCTCCTCCCGCAACCGGCGCGAGCTCAAGGCCAAGGCATTGTGCGCCGCTTGCCCGGTACGCGCCGAATGCGCCGCGCACGCCCTCGCCACCCACGAGCCCTACGGCGTGTGGGGTGGCTTCACCGAGGCCGAGCGGCTGCGGCTGCTCGCGGTCGGCTGGGAGGACACCGCCGACCGGTACCGCCACCGCGTCGACATCCCCCGGCTGGAGGCCAAGCTGGCGCCGACCCGGGTCGTGCGTCCCCGGTCAGCGGTCAGCTGACCTCGACCGTTATCGAATGCCATCCCGTGGCGCCGTCTGGAGCGGGCGGCGCTTCGTCTTGGATCTGCACTGCGCCCGAATTGTCGGCTGCGCGCACGGTCAACCGGTGCCGGCCCCGCTCGGCCGACCACGTCCACGTCCACAGGCGCCACGTGTCGACGGACGGTACGGGGCCGAGCGTGGCCGGCTGCCATGATCCGTCGTCGACCCGTACCTCCACCCTGCTGATCCCCCGGTGCTGCGCCCAGGCGACCCCGGCCACCGTCACCTGGCCGGCCCGGGGCCGGGCGCCGTCGCGGGGCGTGTCGATGCGGGACTCGGTCTTGATCGGCGCCTGGGCGGACCAGCCCCGCGGCACCCAGTACGCGCTGAAGTCGTGGAAGCTGGTCAGCTCCAGCTCGGTGAGCCACTTGGTCGCCGAGACGTACCCGTACAGGCCCGGTACCACCAGCCGCACCGGGAACCCGTGCTCGATCGGCAGCGGTACCCCGTTCATGCCGACCGCGACCAGCGCGTCCCGCCCGTCCATGAGCAGCTCGGTCGGGGTACCCACGGTGAATCCGTCCACCGAGCGCCCGACCACCTGGTCGGCGCCGGGGAGCGGGCCGGCCGCCTCCAGGAGGTCCTTCAGCGGTGCCCCCAACCATCGCGCCGTGCCGATCAGCCCGCCGCCCACCTCGTTCGAGACGCAGGCGAGCGTGATGTACCGCTCGATCATCGGCCGGGCCAGCAGGTCGGCATAGCTGAGCGTGATCGGGTTGCGGACCCGGCCGTGGATCTTCAGTTGCCAGGTGGCCGGGTCGATCTGCGGCACCGACAGCGCGGTGTCGATCAGATAGAAGGCCTTGTTGTCGGTGACGAACGCGCTCAGCCCCGGCGCCTGCGGCTGCGCCGGCAGCTCCGGCGCCGGGCTCGCCGGGGTGGGGAGGCTGATCTTCGAACGCGCCGCCGACACGTCGCGCCGGTCGCCCCAGCCGCGCCCGAGCAGCCCGACGATCACGGCCCCGCCGAACAGCCCGCCGGCTTCGAGCAGGAAGGCTCGCCGCGGGGCGTCCTCGGCGCGTGGGCGCAGCAACGCCCGCAGGGTGACGACGCCGGCCACGGCGCCGAACAGCGCGGGCAGCTCGGACAGCGGGCCGGCGCCGGCGCGGGTCATCGCCGCGATGATGCCGATCAGCCCGAACACCCCGATGCCCGCAAGGCCGAGGGCGGGTCGCCGCTGCGCCAGCGCCCCGATGCCGGCCGCGAACAGGGCCAGCAACACGGAGGTACCGATGAGCAGCGCGGCCTTGTCATGGGTACCGAAGGTCGCCACGGCGAAGTTCTTGACCGGCCCGGGTACCGAGTCGACCACGACCCCGCCGACCGCCACCAGCGGCGCGGACCGCGCGCCGGTGAACACCGCGACCAGCTCGGCCACCCCGAGCGCCACGGCCGCCGCAACCACGCCCGCGACCGGCCCGAGCCACCGCCTGCGCTCCTCCACATGTCCAGTCTCGCCCCGCCCACGGTCCCGGGGTAGCGCCGTAACCGAACGATAAGGACCGCCGGG